>Ga0194055_10002977_pt1 | contig 13242 bp, 9 predicted proteins | sample SepL449m_MetaG_FD_155482 | JGI IMG/M metagenome (GOLD analysis project Ga0194055, IMG submission 155482) | Anoxic zone freshwater microbial communities from boreal shield lake in IISD Experimental Lakes Area, Ontario, Canada - Sep2016-L442-9m | ecosystem: Environmental > Aquatic > Freshwater >... | reverse complement strand
GAACGTGCTCGAGCACGTGGGCTACGACTCCACAAAGGTGACTGGCTTTGCCTTCGGGATGGGGATCGAGCGGATTGCGATGCTGCGGCATGCCATTCCGGATATTCGGATGCTCTATGACAACGACGTGCGCTTTTTGGCGCAGATGCCCGCGTAATCCCGATGGCATCTGCAATCCCCAGTACCGAGAAAGACCCTGAGTACTACGGCTTGGCCCGCCTAGATGTGTTGCGCTTTCTCGAACCGCCACTCGGACGTGTCCTTGATGTTGGCTGTGGAGCAGGTGGAAACGCCAAGGCACTGCGCCAGCGTGGTGCAACCGAGATTGTCGGTATTGAGATCCACGAGCCTTCTGCTGAGAAAGCACGAGAAGTGTTCGATACCGTCTTGGCGGGCGCGGTCGAAGATCAGCTCGACAACCTAACAGGTACGTTCGACACGATTCTCAACTACGACGTCTTGGAGCATCTCGCCGATCCACATAGTGTTGTGAAGCGCCTGCGGACCATCGCGGCCCCGAATGCGCGGCTGCATGTGTCGCTTCCGAATGCGCCGCACTGGTCGCTCATGCGTGATCTCGTCGTCCGCGGTTCCTTTGGGTATACGAAGAGTGGTCATCGCGATTCCACGCATCTCCAGTGGTTCACTGTCGCCGATGCCTCGCGGATGCTCGAAGACGCGGGGTGGCATGTTGAGCGGGTCGACCATCAAGAACTGCATCAGGTCTCGAAACTCGCCGAGAGCATTACCCGTGGCCTGACGGCAGAGTTTCTCGTGTACCAGTGGGCACTGCTCGCACGCGCTGTGTAGAGCGATTGCTGTAGTGGTACTGAACCGGGGTCAGCACTAATAGACTCCCGGTGTGCGACTCCCTCTTTCTTGGCTCCGTGACTTCGTTGATCTCCGTGTCTCTGCGGAAGAACTCGCCGACCGCCTCGGTACCTCCGGGTTTGAGATCGAGGCGATCATTCGTCCTGGCGCCCCAAATGAGGCTGGCAACCACGAGAACTTCGTGATCGGCCGCGTTGAGCATTTTGAGAAGCACCCGAATGCGGATCGCCTTAGGCTCTGCCGTGTCGATACCGGTGGTGCAGAGTTGCGTCAGATCGTCTGTGGCGCCTCGAACTTCGCGAATGGTGACACCGTTGTTGTGGCGACACCGGGTGCGCTGCTCCCAGGTGCGGAAGCCCCGCTCAAGCAGGCCAAGTTGCGTGGCGAAGTCTCTGACGGCATGATGCTGTCCGAGCGCGAGTTGGGGCTCTCTGAGGAACACGACGGGATCATCGTGTTGCCCGAGGGGTACGCAGTGGGTTCGCTGCTGGCAGATCACGTCGAGCTCGACGAGGCTGTGCTTGACATTACGGTTGAGTCGAATCGTGGCGATTGTTTGAGCGTCTATGGCATGGCACGTGAGGTGGCTGTGTTGTTCGGTCTCGAGTTGAAGCCATTCCCAGGCATCGAGCCTGCCGCCTCGGGTGGTTCGACGAGTGACCTCGTGACAGTCGCGATCGAGGCGCCCGAGTGCTGCTCGCGCTTTACGGCTCGCGGGTTTGTTGATGTTGAGATCAAACCGTCGCCATTTCGTATCCGCCAGCGCCTCGCGGCTGCTGGTATTCGCCCAATCTCGAACGTCGTTGACGTCACTAACTACGTGATGCACGAGCTCGGCAATCCCTTGCATGTCTACGACGCCGATTGCATTCCGGGCAAGACGCTGACTGCTCGCCTCGCGACCAAGGGCGAGCAGATCACGACGCTCGATGACAAGCAGCGAGAGTTGACGGCCGACATGCTCGTGATCGCCGATGCGGCTGGTCCAAGCGGTATCGCCGGCGTGATGGGTGGCGCGGCTTCGGAGATCACCGCAACCACCACGAAGGTTGTGCTCGAGGCTGCTTGCTTCGAGCGTGGTGGGATTCAGCGCACCTCCAAAGCACTCGGTTCGCGCACAGACGGCTCGAACCGCTGGGAGAAGGGCGTCAGTCCACATCTTGCACCACTGGTCTCGATCCGTGCAGCGCAACTGCTGGTCGAGTGGTCGGGAGCCACGATGCTGGGCGCCCCCCAAGACGTTGTTGCGCAGTTGCCCGCCGATCAGACGATCCAGCTGCGTGCGTCGCGACCGGCCGAGATTCTCGGCATGGCCGTCGAGGCGGGGGAGACCGAGCGCATTCTCGCTGGACTTGGCTACGCACCAACGAAGACCGACGCTGGCTGGGACTGCGCCGTGCCGTTCTGGCGCTGGCTCGACACGACCCGCGAGATCGACCTCGTCGAAGAGATTGGCCGAGTACATGGCCTTGGCAACGTGCCACTCGATTTGCCACGCATCGCGCCCGGACAGGGTGGGCTCAACGCGGCTCAGGCCTTGCGTCGTCGCTGCGAAGATCATCTCGCCGGGCTTGGCCTGCGAGAGGTTGTCACCAATAGCCTCGTCGATCCCGAGCTGCGGGCAGCCTATGGCATCGCCGATGCAGGCACTGTGGCGCTCCGTAACCCGCTGTCGGCGGACCTCTCCGAATTGCGCCGGAGCCTCGTGCCAAGCCTGCTCGAGGTTGTGCGCCACAATCGGTCGGTGGGTGAGCGCGACTTGCAGCTCTTCGAGGTTGGGCGCACGTACCGCACCGGCAACGAGCATGGCCTCGCCTTCGAGGACACGCACCTCGCGATTGCGCTTGCCGGTGCGCTGGGCAGCACAGCCTGGAGTGGCGATGGCGTACCGTGCGACTTCGGGTCGATCGTGGCGGTCGTCGAATCGCTACTCGCACGCCTTGGCGTCGAGCACACGCGGGTGGCAACGGCCGAGAACAGTCTTCTGCATCCAGGTCGAGCCGCCAGCATCGTCGTCAACGATACGGCGATCGGCACGCTCGGAGAGCTCCATCCGCGGCTCGCCGCGAGCCTCGAGTTCGATGGTCCGATTGCGCTCGCTGAGATCGACCTAGCGAAGCTCGAGGCCTGCCTGCCGGGTGTCTCCATGTTCTCAGGCCTCTCGACCTTCCCGCCTGTGCGGCAAGACATCGCGGTCATCGTTGGCACAGACGTTGAGGCAGCAGCATTGATTGCTACGGCTCGTACTGCCGGGGGCGACCTGTTGAGTGAGATCGAAGTCTTTGATGTTTTCGCTGATGCCGAGCGTCTCGGTGCAGACAAGGTTTCGATTGCGCTACGCCTCGCCTTCCAGGCCGAGGATCGTACGCTGACCGAAGAAGAGGCCAGTGTCGTGCGTGAGTTGATCGTGGCTGCGCTTGTGGCGGGCCACGGCGCGGAACTGCGCGGGTAGCCACGCAATGTCGGCCGTTCCGGGCAACACACGGTTTTCGGCAGCAATTGCAGCACTCCCAACAGGAACTATCCCCGTCGGGCTCGGCTTGGCCATCGCGGGTGTCAGCGTTTATGGGTTCCAAATCATCGCGTTTCGAACGCTCGGCACCAGCGCCTACGCTGCGCTCAACGGCCTCTGGGTAACCGCGTTCGTCCTTGCTCCTGGTCTCTTCTTGCCACTCGAGCAAGAGGTTGCGCGCGCGATGGCGCACCGGCGTGCGCAGGGAGATGGGGGCCAGCCGCTAATCACCCGAGCCATAGTGCTGGCGGCACTACTGATCGTCGCAGTTATCGTGGTTGCCTTTGCCGCTCGAGGTTTCATCGAGGCGCGGCTATTGCGATCATCAGACGAGCTCTTCATTGCACTGATTGCTACCTTGGTCGGGTATGGAGTTGCTTCGCTTGCGCGTGGCATCCTTAGTGGCAACAATCGCTTTGGTCGATACGGGGCGATGGTCGGCATGGATGGGTTTGCGCGAGTATCCCTAGCCGCTGCGATTGCGCTCGTCGGATATGGAACGTTGGGGTGGTTTGGTGTGGTTTTTGCCATTGGGCCGTTCCTCGCGACGCTGATCGGTCTCGTCGGAATTAGGGGCCTTGGTGGGCCAGGCTCGAGGGCTCCGATGAGCGAGTTAACTACGTCGATCGGCTGGCTGCTGTTGGGATCGACATTCGCTCAGGCGCTTGGATACTCTGCTTATATTGGCGCGAGTGTCCTAGCGACGAAGGAGCAGGATGCTGAGCTCGGTTCGTTTATTGCCGCATTGTTCGTCGCACGAATCCCGCTGCTGCTGTTTCAGGCAGTCCAGGCGGCTTTGCTGCCAAAACTTGCTGGGCTACTTGGGAAAGGAAAGATCCATGATTTTCGAGTGGGGATGGCGCGCCTACTCGCGGTTGTGATTTTTGCGAGTGTGATTGGCGTGGTTATTGCACTTTTCGCTGGTCCGGCAATCGGACGCCTCTTGTTCGGAGCCAACTTCACTATCAGTGGGATTGGGCTTGCAGCATTGACTGCAGGGTGTTGTCTGATGGTAATCGCGTTGACGCTCTCGCAAGCTCTGATCGCTCTTCGACGCTATGCCGTTACCGCATTTGCCTGGGTGGTGTCGCTCGCGATTTTCGTAGTCGCGATGTCTATTCTCGAGATGGACGTATTCACCCGAGCGGAGATTGCTTTTGTGGGGAGTGCATTTTTTGCCGTGATATGGATGGCCGGGGCTACATGGCGCAGTACGTCAATCACTGCCATGGAATTCCATCGCACGTAGTGGCTTAGGCTTTGCTTGACGGCAAAGTTACGGGTATCGCCGTTTCTCTCCTTGGAAAACGTCCGCAAAGATTCGCTAGAGTAGGCGATCTTCGTCGCAAATGACAGCCTCGACGTCGCTGCGTTCAAGTGAATCACTTCGAAACGTAGTCGCGGATTCCACCTGGTCGTCATGTGGTGGTGTGTCGACACGCATAAAGGTGGATTCGAACACCCTCATGACATGGTCTACGCCGCAGGAACGCACTGACCTTAGATCGTCCTCAAAATACCTATCGCTGAGGCTCGGAGCAGTGATGATTTCATAAGACGGGAAATAGGACACGTCCTCCAAATCTTGTGATGCCTGATCTGCGGCAGCTCTAAGAATGGCTTTGCTCGCAGCTGTTGAAACGAGAACATGTCGAGATTCGAAAGTGGCCGCGAGCGGCACCGGGGAGACCGTAAGAATGACCCGTATCAACGGGTTGACGCCGCGCAACTCGCGTATGAACTGCATTAAGTCGCTGATGGTCTCCGAAAAAGAAAAGTTGACGAACTCGTGTATCGAGGCGTCAAACTCGCCTCCACTGACACCGGGTGCGAGTGGAAATACCAGCCCGGTCTCTTTCGAGCGCCATGCCTCAGTCAGTCCGAGAGTGAAGACGAGGACGTCCGCTTCAGTGAAGGCTTGGCGTGTCGCCGCGAGGTGACGTGCCCGATCGTGATTGAGGTCCGCGATCGAACCGAAACCCTCGGGCTCGATGGTTGGCCGGTGGGGGTCAACGACCTTTTCGTCGTCTAGCCACAAATCACCACACGACTCAATTTGATTGAAGCTACGGCGAAACAACTGAAGAGCTTGACGCACGGTATACACATTCCCATAGCGAGCGGTAAAGACACCGTATCCGCGGCTCTTTCTAATCTGCTCCGGGAGGTCCGGCGCGCCGGGCTCGGTCACTAGAAATGAGTTCCCGTGACGTGCTAGATGGCGAGAGATATGTTGAGCAAAGCATGATCCAAGCGTCATCAATCTGTCGGATGGGAGAATCGGTCGTTCCGTTTGATCTTCAGGATTGATGCTGTGAAGAGAGCCAGCCGCCATAGTCCGCATCCAAAAGTTACGGTCAGGCAGGGCTACGTATGGATGGTCGGTCATAGGGCTGATTGGAGTATGTCTGAGAATCTCTCTTCGTAGATTCTCGGACATCGCAGAGTTTCAAAGTCGACTCTGGAATATGCATCCCACGATGCTTCGACGTACGATGCCAAATCGTCAAAATTGATTGTTCCGAGTCGAAATGTATACGACCCGCTAGTGCCCAGAACCTTTGCGATATCGGGATAAATAGGCCACACATAGCCGGCAAGCCATTCATCTTGAACATAGCGTTCGAGCGCCACATCACGCTTATCGGGCAGCTGCAGTGATTCCGATATCTCGACCGCGAGTGACGCGAGGACAATGGCTCTCGGATGGTTGATCGTGTGCATAAACACTCCGAGGCGTCTTAGCTTTTGCCACCAGCGTCTCGTGTTGATGCCAGTTTGTGAGAACGAATCGACTAAGGCCGCGATTTCCAGGTCGTATGTTTTGTAGTAGCCGAGTGCAGCAAAGACGTCATCGCGGAATAATGACTGCGCCTGGAGCTGCGACTTTTTGTGTTTATACGCCCAAAGCAGAATTGCGGAATGGTATGGAGCGACAGAAGAAACGACGCTGTCGTCGCTGTTGAATGCGTATACGCAGTCGGGATGAAATCCTCGAAAGACAACAGGCGGAATCTCAATTTCGCGCGCTTTTGTTTCAGTCGAGATATCTGGCAGAGCGTGACGCAGTGAACTACCAGGCATCCCAATTACGTAGTCAGCGGATGCAGACGCAGCAAGAAAACGCTCGCGAAAATCTGGCTCGTGAAATTGTGTCTCCGCGAAAGCACTTATCGCCGCAGTTGGATGCAGATACGCCAAACTCTTTGCGACGGCAACTACTTGGCAATTACCGGTGATTAGGATCTTCACGCTGGAAACGTACCGCAGTTTTATCGTCACAAGGAAAATCACTTAGGCGGCGGACTAGCCCTGTACGATAAAGCTATGAATTTAGCGAATTACGGGGCCTTCGGTGACGGGACTGAGGGGCTTGAGGTTATGGACAATGCGCCAAAGTACAATGACGCAATTGAAGCTCTCATTATTGAGGCTATTGGTCCCGCAAGTTCAAAGGCTCGGGTGCTCGATGTGGGCGCGGGGAGTGGTGAGTATTCGAAGCGTCTCAATTCCTTGGGCTATTCAGTCACGTGTATTGAGCCTAACCCGCTTCAGGCGGAAAGACTTCGGGCAGAAGGTTTCGAGGTGTACTCCGACATTCACGACGTTGATGCAAAGATAGTCTTTTCGAGTGCCTACATGGTTAATGTCTTGGAGCATGTTGAGGATGATATTGGGATTCTTCGTCAGATTCGAGAACGGCTTGCTGACAAAGGCGTGATTTTCGTTTGGGTGCCAGCTTTCGAATGCTTGTACAGTGATTTTGACTATAGCCTCGGGCATTATCGACGATATAGACGGGCGAATCTTGAACGCGCGCTTGTGCTTGCCGGGTTCGACGTGCGTGGTTCGTGTTACCGGGATTCGGTGGGCTGGTTCGCGGCACTTGGCTGGAAGTATTTCCCGCGTCGAACGGATTCAATGGTTTCAGGGCGCGCAGTTGCTTTGTATGACAAAGTGTTTTTTCCAATCAGCCGGTCATGCGATCGCATATGCGCACCGATAGTTGGTAAGAATGTCGTCGCCGTGGGCACATGTTCGGGAAAAATTTCAGACAATGCCCAGAGCGAATGATTAGTGGCAGTCGAAGTATCGGAAGACTGGTGCAGACATTCCGTTGGGCGTCTTGTTCGATGTGTAGCAATGGCGCGTTAGCGTGGAAGTCAGGTGAGCATGGTGGGGGATCCAAGCGAGTTCAAGGTGGATAGTGAGGCGATGATTGGTCTTCTTGGAACGGATTGTCGGATAGCAGTCGTAATTCCCTGTCACAACGAAGAGAAAACGGTTGCAACTGTCGTTCGGGCATTCAGGGAGCAGCTTCCGTACGCATTGATTGTGGTGGCTGATAATGCATCGAGCGACGATACTGCGACGATCGCTGCTGCGGCTGGGGCGACTGTGCTGCACGAGGGAAGGAAAGGAAAAGGGCACGCTGTTAATCGGTTGTTTGCAGAAGTCGAAGCAGACTGCTTTGTGATGGTCGATGGGGATGATACGTATGACGCTTCAGTTGTACGGGAGATGTGTCAGAAGGTGGTCTACGAGGGAGTAGACATGGTTTGTGCAACGCGATCTGTCGCGGGGCCTGTCGATCGGGGTAAGGAATTCCGCCGAGGGCATGAGATCGGTAATCGCATGTTTTCGTTCGCGTTCAGTTCCCTTTTTCGGATGCCGATGACGGATGTTTTTAGTGGCTATCGTGTGATGAGTAGGCGTTTTGTTAAGTCGTTTCTTGGGTCTCCAGGTGGCTTTGATATTGAGATTGAGTTGAATGCGCACTGTGTGGCCGTTTCCGCAAGTTACGCTGAGATAGAGGCGGATTATGGGTCACGACCTATTGATTCAGAGAGCAAGTTGAGAACGTATCGGGATGGCCTACACATTGGTCGATCACTGTTGCGGCTGTTTCGTGACCTACGACCTAGTGCCGCGTTTGCCCTGCTCGCATTACCCTGTGCCCTGATTGCATTGGCTCTAGGGCTTTATGCCGTGATTCCATACCTTGATAGCGGGTACGTACTTCGATTCCCGAGCCTCATCGCTTCGCTGGCGTTTCTTCAGGCAGTGATCATATTGCTAATGGTCGGATTCTTGTCCGGGCGTATCGCGGAGAATCGGTGTGAAGTACGCCGTGCGGTCTATCTTCGAGAGGGAATCTCACGGAGAGCGCCGTGAGTGAATGGCATGCCGAATGTCACGTGATCTGAATGCCTTGCCGATTAAAATCATCTCACGCTGGATTCTTCAGAAGGCGTAAGCGCAACGACTTTGGTTCAATAAGTCTTTGGTTTAACGATAGTGGTGATTGTCCGTTGCGTAGCGATTATCGTGCTTCGACGTGCGCAGATCCTACCGGTTTCAGCAGATCCCAGGAACCCTACGGTCGGCACTCAAGACAACTCAAGCGCAACGAGGCAATGTCTTGTGGAGTCGGATTCGATGGACGAATATGAATCGAGCAGCAATCATTGGATCGCTAGACCGAGAGGTGATGAAGCGCATTAGTGCGTATGTTGCCTTTGCAGCACCACTCTTGTTAGGGCTAGTCGTATTCCTCCTCACTGCTCCCTTCGATCCCGACCCTCATCATGATGGTTTCCAATTTGCCGTGGCAACTGGAATCGCCGACGGATTTTATCTGTATCGCGATGTATTCGATCAGTACGGTCCCGTCACAGCTTGGCTTCAAGGACTTGAGTTGCATCTTTTTGGTGGTCAACTCCTTGTACTTCGAGTCGGTAATGCGTTAGTTCTGGCGGTTACCGCAGGATTGCTTGCAGTACTTTTGCGACGACATATTCAGTCGACTGTGCTAGCTGTTGCGGTCGCCTCGACGTGGGTGATGGCGTCCCCGGACTGGTCTGTCTACCCTGGACTTTTTTCCGCTTGGCCATGGCCATCTGCGGTGTTAGGACTAGTGACATTAGTTTGTCTGCTTTCCTTGGAGCGTGGGCTTCGGGGGCAAAAAAAATGGCTATTTGCAGCCGGATTTGCAGCGGCGGTCGCTCTATTCACTCGGTGGCCACAGGGCGTACTGATAATTCTTGTGTCAATTCTAATTCTGCTGGTATTCCGTGATTCTTGTGGTTCACGGTCAAGAAGTATCACTAGTTGGTTGGCCGGTTTGATCTCTTTCACCATGGCCGCAGGGGGGTACCTGTTCTATCAAGGTTCTTTTGCGGATATGGTCTTTCAAACTGTCATCGAGCCTATGAGTATCTATTCGTTGGGATCCGATCTCAATTTTGTAGTGCTGTATTACGGATATGGGTCGGTTGCTGCGGCCGTGGTCATCGGGAGTGCCTTTGTCTTCATCAGCACGACGTCACAAGACGGGCTTCGGTCGCGCGTAACAGTGGCACGACTAAGTCTGTTCGTGATCTCAGGGGCGATGTTTTTGTGTCTTGTTGGCGCGCTCTTGTTCGTCGGGTTTGGCTCACTCGGGCTCGCTTCAACACCATTTGATCCGGTCCTGAAGGATTATCAGGGCGCTATTGATGTGCTCGCAATGTCACCATTGCTACTTGCTGCCGCCCTAACTCCTTTGTTTTTTCTGATTTTCATCGCACGGAAGGTAATTCGACGAGTACAACTTCGTGGATATCCAGAGTTGGCGCCACCCCGAATGGTTTTGGCTTGCTTCGCACTCTTATCGCTCGCGCAGCTTTACCCGATAGCTGACGTCTATCATCTGTGGTGGGCTGTTCCAATCCCTTTGGCGTACGTCGTAACCGCAGCCTTTGGGCAATTCGGTCGATTACGAGCGCTCTCGGGACCGGTGTTTGCAGTGGCGCTCATACCATTCCTGGTGCTCGGTTTTATCAGGTTTGATCGAGAACTTGCTCTACCGAGGTCCGAGATCAACAATTCCGCTCTTGCTGGAATGTATGTGTCTGTGGATCGGCTTTCTGCGGTCGATGGAGTAACTCAGGTATTGAGCAGTTATCGTGGAAATCAAGTGGATTACTACTGCCGAGACGGCCTCGTTTCCGCTTGGTTTGGTCGCTTCCAGTCATCGACACCCGCGTTCGTTGACTGGGCTTGGCTCAAGAGTGCCCCTGTCATGAGAGCGCAAGTATCTGTTATCTGCGCTGCTGATCGACGGGAGGCTGATGGGGTCGCTGCGTACCGGGACTCCCATGTAATTTCGCAGGCGCCATTTATACTGAATCTTTCCGAATTCAGCGCGTTTCAACTCTTCGTAGCAGAGAGAAACCGTTGAGAAACTTTCAACTGCACATTACCGGCAACGCCGACCGTGTGGTCAGGGAAGGCGGAACACCGATTGGCGAGGTATTTAGCCAATGAGGACTTGTATCTGGTACTTCGTTCATAGCCTTCTAAGACTGCCACTCGTGGCAGGTGTAGCTGTCCTCATTTACGCATTAATCGTGCAAGTAGGCTTTGTAACGCGGCTACTTGCGGAAGTGGGAGACATTGGCTCTCTCACGCCGAGGTCCCTTTTCCTGTTATATGCACTTTATGTTCTTGCGGTGGGCGTGTTGTGCTTCTTCGGAGGGAGGTGGGGGCGATATGTCGCAGTATTGGCATCAGGCGGAATCCTCGTTGCGGTTGTCGGACTCACTACGTGGACATTGGGTTTTGGGGTTGCTATCGGCTGGTCGCTTGTCCTGGTGATTGCAAGCTGGACTGTTGGGGCATGTGTCCTCAAGCGGACTAGTTGGGGGACGTTGGTGTCTGAGGGGTCGGTTTCCTTTCCTGTTGTTCTTGGAATGGTGATAGTTGGGGTGTTTATCAATTTGACGGGATGGTTGGGGATAACGTCTCTCTGGTCTGTGGTGTTGCCGTTGTTGGCGTTAGCTACGTACGCGCTCGTGGGTTTCTGTCGGGTTGCCGGGCCTGGTGCGAGTACGGCAGTCAATACCGTTAACAAGTTGACGCGAAGCGATGCGATAGTCGTTTCGATCGTGTTGATGACTCTGGCTTTTGTTGTCATTTGGTCCGCTGCCCCCGAAACTACTTGGGACGCTCTCTGGTTCAAGGCTCGCTTGCCAGCTGTCTGGGCGTCGACCGGGCATCAGGTATCACTGGTAGGTGACCCCATTAGTGGTGTTTCCGGACTATCGGTTGCGCTAGCGGTTCCGGGGGCTCTCCTCGATTTAGAGGCAAGCGGGCGGGCACTGCAATTCATCCTTTCTCTCGTTTTGGCGCTCTCCGTTTGGCAATTTCTCAGAAGGGAATCGTCTCCTTTCGCACTGGTGGTTGGTGCATTGGTTCTCATTACTCCACATACAATTTGGCAGGCATCCAGCGCGAACGACGACTTGTTCCTAGCAATTGCCGTCTTCGCCGGTACAACGTACCTGTACTTGATTAGCCGGCGGGGGTTCCAGCGCGCAAATACGATTTGTGTTCCCATACGTCTCGATTTTTTGATTCTCGGAGTATTTGCCGGGGGAATTGTCTTGGCAAAGATTCATCTTATTTTCTTTGCGTTTTTTCTAGTAATTTTATGCCTGTTTGAGTGGCGAAAACTATTGAATAGACGCCACCTTTGCATGGGCATTGTTTGGATTGCGATTGCCTCGTTATGTATCGGATTAACTGAATTTGGACGTCGAATGGTTGAAGTAGGAAACCCAGTATTTCCACTCTTCAACGGTGTGTTCCAGAGTTTTTATTTTCCAGTGTTTAACATCCACTTTGACATGCCGTACACGCCCGATGGTGGGGCATATGCATTAGTCTCCTTCTTATTTAAGTCTGCGAGTGAAACTGGGCTCTACCTCGGGATGGCCCCACCGGGCATGATGGGATTGTTGGTCCCTGCTGTGGTTCTTTTTATCGCTGCCGCAGCATTTGACCGACGTTTTCGGAGTGTCGGGCTTCTGCTTCTAATCGCCATTGCGCTCTGGTGGCTTCAGTTTAGGTACCTGAGATACCTGTTCCCTTACGCTGTTACTTGCATCGCGTTGTTGCCACTGCTTATCCCTCGGCGACTGGTTCAACTCTGGGCCCTACGATCAGTTAGTGCGTTTGTAGTGCTACCCGTCCTTGCATGCCTCTTTTTTCCGAGTGTGCTGGCGCAGTATTGGATAATTCCCGAAAAATTGCCAGTGGGAGTGGCGTTTGGGCAGGAGGCGAAGGCGGACTACGTGCATCGAACGATGCCGGATTCAGTCATTCTTGACGATTTCTTGCGGTTGAGTTCTCCTGGCGATATTGCTGTAATCAACGGGCCGTGGAGTTATCAGCGAGCGTTACTCCCCGCAGATAGGGCTCTTACGCAAGCCTGGGTCTTGGGTTTGCGATCGCAAGCCGCCGCGTATCGCGAAAGTAGTCTTCGTGACTTGTTGCAAGATTGGGGTGTTCGATGGTTGATTACAAATGATTTTGATCCGACCGGGACACAGTTGGGAGCAGAATATGCTTCGATAATTCGAGACTGTGGGCGCGTACGAGCCCAGAGTGATGGGATGCTCCTCTTCGAAATCAATTGTTCGTGAAGAATCGAAGCCGCGTTGAAACGTGTTGCCCATCGGCAAGAGGAATGTCTCGGGTGGCTGACTATTCTTGTTGTCACCGGGCGGTAGGGAATCTGCGAACTTTGACTCTTAGTAATCCATTGACGTCTACGTTGATCGCGATTCATCTGCTTTTAAAACTCGCAGTAATTCGAGATTAAGCGCAGTCATTGAATACCTTTCAGTAGCGAGCCGTATTCCAGCGCCTGAAAGCTTGGTCCACAAAGTGTCATCGGCAAGAACGCGCGAACAGGCGGTGACAAGAGTGTTGACCGAATCGCCGACAAGTGCAGTCTCGCCTGTTATGCAGGCGAGACCTTCAACTCCAATCGGCGTGGTCACAACGGGCAGCCCGCTTGCAAGGCTCTGCGTGATCTTCCCTTTGACACCAGCCCCCCATGTCAGAGGTGCGAC
>Ga0194055_10002976_pt1 | contig 13243 bp, 12 predicted proteins | sample SepL449m_MetaG_FD_155482 | JGI IMG/M metagenome (GOLD analysis project Ga0194055, IMG submission 155482) | Anoxic zone freshwater microbial communities from boreal shield lake in IISD Experimental Lakes Area, Ontario, Canada - Sep2016-L442-9m | ecosystem: Environmental > Aquatic > Freshwater >... | reverse complement strand
GTTTAAGAGCGAGTTATTGGCGGAAAAACCCGGCACTTTACCTCGCTGTTGTGTGTTCTTGAGCCGGGGGCGCTAGCCGATTGATTTGGCTGTTTTGGCGGATCAAATCGGTTAGCGCTTCAGGCTCAGGAAGAACTGCAACACAGCAGTCGGCAAGTGGCATTTCGGATGCTTAAAGAGTAACCTCACGGGAAAGGCTTGTACAAGTCCCCTGACTGGCTTCTCAGAGGATGAAGTTTCGAGGCGAGGAGGCGCGCCGAGCATTCCGCCCCTGACACTTCGACGTGAAGGTTTTTTCAAGTATGCTATCGGTCGAACCGGTACGCCGTGCCGGATTTTTTCCCACAAACTTATTCGAGGAATTTCATGACATTTGCATCACTAGGCAGTCGAGCAAACCGATCCAATCGAGGCGGATGGGGCTGGATCGGTTTGTTTTCATTCTTGTTCATCGCGGCCGCTGGTCTGATGACTTTGTCACCTCGTTCCAATGCGAAAGACGAACCTGTAAAGATGTTGCGCCACGTTGTGCTGTTCAAGTTTAAAGATACGAGTTCGAAGGCCGACGTTGAGAAGATCGTCGACAAGTTTCGTGGATTGAAGAAAGAGATCCCCGAAATCGCAGCCTTTGAGTACGGAACGAACAATAGCCCCGAAGGATTGTCCGATGGATTTACGCACCTGTTTTTTGTGACATTCAAGACGGAAGATGACCGGTCCGTCTATCTACCACACCCAGCGCACAAAGCGTTTGTCGAAGTGCTCAAACCCCACTTGGACAAAGTGCAAGTCATCGATTACTGGGCGGCCGAGTGATCGATCGATCCAAATGATGAACGGGTTTCGTCGCATCGGATGTGTTGGTAGTCAAATCGATGTCCGATTGAGCCCACTTGTCTTTATCCGTGACGATTTCCAGTAGACGCTTCGATTTCGATGCGGCGCTGGGTTCCCCAAAATTTTCAATACCCGGTGCGCTCCCCCAGAAGATGCGGGGGCCGCCACGGGTAGCGATTTCCAATTTCCATTTGGATCGCCCCGAGTCCCGCGATGGGTAAACATAAATGCTCGATATCTTTGCCTCTTTTCGCACCGGCGCGAGCAATCGGCTCAACAAGATCGCCTCTTCGATTTGCGAATCTCCGATGGGTGTGCCGACCCTTCGGTGCTCAGACGCGAGGATTTTGTTGGCGTAGATTAAGATGAATTCAGGGATATCGCTCTGAGAAAAATCTTTCGTAGGTAGCAAGACCCCATCGGCGTCAATCGGCAGGAAACTTTCTTTCGATGGACCGCCGCTGGTCTCGTCGCGATCGGGTTCGCAATAAACCATCGCGATCGGGATGCGATATTCGACATTGACCATGATTTGTCCGCCGGCCATTTTTTGGACGCGATGGGTTTGACGGATCCATGGATGGGCCGTGAAGGCTCGAGCAATCGCTGCTGCGGTCTGATCGTCTAGCAACGACATCTGCGAGAGACCGCTACCTTCGTAGACTTCTGCGACAATGTTCGCGCGCAAGGGAAACGGCGGTGGCGTCAAGTGGATGTTTTCGAGGGAAAGAGCGTAGTAAGCGCTATCGAGCGCCTTTGCCCCGTAGTACCGCCATCCAAAATAGCCCGCGAACAACAGGATTGCTGGCCCAATCAAGCTGAGAATCGCAGCGCGTGGAATCGTCCCAAGCGGATTCCAAGAACGCGGCTCAGATGATTTTGCCGTCTCCTTGCTGGTGCGGACATCTCCTGACCCCATTTTGTTTACGATGTGCTCCCTGCTGTGCGACTTCGCGAATGCGGAATGCGGAGGTGACCGTTCCTGCGCCCATGTCATTCCGTGCATACCGACTTCAAACCATGGGCGACCCTGGTTGCGGGCCTAGGTCCACGGTGCCGAAAGCACCGAAGAGAGACAGCCCTGCGGCCGAAGCGTAGCGATTCTGTGGGGGCGATGCCACGTCAATCGACGTTGATTTGCGCAAGTTGGGTGGAGTACACTCCGGTTCCTGCACGCGAACCGCATTCAGGATCCGCAGACCGAGGAAAGGAATCCGGAAATGACAGCAATTGATCTAGCCAGTTTGGCCGAGCGTGTGCACGGCAAGCTCTTTGGTTACCACCGTCAAGCCGTTGTGACAGGTGCGGCACCGTTAGCGGATGCCAAGCCTGGATTCATTACATTGATGGATGACGAAAAGCACCTTTCCAAATTACAGACCTGCGAAGCTGCGGCCGTGGTGACGCCGAAGTCCTTCGAGGAAGTTCGCGTTCCGCAGATTGTGGTGAACAATCCTCATGATGCGTTTGCAAAAATCTGCCAATTGTTTCGGCCCACGCATGTGGTTCACCGAGCGCATGGCATCCATCCATCCGCGTGGGTCAGTCCCAATGCAATCGTCCATTCCGCCTGCTTCGTCGACGCATGCGTCACGATCGAGGATAGTTGCTCTGTGGGGGAGGGAACGCATCTTCATCCACACGTGACTCTTATGCCAGGCTGCCGCATCGGTCGCGAGTGTCAGATCTATCCGGGCGTCGTCTTGTATCCCGGAACTGTTTTGGGGGATCGGGTAACGATCCATGCAGGTGCCGTCTTGGGCGCTCATGGTTTTGGCTACAAGATGGTCCATGGCTGCCATCAGCCGACCGCTCAATTGGGCTGGGTCGAAGTCGACGACGACGTTGAAATCGGAGCCAATACCACGATCGATCGGGGTACCTACGGCGCGACCCGCATTGGTCGAGGAACAAAAATTGATAACCTCGTCATGATCGGACATAACTGCAACATTGGACAACACAACCTAATCTGTTCGCAGGTCGGTATCGCAGGCAGCAGCAGCACCGGGGACTATGTCGTGCTCGCCGGTCAAGTCGGATTGAGAGACCATATCCACGTTGGTGCTCGCAGCATGGTGGGTGCGCAGTCGGGAGTCGCTGCGGATGTTCCTGACGATCAAGTGATGTTGGGAAGCCCGGCTACCCCGCGGTACGAACAGGCCACGTTGTTTGCTGCCATCAGCAAACTACCCGAGCTTCGCAAGACGGTTCGCCGTTTAGAAGCTCAGGTGCAACAATTGGTTCAAAACCCTAAAGACTGAGCGAACGGACGGAATTCATGTCGCTTCCCATACGGCGCGTCGTAGAAGATGACAATCAGTTCGAGAGTCCGAGCTGCCTACGTCCTCTGAACCTCTACCAACCTCCCGGATCCCAAGTTTCGATTCCCGAGCGTATTGGGATTGTTGCGGGATGGGGTGAATACCCAGAGCGTGTCGCGGTTGCGGTTAAGGCGTCGGGTTCTCAGGTTGTTATCGCTGCCATTCGGGATCACGCTTCGGAGGAGCTGGTCTCGCTCGCCGATCACTGGCGTTGGTTCGGCGTCTGCAAGCTCGGCTCCATGCAACGGTACTTTCAGAGCCAAGGGGTCTCCCATGTCTGTTTAGCAGGGAAATTGTTCAAGCACCGTATTCTCTATCATGGCTGGGGATGGCTCCAGCACTTGCCAGACACGGAGTGTATCCGCACCATGGCCACCCCTTTCTTGAATCCAAAGAGTTCGACGACCGACGATACACTATTGGGAGCCGTTGTTCGATCGTTCGAAAGACGAGGCATGCAGGTCGTGCCTGGAACGGACTATGCCGTCGATCTGTTGGCGGAGGAAGGTGTCATCACACGAACACGCCCCAGCCCGCGCGTGAGTGCCGATATCGAATTCGGTTGGAACATTGCGAAACGCATGGGAGGACTCGATATTGGGCAATCGATTACCATCAAGAATCGATCCGTGTTAGCGGTCGAAGCGATCGAAGGGACGGATGCGTGTATCGATAGAACGGGCGAGTTGTGTCCGATGGGGGGGTGGAGTTTGGTCAAGGTCGCCAAGCCGCAACAAGACATGCGTTTTGATTTGCCAACGATTGGCCCGCAAACCATCGAGAGATTGGTGCGCGCCGGGGGTAAAGCCATCGCAGTGGAAGCGAGCAAGACCATCGTCCTCGATCGATTGCGAACGATGGCGCTCGCCGATCGGCATGGAGTGAGCATCGTTGCGTATGCTGACAAATCGGACGGGATTGCAGACGAAGAATAATGCTCGGCTATCAGCCGGAACGGGTTAGCGTCCAGTTTTCCTGCGGGATCAAAAAACCGGGTGCTAACGCACTGCGGCTGATGGAGTTTTGACCCGCAGAAGTTGTCGGATCTCAGATGTGCAGCCGTATCACTCGGAGAGCTATGCATTCGCGATTCGCAGCCCGAGTTACTTGACTAGTTCTGGCAAGTACTTGACTGGGATGGTTCCGCAGTTGAGGACTTGTTCGTGAAACTGACCCAAATCGAATTTCTCACCGCGCGCACGCTGCACGTTCTGCCGCAGGCGGTAGAAGGCCGTGCGGCCAACGAAATAGGTTGATAGTTGGCACGAGCTCTGTTTCGCGCGCTGCACTTTACCATAGGCTTCCCCTTCGGTCTGGTATCCTCGATCGATCAGCAGTCGCAACGCTTCTTCGTCGGTGATATTTGTACAGTGCATGGAATGGTCCAGAATGGCGTTGAGGACTGCTCGCAAATAGAACTTGAGTTGGTGCAGGCGCAGGGCCAGGTCGCCATCTCCGTAGCCTTGATCGAGCATCATCTGTTCGGTGTAGACCGCCCAGCCTTCGGCAAAAACACCGGATGATAGGATTTTGCGAATCGGCGATCGGACACGGTTGGAGTAATCGAGTTGGACGTAGTGTCCTGGGTAGGCTTCGTGGATCGTGAGGATCTGCAGCATGTAAGCATTGTATTCATTGAGGAATGCTTCGCGGCGCGCTTCGGGCCAATCGTTTGGTGGGGGCGAAATGGCGTAAAGACTTTTGGCGGTGGGATCGAGGGCTGGAGCTGGGTTGAGATAGGCCGCCGAAAAGCCTCGTTGGAATTCAGGCATCTCGATGATATTGCATTGGTCCGGGTCGGGAAGAGTGAGGATGTTTTTGTCGCGAATCATGGTCTTGATTTTGTCGACGGTATTCCTTGCATCGACCACGAGTTCTTCGGGCTTGCCATGATTCTTACCCAACTGCGCCAGGACTCGACGAACGGTTTCTCGACGTCCTTCTTCATCGTCGGGTGGGAGAGCGGTTTCTGCCAATACCGTATGCCATAGTTGCTTGGCGACATAATACATCTCTCGTTCGACTCGATCGGCTTCCGACCGAGCTGCCTGGATGACTTCTTCTGCGGTCAAACCGGCATCGAGTTCGAGTTGCAACTTTTCGTAGAATTTGTCTTTCCCGATTCTCCAATCCCCTTTGGAGCGAGGGAGAACGTCGTTCTCAAGGAACCGTTTGAACTCCTTGAGGGATGCCACAGCGCTTTGAGCTGGTTGTTTGAGCAAGCTCAGTTGGGGGGATTCGTCGGCCAGGGTAAAGATATCGCTTTCGTAAAAAGCGATCGCACCGTCGGTACGTTTGATTGCAATCTCGGTCAGGATGGCTGGCGGATTTCCGATCGATTTCTTTGCGTCTTCGACGATCTGAGGGATCTTCGCGATGCGGCGCGCCGAGTTCTCGACATTCCGATGTTTTGGCAAGGTCGATTGGGTCAAAAGGGTAAAGACGCTGTCCGAGGCATAGGTCAAGTAGACCCGCGGATCGTTCGCAAAATCATCACTATTAGCGGCTTGCCAAAGTCGGTATTTCAGAACGTGTTGCCAAATCTCCAAATCGATTTGGGAACTGCGAGACAGACGCTGTTTGTCGAATTGCTTTTCTAGTTCAAGCAGTACGGCGCGATCGTTTTCGATGTCCTTAGCTCGCGCTTCGGGGGACAAGTCATCGAGTTCATGATCGTGGTCATGATTGCCCAGGCTGGACGAGAAAGTGGGGTGACGAACGCATTGGTCTTGCAACCAGCTTTCAAAGCGCATCGCGAGCCGTGCGTCTTCGTTCGCAGTGTCTTGCGCTCTGAGATCCATCGCGCCTAAATACCCTAGGATCATGGCATGCGTTAGAAATATAATTGCGATGCGAATCTGCACTTACAAAACTCCCTTGGAGCTGGGGATACCTGGTTGGCGTGGATCGATTTCCGATGCGATGCGAATCGCTCTGGCCGTCGCCTTGAAGATCGCTTCGGCGATGTGATGGGTGTTCCGGCCATAATGAAGTAGAACATGCAAATTGCATTGAGCATTCGAGGCAAAAGCTTGCCAAAAATCCTCGATGAGTTCACTGTCAAAGTCGCCGATTTTTGGAGAAGGCATGGGGGCGGAGAAGACAAGGTACGAGCGACCGCTAAAGTCGACAGCGGACGTCACCAAGGATTCCTCCATGGGCAGAACCATATGCCCGTAGCGACGGATCCCCGATTTGTTCCCCAAGCACTCCCGAACGGCTTGTCCCAAGCAAATACCGACGTCTTCTGTGGTGTGGTGGGCATCGACGTGCAAGTCGCCGGTGCATTGGACTTCCAAGTCGACCAATGCATGCCGCGCGAACAAAACCAGCATGTGGTCCAAGAAGCCGACTCCGGTATGGATCGAGTGTTTGCCGGTGCCATCGAGATTCAGTCGCAATTCGATCTGCGTCTCGGCGGTTTGGCGTTCCAATTGGCTAGTGCGGGATGGGGTCATTCCGAGGCCTGCTCGTGATTAAAGAAATCGGTGATTGAGCTAGTGTAACTCACCCGGGTGCTGAGACTAAGGGGTAGAATCATCGGTCTCGATCGAGCCGTGGAAAATCCAGAGGCTCGAGGGATGGCACAACGAGGAGGGTTTGGGATGGCTAAAGTGCATGGAAATCTGTTTGCCCAACTCCCCGATTCGTTACCGAAGGAACTTGTCGAAGACCTGTTCTCTTCGAGTGGCGTGCGATTGGAAAAAATCGTTTCCACCGGACATGCTTCGCCCGAGGGTTTTTGGTATGACCAATCCGAAAACGAATGGGTGGTCCTGCTTCAAGGCGCGGCACGCATGGTCTTGGATGATCGTCGCGATCCGGTTTCCATGGGACCAGGAGATTATCTTTACATCCCAGCCCATCTGAAGCATCGCGTCGAGTGGACGTCGCCCGATGAGCCGACCGTTTGGTTAGCGATCTTCTGGAAGGTTTGATCCCAGGCTGGCAGGCTGGTACGTCTCATGCGAGCATCATGACTATTCCTCGACGCGCTTCGCATTCGCGGCGGCTAATTCTTCGAAACGCTTCGCGTGCATGGCGGCTAAAGCTTCATTTCCCAACGCTTCGTAGGCTTGCGCTAATTTCTGGTGCACGCCTGCTTGCGTATTCGCCGGGAGTCCGTTGAGGGCTCGTTCCAATTCGGTGACGGCCGATTGGTAATCTTTGCGAAGCAAGAATATCGACCCCAGTGTGTCATGGTAGGTCACGATATTGGGGGCCAATTCCACCGCGGATTGAGACAGCATCAAAGCGCGATCGAGTTCGGGAGGACTCCGTTTCGATAGGAGCCATGCCAAATTGTTTTGGACCAAATGTTGGTTGGGGGAGAGTTCCAGGGATCGCTCAAGATACTTGATGGACAATTCGTATTGATTTTCCAAGACCGCGATGATGCTCAACACGAAGTGCGTGACCGCGGAGTCCTCGTTTCGCCGCAGGGACTCTTCTAGGAACTGACGCACTCGTGCCCGATGCTCTGGATTATCGGATTCTCGGTAAATCTGGACCATGCGATCAAACACGACCGCCGAGTTCTCTGCCGCCGAAGCAGCCTTCAGCAACTGATCGATCCGATCTTCGACGGATCGTTTGTTGGAGGTGGCTTTGTCGTACCGCGCCAGTTCCAAAGCGGCCATCGTTTGTTGGAGATCTTTGTTGTCCGGAAAGAGATCTAGTCCCGCTTTCAGGGTTCGTTCCGCTTCCTCGGCGGATCCCAAGCGGGCTTGGACGCGAGCCAGTTGAATCCTGTCATCTATGGACAGAGTGTTCTTGGCCAATCGCGTTTCATACGCTTTTAGACCATACCTGAGTAGACGTTCCGCGTTGTTGGTATTGCCCTGCCTCAACGAGATCTCGATCGCGGGGAAAATGTGTGCCGGGTTCAGCAAGGCGGCCGCTTCAAGAGCTTGTACGCACTTGATCCAATTGCTGTTGCTTCGATGATAGGTAGCCCATGCCAACAGGAGGGATTCGTTATTCCTCTCACCGGCCTGGTCCAGATGCCATCGCAGATTTTTGAGGATCTCCGTCGAAGTGGCGACGGACATGATATTGGAGTAGGCGATCGCTCGCTGTTCGTGGGCGGGTGGATATCCGGGTGAATCATTCGGTGCCAGGACCTCGATAATGGCGTTCGCGCGATCCAGTTCACGCTCCTCTGCGAGCAGTTTGCAAAATTCAAAGGAAGCTTCGGGGGATGCTTTCGTTCCATAACGAATCAAATGGCTCCCGAGGTCCTTGGCTGCTTCCGTGCTTCCCTCGCGGATCGCGGATTCAAATCGTGTGAAATAGCGAGATTCAATCGATGGAGAAGAAACCCAAGCGTTGCATACCAACAGCATTGTCGTTCCTACGGCAATCCAGGCAGGTGCCGATGCAATCAATCGCAACCGCCATCGACGCAGACTCGTACTATCCGTATTTGGAGCGGCAAAGGCTCCCGCCAGCGAGGAACCGAAAAATCCGAGTTGGCGAAAAGGGGAAAGCAAGATGCGTTTCCAGCCCAGCGGCGTCTCGTCATCTTCCGAGTCTTGCATGCTGGCCCGCGCCGATGAACCAAACCATTCAGAGAGCTCCGAGAGCGCGCGGACGGGCGGATCGAGCAGGGTCGTTCGAAGGAACCTAAGAATATGTTGGAACAGCATCGTTATGGGTGTCTTCGACAGGAACCAATGGCAATAGGTACCTTCGGAAATGGAATTGCAATTTCGCTCACGTGCCGCCGGATCAACTCATGCGAATGCACGCAGCGATTTGCTTTTGAGTACTCGTTCCATCATAGCTTTGAAATTCCGAATCTCAACGCAACCAGAACAAGAGATCGAATGGGGGATTCGCAATCAAGGTGTCGGTTACATCGATTTTGCAGGCCTTGTATGGCCAAGATATCGAAGTCGAGCTGAATGCTTAACCGATTCTTCTTGGTAACGCTTTGACCCGGAGGGAACGAAGCGGAAATGTTATTTCGAATATCCGCTAGCAGCTTCCAGGCTACCCCGAAGCCTTTCTTTGCCGATCGTGGCCCCCAACTCGTCCCAAGATTTCTTGCACTCGGCTAACCGGGACTCGGTTTGATCTGGATTGCGAAGAACATCGACCAACGCGTCTCCCAGCAGATCGACGAATTGCTCGGATCCGAAAAATCGTGGGGTCAGCTCCATGGATAGGTTGGCTGCTTCCAAGCGTTGGGTCGTTTGAAACTCGCGGTAGTCGTCGCGCATGACATTGCGATCGTTGTCGATCTCCAGTGGTTCCACCAAGGGAGTCAGAGCTTGCATCGCGGATCGTTGCTCTTCGCCTGCGAGCCACACGATCAAATCCGATGCATGAGCCGATTGACGCGTCCTTCTACCGAGCGAGACCAAGAACCCGTCGGCACCATTCCATGCGATCGGAAGGACGGTAGGTTTCAATTGGGTTGTATCTCGATCGAGTCGTTGTAGGCCATCGGTACGAGGCCAACCAATCCCGAACGAAGCGGTCCCTTGGGCCACGGACTCCCATGCGACCGTGGGTTCCGCCAAGATGGTTTTGGGTTCGAGCACGGCCAATCGCTGCAGGAACCGTGCCGTCCGAGAGAACTCTGGCTGATTCAATCGCGATTGCATGGTGTAGGGGTCAAACGTGCCTCGATAGCGGGCTTCGGTGGTCGATAGCATCCAGAAATACCGCGACACAAGGGAGCGTTTTTCATTCAGCGAAACGCGTTGGAGGTGTTCTTGAATTTGGGCTGTGCGGTCCACAAGGGTGGAATGGCGACTGGCTTCGTTCTGATCCAGGAATTCACTCCATAGCTGCGAATTGGTGGTGGAGGTGTTTTGGTTGCTGCCCATCGCTTGATACAGTCGTAGCAACGGACGGATGTCCAAACCTGATTGGATCGCCAGCCAACAGGGAGCTCCGAGGGGCACGGCCATCGTTTTTCCGCCGTACTGAGACAAGCTGCGGCCTCGATGAGCCCATGTCGGCCCGGTGACTCGCTGCGATTCTCCTTGGGGTGCCTCGTCCAAAGTAGGAGTCGAACCACCTGTCTTGTTCAATACGGGGGAGGGAAGAGGCGCAATCCAGCCTCGCTCGATCAGTGTGCTGATGAAGTTTGCAGGATAGATGATCACATCCAGGGTGTTCACATCGAGTTTTTCGAATTCCTCCCGAGTCATTTTTAAAACATCCAGCTTTTGATCGGAGACGGTCTGCCACCTCAAACCCAGTTCAGCCTCGAGGAGATCCGCTTCGACCAGAACCAGCTTCAGGGGCGGTGCCTGAACCGTGGTTGCGGCCCGTTCGCCAGTTTTGGTTTGCTCGATTGGCTTCTTCGGTTGGCATCCCACACTCAGGAGGATCCCCATCACCCCGAGCAACAGCCAGAGGGCAGACGGCGAAAGGACCCGTTCGTTGGAGGAGATAAACTCAAATTTGCGTGCCATGCCTGTGATTCTCGCGCCCTTGGGAACTCATTATGATGAAGTGAATCTATTTCAACCGCAAACTCGGAACATAGCAACAGCATGGCATACTATCTCGGCGTCGATATTGGTACATCAGGCACCAAGAGTCTTTTGATCGATGAAACAGGGAATGCGATCGCAGAATCTACCGCTACCTACCCATTGGCGACCCCCAAACCACTGTGGACTGAGCAAAATCCGGAGGATTGGTGGAATGCGACGAAGGAGACCATCCGAGCGGTCGTTCGAAAAGCCAAACTGAAACCGAATCAAGTCCGCGCCATCGGCCTGTCAGGTCAAATGCATGGGTCGGTTTTTCTCAACGCCAAGGGAAAAGTCATTCGCCCTGCCCTGCTTTGGAATGACCAACGGACCAGTGCGGAATGCGACGAAATCACTCGAAGAGCCGGTGGTCGTGACGCATTGATTCGTATGGTTGCCAATCCCGCCTTGACCGGGTTCACTGCGCCGAAACTGCTTTGGCTACGAAATAACGAGCCCAAGAACTACGACGCGCTCAAGCATTTACTCTTACCCAAAGATGAGATTCGACGTCGGCTGACAGGTGTGCTGGCCACGGATGTTAGCGACGCCAGTGGCATGCTGCTGTTGGATGTTCGAAATCGCAAGTGGTCCAGGGAATTGCTCAGCAAGTTGGACATCGACCCATCGATCTTGGCTCCTGTATATGAATCGGAGCAAGTTACTGGAACACTTTTAGCGGACGTAGCGGCAGAACTCGGCCTATCGACCGAATGCAAAGTGGTTGCGGGTGCAGGGGACTGCGCCGCAGGTGCGGTAGGAAATGGAATCGTTCGCCAAGGCATCTTGACCGCTAGCCTTGGAACATCGGGAGTCGTGTTCTGCCACAGCGATACACCCCAATACGATGCCGCCGGAAGATTGCACACATTCTGTCACGCCGTGCATGGCAAGTGGCACATGATGGGAGTGACTCTTTCGGCCGCCGGTTCACTGCAATGGTTCGCCAATCAACTTTGTATCGAGTTGCTGAAGAAAAAGGGGGTCGATCCCTACGAAGTGCTCAACGAAGAAGCCAACGCGGTGCCTCCTGGCGCCGAAGGCTTGTTCTACCTCCCGTATTTGGCCGGAGAACGGACTCCCCATGCGGACCCGAATGCGAGAGCCTGCTTCATCGGGCTTACGAACAAACATGGTCGAGGGCATCTGGCCCGATCGGTTATGGAAGGAGTGGCGTATTCCCTTCGCGAAAGTTTGACAATCATCGAAGGGCTCGATGTCCCTGTCAAAGAGATTCGACTCAGCGGCGGGGGAGCCAAGAGTGGGCTTTGGAAGCAAATCCTGGCAGATACGTTCGGGCAAAAGGTCTGTACGATCAACGCGGAGCAAGGCCCAGCGTTCGGCGTGGCACTCCTCGCTGCGGTAGGGGATGGTGCATACAAAAACATCGAGGAGGCATGCAAGGCGACCATCCGTGTGGTTGAGAAAGTCCCTCCAAATAAATCGGCACAGAAAACCTACAACGCTGCCTTTCCTATCTATCAAAACCTTTATCAATCCCTCCGAGAGAGATTTGTCGAGATCAGCAAGCTATGATGATCTTGAATCGGTCCCTCACCTGCCAACACGTCGAATCCGCTGGAAGCCGTTTGGCCAATTTTGGCCAATGTAGACATTGAATGACGGTTGCGCGATCGACCGAACCGCTTCTACCTCTCCCCCTTTCCGCCCGCCTCTCCGTTGTAAGGAATCATCCCATGCGATATCGATTTTTGAGAGACCTTGTGTTGGTTGCCTTTGCGTCCGGGGCTGCATCCCTTGTTTCCTCAAGTACCACGCGGGCGGAAGACGGCATTCAGTGGACCTCGCAAAAGCTGAGCAAGCTGTTTCATGGCGAAGGGGGTACATTGGCCGATCTCGATGGAGACGGTCATATCGATGTGGCGGCGGGGTACATGGCATTCTTTGGCCCAGACTTCAAGCAGAGTGTCCCTTTGCATCCCGCCAACCCCTACAACATCAACGGGTATTCCGAGTATTTTTTTGACTTCGACTACGATGTGGATCGGGATGGTGACAAAGACATCGTCATTATCGGTTTCCCCGGTGCTGCCGCTCATTGGTATCGAAATCCAGGAGGGGCAAAAGCGCGAACCAACGCGTGGGAACGCTTCGTGATCATGGATGTGGTCGATAACGAATCCCCCACCTTTACCGACATTACTGGAGACGGCGTCCCAGAGATTGTCTGCAATAACGGCGGTTACTTTGGATACGCGGAAATCCCGAGCGACCCGACTCAGAAGTGGGAGTTCCATCCGATCAGCGAACCCGGAGGGTATCAACGGTTCACACACGGGATGGGAATTGGAGATGTGGATGATGATGGACGTCTCGATCTTCTTGCAAAGAATGGATGGTGGAAGAATCCAAGTACTCCAACCGAGGCGCCATGGAAATTCCATCCCGTCGAATTCTCCGGTCCCGGCGGAGCCCAGATGTATGCCGTGGATTTGGATCGCGATGGCAAGACTGAAGTCATCACGTCGTTGGCCGCGCATGGTTATGGATTAGCGATCTACAAAAAGGTGGAATCCCCCAACGGCCTTCAGTGGACTCGCCAAGACATCATGACCGACAACGCCGAAA
>Ga0194055_10002974_pt1 | contig 13248 bp, 15 predicted proteins | sample SepL449m_MetaG_FD_155482 | JGI IMG/M metagenome (GOLD analysis project Ga0194055, IMG submission 155482) | Anoxic zone freshwater microbial communities from boreal shield lake in IISD Experimental Lakes Area, Ontario, Canada - Sep2016-L442-9m | ecosystem: Environmental > Aquatic > Freshwater >... | reverse complement strand
ATGAGCTTCGGTTCCGGGAATCCGTTTTTGCGAATCCGCGCCCCGGCTTCACGCAAGGCCGCCACATCCGCGGGATGAATGGAGCCATCGGGCAATGGGCCGGTGTTCATGGTGAGATTCGCCTTTTCCGCGATCGGCCCCGCTTTGACATGCATCAGTCCCTCGGGGGCCACGAAGTCCTCGGTGCCCGCGTTTCTGGCGACCGACTTTTCCGCCTCTGCGCCCCAAGCTGGCGCGTCGGCAAGGACTAAAGGTGGATGGCAGGCAAACCCGGAAGCCACCGCCAGGCAGACGGTTTGAAGAAACTGCTTTCGAGAGGGTTGATGTCCTCCGAGGTTCTTAATCTCGGGACGGCTGGCGGTGCGTTGGATCATTCTGGTATTTTGGCGCTGGGCGGGTAGGGCGCTATCTCAGCGAAAAATCAAACAGCGCCCCTCGCTCGAAATAAGACAGAGGGATGATGGCAACGGAAGACTTCGCACAGTCCGCTCCTTCATTCGCTCGGCTGCGGGCGGTTTGCAAAAGGCCGAAGCCGAACTGGGGTCAGGCGAGATTGGCGCCACGGAGGGGCGGGGTGCGGGTCAGGGGCCACCCTCCACCTACGGCCATACTGGCCAGCACCCACACTATTAGAGATGAATCAGAAAAAATCGCGGGCGATTGCGCAAAGGAATTCGGCTCTGCCGCTGAAACTCGCTTTTGAAAGAGGCGCAAAAGGCCCATCCTCCAACAACGCGGGGGATAGAGATCAATGCCGTGGTCATCTGCGCAGCCTCTTCCTGCACCCTCTTCACCCTGAGGTTTTTTAGCCGGCAATCGGTCTGCGAAGCGTCATGGAAACCGACCATTCGAGGCGCGGGCTGCGGCAATAATCGATCCAACGGACTCCGCCGTGGTTTGCTGATCGGTTTGCGTCGTGGCGTCGTAGTCCAGAACGTGCGTGTGGCAGATTCATCTTCGATAACCCTGACCTTCGAGCCTTTTTTTAAGACTTCTTTGGTGGGGTGTTGGCGGGTGAGACTCAGCCTGTGAGGTGGATTGGAGGACCAAGCGGGGGTCGTCTTCAAAAGTGGACTTCGGGGACAAGTTGAGGCAGTCGAGGTCTGGTTTGTCATTGGGAAACCCGTCCTTGATCGCCTGCGATGGTGTCTCGGCAGGCTCCATCGTTTCCATGACGAAAGGCGGTGGTGGACATGGGAGCGGGGTGAGACTGGCCTCCAGAAATCATTGATTGATTTGAAATCATTGATTGACTCCGAGTTGGTTTCTGGGGAGTAAGTGTCTTTCAATTTTACAATTTATGAGCCAAAACTTACCTAGCCAACTTGATCAACTGAAGGGTTTCACGACTGTGGTTGCCGACACGGGTGACTTTGAGTCGATGCGTGTTTATCAGCCTCAAGACGCAACGACCAATCCTTCCTTGATTTTGCAGGCGGCGACTAAGCCAGCTTACGGCTATATTCTTGATCAAGTGATCGCCGATCGGAAGGGGAGCGGTCTGACGGGTTCTGCGCAGATTGAGGATGTGATTGACCATCTGCTGGTCGGATTCGGGATGGAAATTCTCAAGATCGTGCCGGGTCGGGTTTCGACCGAGACGGATGCGCGGCTGTCTTTTGATACCGCGGGCTCGATTGCTAAGGGGCGTCAGCTGATCGCTCTCTACGCGGCGAAAGGGATTCCCCGGGAGCGCATTCTGATCAAGATCGCCTCGACTTGGGAAGGAATCCGGGCGGCGGAAGTTTTGCAAAAGGAGGGGATTCACTGCAATCTCACCCTGCTTTTTTCGTTAACTCAAGCAGTGGCTTGTGCGGAGGCGGGAGTGCAACTGGTTTCACCGTTTGTGGGTCGCATTTACGATTGGTATAAGGCCGCGATGAAGCGCGACTACACTGGGGCGGAAGATCCTGGGGTGGAGTCCGTGACGAAGATTTTTAATTACTATAAAAAGTTTGGATATCATACGGAGGTCATGGGGGCGAGCTTCCGGAATACCTCGCAGATTGTGGAGTTGGCGGGGTGTGATTTTCTGACGATCAGCCCAGATATTTTAGCCCAGCTCGCGGAGAGCACCGTTCCGCTGACGAAGAAACTGGACGCGAGCGCTGCTAAAGAGGCGAGCATTGAACGGATCGTCCTTGATGAAAAAGCCTTCCGGTATCAGTTCAACGACGACGCCATGGCGACGGAAAAAACTGCCGAAGGCATTCGGAAGTTCTCCGCAGATATTGTCAAGTTGGAGCATTTCATCGCCGCGAAGTTATCGTAAATTTGCCATTCCGATAGATCTGGGGTGCCAGCAGATTGTGAAACTCTTTCAAGAAGCAATGGTGCAGGGATATTCATTTTGTGATGTCAAGGTGGTCGTGTTCTCGGATCTTCGCAGCCTTTAAATTATGAATCCTTCGACCTGGCCCGCGATCACCGATAAGACGCTTTCGATTATTATGGGTGGTGGCGCGGGGTCGCGTCTCTTTCCTTTGACCAAGGAGCGATCGAAACCTGCGGTACCGCTGGCGGGTAAATATCGGATTGTGGATATCCCGGTTTCGAACTGCATCAACTCGGACTTGCGGCGGATTTATGTGTTGACGCAGTTTAACTCGGCGTCGCTGCACAAGCATATCAACTCGAGTTACAAGTTTGATAATTTTTCCCGTTCGTTCGTGGAGATTCTCGCGGCGCAGCAGACGCCGACGGATACGAACTGGTATCAAGGAACGGCGGACGCCGTGCGGAAAAATCTCCGGGACTTTCTGCAATACCCTTACGAGTACTTTGTCATCCTCAGCGGGGATCAGTTGTATCGGATGGATTTCCGCGAGGTGTTAAAGCAACACATTGAAAGCAAGGCGGATATGACGTTGGCAACCATCCCTGTCGCTCGGGAAGCGGCCAAGGATTTGGGATTGATGCACACGAATGAATCACGACGGATCGTGAGGTTTGAGGAAAAGCCCAAAGATCCGGAGGTCTTGAGTGCGATGGCCATTCCGCCGTCTTTGTTGAAGGAGTTAGGTTTGCCGGTGGATGAAGAGTTGTTTCAGGCTTCGATGGGCATTTACATTTTCAACCGGGAGGTTTTGGTTCAGGCGCTGGACAATGATTTGGTGGATTTCGGCAAGGATATTATCCCCGATATGCTCACAAAATTTCGAGTGCACGCCTACATTTTCCAAGGTTACTGGGAGGATATTGGGACGATCCGGGCTTTCTTTGAGGCGAATTTGCAACTGACCAATCCTGTGCCGGAGTTTAATTTTTTTGACACCGTCACTCCCATTTACACCCATGCCCGGTTTCTTCCTGGGAGTAAAATTAACGGAGCCAGCCTTCGGCAGGCGATTCTTGCGGATGGTTGCATTATTGATAACGCTCATTTGGAGCGGTCGGTGATCGGGATTCGGAGCTACATTAAAAGTGGGACGACGGTCAGGAATAGCATCATTATGGGGGCGGACTTTTATGATGCGGATCAGGCGGCGCGAGGAAACACCCCTGAGCTGGGCATTGGCAAAAACTGCACGATTGACCACGCGATTATTGATAAGAACGCTCGGGTTGGCGATGGGGCAGTCATCACCCCCGATGGAAAACCGGCGAACTTTGACGGTCCGAATTATTACATTCGTGATGGAATCGTCATCGTCCCTAAGGGAGCGGTCATCGAGGCTGGTGCGTGGATTTAAATCTTTTAGTGACGCTTTCTGTTCTTCCGAAAACTCTTAATTAAACCCTATGAAAACTCCGAACCTTTTCTCTTTTGCAGTCTGGAACATCCTCGCGCTTAGTGCCTTCACTCCGCTGGCATTGGGAGAGATCCCGCTCGTGGCGCCCTCGACGCCTGTGGCGGTGGAAAGCTTTAGTAAGCCGATTCGCGTGGCTTGCGTTGGCGATAGTATTACCCAAGGAGTGGGCGCATCTCGGGGAAACTCTTACCCATCCCAGCTGGGAAAATTCTTGGGACCGAAGTGGGAAGTGGGAAACTTTGGGGTGAGTGGCACGACGATGTTGAAGCAGGGGGACAATCCGTATTTTAAGCAGGGGGCGTTTACGAACGCCCAAAAATTCAATCCAGATGTGGTGATTATCATGTTGGGAACCAACGATACTAAGGGGCAGAACTGGAAGCATAAGGAGGAATATGCGGCTGATTGTCGTTGGATGGTGGAGCAGTTTCAGGCATTGGATTCGAAGCCTCGGGTGTTCCTTTGCCGGCCTTGTCCGGTGGTGGCGAACGGGAATTTTGGGATCAACGAGGCTGGGGTGCTGGAGTTGATTGGGACGATTGACACCTTAGCGGCGACGCTCAAAGTGAGCGTGATCGATATGCATCTTCCGCTGGCGTCTCATCCCGAGTTTATTCCTGATCGAGTTCACCCGAATAACGATGGGGCGGGAGCGATGGCGAAGTCGGCTTACCAAGCGTTGACCGGCAAGGTTTGGGAGGTTGCACCTCTGGCGGCGCCGGTTTCTGGGGTGAATTAGGATTTTGATCCGATGGCGAAAGTGGTGATTGCGGGGTGCGGATTTGCGGGATTGGCGACAGGCCGCGCGTTTTTCGCGGCGGGGTGGGAGGTGGTTGGATTGACCCATTCTGAGGAGTCAGCGGGAGAGCTTCGTGGCGAAGATTTTCCTGTTCTGGGGTGTGATATTACCGATCGGGAGAGGTTGAGTGCATTGCCGGAAGTGAAGGGAGCGGAAGTGGTCATTCATGCGGCCAGTTCTGGTCGTGGCGGTGCGGAGCAATACCGAGCGGTCTACCTTGGAGGGGCGAAGGCGCTTGCGGAAGTCATTCAGCCGAGGGTGATCGTTTTTACGAGTAGCACCTCGGTGTATGCACAGACCGACGGATCTTGGGTGACCGAGGAGAGCGAGGCGAATCCTGATCGGGAGACTGGACAAATCTTGCGGGAGACCGAGAAGTTTGTGATAGGGTGCGGAGGGATTGTGGCGCGGTTAGGTGGGATCTATGGTCCGGGGCGTTCGGTGCTTTTGCGGAAGTTTTTGGCGGGGGAAGCGGTGATTGAGGGGGATGGATTCAAGTGGCTGAATCAGATTCATCGGGAGGACATTGCCAGTGGATTGCTTCACCTTGTGACAGTGAAGGCAGGGGGGATTTTTAATTTAAGTGATGATCAGCCACTTGAGCAAAGGGCAGTTTATGAGTTTCTGGCCGAGCGATTTAAGCGGGAAATGCCGCCTCGTGGAGCGATTGATCTGAATCGAAAGCGGGGGTGGACGAATAAACGAGTGAGCAACGCGAAGTTGCGGCTGAGCGGATGGGTGGCAGGCTATGCGTCGTTCCTTGAAGCGGTAGAGCGGGATGGGGATTTGGTGGGGAGTGAAAATTAGCTGATCGAGGGAAGCTCAGGCTTTCGCTGGAGAAGTTGCATGAGTTCGCGGCCTTCTCTCCCGGGGTAATTGGCGATGGGCGTCCATGATCGGATGAGTTGAAAATGTGAACCGAAGAGTTGGTGGAGTTCGTCTGGGGATGTGCCAAAGGGAGGTTCACCTTCGGGTTGATCGTTGTCTGGGTTGAGGTAAAAGATCGCCAGCAGGTATCCATTGGGCTGGAGAGCGGAGGCCACGGCTCGGACATAGTCGGGACGACGCTGGGGATTGATGGCACAGAAGCAGGTGTGCTCCCAGACCCAAGCAAAACTTCCGCAGAAATCGAGGGGGAGGGCGAAGAGATCCAGACAAGAATAGTCTTCGCCACCTTCTGGCGGAAAACTTTTGGCGGCGTGGATCGCTGAAGGGGCGAGATCAATGCCGAGGACTTGGTCGGCAGTCAGGGCGAGGGCCCGAACATCATGTCCGAAGCCACAGCCGGGGACGAGAACCCGACCCGTGACGGGATTATTCTGGAGGAACTCGACGAGGCCGGGGCAAGGATTTCCTTTATTCCAAGGTGTCTCATTCCGTTGGTACTTCTCTTCCCAATTGGTTTCCATTTGAGGGGTTAGCTGGTTGGTTGGCGGCGCGTCCAGATGGACGCCTCGGCGATGCTCCATTGAAATTTCCGGGCGTGTTCACGGATGATGAACGGTAAGTCTTGAGTTGAAATGAGTTCAAAGGATGGAGAGAGGGCGGTGAGGAGTCCCGCTTTGGTCGTGATTGGGGTGCTTTCGTGAGTGAACCCGCCAAGCCAGTTGGAGCGTGGGGTAAATTCTTCGAGCCAAGTGTATGGGGAGGTGATAATCAGTTGTCCGCCTGGGTTGACTAAGTCGGTGAGACGCTGAAGACATTGTAGGGGTTCGGAGAGGCGATCGATGAGATTTGCCATGAGGACGACATCGAAGGAGCCTAAATCGGGGCGAAGATTCATGGCGTCACCGACTTCGAAGGAGACCCGGGAGCGGTCGATTTCGGGATGAACGGCGGCAAAGTATGGAGAGGCTAGAGAACCTTCATCGGTTCTTTGGTAGTTGAGGTGACCCAATTCTTTGAACTGATTTGCGGTGGTAATAAAGCGTTGGGAGAAGTCGATTCCGATGACTTTGGCGCTGAAACGCGCAAGTTCAAAGGTGGACCGACCGACAGCGCAACCTAAGTCGAGTGCCCGTGAGTGGGGGGGAAGAAGCGCGGGACGGATGAGTTGATGGACGCAACGGAGAGGATAATTTTGAGCGCCTATCGATTTTGAAAGGGTCTCGGGCAAATTTTCATCCGTGCCATAATGGAATGAAATGTATTCCGAAAGGAGTTTGTCGCTTTCGTAAATGTTCACTCGGCGAGTAAATTTCGGAGGTAATTCGTAGGGATGAAATTTTCGATGAGAATTTCGGTTTGTCCATTTCTGTGCATACGGACTTGCGGGACATTAATTTCAGGGGTTTTTGAGGGGGAGAAAAGGATGTCATCGTGGGTGGCGTTTTTCTTATTGGCAAAGAGGTCGGGGGTCAATCGTCCGCCGAGATGATCGCTTCTGCCGGTGGCGACATGCATGGTACCGAAGATTTTTTCGTCTTGAATATCGCGTCCCGAAACGGGGAGTTCTTGGGTGCCGAAACCGAGTTCGCCGAGTTCACCGGTGACGGGATCGGAGGTGAGTTTGGTGTTATGTTCAGCGACGGTGAGAGGATTTCCGCGGAGGAGAGTGGATTGACAGATGCGGCCATTGGCAACGGTCATGAGGGCAATCGTGCCGTCCTCATATTTGTGAGGAAACTCGCCATGGGCGGTCGTGGGGACGTAATAGATTTCGCCTGCGGGAAGGTTCGCGATATCTGGACCACCGCGACAGAGGCCGTGGCTTTTTTGGGCCTCTTGGCGGCCGAGATCGAGGTGGAGCGAGGATTTTGTTTCGGCGAAAACGAAGTCGATTTCGATCCAATCGGCGTGGGTCATTCCGAGCCGAAGTTTTTCGGTTCGTTTGCTGACTTCGAAATAATCGACGGCCAATCCTGAATCGAGAATGATTTGATTCATGCCGTGCATGGTGGCGCCACGGAAACCGAATCGTTTAGCGAACGCAGTGAGTGGAGCGGTGGCGGAGTAAGTGGAGACGCAGAGGATGAGTTGATATTTCTGGTAGATATCGGTGAGGAGATTGATTTCTCGGCCTTGAGTATCGAATCCGACTTCGGGGAGATCGAGGTTGCTACCGCCGGTGATTTCGTAGGCAAACATTTCGCCACCAGAGAGTTGGAGTTCAGCGATGGTGGTGTTGTGGAGGCCTTGGTAAATGGCTTCGTAAGCGTGACGTTGGATGGACAGGTCGGGGTTTTTGAGAAAGGCGAAGGACTGGACATCGCGGGGATTTTCCAAATCAATAAGGACGCAGACTTTCTCCCCCGGTTGTGGGTTGAAGACAGTTTGGAGGAGGCGAGTGAGACTAAATGGGGGGAATTGTGAGATTGATGATACGGGTGAGGTTTGAATTTCTGTGATCATAAAGAGGAATTTCGGTTGGAGTGTCTGAACAATTGTCTAATCTTTACGCGCACTTTCGGCTGATTGTTGCAACATTCCACGGAGCTTTTAGCAAATGATTTGGCAGACGAAAACACGGACTTTCGATTTAAAACGGCGAGCCTTGATGATGGGCATTGTGAATTTGACTCCGAATTCATTCTCTGACGGAGGGCAGTTTTTGGAGGTTGAGGCGGCGTGTTGGCAAGCGGATCGTTTGGCGAGTGAAGGAGCCACGATTATTGATGTGGGTGGCGAGTCGACGCGACCGGGTGCGGAACCGGTGGATGAGGAGGAGGAGTTGCGTCGGGTCATGCCAGTGATTGAGCGTCTGGCGGGTGATCCGCGGTTTGTGATTTCGGTTGATACGATGAAGCCGGGGGTCGCGAAGGCGGCGATTGCCGCTGGGGCGGAAGTTGTCAATGATGTTAGTGGATTGAGGAGTGAAGCGATGGTGGAAGTGGTGCGTTCGACGGGGGTTGGGGTGATTGTGATGCACATGAAGGGGACGCCGATGGATATGCAAATTTCCCCATTCTATGTTGATGTGGTGGAGGAGGTTCGGGAATTTTTTCGACAAAGATTTGAGGCTTGTGTAAAGTACGGAATCGACCCGTTATGCATGGCTTTTGACCCTGGGATTGGTTTTGGGAAAACCTTGGCGCACAATCTTGCTTTGGTGCGGAACTTAGGGGGGCTGGAGATTGAGGGGAGACCGATTGTTTTGGGGGTTTCTCGGAAGTCGTTTATTGGGGGGGCGATTGGGAGTGATCGGGGGGAAGACCGGGCTTGGCCGACGGTTGCGTTGACTAGTTATGGGCGGACGCGTGGGGTAAAAGTCTTTCGGGTTCATGAGGTTCGAGCGAACTTTGAAGCGTTGCGAATGACCGAGGCGATTTTGGGGGAGGAGAGTGGAGGATGATGCATTTCTTTGAGGGGTTCCATTTGAGTCGAATGCCGTGGAAGGATGCGGTGGAGGTGATTTTGCTGGCGGTGGCGATCTACTACACTTGGAAATTTTTCCGGGGGACGCCTGGGGCAAATGTGTTGGTTGGATTGGTGGTGATTTTTCTGTTTGTGACCTTGATTTCTCAGTCCCTTGGGTTGTTGGTGATTGGGGCGATTTTTGAGAGTCTATCGAAGGTCTTGGTGATTGGCTTGGTGATCATTTTTCAACCGGAGTTGAGGAGGGGATTAGCGGCGCTTGGTGGAGCCCGAATTTTCAATAGTGCACAACAAAATCGTCAGACTCTGGACTTGCTGAGGGAGATGACTTTTGACCTCGCGAACCGGCAACTTGGAGCGTTGATTGCGATTGAGCGTGGGCAAAACATTGAAAGTTTTTCGGAGAGTGGACTGACCATAGACTCGGCACTTTCGCCTGAGTTGGTGGTGAGTTTATTCTTTCCGAAAACGCCCTTACACGATGGGGGAATTATCATTCGGAATGATCGGATTGTCTCGGCGGCCTGTATTTTTCCAGTCTCGCAGCGGGTGGATTTGGATCGGGCATTGGGGTTGCGGCATCGGGCGGCTTTGGGGCTTTCGGAGGAGAGCGACGCGATTATTTTGGTGGTTTCTGAGGAGACAGGGGTGATTTCGATTTGTCACCGGGGAAAGATTGAAAGAGAGTTTAACCCTGAGAGTTTTGACCGCAGACTGGGCGAGCTCTTTTCCTTGAAAGATGAAACGGATTCTAAACAACTGGCTAGCCAAAGTCCTCTCGGTGGGGCTCGCGCTCATTCTGTGGTCGGTCATCAGAAAGACGATCGTCCAGACCCCCTTGCCTTCTAGATTTCAGATTGAGTCGGAGTCACGATTTCAAGTGGGGGAAAAATTTCAGTTTGATTCGAGTCATTATGGAACACCCGCAAAAAACTAAGCTTGATGGGGTTGGGAGTGGCGGGGGAGAGCGGCGGATTTTTGGAACTGATGGGGTGCGTGGGAAGGCGAATATTGAGCCGGTGACGGCGGAGACGGCCTTGAAGTTGGGGAGAGCGGCGGCTCATATTTTTGCGCAGATTAGTATGCTGCGTGGGCGGGTGAACGCTCGGACGACGATTGTGATTGGGAAGGACACGCGATTGTCGGGATACATGTTAGAAAATGCTTTGGCGGCGGGGGTGATGTCGTTGGGCGTGGACGTGTTAATGATTGGGCCGTTGCCGACGCCTGGGGTGGCGTACATTACGCGGTCGTTGCGAGCGGATGCGGGAATTGTTTTAAGTGCATCGCATAACTCCTACGAGGACAATGGGATCAAGTTTTTTCGTCACGACGGGTATAAATTGGATGACGAGGTGGAGCAACGGATTGAGGACCTTGTTTTTAGTGGGGAGATTGAGAACATTCGTCCGACGGCGGCGCGGGTGGGGCGAGCGAAGCGGATTGATGATGCGTTGGGGAGGTATGTGGAATATGCGAAGCAGAGTTTTCCGCGAGGTCGGACATTGGAGGGGATGCGAATCGCCGTGGATGTGGCCAATGGGGCGGCCTACAAATCCTCGCCGTGTATATTGCGGGAGCTGGGTGCGGAAGCGATTATTGCCCATGACACGCCGAACGGACGCAATATCAACCGGGACTGTGGGAGCACATTTCCTGGGGAGATTCAGAGGATTGTCAAAGAGACCAAGGCGCAGATAGGGATCAGCCATGATGGGGATGCGGATCGGGTGGTGCTTTGTGACGAGACGGGGGAGATTGTGGATGGGGATGAGATTATGGCGATAGCGGCCTTGGATTTCATGAAGCGTGGAAGATTGGTGCAGAACACCTTAGTGGCAACGGTGATGAGTAATTTTGGGTTGGATGAGACGTTGAAGCGCGAAGATGGGCGGGTGCTTCGGACGAAAGTGGGGGATCGCTATGTGATTGAGGCGATGTTGAAAGAGGATTTGAATATGGGTGGAGAGCAGAGTGGGCACATGATTTTCAGGGATTTTTCCACGACTGGGGATGGGATTGTCAGTGCGCTGCAGATTCTTCGGATCATGGTGGAAACAGGCAAGCCGTTGAGTGAGTTGAAGCGTTGTTTGGTGAAGTATCCTCAGGCCCAGAGGAACTTACGAGTTCGGGAGAAGCGACCATTGGGAGAAATGGCTGGGGTTCTTGGATTAGTGAGTGAGGTTGAGGGGAAGTTGGGGAGTGCAGGTCGGGTGTTGTTGCGTTATAGCGGGACGGAGTCGAAGATTCGGCTCTTGATTGAGGGTCGAGATGGGGAGTGGATTGAGTCGCAGGCGGATCGGATTGCGGGAGCGATTGAAGAGGAGATTGGGGTGACTGCTGGGACTATTTAAGGGAAAAAGTTGGCTGGAAATTTTGACAATGGCATGAGTGAGTTAACGAATCTTTTTTTAACGGGAACCGATACGAATGTGGGTAAGACTTACGTTTCGGTGTTGCTGGTGGAGGCGTTGAGGAAGAGGGGGATTGATTGTGTGGGGATGAAGCCGATTTGTTGTGGGGATCGGTCTGACGGAGAGAGATTGCATGCGGCATCTGGGGGAGGGGTATCTTTAAGCGAGGTGAATCCCGTGTGGATGCGTCCACCGGCGGCCCCTTATACGGCGTCGATTGTGGAGAATCGGGCGATTGATTTGGGGTTGATTCGGGAAGTTTTTGCGGGGCTACGGGTCAGGCACCCTTCGATGATTGTGGAGGGGGTTGGGGGGTGGATGGTGCCGATCTTACGGGACTATTTTCTGGGGGATTTGGCGGCGGAGTTTGGGTTGCCGATTGCGGTGGTGGTGGCGAATCGGTTGGGAGCGATTAACCACACGCTTTTGACCGTGGAAGCGATTCGTTTGCGTGGATTAGAATGTGCGGGAATTATTTTGAATGAGGTGGGACCGGCGTTGGAAGGGGTGGACATTGCTGGGGTGACGAATCGATCGATTCTTGAGGAACTTCTTGATGTGCCGATTTTATTTGAAGTGAGGCACGGGCAGACGGAACTGGTTCTGTGAGAGTCTGATGGAGATGATTTGCGTCATTTAATTGACGGCGAGTGATGGTGATCCACGGTTGTTTTCCATTTGATTCCGCAACCGGTGCTGGGTTTTTGGTCGGGATTAATTGGCTGATCGGCGAGGAGGGCCTGGAGGGCCGCGCGGAGGTCTGCGCCATCGGGGGTGCCAGAGTTGGGGCGGGAGCGATCTAATTGGCCTCGATAGACGAGATGCCGTAATGAGTTAAAGAGGAAAAAGTCTGGGGTGCAGGAAGCGGTGAAGGCTTGGGCAACGGATTGAGATTCGTCGTAGAGGAAGGGAAAAGTGAATCCTGCGGAACGGGCGAAGGCGGCGGTGGGGGTTGGGGCATCTTGGGGGTAGGTGAGGGCGTCGTTGCTGGTGATGGCGACGATGGCGAGAGATTTTTCTGAATAGTCGCGAGAGATGGCGGCGAGTTCTGCTTGGATATGAAGGACATAGGGGCAATGGGCGCAGAGAAAAGTGACGAGAAGGCCTTTGCTGGCGGAGAAGTCGGCGAGGGAAATGATCCGACCGCTGGAGATATCTGGGAGAGAGAATGTGGGGGCAGGAGTTCCGAGTGGGAGCATGGTTGAGGATACGGACATAGAAAGAGGAATGAGCGTGAGGAGGGGGGAGGCGACCGCTGAGGGAAGCGGTGAAATTTATAGCTGAGGGTGAGGCTTAGTGGTTGGGTGCGAGAGGCGCATCCCAAGGATCGGAGAGTGGGGGTGGCGGAGCGACTTGTTTGTTGATGATCAACTGAGTGACGGCATTTTTCCACTCGATCGTGCCGACGCGGTAGGTGCGGCGGAGATCGACATATTGGGGGTCATTTTTCCGATAGGTGCGACGGTCGTGCCGTCCACTAGGGTAATAATCGAGGTGTTTGTTTCCGCGAAAGACTTGATAATCGACGATGGCATACCATTCTTGGCTACCCATTTCGGCACGGGGACCGCTGGCGTAGCGGGTATCGACGTGGTGATCGACCCAAGTCAACCACTCGGGGGTTCCGATGGTTGGGCTTCGGGGGACGGAACGGGGGGTGTAAGTGGAGCGTCTTGGTTGATCTTGGACGCAAGCGGAGGAGAAGATGAGGACGAGCGCGGATGCGATGAAGAGAGAGGGTGCTTTCATAGAATGAACGAATCTACCTTGAGTAGTTGGTGGAGTGTAAGGAGGAAATAAAAGCTTCGACCAGATTATTCAGAGGAAGCAGGATTTAGGGAGGGCGGCGGTTGAACTGGAGTGTGGAGGGGGGAAATTTTTTTGAGGTGAGGAAACGTGGGGAGCGTGCGATAGGCAACGAGGAGACTAGAGATGAGGAGAGCGAGGGGAAGGAAGAGGGTGAGTGAGG
>Ga0194055_10002973_pt1 | contig 13249 bp, 14 predicted proteins | sample SepL449m_MetaG_FD_155482 | JGI IMG/M metagenome (GOLD analysis project Ga0194055, IMG submission 155482) | Anoxic zone freshwater microbial communities from boreal shield lake in IISD Experimental Lakes Area, Ontario, Canada - Sep2016-L442-9m | ecosystem: Environmental > Aquatic > Freshwater >... | reverse complement strand
GTCACGAGGGATCGCAGGACAAGGGCGTTTCTCCCTGGGCGCATCCCCTGAGGTGCCGTAATCGGTCGCAACCAACCGAAGAGGCCGACGCCGCCGAGGATGAGTAGGGCGGGGATGATGATCGTCCCGAGAAGATCGATTCGGCTGGCTGTCGTCGGCACGAGATGCCGTTCGGCAGGCGCCACCTGGCGGTGGGTTACCCAGGTGGTGATGAGGCCAGCGAGGAGGACCGAAACGACCAGGCATCCGTACGCGAGCAGTTCGTCGTGTGAGATGCGACCACTGGCCACCAGTGCGGCGAGGAGGAAACCGCCGATGACGGCGACAACGAGCCGAGTTTTCGGAACCGTGGCGGCAGAGCGAGCCGAGATCGCCATGACCTCAGGTAGAGGCGTGGGCGATGCACATGCTGGCCATCGGCATCGCCTCAAGTCGCTCTGCAAGGATTTCAGCCCCACAGGTCTCACAGGTGCCATAGGTGCCGGCATCAAGTCGTCGGAGTGCTCCTTCCACATCAGCCAAGGTCTCGGCGAGCTCACCCGCTAGGGCCTCGGCCTCACCACGCTCGGCTGTGACCTGGGAGGTATCGGCGAAGTTGCTGTCGTAGGAGGGAAGTCCACCTTCGCCATATCCGAGGTCTGAAAGCTCACCGACCAAGCGGGTTCGCTCATTCTCGAGCGTCTGGCGATGAGCGTTGGTCTGGTCAGTGGACATTCCATGAGCCTAGGGCCTCACGTCGCCATCACTTCTTCATCTGCCGGCCCGAGGGTGAGCGGACTGATATGCCGTGCGGAGCAGATCGCTATCAACCTTGGTATAGAGCTGGGTTGTCGCCACTGACGCATGCCCTAGTAGCTCCTGAACAACTCGCACATCGGCACCGTGGGCGAGCATGTGGGTGGCGCAACAGTGGCGCAGTACGTGGGGGCTAACGGTCGTGGTGATGCCGGCCCGACGAGCCCGATTCGCAACGAGCAGGTGGACACCCTGGCGAGAAAGCCTGGTTCCGCGCTGATTGAGGAAGAGTGCAAGCTGATCATCTCGCGAACCTCCAGGTCGCACGAGTTGCTGACGACCCTGCTTGCTGCACCACGACGACAGGGCTGCCTGGGCCAGGCGACCGACCGGCACCAGTCGTTCCTTGTCACCTTTGCCAGTGACGCGAAGGAGGCCATCGTCGAAGGCGAGATCGTCAAGGTTGAGCGTGGTGATCTCCGATACTCGAGCTCCCGTGGCGTAGAGGAGCTCGAGAACGGCGCGATCGCGAAGGCTCAGGGGATCAGCTCCGTCAACACCGTCAAGGAGGGCCATGACGACGTCTTCGGGCAAGGCCTTTGGCAACCGTGTGGGCACGCGCACTGCCGAGGCGCTGTGTGTGGGATCACTCAGTGCCAATCCCTCGTCCACCAGAAAACGGTGAAGACCCCTGATCGACGACCGGGCGCGCGCCACCGTGGCCTGTGAACGACCGGTTGACCGGAGATTTGCGAGGTGTCGATCCACGTCTTCTGGAATGGCTGCGATGAGGGTGACTCCGCGGCGGGAAAGATCGTTCGCATAGGCCTCGAGATCGTGGCGATAGCTCACCACTGTTCTCGGGGAGCGACCCTTCTCCACCGACAACCAGGTCAGGAACGAAGAGATCGGAGTGGTCAGGCCGCGGTCAGCGTCCATAGTGGCGAGCGGCCATCAACACGCCATACGCAGTCGTGCCATCGATCAGATCACCACGAAGGACCATCGATACCGCCTCGCCAAGATCGAGCCGCTCCACTGTGGCCTCGACCTCTTCGGGGCCCTCAGGTGCCCTTCCGACGTCGGTCAGGCCGGTCGCAAGGAACACGTGCGTTCGCTGATCGCAGTATCCCGGCGAGTTCATGAAGATTCCAAGCAATTCGAGATGTCGCGCCTCAAGGCCGACCTCCTCGACGAGCTCACGGCGGGCCGTGGCCTCAAGGTCCTCGCCCGTGACGTCACAGGTTCCAGCAGTGATCTCGAGGATCGGCGCCCCGACAGAGGCACGGAACTGTCTGATCAAGACAACCTGACCCTGGTCGTCAACCGGAACGACGGCCACAGCACCGGGGTGACGAACGATCTCTCGATCAAAGGTGGCCCCTAGGTGGGAGGTGAAGTGGAGACGATCAATGGCAACCATGAACCCTTCGAAGAGCCGTTCTTGGGCCGTCTGTCGAAACGGAGACACAAGGTGCTCAGCGGATGGTGTCGAGATCGATCAGGTGGGGATCTCGACCTTCAGCCCGGTCGAGTGCTGCGTCAAGCAGTCCCTGAAAGAGTGGGTGCTGACGGTCGGGCCGCGACTTGAACTCCGGGTGCGCCTGAGTTCCGACGAAGAACGGGTGATCGGGACGTTCGACGAACTCCACGAGTCGACCATCGGGGGATACTCCGGAGCACAGCAGGCCGGCGGTCTCAAGACGTGTCTTGTAGCGACCGTTGTACTCATAGCGATGACGGTGGCGCTCCGAGGCGACCTCAGTGCCGTAGAGGTCTGCCACTCGACTCCCGGGCAACAGCATGGCTGGGTAGGCACCAAGACGCATGGTCCCGCCCATGTCGGAAACATCGAGCTGCTCCGCCATGAGATCGATCACCGGATGGGGAGACAGTCGATCGAACTCGGAGGAGTTTGCCCCTTCGAGGCCGGCGATATTGCGTGCCGTCTCGACGACCATCACCTGCATACCGAGGCAGATCCCGAGGACTGGAATCTGTGATTCGCGAGCAATCTGTGCCGCGGCGATCATCCCCTCGATGCCTCGCTCACCGAATCCTCCCGGGATCACGATTCCGTCAAGGCGCTCGAGGACATCGACGCCGATCTCCTTCGGGACTCGCTCGGCATCGATCCACTCGAGTGCCACCTTGGCGCCGTGATGGAAACCAGCGTGGTTCAGCGATTCGACGATCGAGAGGTAGGCGTCTGGCATGTTGACGTACTTGCCGATGACTCCGATGCGAACGGTGCGATCGAGGTGCTCCACGCGATCGACAAGATCCTCCCATGAAGCAAGGTTGATCGGGTGATCTTCGACATCGAGTTTCAACAGATCGCACACAAAGTCATCGAGGCCCTCTTCGTGCATCGCCAGAGGGATCTCATAGATGCTCGATGCATCGATTGCCGAGATAACCGCCTGGATGTTGACATCGCAGAGCAATGAGATCTTGCGCTTGAGGCCCTCGGAGATCGGCTGGTCGCTCCGGCAGACGATGACGTCAGGTTGGATGCCCCGGCTGCGCAACTCTGTCACCGAGTGCTGGGTGGGCTTGGTCTTCTGCTCGCCATTGACCGCAAGGTAGGGAACCAGGGTGAGGTGGACGTAGCAGACGTTGTCCCGACCAACATCGCGTCGGAACTGGCGGATGGCCTCGATGAACGGGACGATCTCTATGTCACCGACCGTGCCGCCGATCTCAACGATCACCACATCGAGATCGTCGGAAGCCAGACGTTTTACCCGCTCCTTGATCTCGTCAGTGACGTGTGGGATTACCTGCACGGTCTTGCCTAGATAGTCGCCCCGGCGCTCCTTGGCGATGACTGATGAGTAGATCGACCCGGTGGTGGTGTTCGAATTACGGCTCAAACTCTCGTCGATGAAGCGCTCATAGTGCCCCAGATCGAGGTCGGTCTCCCCACCATCATCAGTGACGAACACCTCGCCATGTTCGCCGGGGTTCATCGTTCCCGGATCCACATTGATGTAGGGATCGAGCTTACACATGGTGATGCGATACCCACGCATCTTGAGGAGTCGACCCAGCGACGAGGCGGTGAGGCCTTTGCCGAGAGAGCTTGAGACTCCACCGGTGACGAAGATGAACTTGCTCATCGGGGTTGGGGGCTCGTGGCGTGCATCACTGGTACGTCAGGTTAGACCAACGGCAGCTGGTGCGCATCTGTCTGATCGAGGGCTAGGAGCTCTGACGCGTGCCGCCGAGCAGCTTCGGAATCCGGATGACCCGAGAGCATTCGCGCGATCTCGCTGATCCGTCCCGGTCCGTCGAGTTCACGGGCGCTGGCACCATCACGTTCGCCAGTGGTCTTGATCACGGCCACCTGGCGGTTCGCTGCTGCAGCCACCTGTGCGAGATGCGTGACGACCAGCACCTGGCGGTCAAGCGCTACCTCATTGAGGGCCCCAGCCAGCACGAGGGCGGTCGACCCTCCGATACCGGCATCGACCTCATCGAAGACCATGCATGATGGACCGCCCGGCAGAATGAGTCGGAGTGCCAACATCAACCGAGCAAGTTCGCCGCCCGACGCAACCGCTGCCACGGGTTGGAGTGCATGGCCTCGGTTGGCACTGAACAGCAGCTGAACGTGTTCGCCCCCCGGACCGTCGATCTGGAGGTCGACTTCCGATCGGCCGAGGGCCAAGTCTGCCAACCGATCCTTGAGCGCTCTGAGCAGCGTGGGAGCGGCAGTCCGACGCGCTGATTCGAGGATGATGAGCTGCTGATCGAGATTGACCTGGGCGGCTGCGAGGGTGGTTTCGAGTTCCCCCTGAAGATCCAACGCCGAGCGCAATTGTCCAGATCGCTCTGCGAGGTCAGTTCGCGCGGCAAGGACATCTGCGAGGGCTGGTCCGTGCATCCGGCACAGGTCATGGAGTACCCGAAGTCGATCGTCAATCTCTTCGGATCGTTGTGGGTTTGCCTCAATTGCTTCGAGCGATGACCTCAGCGCCGACGATGCTTCGGCCAACGCAACCTCGGCGACTTCGAGGGTCTCGGTGGTCTGCGCCAATGAGGGGTAGCTGATGAGTTGATGGCGAAGTTGAGCAATCGAGTCTCGAGGGTTGCTCCCCTCGTGACCCTCGAGTTGATCGAGGCCTGTGGCCAGAGCCGTCCGGAGTTGCTGAGCATCTGATAGGAGGGCTGCCTCGGCGAGGAGACGATCGATCTCGCCGACATCGGCTATATGGGCCGCGTCGATCACGCCAACTTGGTGATCGAGAAGGGCGCACTCTCGTTCGATCGCCGAGGGATCGCCACCAAGATCCGCACGCGCTGATTCGATCGAGCGAAGCTCGGCACGCGCCGCAAGCATGGCTGCCCGGTCGATGCCGGCTACGGCGTCAAGGGCCGAACGCACTGCACCCGGCGACAGGAGAGACTGGTGCTCGTGTTGGCCGTGGATGTCGCACAACCCGGTCGCAACCTCGTTCAGGACAGCGAGGGAGACCAACCGACCATCGACCCATGCGCGCGCTCGTCCTTCTGACGGAATCTCACGAGCCAGGATCACGTCCGTACCGTCGGCGCGTCGAAACACGGCCTCGACATAGGCCGGTTCGCCGGCCCGCACGATCCCTCGAGGAGGGCGGCCGCCCATCACGATGGCCAGAGCGTCCACCAAAAGTGTCTTGCCGGCTCCCGTCTCACCGGTCAGCGCCGTCAGCCCGGCACCGAACACCAAGGTTGACTCCTCGATCACTCCGAGTCGTCTGACGGTCAGTTCGAGAAGCACAGCCTCACTCGTGTCCCTGACGAAGGCTCTCTCGGAGCCGTTGACCGAGTCCGACCTCCGCCAGCACGACCACCTTCAGTCGTCGGGTGTGGCGCCGGCACCTTACGGTCTGTCCGGGCTCGAGGATCGCCACGGAAACACCATCGACCACGAACACCGCAGGTCTCTCACCGACAACTCCGAGGGTCAACTCCTGTTCGCCACCGAGGACCACGCTGCGATCGATCACGAAATGCGGTGCGACCGGGGTCATCACGAACCCGTCGATGCTGGGAGCCAAGACAGGTCCGCCAGCGGACAGGTTGTACGCGGTCGATCCGGTTGGCGTGGCCACCAAGACTCCATCGGCGGCGTAGGTCAAGAAATCCTCCCCGTCGATCGACGAGCTGATCCTGACGACGTGACCGGGGACAGTCTTCTCGAGGGATGCCTCATTGACCACAAACAGCTCCGCGGTCTGCCCTTCGAGGGGAAACGTGATCGAGAGTCCGGATCGCTCTTCGATCGGAATTGCTCCCGACAATGTCTCGAGAATTGTTCCATGCAGTTCCGCCGGTGCCATGTTGAGCAGGTAGCCCACTCGACCGAAGTTGACGCCGAGGACTGGGATATCAAGTTCATGAGCACGACGTGCAGTCCGCAGGAACGTCCCGTCTCCGCCCAGGCTGACCAGCATGTCTGGAGTGAGGTTGTCGAGAGCATCACGCTCGCCGAACACGGACGAGCGCTCAATGGTGACCACGCTCACCTCGATTGCTCGTGCCCTGAGCTCGGTTGCAGTCGAAGCTGCGAGCGTCACTGCATCGGGACGACCGGCATGGACCACCAACGCAACATGGGCGTCACTCACAGCGTCTCCGCCTCGTCGAGTGCTGCATCAATCATTACCCCAACGGTCCCCTCATCGACCACATTGCCGTGGCTGGCGTGCACCAGAAACTCAGCGTTTCCCGCTGGGCCAAGGATCGGTGAGCAGGTCACCCCCTTGACGGTCGCTCCACATTCGCCGATCGCCGCGGTGACGCCTTTGAGGGCGGCGGATCGTTCCGATCGCTCGCGGATAACACCCCGACCGCGCGAGGCTGCTTCGTGGCTCGCTTCAAACTGGGGCTTGCACAGGATCACCGTCTCGCCCTTCTCTCCGCTCACCTCCAAGAGTCTGGCGCAGATATGCCGAGCCGACATGAATGAGAGGTCCGCTACCACCAGCGACGGGGCTGGACGTGGAGCAAGCAGACTGGTTGCCCGCTCTCGATCGACATCGCGGATGTTGGTGCGCTCGAGGGAAATGACTCGCTGATCGACTCTGAGTCGCTCGTGGAGTTGACCGTACCCAACATCCACGGCGACGACAGCGATCGCGCCGGCTTGGAGGAGGCAGTCGGTGAACCCACCAGTGGCGCTCCCGGCGTCGACCGCCGTCCGATCGGTCGGGTCGATGCCGAAGACGTGGAGTGCCCGATCAAGCTTGAGGCCACCCCGGCTCACGAACCGTGCCGGTGGGGATGCCACGTGGACCGCCTCACTGGTATTGACCTGCCGAGCCGCTTTCAGAGCAACCGAGCCGTTGACGAGAACGCGACCTGCATCGATCATCTGGACCGCCTCGGAGCGATCTCGAACCAGGCCCCGTTCAACGAGTAGGGCGTCAAGACGGACGCGACCCAAGGATCAGTCCCCTTCTGGGTCGTCGTTCGCCCCGGAAACCTGGGAGACCGTCCGGCCAATGGCCCGCAATGATGAGCCTGCTACCTCGACGACCTTCCGGCCGGCGAGCGTCCCTGCATCACCTATCTGAACAGCCGCCTCGCCGGCGGCTTCACGTGGCACTCGGGTGGCCTTGCGGATTGACTCCTCGATCTTCGACAGGTTCACCGTTGCGATCAACTGCGCTGCCTTGAGGAACCTCTGGGTGATCATGCGTGCTTCCTCCTGCCGTTGAACTCATCTAACCACGAAGCCGGTGGATCACAGCATCATCGTCACTAGCGTCGAATCAGCCAACCAGGCGATTCACGAGTTCGAGAAGGCTGGCCGCCTCGTGAGCGAAGAAATGATCTCCCGCGGGCGTGGCGGCCGAGGTGATGAGTCCGAACGGCGCCCCAAGCGCTGCGGCCAGTGCACCATCAGTCGAGGGACGATCCCCGATGCAGATCTCGATCTCCCCTCCCCGCTCGCCGATCAGCTCGATCGTGGGTTGACCCGGTTTCCCCGCGATCAGTGGCTCGGTCTCAGCTGCGGTGGCGATGGCCGCCACGAGGGCTCCTGTGCCGGGGAGGAGTCCGTCGACGGTGGGGTGGGTCGGATCGTCATTGGTGGCCACAAACCGGGCTCCGGCTCGGATGTTGTGCGCCGCTGATGAGATGGTCTCGAAATTGAAGGTTCGCTCCCATCCCACAACCACGGCGTCGGGGTTCACACCATCAACGACGACCCCACGTCGTTCGACGGCCTCATGGACGCCTGCATCACCGATCACCTGAGCTCGACTTCCCGGATCGAGCACGCTCGCTGCCGCTACTGCAGCCGTGATGAGGTCGTCAACCTGCGCGTCGATGCCGATACGCCCAAGCCGCCGCACCATCTGATCAAGCGTCGGTGAGGAATTATTGGTCACGAACAGGATCCTGCGACCTGCAGCTCGCAAGATCTCGACGGCCTGACTTGCTCCAGGGATTTCCTGGCCGGCCAACCAGACGACGCCATCGAGGTCGAGGACGACGGTGGTCTCACCCTGAAGCATCAGGCGGCGTTGTGAGGGATCACAACGACAGGGCATTGAGCGTGATGGACACAGTGCATGCTGGTTGATCCGAGCAAGACGCCACCGAGGTCTCCATGGCCCCGGCTTCCGATCACGAGGAGGTCCGCTGTCTTTGAGGCAGCGATGAGGAGGTTGGCAGGCTTGCCCATCTGTGGCTGTCTGATCACCTCCACGCCGGCGGGGACCTCAATCTTGGCGACCACATCATCCAACGTCGCCGATCCGAAACTGCGAAGGTCATCCACGCTGATCGACATTGTCATGGTGGCACCAAGTGCCTCACCCATTCCGAGCCACGTGGCCGGCGCATCGTATGCGCAGATCAGCCGAAGCGTCGCTGAACGCAACCCGGCCTCCCCGGCCGCCCATCGGGCTGCCCGGATTGAACTCTCTGAACCATCAATTCCCACAACGATCTCTGCCATGCTCACGCTCCTCACGAGACCCTCAGCGTAGCGGTGCTCACGCGGCAGATCCCTCTCGTTGCTCTAAGGCAATTGATGGATCACTAGCGGCAGGACGCTGTTGGCGCCAGCGGCTCGAAGCATCGATGCCGCCACCGTCATGGTCCACCCACTCGAATAGCGATCGTCGACGAGCAGAATCGGACCCGCGGGCACCTCGGCCCCAACCGTGATCGACATGCCGGCGAGCAGCTGGGCAACTCGGACGGCGGAGGTGGCGTCGGGAGCGGGCGCCGGTCCGGTCACCTCGAGAATGTCGAGAACCTCGATGTTTCCGGCCTCACCGATCCGATGGGCGAGGTCGCCCAGGAGAACTCCGTGATGGCGTGATGGCATGGGGACCACGGCAGTTGGTGGCTCACCCCAGACAGCCCTCCATCGTGACAATACGTCGATGAGACCCTCGAACACCTCGGTACTCACCGGCACGTCGGATCCCGACGCCAGCGAAACGGCGGCATGCCATGACGGATCGTCGGCGAAGGCGAGAGCGCGGCCTACCAACGCTCCGCTGATCCGCCCTCGGCGTCCCTCGGTCTGCGGAGGCCACATCTTGCGGGGCTCGATCAGCACGTCTCTTCCTCGGAGAAAAGCTTGGGCGGCTTGGACCTTCTCGGGATTAGGCCGATTCCCGGGTGCCGGGACCACTTGGGTGCAGACCGAGCATCTACCGCAGGCCTTCGGATCGAGATCGTCGAGGGCGATTTGGAGAAATTCCATGAGGCACCCTCTGCCCTGTGCGTATGCGCGCATGAGATCAGCTTCGGCGGCCCTGGCGGCACGGATCCCGTTCCATTTGTCCTCGTCGAGCTCATAGACAATTCCAGTCGTCAACCACCCCTGGCTGCTTCGCTCTACGACCTCGTCGACGGCGAGCAATTTGAGGAGTCCTTCAAGCCGACCGCGCCGGATCCCTGAAGCGGCTTCCAGCGCAGGAACACTCATGGGCTCCTGGGCATGATTGAGGAGAGCCATGACCTGAGTGACATCGTTCGGACGCGGAATCGACGCGGTGGCGAAGTATTCCCAGAGGCGCTCGTCGGTCTCCGCCGGCAACAGCACGGCCTCGGCATGCTCAATGGCCCGACCGGCTCGACCCACCTGCTGGTAGTAGGCGACTGGTGAATCCGGCGATCCAACATGGATGCAGAAGCCGAGGTCGGGTTTGTCGTAGCCCATACCGAGCGCTGACGTGGCGACCACCGCCTTGAGCGTGTTCGCACGAAGCTCGACTTCGACCTCGGCACGACGCTCAGGATCGAGGCGTCCGGAGTACGCCGCCACTCGGTGACCCTGAGACCTCAGAAAATCCGACAGCCGCTCGGTTTCCGCCACAGTGGGCACATAGACGATGCCTGATCCGATGAGCAGGCCGAGCGCCTCATCGACCCATGCGTAACGCTCAAGCGCCGTGAATTCGGGAATGACCGAAAGTCGGAGCGAAGTCCTCGCCAGGCTTCCCCGAAGCACCAGCGTCTGGTCCCCCATCTGGGCCGCCACGTCGGCCGTCACTCTGGCGTTTGCCGTTGCCGTCGTTGCGAGGACCGGCGTACTGGAAGCCTCGGTGAGGACCCTTGAGAGGCGTTGATAGTCGGGTCGAAAATCAAACCCCCAGTCCGAGATGCAGTGAGCCTCATCGATCACGATGAGCCCAGCGGAGATAAGGAGGTGTCCCAGTTGCGCCATGAAGCGGTCGTTGCTGAGTCGCTCAGGGGAGATCATCAGAACGTCGAGATTGTCGTTGCCGACCTGGGCGATCACGTCATCCCAGTCGTCAACGTTGGTTGAGTTGATGGCGGCTGAACGGAGTCCGGCCCGGTTGGCGGCGGCGACCTGATCACGCATGAGGGCCAAAAGTGGTGAGACGACGATGGTCGGACCTCGACCCAACGAGCGCAGTGCCGACGTCGCAGCCCAATACACGGCCGACTTGCCCCACCCAGTCGCCTGAACAACGAGGACTCGGGCGCTCGGGCGCAACAGGCCTCGGACTGCAGTGCGCTGATCGTCTCGGGCTGAAGCATGCTCACCGGCCATGGCCAGAAGCACCCTGCCGAGGTGCTCGTCGGCTAGCTGGTCGAGGGACACGTGATCGGAGCTAATGGGCATGGGAGCCAACCTTGGCGTGTCTCCGCTCGGACTGGGTTGCATCAATAGATGGTGATCTCCAGAGGTGCTGCAAAATGATGAAGGGCTGCGCCCGGGAGATATTCAGCAGGAATGCTGGCGGCATCTGAGAAACGGGACACATCGAACACATTGGATGACTCAACCCCCACCTCGGTGGCCGTGGCGCACAGAACGACCTCGGTGGCCACGTTGTAGGCAGCCGAGGCCGGGACGGACCCTCCCTCGATGGCCTGCAGGTGGTCTCGATTCAACCGGCCGACTAGGCAATATGCGACGTCATCGCTCACGGTTCCCACAAGCCGCCCAATCATCACGTGATGGCGGCCATCATCGATAACGTGGAGTTCATCACTACCTGAGCCGATCGACTGGCGAAGCCGTTGATGGCGCTCACTGCTGGGCAGCAGGTGCCACTGGGTGTGACGACGAGCCTTCATCGCCCAGAGCACTGGCCTTGGGATCGTCGTCGATGACTCGTCCTCGTCAAGCGCAGTCGAGGTATCGCTGCCGACCAACGGCTCCGGGACGATACCGAGGTTGGGATCGATCACGATGTCGCCAGGGTGCGGCCGATCTCCTGATCCCGCCTCAACGGCGTGGCCGGGAACCGACCGCTGTGCCTCGTCTGATGGCTGCACTTCACCCATGGTGACCTCTCTCGTCCGATGTCGACTCCCTGACCTTATCGGCCGCCCACCTCACTGGGTTTCGAAGCTCAACTGGCGCACCGACGACAACTGACCCATGCTGATCGTCGACAACGAGGAGATATCCGATGAGTGATTCCGCACAGATCAGGTTCGTCTTCCACATCGAGGTCACCGACCTCGATGTGTTTCGGTCATGCGTCGACGAATGTTGCGCCATCAGCTCGACGGAACCCGGCACCCAGTTGTACGACTGGTACGTCGACGAAGCGGCGATGACGGCTCGACTGTACGAGGCTTATGACTCTGTCGACGCCGTGATCGCTCATGCGGCTGGAGCCGTGTTCACCGAGGTGGGACCTCGACTGCTCACAAGCTGCCGATTCATCAGCGGTGACTGCTTCGGCGATGCTCGTCGCTTGGCCGAAGGCCCCCAGCTCCTTCCAGTCACCTACTTCGGGACCCCCATCGCTGGGCTGTCAGGAAGCTGACCACCTGACCGCACCATCGTCAGGTGGTCGACTGTCCTGAAGTGATCAGCCGAAGACGCTGATGATGTCAAGCCGCTCCATGATCTCCGGCGTAAGGCGGTCGAGGATGTCGAGCGCCGACATGTTCTCGGCGACCTGTTCAGGGGTGCTCGCACCCGTGATGACCGTCGAGACGTTGGGGTTGCGGACGCACCAAGCGAGCGCCAGCTGAGCGAGGGACGCATCGATGTCGTCCGCCACCGCCTTGAACTTGGCAACCTTCGCATTGCGAACAGGGTCCGTCAGCGTCGACTTGAGCCACTCGTAGCCCTCGAGAGTGGCACGGGAGCCTTCTGGGATGCCGTCGAGGTATTTGCCGGTCAGGAGTCCTGAGGAAAGCGGTGACCACGTTGTAAGGCCGAGGCCGATCTCGTCATAGAGGCGGGCGTACTCGTTCTCCACTCGGTCTCGCCACAGCAGGTTGTACTGAGTCTGGTCGAAGAGCGGCTTATGCAGGTGGTGCTTGTCGGCGATAGCCCAGGCCGCCATGATCTCAGCGCCTGACCACTCAGAGGTTCCCCAGTACAGTGCCTTGCCCTGCGAGATCATGTCCGACATTGCCCACACTGTCTCTTCAAGCGGCGTCGAGGGGTCCGGGCGATGGCAGAACACGAGGTCAACGAAATCGAGCCCGAATCGGTCGAGTGAACCGTCGATTGCCTGCATGAGGTACTTACGGTTCAACGTGTTCTTCATGTTGATCTCGTCGTGGATTCCCCAGTAGAGCTTGGTGGAGATCACATACGAGTTTCGCTCCCACCCCAGATCCTGGATCGCTGCTCCCATGATGCGCTCCGACTCGCCGGCGGCATAGCCTTCTGCGTTGTCAAAGAAATTGACCCCTGCATCACGGGCCGCCGAGAGGCATTCGGCGGCGAGGCCCGTGTCGAGCTGGGTCTTGAATGTCACCCACGAGCCAAAACTCAGGGCACTTACCTTGAGTCCGGTTCGTCCGAGGTTGCGGTACTCCATGGTGGTGCCTCCTGGCAGTTCAACCGGCCAGCTGATCTGGCGACAAGGTACGACAACCCTACCGAATTAGCCCGCAACCTATGTCGTGATCAGCCACGTGCTGGTCTCAGCAACGCCAAAGGTTGTCGGAATCACACATCAGCCGAGCGTTCCTTCCGGTGCGTGGCATCGACACCAGCGGGCGAAATGGCCGAATGTATCCAGTCGACAGCTGTGTTTACCCCAGTCACGGTGTTGATTCC
>Ga0194055_10002972_pt1 | contig 13250 bp, 4 predicted proteins | sample SepL449m_MetaG_FD_155482 | JGI IMG/M metagenome (GOLD analysis project Ga0194055, IMG submission 155482) | Anoxic zone freshwater microbial communities from boreal shield lake in IISD Experimental Lakes Area, Ontario, Canada - Sep2016-L442-9m | ecosystem: Environmental > Aquatic > Freshwater >... | reverse complement strand
GGTTGTAGCAGCTCGAGCCGCTTTCGCCGGTTGGTCAGGAGCGACGGCATATAACCGAGGCCAAGTTTTGTATCGTGTGGCAGAGATTATGCAGGGACGCCGTAATCAGTTCGTCGACGAATTAGCTGCATGGATTGATCATGCTGCTGCAGAACGCGAAGTCGATGCAGCGATTGATCGCTGGGTGTGGTTTGCAGGCTGGGCTGACAAACTTGCAATGGTTACTGGCTCAAACAATCCTGTTGCCGGACCATTCTTTAACTTTTCAGTCCCTGAACCTACTGGAGTGATTGCAGGCTTTGCACCGACCAACAATGCGCTGATCGATTTGGTTGAGTTGGTTGCATCCGCAATTGTGAGCGGAAATACCGTGGTTGTTGTCGCTTCGCTTCAGAACCCATTGCCTGCTGTATCACTTGGCGAAGTCCTTGCAACGAGTGATGTGCCTGGCGGAGTGGTAAATATACTGACAGGCGATGCGACAGAAATTGCTCCATGGTTGGCCAGCCACATGGACGTTAATGCGATTGACCTATCGGGTATTTCGGATGCGAAACTAGCGTTTGATCTTGAGGTTTCGGCGGCCGAGAACCTCAAGCGGATCTTACGTGCTGGAGCATCTGTTCAAGGGCTAGCTCGAATCAAGACCTGGCTTGAAACAAAAACGGTATGGCATCCTCGCGGTTTTTAGTTACATTGCAGAGGAAACACTGCCGCGATGTCCGAATGCGGGGTTTTCCCGAGTTTCTAGCTGCAGGCCACTGACTGTGCGACGTATTATTTAACAAACCTCGGGGTTAAGAATCTGTGAATACAGGCGGTGGGTGCTTGTCAGTGATTGACCGAGTGATTTTGGTTGTTGAAGATAACGACTTGTTGCGTGGACTCATCTCTAATGCGATTTCAGAGCGGGGTTTGTAGTCCATAGTGCGGCTGACGTTACAGAAGCCAAGCGACTATTGCGAGACTATGACCCCGATGGTGTTGTACTTGATGTTGATTTAGGTCTAGGTCTCAACGGATTTGATCTGGCAAAAATTATCTCCAACGAAACACCTGGTACTGGAATTGTATTTCTTACGCAATTGCCAGATTCGCGCTTTGCTTCAACGAGTGTTAAGGATCTTCCCACGGGAGTTGCCTACATTCGTAAGTCAGCTTTAGCCAACCTCGATATTCTTTTTGAAGCTCTTGATGCCGTGCTTCGGGGCAAGGTGCGTCCTGTATACCGACATGATTTGCAATCGGATCGCCCATTTGCACGCCTGACTTCGAAACAAATCGAAGTGCTACGCCTAATGGCTCAAGGCAAATCGAACGCGCAAATCGCAGAGATCCGCGGTTCATCGTTGAACGCCGCTGAAGATGCTATTCGACGTGCATGCGTTGCAATCGGGATAAGCCCCGAAGTCCGCGGTAATTCGAGGACGGCGGCAGTAGCAAGGTACCTCGCCGTGGTGGGGACTTCAAATGATGTGGGCACCAAGCAGGACGGAACTGCCTGATGGTCATGGGGACTTCGGAAGTGCGCGCTAACCAAAGCAGCGTCGGTTTGGTTTGGCACCTTCTGGGCTTAAGGTCTTCGCTAGATTTGCGACTCTGTTTAGTTTTCTTTATCCCTGCATGCCTCAACCCACTCTTTGTCGATCGTGCGATGTATGGCGGATCCTTATGGTTTTGGTTCGCAATTCTTATACCGTCACACATTATTTTTACTGTCGCGATACTTTGTTTTCGTAACCTCATTCATCGTGGTGCACCTGATGCATCTCACCCAGTTCAGACTTTGCTTGCCTATTTCGTATGCCAAGGACTTCGTGGGGCATTTATTGGACTTTCACTGGTGGAATCGGGCTTAACTGACAACCCGAATTTTCAATTCCGAATCGGTACTGGGGGAATATTGGTATCGACGATACTTTCTGTGATTGCAGTGAGTATGGCGGTGTTAGATCAGCACACCGCCACAGTTCAGGAACTCGAGTTAAGGCAGCACGAACTCATGATTCTACGGGATTCAATGGAAACTCGAATTGAACAAGCGACTTTGAGCTTAAGACAATTTGTGGCCGAAACGGTCTCACCAAAAATTCTTGAAATCACTCAAATGCTCGAAGTTCTCAAGTCGGGCGGCGACAAGTCCACCGCAATAATTACTCTGCAAAAATATGTGGACGATGAACTGCGTCCGTTAAGTCATCAACTTGCGCATGGCCGTAGTTTATTAGATGAGATTCGTCTGGAAACTTTAAAGGTTAAAAAGTTCGCTCTCCCTGCATCAATCGACTTAGCAAGATCTTTACGCCCTAATCTGACGTCCTTGCTGTTTCTCTTACCTTTCGCAGGAGTGGCAGCACGCACAATGGGGCCGCAACATTCTGTTTTGTTTGATATTCCGTGCCTAGTATTTCTATTGCTGTATTTCAATGCAGCGAAGGCATTTTTTGTAGGTCGCATCATCTCGCGAAATGCCGGAATTTTTCTGGGGCTTGTGGTGTACGGGCTTACTGGCCCGATCATTATTTCACTTATGCGCCTGCTAGTTTCATCTGTACCAGCGCACGTTTCAACGCCGTCGACCATTCTGGGTCTGGTTTATGGACTTGCGAATTTGATGTACACAATTGCTACAGCGCAAAGAGATGAGTTGGCCAACCAATTGCAGACTACAATTTTAGCGTTGTCACAAAGTGTTGCGTTGCTGCGGCAGCGTGAGTGGATCGCACGCCGCAGGATCACACTGGTTGTCCACGGCAGTCTACAAAGCTCGCTGAATGCTGCCGTGTTAAAACTTGGCGCTGCATCTGAGATCAATTCAAAAATGATTGACATAATTCGATCCGACATTCAACACGCACTCGATCGAATTCATCAGGACCAGATAATTAGCTTTTCGTTTCCTGCGACACAAAACGAGTTATCTTACATGTGGTTCGGCACATTGGAAATTGAGTGGCACGTTGATCTGGCGACCTATCGCGCTCTCAACGCCAATCCAGCCACATCCGAATGCCTTGGTGAAGTGGTGCGAGAAGCACTCGGAAATGCTGCCAGGCATGGCAGTGCGACAAAGTCAGATGTCCGCATAGAGGTCGCCAACTCAATTGTTCTGGTGCGGGTTTCTGACAACGGACACGGTACTAATGCGGGGATAACCCACGGTCTTGGAGTGGAACTCTTCAATGATGTATGCACAAAGTGGTCACTAGAGCGTTCACCCGAAGATGGCATGGTGCTCTCCGCTCAGTTACCTTTAGCCGCCTAGGCTCCCCGGGGTCTAGCCCCATCTACGAGGACATTCTGCCTTGACATTTGTATATAGGGTTTTCCCTGCTTTTTGCGGTCTGAGCCAATAGATTAGGGCATTCTTGGACAAAGGTCGCATGGTTGTTAATCAGCGAATACAGGGATTGCGGTGTGTACAAGTGCAAAGCCGAGTGGTTTTGGTTGTTGAAGATAACGACTTGTTACGTGGACTCATAGCTAATGCGATTGTGTCAAAAGGATTTGTCGTCCACAGTGCAGCGGACGCTTCCGAAGCTAAGCGACTATTCCGGGCGCATGACCCCGATGGTGTTGTACTTGATGTTGATTTAGGTCCAGGCCCTACCGGATTTGATCTTGCAAAAATTATTTCCAGCGAAGCCCCTGGTACCGGAATAGTCTTTCTTACGCAATTACCTGATTCGCGCTTTGCCTCGACAAGCGTTCATCATCTTCCTGCTGGAGTTGCTTACATTCGCAAGTCAGCGTTATCGGACATGGAAGTTCTTTTTGATGCACTTGATGCCGCACTTCGTGGTGAGGGGCGCGACACTATCCGACATGATTTGGAATCGGATCGCCCATTTGCGCGCTTGACTCCTAAACAAATCGAAGTGCTACGCCTGATGGCTCAAGGCAAATCGAACGCGCAAATTGCAGAAATCCGCGGTTCGTCTTTGAAGGCCACTGAAGATGCTATTCGACGCGCATGCGTTGCAATCGGTGTAAGCAACGATGTCCAAGGTAACTCAAGAACTGCAGCAGTTGCTAGATACCTCACGGTCGTCGGTACTGCGAATACTGCAGAAACCAATCTGGTAGAGAGCGACTGATGTCTATGGCGACCAGAAAAGCGCACGCCAGCGTAAGCAGCGTGGGTCTGGTCTGGCACCTTTTGGGTTTGAGATCTTCATTGGGTTTACGGCTCTGCATAACTTACTTCATCCCATCATGTCTGAGCCCACTCTTTGTCGATCGTGCAATGTATGGCGGATCCATATGGCTTTGGTTTGCAATTCTTATACCTGCCGAGATCCTATTCACTTTTGTCGTACTTTGTTTTCGCAGCCTCATTCACCGCAGTTCGAAGGACTCATCGCACCCAGCATTGACACTGTTTGCATTTGTTGCATCTCAGGGAATTCGCGGTACGTTCGTAGGATTTTCACTGGTACGGACTGGCTTAACCGATACCCCGAATCTTCTATTCCGTGTGGGAAGCGGTGCGATATTTGTTGTGACCGTACTGACTGTCATTGCGGTAAGCATTGCCGTGTTGGATCAGCACACCGCGACAGTTCACGAACTTGAGTTGAGGCAGCAGGAACTTGTGCTTCTACAGGATTCAATGGGCGCCAGGGTTGAGGAAGCGACTTCAAGATTAAGACAATTTGTTAAAGATGCGGTCTCTCCAAAAATTTCTGCCATCACAGAGTCGCTTGACGCCCTCAAAAGCGGTACAGACAAGTCAAGCGCGTTGCTATCTTTGCAAAAATATGTGGACGATGAACTACGACCACTAAGTCATCGGATTGCACATGAACATAATTCATTGGGTGAAGTATTTGTGGGAGCATCCGTCAGGAGAAAGGTTTCTTTCCCAACGTCAATCGACTTGGCGAGTTCGCTTCGACCATTAGTGTCAACATTACTATTCTTCCTAACTTTCGCTGCTGCAGCTTCCCGAACACTGGACCCGCTGCACTCTGTGCTCTTCGATATTCCGTGCCTGATTTTGCTGTTGCTCTATTTCTATTCACTCCAGGCCGTATTTGCAGGACGCACCCTGTCACGAAAAATTTGTACAGTTCTCGTCTTTGTGCTGTTCGGGATGACCGGCCCACTAGTAATTGGGATCCTGACAGTCACAATTTCCCAAGTGCCATTGCATGTTTCGTTGCCCATTGCAATTATCGGTTTTGTTTACGGATTGGCGAATTTGATGTACACAATTGCTACAGCGCAACGGGATGAGTTGGCCAAGCAATTAGAGACTACAATTTTGGCGCTGTCACAAAATGTTGCGTTGCTACGCCAACGCGAGTGGATCGCACGCCGCAGGATCTCACTAGTTGTCCACGGAACTCTGCAAAGCTCGCTGAATGCTGCCGCAGTAAAACTTGGTGCTACATCTGATGTCACTCATGAAATGATTGACGTGATTCGATTCGACATTGAACACGCACTTGATCGAATTCAGAATGACCAGATAGCGGAATTTTCATTTCCTGCCGCACAAAACGAGTTATCCCACATTTGGAGGGGCACCATCGAAATCAGATGGCACGTTGATTTAGAGGCATATCGCGCTTTGAACGCCAATCCGGCTACATCTGAATGCCTTGGTGAAGTTGTTAGTGAGGCAATTGGAAACGCTGCAAGGCATGGCGGTGCAACAAAGCTGGACATCCATATCAAACTCAGCGACTTAGTCGTTGTAATTCGAGTTATTGACAACGGGCACAGCACAAATGCGGGGATTACCCACGGTCTCGGCTCGGAACTCTTTAATGATGTGTGCACAAAGTGGTCACTAGCACGTTCGCTGGAGGGCGGTATGGTGTTCACTGCCCATTTAGCATTGGAAGATTGGCAAAATGAAAAAAGCATTCTCAAGGATTATGTTTTATCGCAACTAGGATAACCCCGTATTTGAGAATTTAAAAAATCTTTCGTCCCTAGTGTTGCAGTAATAGTCCAACAGCGGGAACGGATGATCACTTGAGTTGCCACGGGAATTCCACGACTGTTTTAGTCATGGCCTGTAAACCTGAGACGTGTGCCCTAATGGTCCAGCGTGGTAACCGATGATTCGTCATAGCAGGCCAGTTCGTAAACTTTCGCACACAATTCTTGCGGTTTCGCTTTTGACGGGAACGTTGACGATTGCAGATCAAGCGATCAATACGTCGCCAGCATTCGCCCTGACCGCCGGCGGAAACGATGCGACGTTTACTACAAATATCGCGGTGAGCCCACCGAATGCTGCGGTGAAAGATATTGCTATTGATGGGTCAGGCAATATATATGTTGGTTATTCCAACCTTGTGAAGAAGTATGACTCGACTGGAACGTTGGTCTGGACGAGCCCGGCGGTTGGAACCATTAACTCCATTGCTGTCGATAGTTCCTCGCGAGTAATTGTTGGAACTAGCGCGGGAGTCGCTCGACTCTCAGCGGCGAACCCACCTGTTGTGGACACAGCATTTGCGACCGCTGCTGGCGCAACGGGTGTGGTTTCGAACAGCGTTGTTAATAAGGTGCTTGTGTATCCAGCGACGGGTACGACGACCCGATATCTTGTAGCCGACAGTGGTGCAAACAGTGCCAAGTTCCTAGCGGGACTAACTACTGCCGGGGCCCTCGATGGGACGTTCACACAGAATGGTGCAGCCCCGGCAATAGCCGCCGCTCCCACTGATATTGCACTTGATGGTTCTGGCAATATTTACATCGTCGGAGGCTTTACTAGCTTCATAAAGCGTCTTTCTCCCACGGGAACTCTTGCAACTGCGGACAACACATTCAACACTGCAACTTCTGCACTCTTTACCGCAGCACCAACGAAAGTGGCAGTAAGTAGCGCAGGGCTTGTAGCAGTGGGCGGGCCGAACACTGGGGTGAGTCGACTACGTGTCTTGACATCAGCGGGCGCCGAAACGACAACCTTTGGTACGGGACTTAGCGCTCGAGTGTCCACTGACCTTGCCGCTGGATCAAGCTCACTGACTTTTGATTCGTCGGGTCGCTTACTTGTCGGCGGTTCATTTGGGTTGATTCGCATCAAGACGGACGGTGCAACTGACAGCTTTTTCACGACGGATATTGCAAGCACGGTGGATACGGCAGAAGTTCAATCCTCTGACGGGAAAATTGTGGTGGGTATATCTGCATCGCCTTATGTCAAGCGGCTGACTCCCGAATATGACACACCTGGTGTGCCCCCAGCTCCGACTGCTGTGGGTGGGGACCGCAATGCTGTCGTAACTGTCGCGGCTGGAACTGGCACGACTCCTACGGGGTACACCGTTACGGCAAGTCCTGGAGGCACAACCTGCTCTGTTTCGGGAGGGTCAGGGAACTGTACTGTCGCGGGCCTCACATCGGGGACTAGTTACACATTTACTGCGGTAGCTATCAACGGTAATCAAACATCGGCCGCTTCGACAGCGTCAAGTGCTGTTACTCCAACCCGAGTGCCACCGAGTTACTCTTCGGCCGCACTAAGCACTAATGGATTGACAATCACGCTGACATATAGTGAAGCGCTTCAAGCTACGCCGGCCCCGACGGCAGCAATGTTCAATGTGCTCGTAAATACACTCGCGGCAACAGTAAGTTCTGTCGCAGTAAGTGGAAGCACGGTTGTGCTGACGATGGCTACAGCCATCCAAAAGTATCAAGCGATTACCGTCGAATACTATGCGCCAACTTTGGATGATACGACCACGAACGCAGCGATTCAGGATGCCAACGGTAGTGATGCGGCCGCTTTAACAGCAACAAGTGTGACAAATAGTTCAACGGTGGATACAACCCGGCCATCTTTTGTCTCTGGTGTTGTGAATGCGGCGGGGACATCGGTCACACTTACTTATAGTGAGCCGCTTGGAGCAACGACTGGTTACTGGGCGAACTTTAAGTTCACGCGCAACGGTTTAGCAATTGCTGATAATCAAGTGAATGCGGCGACTATTTCCGGTTCTACCATTACGATTCCGTTTGCTGCTGCAACTGTAATCCAGTTGTCAGACACTGTGACATTCCAATATATTGCTCCCGCTGATAGCGCCGCAACAAATAACTTGGCGCTTCAAGACACAATAGGCAACGATGCTCTGTCCATGGCAGCCACCTCATTAACGAATAACTCAACCATTGACACAGTTGCGCCCACTTATAGTTCTTCGGCAGTTAATACCCAAGGCACAAAAGTCATATTGACTTACAGCGAAACACTTAATGCAACCACGGCTGGTACATCTGCATTTAGTGTCTTAGTGGGTGGCGTCGCGAACCTGGTGACGGCAGTCACTGTCGTTGAATCCACGGTTGAGCTAACTATGACAACTGCAATCCAAAAGAATCAGGTCGTCACAGTTGCCTACACTGCGCCGGCGTCCAACGCTGCGACATCTAATGCGGCAATCCAAGACAGTGTTGGAAATGATGCAATAACACTCACTCCAGCTCGCTCGGTAACAAACAATTCGACGTATGACATAACGGCGCCAACGTATACTTCGTCGGCAATAAATACTGCCGGTACGAAAGTTGTTCTGACATATAACGAGGCACTGAATGCGACTACGGCCGCGACAACCGCATTCACAGTCCTAGTTGGTGGCGTGGCAAACACTGTAACTGGGGTAGCGGTTGTCGGATCAACGGTTGAACTTACGGTTACTTCGGTAATTGCAGCTGGACGAGTAGTCACTGTTGCTTATGCTGCACCAAGTACGGATGCTGCTGCTTCAAACGCCGCGGTACAAGACACAACTGGAAATGACGCAATTTCCTTATCCGCTTCATCAGTAACAAATAACTCGACGATAGATGGCACAGCACCTATATATAGTTCATCTGCTGTGAATACCGCTGGCACAAAAATCACTCTGACGTATAACGAAGCACTTAATGCAACAACTGCTGCCACGAGTGCGTTCACAGTGCTCGTCGCAGGTGTGCCAAATGTGGTAACTGGCGTCGCTGCCGTTGGTTCAACCGTGGAATTAACAGTGACAACAATCATTCAGAGAAACCAAGCGGTTACGGTCGCCTACACAGCGCCTTCAACTGATGCAACGGCAGCAAATTCTGCCGTGCAAGATACTGCGGGCAATGATGCAATCACACTTGCGGCTTCTTCAGTTACAAATAACTCAACCATTGACACGATCGCACCGGTCTACGTTTCCGCAGCACTTGATGCAAACGGGACCCTTCTAACGTTGACTTATGATGAAACGCTCAATGCTACTGCTGGCTCTATTCCGTTAGTAGGGCAGTTTGCGGTTTTGGCTGATGGGTCATCGATAACTGTAAATTCCCTATCTGTTTCCGGTGCTACCGTACGTCTCACCTTGGGAACAGCGATTCGCGTATCGCAAGCCGTAACAGTGGCCTACACCGCACCTTCGCCCGTATCAAACGCAACGGGTAACTCAGCAATCCAGGATGCAACGGGTAATGATTCGGTTTCGCGGACAGCTAGCACCGTAACGAATAATTCGACGTATGGCCAGCCGATTGTTACCTCTGCTGTCCTAGCTACAGATGGTCAAACAGTAACTGTCAACTTCAGCAAAAACATGAATCCCACATCGACTGCAGCAAGCTACTTAACTGTTGTCGCCGATGGTCTCTCCGAGACGTGCACCTTTAGTGGCTCAACCACTGGTTCGCAAAACTTCATCACGATGACGTGTACCCCAACGATCACTTCAAACATGGTTGTAACCATTTCGTATGCCAAGCCAGCAACTGGCGGTTTCTTTGATTCAACATCAGGTTTCTATACTGACTCTTTTACAAACTTAGCGGTAACGAATGGTTCGACAGTGGCGCCAGATGTTACCGCGCCAGTATTTACGTCAGCCGCTGTTTCCACGTCGGGGCTAGTTCTTACTCTTACCTATAGCGAAGCGTTGAGTAATTACACCGCTATCCCAAGCAACTACACAGTGATGGTTAATGGGGTTTCGTACTATATTTCGAATGCCATCATTTCGGGATCCACAGTTCAGCTATCACTGGGCTCGAGTATTCAATCTGGCTCGACCGTAACGGTGGAGTACGCTGCGCCGACGCCGAGTTCCTCTCGGACTAACCTTGCTCTACAAGACGCAGTTGGTAACGATGCAGTTTCTCTCACCGCTACAGCTGTCACAAATAGTTCGACTGCTGGTCCCGATATTGTTGGCCCGACACTGTCTACAGTGTCGGGATCTGGTAGCACCGTTACTCTTGGTTTCAATGAATCCCTCGGCGCAGTGACAGCCGGAACAGCTGCGTTCACAGTTTTTATTGGTAACGACGCTGTTCCAGTAACGTCTGTTTCCGTTGTGGGAGCAAATGTCATCCTTGGAATCACGGGAACAATCCTGAGTGATGCTCGAGTTTCTATTTCGTACGCAGCACCGACACCCTCAAGCGGAACGGCGAATAACGCTATTCAGGATTTTGTTGGAAATGATGCGCTCAATTTCACCGGCAATAATGCTGCGGCCAGTGGGGTGTGGACATGGACGAGCAATACGGTCCCAGCGACTACCCCAGGCTGTGCGGAAACTGGAGCAAACCCACCGTTCCCGAACAGGTCAAAATTCACTACACTTCCCAATGGCGTGAGTTATACGGTCACCGTATCGGGTGACTACATATGTTTGGGAGCCAATCCTGAATCATTAAGTGCTCGCGGTGGTCAGGCAGCAGATTTCGTCGCAACAGGACTCGTTTCCGAACCTGGTCTTTATCTTGAAACAGCGAATGGAGGATGTCCCGCTGCAGCCGCCACCGTGGCATCTGCTTGTAGTACTCGTGGAACGCTGACGATTACATATTCACAGCCGGTAACTGATCCCATAGTTTCGTTTGCTGGTTGGGGCGGATATTCAGGAAGTTCGCAAGCGTGGACTGAACTGACATTAACCACGCCTGCTGTCACGCTTACAAAATTGAGCGGAACAAACCTCACAGTCACTGGCGGAACAGTTGTTCAGGCAACCGCGGGTGTCCCGTCACCACAATGCCATACCACTTCTGGCGGCGGGTCAAATGCAAATGCGGTGTGTGGGTCGCTGCGAATAAACGGCACTTTGACATCCGTTACTTTCTCAGTCGGGATGAACGTGCGAAACGGCACGGGCTATTTAGATGGGTGGAATTTGACGGGAAGCCTTTCCGAAGATTTTGGCCTAGTCCCAACAAGCTACGACACACCTGCAGCAAGTCATGCTGTTGGAAACTTGAAGCTGGGTTCTGTAGTAACTGCAGATAATTTAGGGTCTCTCTACGGCACAACAAATCCAGACGCAGTTGCAGCAGGTGCGATTATTCCGAACCATGCGGATGATGGAATTGCGACATGGCCATTATTAAAGGGCGATGCTAGCGGCTCAACATATAGTGTGAATGCCACTGTTGCAGGAGTTACTGGTACGGCGTACCTATGTGGCTGGATTGACTTCAATCGAAATGGCACCTTTGACGCTGGCGAGCGGGCATGTGCACCAAGCCTTGCTAGTGGTGCGACAACGGGAACAATCTCATGGACTGTTCCATCGGATGTGACGTCAGGTCCAACCTATGCACGAATTCGATTAAGTTATGACCCCTTACCTATTCCTACGGGGAAAGTTGGGTCAGGTGAAGTTGAAGACTATTCGCTCACCATAAAAACAACGGGTCCGCCAGTCGCCAACGCGGATACATCGAGCGGATTAAATGACGTAAATCAAGTCATCAGTATTCTGGCGAATGACACCGAACCTGGTAATCCAATTGATATAACTACTGTGAAGTTGTGTGATCCGACATCAACCCCGGCACAAGTATCGCCAAACTGTAACTTGACCACTTTAGTAATTTCCGGAGAAGGAACTTACACAGCAAACACTGATGGCACGGTTACGTTTGATCCGCTGTCATCTTTCTCAGGAACTGCTACACCAGTTACTTACCAAGTATCAGATACAAACGTGCCTGCTTTGTCGGCGTCAGCCACCATAACGGTGATTGTTGGAATGCCAGCAGGTCCAGTGAACTGTCGAACTGACGGAACAAAAACAGTTCTCATAACAGCAAGTCCAGGTAAGACACTGAGCTCAGTGACCGACTTTAATACCACAAAAAATGCATTGACATTTGGAATTTTGGATCGAACAACTACTAACAACCTGGTTGCCAACGGTGACTTCACAACAGAGCCTGCCAGTTTAGGCTCAGCGAACTTCTATTATTGGGGTCCGTATGCAACTTCGCTTACCATTGCCGGAACCGGCATCTATTCTGCGATTCCTTCGTGGGGTCGTTCAGGTGGAGGCACCTCAACGTATGCATTGTGGACCAAGAATGCCACGACCACAGGCGGGATCGTTATCAACGCTGCCTCCAATAACGGTCAATCCGCTGGGCGTGTGTATTTTGGGAATACAGTAACGCAGACATATTCGGGTCCTGCCCTAGCATTTGACTCAGCAGGTTATGCGACGACGCAGTATTCATTTACACCTGCTACTAACTACGGAACTGCATCAACACCTGCAGCAATCAACCAGACCTTAGCAACAGTTGTGGGCGAGACGTATCGCCTTCATTTTTCGCAAAGCTACGAAGCTCCTGGCACGGGTTCTGGCATAGCGCGTCTCACGATTGGCGGGTATGACCCCCTATTCTTCGAAGTGCCAAAATCTAATCGTGAATACGAACTTGAGTTCGTGGCAACCTCAACATCGACAAACATCGATTTTGCAAGCTGGGGCCATATCAGAACCACTACGTACACGACTGAACTCGTACTTGATGATGTGATTGTTAACCACTGTACTAGTGGCCCAACTGCACTTCCTGATGTGACATCAGGTGGCTATGGACAAGCGCAGTCAATTAATTTGCTAACTAATTCGGCCGGTGCTGACTTGGGTCCTGCATCTGCATTGGATGCGACAAGCGTCAAGTTATGCGCGGCAGGGGACACTGCTCCAAATTGCACGGCAACTTCCGTAACGATTGCCGGGAATGGCACTTATGTAGTTGACATCGATGGTGTCATTACGTTCACACCAGAAGCAACCTTTGTTGGTACTGCCCCGCCGCTGACATACTCTGTGTTAGACCTTGCTGGTATTTCAGCAACGTCGACTTATACCCCTACGGTGATTGGGTTGCCGGTTGCTGTTGCTGATAGCACTTCTGGTGCTCAGGGTGTGACGCAATCTATTAATGTGCTCGCCAATGCTGCTGGTACTAGTGATAGTCCAGCATCG
>Ga0194055_10002971_pt1 | contig 13252 bp, 10 predicted proteins | sample SepL449m_MetaG_FD_155482 | JGI IMG/M metagenome (GOLD analysis project Ga0194055, IMG submission 155482) | Anoxic zone freshwater microbial communities from boreal shield lake in IISD Experimental Lakes Area, Ontario, Canada - Sep2016-L442-9m | ecosystem: Environmental > Aquatic > Freshwater >... | reverse complement strand
TGGCCGGTTCATACATCGTCGCAGGAGCACGCACACCCATCGGAAAAATGAGCGGTGCGCTGTCCTCTTTTACTGCTGCCCAACTCGGTGGCTTTGCCATCAAGGCAGCACTCGAGCGCGCAGGCGTAAAGCCAGAAGACGTCGAGCACGTCATCATGGGCCAAGTTCTCACAGCAGGTCAGGGACAAGTTCCTTCACGCCAGGCTGCGTCGTTGGGTGGCATTCCAATGAATGTTCCTTCCATCAACATCAACAAGGTGTGCTTGTCAGGTCTTAACTCCATTTACTTGGCTGACCAGATGATTGCTTCAGGTGAAGCAGACATCGTTATTGCTGGCGGTATGGAAAGCATGACCAATGCTCCGTACCTCGCACAAGGTGCACGTGGTGGTTTCCGCTACGGCAACACTGAACTGCAAGACGCAATCATTCGCGACGGACTCTGGTGTGCATTCGATGCGTGCCTCATGGGTCTTGGTACCGATCGTTACACCGACGGAAAAATCAGTCGTCAAGAACAAGATGATCTTGCAATGAAGAGCAACGTACGCGCAGCTGCAGCAATCGCTGCTGGTCGCCTTGCACCTGAAATTGTTGAAGTAGCTGTTCCTCAGCGCAAGGGTGACCCTGTAATGGTGAAGAACGACGAAGGTGTTCGCGCAGACACCACCATGGACACACTTGGTGGATTGAAGCCAGCATTCGACAAAGACGGAACAATCACCGCTGCAAATGCAAGCCAAATCTCAGACGGTGGTTCAGCCATTGTCATGATGAGCAAGAAAGCTGCTGAAGCTCGCGGCATCAAGCCGCTTGGTGAAGTTGTTTCCTACGGCATGGTTGCTGGACCAGACAACGCATCGCTCTTGCATCAGCCAAGCCGTTCAATCATGAAAGCACTTGATCGTGCCGGCATGAAGATTGGCGATGTCAACTTGTTCGAACTCAACGAAGCATTTGCTGCTGTCGGTATCGCATCAATGCGCGAACTTGGCATCACAGATGAAATCGTGAACGTCAACGGTGGCGCTATTGCATTGGGTCACCCAATCGGTATGAGCGGTAACCGTCTTGCACTCACCATCTTGCACGAACTTCATCGCCGTGGTGGCGGCGTTGGTGCAGCTGCACTCTGTGGTGGTGGCGGACAAGGCGACGCAATCATCGTTCGCACCGTTTAAGAACTACATGCTGCAAGAGCCACTCAATCGCGCAATTCACGTTGCTCGTTGGGTGGCTCTTGCCGTTGTGGTCGGAGTTATCTCCGGCGTACTTTCTGCCGGATTCATTGAGTCATTGACATGGGCTACTAATACCCGCAATGACAACACGTGGCTGCTTTTGTTGTTGCCGCTATCAGGGCTACTCGTTGGTGCTTCGTATCATTATTTGGGTCGCGGACTTGAACGCGGTAGCAACCTACTGATTGATGAAATTCATACACATTCAGAATGGGTGCCTCTTCGCTTAGCTCCACTTGTTTTCATTACAAGCGTTGTGTCGCACCTTGCCGGTGGTTCAACTGGTCGCGAAGGTGCAGCTTTACAAATTGCAGCCGGCGCAACAGACCCCATCAGTAAGCGACTCGGACTAGACCCTGCTGATCGTGCACTTATGCTCATCACCGCAATCGCTGGCGGATTCGGTTCCATTGCCGGTGTGCCTATTGCAGGCGCAGTGTTCGCACTTGAAGTGCAGCGCATTGGGCGCGTGCGATACGAAGCACTTGTGCCGGCACTTGTCGCAAGTTTTGTTGGCAATGCTGTTGTTCGTGGCCTCGGAGTCCACTACACGAAGTACCCGCACATTATTGATGTGAAATGGTCACCAACTATTGCATGGCAAGTGGCACTGTTTGGTTTGTTAGCCGGAATCATTGCGTTGGTATTTGTACGGCTCACGCTGTTCATACGCGGTGCAATGAAGAAATATGTTGCGTGGTCTCCCGCTCGCCCATTGATTGGCGGCGTTCTTCTTGCGATTCTCATCGGCGTGTGTGGGTGGCGCGATTATCAAGGTTTCTCGTTCCCTCTGATGTTGGAGGCAATGAACGGCGCGACAACTGGCCACTTTGAAGTGAAGTTGTTTTTGACCGCACTTACTATCGGTACTGGTTTTGTGGGTGGAGAAGTAATTCCACTTTTGGCAACAGGTGCCATGGCTGGCGCAATGTTCGCAAACCTCATCGGGGCAAACGTTGCAGTGTTTGCAATAGTCGGATCAGTTGCAGTTTTGGCCGGCGCAGCCAACACACCTTTGGCGTGCACGTTTATTGGCATTGAACTATTCGGTGGCAACGGTGCAATTCTTTTTGCTCTTGCATGTGTTGCCGCATATGCAACTAGTGGTCACACCGGTATCTACCACGCTCAAAAAGTTGTCGCCCACAAATCAGGCGAAGCTATTACTTAGCTATCAAGTTTTTGGCGATTGCCAAACGCGCGACCAAGTGTGACTTCGTCAGCAAATTCAATGTCTCCGCCAACAGGCAGACCGCTAGCTAAACGAGTCACATTGACGCCCAGTGGGTTCAGTAATCGCGCCAAATACATTGCGGTTACATCGCCTTCGGTGTTGTTACTGGTGCACACAACTACTTCTTGAATGTTCTCAGGACGAATACGTGTGAGCAGTTCGCGAACCTTCAAATGTTCCGGGTTCACGCCTTGCAACGGATCAATGAGCCCGAGCAACACGTGGTAACGACCGCGGAATTCTCCGGTGCGTTCGATAGCAACGACATCGCGGGAGTCTTCAACAACACACACGATTGATGAATCGCGTTTTGTATCACCACAGATATTGCACAAGTCGGCATCAGCCAAGTTGAAACACAATGCGCAGAAACGAACTCGCTCTTTTGCTTCTACAAGTGCGCGTGCAAGTCGCGTGACATCTTCAACGTCGCCTTTGATGAGATGAAGTGCGAGTCTTTGAGCGCTGCGAGGACCAATACCAGGCAAGCGTCCAAGTTCGTCGATAAGTAATTGAACGGGTGGCGTGTAGGGCGAGGCCACTAGTTACTTCTTTCCGCGCGGTGACTTTGTCGTGTCCGGGTTTACTTCAGCAGTTTTTTCAACAATGCTTCCGCCAGGGAACGTGTCGTGCAACGCTGCGAGCAACGGGTCAACTGCGTCAACCGCAAGCACCGTGTCGGCGATGTCAATTGCTGCAAACGGATCATCAGCAACATCATCAACAATGGTGCGCACTTCTGGTTCTGTAAGAACCGGACGAGTCATGCCGCCAGGTGCGGTGGGATCTGCCTGAACCAGAGTGACAACAAATGTTGCACCGCAGACTTGTTTAATTGCTTCAACCACTGTGGGTAACTGTTCTTGTGCGCGCTTCATAGGTGTATTGCTAGGAAGACGCAACATAATTTTCTTACCGTCAACCGACTGCACAACTGCAGGCTTAAACATTGCCTTAGCAAGACCACGCATGGCGTCAGTAATTTGCGGCCACATCTGTGCCGGATCTGCAGTGCTAACAGAAGCGGGGGCAGCTACAGGTTCAGCAGGTTTTGCCCGTGTTTCAGCGGCGACAGGAACAGGAATTTCTTTGGTAACCGCAGCTGGTGCAGCAACTACTGCAATCACCGGCGTGGCATCAGCAACGGGAACTGCAACAGGTGCAGTATTGCCAGCGAGCCCACCAATTTTTGCGCGACCAGTTGCTGGATTAATTGGCGCTTGTGGCAACGCTGCAGCAATGCCATTTTCACGCAACGTCTTTACTGCTTCTTCTAATTGCGAAATACGTGCAAGAAGATTCTCTGCACTGTCATCAAACACAGGAGACGCCAACTGCACTACTGCAACTTCAAGCAGCAACCGAGCATCAGGAGCATGTCGCATCTCCACCATGGTGGCGCCAAGTGTTTCCATAATCCGGACAACTCGCTGGGTGCCCATGTCTTGCGCGTAACGAGTGAGTTCAGTAATTCGATCAGCGGGTAGTTGTACTAACTCAGGCGACATTAACGCTAGGAAACAATCGCGCATGGTGCGTACAACATCTTGTGCGTATGTATGTGGGTCACGACCTTGTTGCATTGCGCGCGCAACAGCACCTAACGCTGCAGCATGATCACGGGCAACAAGTGACTTGATGATGTCTTCAGTGTGCAATGCAACTTCTGGTTCGCCGCCACCGGAAACAACAAGTTCAAGTGCTGACAATGTGTCTCGCGCACTTCCGCCACCTTGGCGCAATACCAAGTCAATGGAATCTTCATCGACAGTGAGTTGAGCTTCTTTTATAACGAACTTGACATATTTCTTCAGTTCGCCAACAGGCAACAAATGAAATTGCAGGTGCTGTACACGGCTGCGAATTGTCTCTGACACTTTTTGTGGATCAGTTGTAGCCAATACAAAGACCACTTGATCAGGTGGTTCTTCCAAAGTCTTGAGAAGAGCTGCTTCGGCACCACGTGTGAGCATGTGCACTTCGTCGAGAATGAAAACGCGGTGACGTCCAGGACTCGTTAATGCAGCTGCTTCAATAATGTCGCGAATTTCTTGAACACCGTTGTTGCTTGCAGCATCAAGTTCCAGCACGTCGTAACTGGTGCCCAGTTCCACTGCTTTGCACGAGTCACATTCGCAGCATGGTTCGCCGTCGACAGGGGCGGCACAGTTCAAGACCTTCGCCAAGATTCGCGCCGTTGAGGTCTTTCCGGTGCCTCGGGGGCCAGAGAATAAATAGGCCTGGCCCTCGCGGCCATTAATAACGGCATTGCGCAAAGCCATGACCACATGGTCTTGTCCGTAGAGCTCAGAGAACTTCCGCGGGCGGAAACGTCGGTACAGGGACTGGGTGGCCATCGAAACGACCCTACCAATGCGGTGCACCGAGGACCGCTGTGTGAAAAGGTGAAACACTCTGCGGGGGTCATTCTTGGCTACCGTTTTCTCACACCATGCGTCGCCTTCCTCTCCTTTTCATTGCAGTCGTCTCTGCCCTTGCCTTTTCGGCCGGCCCCGCCCATGCCGCAGGCGATAACACCCTTGCCTCTTCTAGCCCCACCGCTGGCGAAGTGGTCACCCTTGCCCCCACCCAGTTGCAGCTGAAATTCACGTTGCCGGTCGGCGGGGCCGAGATCGCCGCCCAAATGGGACTTTCTCTTGCCTGCGAGTCCAAACTGACCAATCTTGGACCTCCTCAGTTGTCGGCCGATGGCGTCACCATCTCGGCCGCTCTCACCCAGGTTCCGCAAAACGGGTCGTGTGTCGTGAACTGGTCTCTTCCTGATGGCAGCACTGGGTCATTTAATTTCACAGCTCAAACCCAAGTGACAACCTCAGTTCCGGTCACTGTGCCAGGCGCCCCCGCGACCACCATTCCCGCTGATGGAACTGCAACCCCAGTTGCCGCACCAAGACTGGGTGGCCCCATTGGCCTCATGAAGCTCATTGTCTTCTTTGCCGTTTGTGCTCTTTTTGGCGGATTGATGTTCATCAAACTCGTCTGGCCAGAAGGCGTCGAATACGGAATCACGGAAAAGTATTTCCGACAAGTGTCGATCATTGCGGGCGTCGCAATTTTTGTACTCATCATTCTTATGACAGCTCGACAATCAGGCGGAGGAATCGCTTCGTCAATTTCTCCTACGTCGTGGGGTCCACTGTTTCAAACAAACGAAGGCCGTGCAGTTTTTGTTCGCCTTCTTGTTGTCGGTGGACTTGGCTATTACGCATGGATCACAGAACGAGTTCTTGAGCCGACGAACCTTGTTCCCACCACAGTTCTCTTAGCGCTCATGATGATCTCCTACGGCTTCGACCGAGCAACAGGACGAGCTGTTGTTTTAGGAATCGCGATTGCAATTCTTCACATGGCATTCATTGCAATGTGGGTGGGAAGTATCACAATGATTTGGCGAGTCATTCTTCATGGGCCTGGAGATGTTGATCTCGTAGATGCTCTTCGCGGATGGGCACGCCTTGCAACGCCATTAACAATTGGCATAGTAGCTACTGGTGTTTTTCAGGTGTGGCGCATTGACGGCATCAGTTTGATTAACAGTGGTCATGGACGATTAGTAATCATCAAAGTACTTTTGGTGAGCGCACTGTTGTTTGTCAGTGCTGCAGTGCGTCAATTTATTTTGCGCGGGATGCAACGTGCAAAATCTCTCAACGAAAAAGTTGTATACCGTCTCAAGCGTCCTGTTGGAGTTGAATTGTCTCTCAGCATTGTTGTGCTTGCAGCGTCTTCATGGTTAATGGCAATGCGTCCGCCGTATGTTCTGAATCGTGATACTGGTCCGCGTGTTGAATACGCCATCGTGCAAGACATGACTGCGAAAGATGATTTCCATGTTCGTTTATCCATCACGCCGGGTGATGTTGGTGCCAACAGAATTCTCATTGAATTATTCGGGCCCTCACGGATACAAAACTTTGTCGTTACTCTGACTCCGTCGAATCCAAACTTCGCTGGCTACACAATCAATGTCCCCATCACTCGTCCGGGTGGTGCACTAGTCGCTGAAGATGCAGGTCTCTTGCTTCGTGCCCCAGGCGAATGGACCGCCACCGTCACGGGTGTCACCACAATTGGTGATCTGCCCCCGATGAGCACCACCTTCACCATCGCCGATGGCACCACCGTGACCACCCAGCCAAAGCAGGGCCTGAAGAAGTCGACCACCACGATTGCGGCGGCCACCACAACCAGCTCGGTTGCCCCCGCACCTGTTGTCACCACCCTTGTGCCCGCAACGACACCTACAACCACCATTGCCACCCCAATAGTGACCACCACAACGGTTCCCGCCGCAGGGTAATTAGCCATCAGATAGGCGATGAGGCCCCGCCGGCACTAGCGTTTCGCAGGTGACTGATACCTCTGGCTTTTCGATGCAGGACAAAATTGACGACCTTCGGGACCGTCAGCAGCAGGCGATTAACGCCGGAAGCCCTCGCTCGGTCGAGCGCCACAAGGGCAAGGGCAAATTGCTCGCTCGTGAGCGCATCGACTTCCTCTGCGATCCCGGCTCATTCCATGAGCTCGACATGTTGGCACGCCATCGCGCACACGCATCTGGTCTTGAAGAGCGTCCTTATACAGACGGTGTCATCACCGGATGGGGAACCATTGAAGGTCGCAAAGTATTTCTGTTCAGCCAAGACTTCACAGTTTTTGGTGGAGCACTTGGTGAAGTGTTCGCCGAGAAAATTCACAAGCTCATGGATCTTGCACTCAAAGTTGGTGCACCGGTTATTGGTTTGAATGACGGAGCTGGTGCCCGTATTCAAGAGGGCGTTGTATCACTTGCGTCATACGGCGGAATCTTTTATCGCAATGTGCAGTCGTCTGGTGTTGTGCCACAAATTTCTGTGATCCTCGGGCCATGCGCAGGTGGTGCTGTGTACTCACCAGCAATGACCGACTTTATTTTCATGGTGCGCGAATCAAGCCACATGTTCATTACTGGTCCTGACGTTGTAAAGACAGTCACAGGCGAAGACGTAACACTCGAAGAACTTGGTGGCGCAATGAGCCACGCGTCAAAGAGCGGTGTTGCAACATTTGTTTCAGCAGACGAGCAAGCATGTCTCGAAGATGTTCGCTTCTTGTTGTCGTTCTTGCCACAGAACAACTTGGAATCTGCACCAACAGTTGAAACATCAGATGATCCACAGCGTTCATGCCCAATGTTGCGCGACATTCTTCCTGCATCGGCTAACCAGCCATACGACATGAAGAAAGTCATCAAGGAAGTTGTCGATGACGGCGAGTTCTTTGAATACTTCGAACACTGGGCCAAGAGCATCGTGTGCGGTTTCTCTCGCGTCGACGGCATGACAGTTGGTGTTGTTGGTAACCAGCCAATGGCATTTGCTGGTGTTCTCGATATTGAATCAAGTGAAAAAGCAGCACGTTTCGTTCGTACATGTGATGCGTTCAATATTCCACTTCTTACTTTCGTAGACGTTCCTGGTTTCTTGCCTGGTGTAAACCAAGAGCACGAGGGAATCATCCGTCACGGCGCAAAGTTGTTGTACGCATTCTGCGAAGCAACAGTGCCTCGTATTCAAATCATTACCCGCAAGGCATACGGCGGCGCGTACGTGGTGATGAACTCAAAGTCAATTGGTGCAGACCTTGCATACGCATGGCCAACAGCAGAACTTGCAGTGATGGGGCCACAAGGCGCGGTTGAAATTGTGTACAAGCGTGAATTGCAGCAAGCAGCAGATCCTGTTGCTCGCCGTGCAGAACTTGTTGCCGAATACACCGAGAAGTACGCCAACCCGTACGCAGCTGCAGAACGCGGTTACGTAGACGACGTGATTGACCCTGCAGATACTCGTATCAAGATCATTGCTGGCTTGCGCATGTTGCAGACCAAGCGTGAAGAGCTTCCACGCCGTAAACACGGCAACATGCCTCTGTAGATCACCATGTCTGAATCATCGACACCCGATTGGGCAGCACCAGAAGTGGTATCAATCAGCGACATCGCTTTTGAACCAAAAGCTGGTTTCTGGCTTCGCTTTGTTGCCAACTTGTGTGACGGAATCATGGTGTCCATCGTCAGTATTCCGTTTGCAATTATCTCTGCGTCAACTACAGGTACAGCCGCAGCGTTGTCACAGTCAGCGCAATTCGTTGTTTCATTTTTCGTGTTGGCCTATTGGATCGGCAATCAAGGTGGTTCGCCACTTCGTCGCAAACTTGGTGTCCTCATTCTTGATGAAGCAGATGGTTCGTTCATCGGGCAACGTCGTGCTGCACAACGCATCATGATGAGTTGGGTGTCAGGCATTGTTTTTCTCTTGGGTTACTTAGCAATGTTGCGTAGTCCGCAAAGCCAAACATGGCATGACCGTGTTGCTCACTCAGTGGTGGTGAAGCGATGAGTCTCAATGTTGGCACAATCACTCCGATTCCTACTGAAGAAGAAGCTGCAGCAATCGCCGCGGCAGTCACCATGATGTGGCCACAGCCAATGGTTGCTTCCACAACTGATGCAAGCGCCGTTTCTGCATGGCGGTTCAGCGGTCGTTGGTGGGTTACCGATGCTGTGTCTCGCAGAGCTCGTCCCGGAATCAGATAATGACGTCCGTCAGCGCAACAGAACTCACCACTGTCGCTGACAACCTTGCGGTGTTTCACCATGGGCAACATGTAGTTCGCCACGAGAACTTGGAACCTGACACTGCATACACCGAACACGGAATAGATTTTCGAACACTGCCACGTCCGGAAGGAAAGTTACTCAGCGTTCTTGCAACGGTGAACGACGTGCACTTCGGTGAAACAGAATGCGGTCGCATTGATGACAGTCCCCTCGGACCGATTCAATCGTCACTTCCTGGCGAACAGCCCTACCCCATCACAATGAACTCCGGCGCAATTGCCGAGATGCAGAAATTGAACCCGAATGCAGTTCTGGTGAAAGGTGATCTCACCGAAGCTGGCACCGATGAACAGTTCGCTTCATTCCGTGAACACTATGAAGGTGCGTTTGCAGACAAGCTGTTTGTTGCTCGCGGAAACCACGACGCATATCGCGGCCAAAATGAATTTATTGGTGATCAGTGGATTCAGTTGCCCGGTGTTGCGATAGCCCTGATCGATACAACTATCCCGTTAGAGACAACAGGCCGAATCGATCCGCCGCAATTCGAATGGCTCAACGATCAGTTGTCTGCATCCACAACTCCGGTCATCATTATGGGCCATCACCAACAATGGATAGAAGGAAACCGCAGTGATGACTATTTCGGTCTTCACCCAGACAGCAGTGAAGCCCTCGACGCTCTCGCTGTGCGTCATGCATGTGTTCTTGCATACACAGCGGGCCATACACATCGCCATCGCGTACGTCGCATGCCTCGTTCCGGCATTCCCACCATTGAAATTGGTTGCGTGAAAGATTTCCCTGGCTCATGGGCCGAGTACCGCGTGTACGAAGGCGGAGTCATGCAAGTCGTGCATCGCGTGTCATCACCCGAAGCATTGGCATGGAGCGAACGATGCCGTCACTTGTATGAAGACTTCGGTACTGACTACGAGAGCTATGCAATGGGTACGCTCGAAGACCGATGCCTAATTCTTCCGCTCCGTTAAACAGCACATCCGCGTTGGCGGGTCTGCGAGTTCTTGACCTCTCTACTGTTCTTGCTGGGCCGAACTGTGCGCGCTACCTCGCAGACTTTGGTGCAGATGTCATCAAAATTGAACGCCCAGACGGTGGCGACAGTTTGCGCAACATGGGATGGCGCGACCCCGTAGATGGCGAAGGGTTGTGGTGGCGATTAGTGAACCGCAACAAGCGCACCATTGCGTTGAACCTGAAAGACGACACTGATCGTGATTTGTTCTTGCTTCTCATTGATGATGCAGATGTTCTCGTTGAAAACTTTCGTCCAGGTGTTTTGGAGAAGCTCGGCTTTGCACCAGAGGTTCTTCACGCGCGTAATGCCAAGTTGATCATTACTCGTGTTAGCGGTTTCGGACAAGATGGTCCGTATGCAAACCGTCCAGGTTTTGCATCAATCGCTGAAGCGATGTCAGGTCTTGCATCAATCACCGGTGTTCCTGGTGGCGACCCGATGTTGCCGCCGTTCGCATTAACCGACGAAGTCACTGGCCTCGTTGCAGCATTTGCCACCATGGTTGCGTTGTGGTCTGGTCAAGGCCAAGTAGTTGACGTGTCGTTGCTGGAGAGTTTGTTCCAAATACTCGGACCACTCATGACTGTGTGGCTGACGCGTGGTGAACTACAACCACGCATGGGTTCATTACTTCCATACACAGTCCCGCGCGGTGTGTACCGCTGTTCAGACGGACAGTTTGTTGGTATCTCAACATCAAGCGATTCCATTGCAGCACGCGTTGTACATCTACTTGGTTTCGATGGTGATGATCGATTCACAACATTCGCCGGACGAATTGCTAATCGCGAGATCATTGAAGCTGCAATGGAAGCCTGGTTCGCACAACGCACTCAAGCAGAAGCACTTGCAATCTTTCAAGAGATCGAAGCTGCTGCGGGGCCAATCCTGTCAATGGAAGACATTGAAAAAGATCCTCATTACATTGCACGTGAGGCAGTGATCACTGTGGAGGGCACCCCAATGCAAGGCCTGATTGCCCGTTTGTCTGCTACTCCTGGCGCAGTGAAGTGGCGCGGTCGTGCCACAGACGCTGATGGTGACGCCATTCGCCGTGATGGCTGGAACTAAAACCCCAACCCACTCCTTTTCGCCTCGTTCACCTAGTGTTCATATGTTCGTTAGGGGATTCACATGGACACCATTAAGCAGCCTCGCATGTCGCGCGCTTACCAAGTACTCAGCATCACTGCAATTGCAACTTTCTTAGTTTCACTCGATACAAGCATCGTTGTTGTTGCTCGTCGAGCCATCGCTGCAGACCTCGGGCACCCAACACTTCTTACATGGGTGTTTTCCGGTTACAACATTGCATATGCAGCAGGCTTGTTAACAGCTGGCCGTTTCGCAGATGTGAATGGTCGTAAGCGTTCGTTCCTACGTGGCCTCGCACTGTTCAGCATCGGTTCAATGTTGTGCGGTATCGCACCTACCTCATTGTTGCTTGTTCTTGCTCGACTCGTTCAAGCAATAGGTGGCGCCATGCTCACCCCGGCATCACTCGCATTAGTTCTTCCCGAATTCCCTGTTGAAAAGCGCACCGTTGCCATTGGCATCTGGGGCGCAGTTGGCGGACTTGCTGCAGCAGTTGGCCCGTGCATTGGTGGCGTACTTGTTGACTGGTTGAACTGGCGTGCACTGTTCTTCATCAACGTTCCGTTCTGCATCTTCACCTTGTACATGGGTAACAAGATTCTTCATGAGAGCAAAGATCCAAACGCTACAAAGAGCGTCGATCTCGTTGGTACCGCCTTTGGATTGCCTGGTGTGGCGCTAGTGACTCTTGCAGTTGTACAAAGTGGCGACTGGGGTTACTTAGACCAACGCACACTTGCAGCATTCTCAGCCGGATGCGTTCTTCTTGGTTTCTTCGTCAAGCGTTGCAGCGTTGTTGCCAATCCTCTTCTTGACTTGTCGCTTTTCAAAATGCCATTTGTAGTTGCAGCAAACCTGTCGGGTTTCTTTTTCTCCATTGGCTTCCTTGGCATGTGGATGTTGCAAATTCAGTGGTTGCAAGTGGTGTGGCAATACAGCCCAACTAAGTCAGGCCTCGCTACAGCAGCCGGTCCATTAACTGCAGCAATCTTGGCTGCGCCGATGGGACGCGTTGCAGGGAAATGGGGCCACGCAAAAGTTCTGATGCTTGGTGCAATTTTATTGACAACGGGAACTATTTGTTTCAGTCTCTTCCTCGGACCAACTCCACATTTCCTCACCACCTTCTTACCGATCATGATCTGTTGTGGTTCGGGAGTTGGTTGCAGCATGTCAGTGTTGTCCAGTAGCGCCTCAGCATTTTTGCCACCAGGAAAATTCGCAATGGGTTCAGCATTGAACACAACCGGACGCCAGATTGGTTCTGCACTTGGTGCAGCACTTGCGCTGTCTCTTACGTCGTCAACAATTCGCAAACTAACGGCGGGCTATATGAGTTCGCCACCTCGTATGCCATCGACTTCAGACTTAGCGCCGTATCTCAATGCATGGCGAATATTTGCGGGCATCTACTTGTTCGCTGGCATCGTGATGATTGTTCTCTATAAGAAGCCAACAGAACAACAAATGATTGAAGCTGGCGCTGTTCAATTCGTGGATTAAAGAATCCCGATTGAACAACTAACGCCGGTACCACCAATACCGCAGTAACCATTCGGGTTCTTCCCGAGATACTGCTGGTGATACGGCTCTGCAAAGTAGTAGTCAGTCAACGGAGCAATCTCTGTGGTGATCTCGCCATAACCCGCATCAGTCAACAACACTTGATACGCGTCGCGTGATTCTTCAGCGGCAATGCGCTGTTCATCGTTCGTGTAATAAATAGCACTGCGATACTGCGTGCCCATGTCATTGCCTTGGCGCATACCTTGCGTTGGGTTGTGGTTTTCCCAGAACACGCGCAACATGTCCATCAGCGACAAGTTCCATGAGTCATACACAGCCATCAATACTTCGGTATGACCGGTAAGTCCTGAACATACTTCTTCATATGTTGGGTTCGGTGTGTAGCCACCTGCGTATCCAACACTTGTCGAATGCACGCCGGGCTGTTTCCAAAAAATACGCTCTGCTCCCCAGAAGCAACCCATGCCAACAACAAGTGTCTGCATGTTCTCTGC
>Ga0194055_10002970_pt1 | contig 13253 bp, 9 predicted proteins | sample SepL449m_MetaG_FD_155482 | JGI IMG/M metagenome (GOLD analysis project Ga0194055, IMG submission 155482) | Anoxic zone freshwater microbial communities from boreal shield lake in IISD Experimental Lakes Area, Ontario, Canada - Sep2016-L442-9m | ecosystem: Environmental > Aquatic > Freshwater >... | reverse complement strand
ACAACGGCGCTTAGATGCGAAACTGTTTTCACTTCGCCGGTTGGATTACTCGGACTGTTAACCCAGATTAAAGCGGTTTCGGCCGGAATCTCTTCGGCATGGTTGTAGGTGAGAAAATTCGCTCGAGCCATCTGCGCACCAACTGCATATGTTGGATAAGCCAACTCTGGAATTGCAACCGTGTGCTCTGGCCCAAGTCCCAAAATGGTCGGTAGCCAAGCCACTATTTCTTTTGAGCCGATTGTTGGTGAAATTTCATCAAGGCCAACAGTTACGCCAAGTGCTTTTTGCGCCCAATCAGACCATGCTTGGCGCAGTTCAACTGTGCCCACCGCAGTTGGATACCCTGGCGCATTTGCTGCTGCTTTTAACGCTTCGGTAATTACGCTTGGGGTTGGGTCAACGGGAGTGCCAATTGATAAATCGATAATTCCGTCAGGATGACTCCGTGCTAGTTCCGCAGCCCCCGCGATACGGTCCCATGGAAAATCCGGTAACCCATTAGCAAGTGGCGTGAACAGAGGAGTTATCCCTGTGGTGGAAGTGCAGCAACAAATTCTGGATCATTGCTGGTCTTGCCAGTTTTTGCAGCGCCGCCAGGTGAACCCAGAACTTTGAAAAAATCAACGTTTAACTGTTTGAACTTGTTCTGATCTTCAGGAACATCATCTTCGTAGTAAATAGCTTCTGTTGGACACACTGGTTCACAGGCGCCACAATCAACACATTCGTCTGCCTGGATGTACATCATGCGATCGCCTTCATAAATGCAATCGACAGGGCACTCTTCAATGCAAGCCTTATCTTTCACATCGACACATGGCAGTGTGATGACATAGGTCATGATGATCCTCCAGAACTTAGGTTTAGTGAATTGCTCACTGGTTATAACTTACCCAAGGCTGAGCTATTACGCTTGCGCATCCCCCCGTGTCAGGAATGACTTGGGGATGGGCTGGCAACTGGAGCAGCGGGTTTACCACAAATGACCCGAGGCTCAGGTGCATAGTGCGTATTAAACGGCTCGCGTTTCACTACTTTTCCACCAACGGTAACCACACGCGTAACGGTAATGTCGAAGCCATTTTGGCCACCCTGATATTCGCAGCCATCGATATCGCTATTAATGGTTCCAAATTGAGTTATGTTGCGCCATGGGCTAGAAATTGCCTCAACTTGGTCAAATTCTTTAGTTCCGTAAAACGTAACTGTGACTGAACTATCGGTTATCGATGCTTTGATTAAAACACCGTGTTTAGAAGTATTACGCCACTTCATATCAAGATTTCCCCATGAAACAGTTGCCTCTAAGCCAGGTCGATATCTTGGGATCCAGATTGTGTGCGCTCGCTGTTCTACGCGCTGCATGTTTGCATAAAAAGCAGCGGTCCAAACTGTGGTGGTTGCTGTCGAAACTCCACCACCTAAATCCTTGAGGAACTGCCCACCTGGACCAATGATGTAGCCAACTGTGTAGCCATTTGCAACTGTACGTTCATGCACAGTGTCATTCATAGAAAAAATTTCGCCAGGCTTGACTATGGTGCCATCGAGGTAGCGGGCCGCTTGGCCGATGTTTTGCACGCGATAGGCAGCATAAGGAAAGTTCTGGGTGAAGCTACTCAATTTCTCAGTGATGCCTAATGCTTTTGCATCTGCATCCGAAAATTCAGGTTTCGTCTCGGCCAACTCCAGATTAACAATGCGCGGAGCCAGCTGGTCAATAACTTGCAATACCGCTTGCGCGACTTTGTCAGGATTAATACCGGTTCCATTCTTGCCGGGAACTACATACGGTTTACCATTGAAAATTTTGAAGGATGCATCAACAGCAGTATTACCTATTCCCTGAATTTGCGGCTTAAGCACGTCAACCAAAACAGCGCCATCAATCTGGGGAACAAATTTTCCATCCGCACCCACGTAAGTAAGCGCACGAGCCAGATCCGCCGGCTGAATTGTTCCCTCTTTTTTACCAACAGTGACAGTGATTGGCGAGGCAATTGCAGCTTTTGCTTTAGTAATAAATTCATTGGCTTGGGCATCGGAAACCGAAGGGTTCACTGAGACAAATTGGAGAACTACTGGATCAGGCGAGGTCGGGAAACTGCTGACCAACAAGTGTTGCACCGACTCAGCGGCAAGCACTTGACCAGACTCGCCCTTAATAAGTTTGGGCGACGCATTCTCAAAAACGATTTTGGGTTCGACCGCAATTTTGTCTACTCGAGCGCAGATAGCTGCGATAGCCGTGCTTAGTTTCTCTGCGTCGGCTTGCACAACAGGTGCCAGAGCAACTTTGCCTGTTGCCCGCTTCCAAAGCTCGACCGGACTCCATGGCCGCTGTGGCACCTGAGCAATTGTTTTAACAACATCAACGCTAAGTCCGGCTACATTCGGGTCAATGGGGTACACCTGACCGGCAACCTCGACATTGATTGGCTTGCTAGAAAGCGGAACAAGCTCGGTTGCTAGTTTGGTTTCTGCCGAACTAAGCGACATCCCACCGATTTCTATCCCGGCAACAGTGGTTTTTGCCGAAGTGCGACCAGAGTAATGAACAACTGCAATCGCATAGATTGCAGTAATCCCGAGCGTCACACCAAATAAAGCAAACAAAAAATTCCGACTCTTGTTGCTTACGTTTTTGACAGGATCACTCATTAACCTTGGCCTACTTCCCCATCTTCACTTTCTTGCATCTTCATGCCATCGGTAAATGGGATAGGCAACTCGTCCGACTTAATAACAGGTCGTAATGCCGGCAATGTACATGCGCAGCCAATAACAATTGCGCCGCCGATTACATATATGTTTGACCATGATGAAGCGAAGATGATCGCTTCATAGGAACCAAACTGTTTCCCGAGAAGAGTCGTACTCAGCACCCACCCGAGCGCTACGCCTATTGCGGAAAATCTGCTCTGTGTTGAGCGAGCTAGCCAAAGCTGGCAAACAAAAATCAGCGCTAAGGCAAGTAATGCGCCGTAGGGAATAACTTGGCCGCCGATGCTGATGCGATCGGCCTGAATGAAAGCACAAGGAATACCAAGGGCCAACCCAGCTAAAAGACCAACGAACATATTTGAGAATTTCTGCATCAGAGTTTTACTCCAGCAAAAAGATCCGTTTCATGGCCAGCAGAATCTAGTTCGCCAAGTTCACCAAATGCCAGACGGAAATACTCAAAGCCCATAACTTGTGAGCCCAAGTTATTCGACAAGGCAAAGAAACCAGAATCGGCATTAATTTGGGTTTCGTGCGCCCTCAGTGCGGAAAACTTTTGCTCGACATATTGACCCGCATCGACAACTGTAGAAATAAATTCATCAGGGCAGGCAAACGGGACGTCTTCTGGATCCTGTGCGGCAAATCCGGTGTCTTCGCCATTAGCCCGTAGCGCTTCGATGCCAGCCCGAATCACACTGACTGGAAAAGCTGTCCAATATAGTTTTGAGATATTCCATGGCGAACCTAATTCCGGAGCGAAACTTCCAACACCTGCAAGTGCAGCAGCATAAGTGGCAACTCGGTGAGCTTGAATGTGATCTGGATGTCCATAGCCACCAAAATCATCGTAAGTAACTAGAACCTGTGGTTTAGTTTCGCGGATAATTTTCACTAAGTGTTTGGCCGCCTCAAGCAAGTCTGCTTGCCAAAAAGAATCGGGTCGCTGGTTGGGCGCAGTGCCGATCATTCCGCTGTCGCGATACCCACCGATACCCCCCAGGATGCGGTAGTCCGTGACACCCAGCTGTGCCATAGCCTGCGCCAACTCAACAAGTCGATGTTCGGCCAATTTGTCCTGATCGTGCGCTGCTAAGTGCGCAAGCTCTGGGACAAGGATTTCCCCTTCATCCCCCAATGTGCAGGTTACGAGAGTTACTTGTGCGCCCTCTGCGACATATTTGGCCATGGTTGCACCAGTGCCGATTGTTTCATCATCAGGGTGGGCATGGACGAGCAATAAACGGCGGTTATTCGACACTCTCCCACTTTACGAGATGTATTTGCCGATGCAGCGCACCTAAACGAGTTGAACATGGCAAAATCGTGGGATGAGCGAAACATTCCCGCGTCAAATGGCAGCCACTCGCCGGTTCCAATTAGGAGCTCCCCGTGGATTTAACCTTTTGGCCGATGCATCACTAGTTACATTCCTACGCAGCGACCACGGACGCGATGGCGTTAATTCACTATGGGTGTTCGATATTGATCAGAACATCGAACGCAAAATCGCGGATCCACGAACACTCTTGGCTGACACCGAAGACATTCCAGATGCTGAGCGAGCCCGACGTGAGCGCATGCGTGAGACAACTGGCGGCATCACAAGTTACTCATCAGATAGCTCCGGCAAATATTTAGCTTTCGCACTCGCTGGCAAACTCTTTACCGCTGATGTAGTGACTGAACAAATCAATGCGCTGGAAGTTTCTGGGCCAATAATTGACCCGCAAGTTTCCCCAGATGGCTCTCACATCATTTGGTCCGATGGCAAGAACATACATCTATGTGAGTTCGATGGCAGTCATCAACGCGTTGCCACAAATGAAACGGCCGAGAATGTTTCGTGGGGCCTTGCAGATTTCATCGCTGCTGAAGAATTCGGCCGTATGCGGGGCATTTGGTTCTCGCCCAATAGCGATGGCTTTATTGCCCAACGAACTGATGACTCAGCAGTAAACACTTGGTGGATAAGTGACATGGCGAACCCACACTCGACTCCTCGCGAACAGAAATATCCGTATGCAGGTTCGACGAATGCAGAAGTTACTTTGCATCATTTTTCACTCTCTGGCTCATCAACTCCAATTACTTGGGATAACACTGCCTACGAATATCTAATAAGCGTTTCGTGGCAAGCAGAAAAAAATCCACTCATTACCGTGGCTAATCGTGCGCAAACAGAGTTTGTAACTCATGCGCTAAACCTCAATAGTCTGGAAGTAGTTCACAGCGTTTCTGATCCACAATTTGTTGAAGTTATCCCTGGCCAGCCCGTTTGGTTAAACGACGAAATAGTTTCCGTAATAGATAACCGCGTGACTGATACCAGAGAATTACAAATCGGCACTCGCACTGCAACACCCGCTGGCTTGCAGGTTATGTCAGTAGTTTCGGTATCCGATCAATTTGTAGACGTAATCGCCACAAGTAACGCGATGGACCGACAATTAATTCGGGTTCATGCATCAGGTGAAATATCTGAGCTAACAGGTGACGGCGGCGTCTCTGCCTACCCAAGTATGAAAATCGGCGAAGACCTCTGGCAGATACTTATCCAGTCACGATTGGCGACTCACGAACGCACTTATCGCTTAACTCGCAATGACGAAATCATCCACCAATTTGATTCACATGCAGAAACACCGATTGTGACTCCAGTAGTACAGCTGTTCCAAACTGGGCCGCACAAAGTGAATACTGCAGTTCTATTTCCAACAGAGCATAAATTTGGCAGCAAGAAGCTTCCAATTCTTTTGCGCCCATACGGTGGACCACATGGCGCGCAGGTACTAAATGTTGCAAACATTTACGCTGAAGATCAGTGGTTTGCCGACCAAGGATTCTGTGTAGTGATTGCAGACAACCGTGGCACCCCAGGTCGTGGCCCGATTTGGGATCATGAAATTTATCACGACTTCGTCAAACCAGTTCTTGACGATCAGCAAAGCGCAGTTGAAGACATCGCAAAATTATTTCCAAACGATGTTGATGCCACCAAGGTTGGCATAACAGGTTGGTCCTTTGGCGGTTACCTGGCTGCGCTAGCCGTACTTAATCGGCCGGAAGTATTTCATGCGGCGGTAGCTGGTGCGCCAGTAACCGAATGGACTCTGTACGACACTGCTTACACAGAGCGTTACCTTGGTAATCCAAATGAGGTTCCCGAAGTTTATAAACATAATTCACTACTTGAGCAGAATCGGTTAGAACGACCACTTCTTCTGATTCATGGAACTGCAGACGACAACGTTGTCTTCGCGCATACTTTGCAGCTTTCGAGTCATCTTCTTGCCAAGAAGGGCCAGCACAGCGTGCTACCGCTTTCGGGTGTTACCCACATGACACCTCAAGAAGAAGTATCAGAAAATATCGCATTGCAATCGGTTGCGTTCTTTAAGCAGTCTTTAGTTAACGACTAATTCGTCGACCAGTTGAAGAATTACTTGGTCACCGAAAGCGTGGCGTAGGGCCAAGAAGAATAAGGCGCCCAAATGAATGCGCCTTTGACTTTAGCCCCAGCAAGTCGCTGATCAAGACCAAACTGATTTGGGCAGGCAAGCGCTAACCGGGTCGCTTCCTTGTTCAAACTCTGCCAAGCTTTTGCCTGTTTGGCGCGATCAGTAATTTCTCTAGTTACCGCAACTTTGGTAACCCACTTTGCAGAAGAATATTGCGTCAGCGGGAATCCGCCGGTTGGTGTGAACAAATCAGGAATTACCGATGACGCATTCTGCCAATCAGTATTCCAACTAGCAGCGCTCATCCCACCTTGTTTGGCTGGATTCAAGAGGAAGTTCAGATAAGCATCGGCAGGAACTCCATGTGGTTTAACCCGAATACCAACGCGGGCTAATGAAGCCATAATGCTGGCAGCCACTTTGTCATTGGTTGGACTTTTGCTGTAGTCAAAAACCAATGGGTTTGGAAACTTAGCGCCTGATTCCTTGATGAGCCGTTTGGCTAAATCAACGTTGCCGGTTGTCGGGACCTTGTCGCCGAGTAACCCATCCCACAAACCAGTCGGTGCATAATCTTGGCCAATGTTTGGTTTTAAAAAACCATCGGCGTAATCAACGACATAAGGACCGCCAGCTAATGTGCGCAAAGCCTCACGATTGATTCCAGCCAAAATAGCTTGGCGATGTTTCAGGTTTGGCACTTTCTTCGTATTTAGTGCGAAAAACGAGAAGTACGGATTTAATTCATTGAACCTGCGCTGGGCAAATTGTGCACCACTGAATACTTCATCAATTTTGCTACTTGAAATACTGTCAGGCGAAATTGCATGAGCAAACTTGCCAGAACTACTCATCAAACTCTGAGTCACTACGCTCTGTGGCAACGAGAAGCTGTACTCAATACGATCAGGATTCGCTTTACGGATTGAATCTGTTGCAATGTCCCAATGCGGGTTACGAACCAGAATAAGTTTGCGCTTAGATTTACTTGGCGCAATCATGTAAGGGCCATTGGACTGGATATTTCGATCGTATTTATTGCGCGTATCTTTTGACTTCTGTACAGGTGCAAAAGCACTTAACGTGACGGTGTAATTAAAGTCTGTTGCAGGTGCTGACAGGTTGAATGTTATTTTGTTGCCATCGCAGTGAACAGCGTGATCGAATAACGCCTGACCTGCAGCATCCTTTTTATAGGGTCCGGAATATTTAGATATGCCCTTACTGTTTTTTGGGATATCTAACAGAGACAGCGCGTAAAGATACCCATCAAAAATTAAATTGGTAGCAAAAGTTCGTGACACCCCGTATTTAATGTCTTCACAGGTGACATCGGTGCCATCCTGCCATTTGACGCCATCACGAAGAGTAAATGACCAGGTTTTTCCAGCATTTGAAATTGAGCCCGTATCCGTAGCTAGGTCTGCGACCAAGTTACTTGACTGAGTGTCGTCGTCACTAACTTTGTACTGAGTTAGCGTGCGATTTAGATAACCACTCGCAAATGCTAAATCTTCTGGCGCATAATTTCGCTGCGGATCAAGGTGGGTAATCTGCTTTGCCGAAGTGAGTATGTAGAGAGTTCCGCCTTTTGCCGGACTCGAAGTGATTTCGCTCTTGGTGCAGGCTGTGAGCAGTAGAGTAACCGCACTCACCACCACAGCCAAACGCAAACCAAATTTGTTGCTCATGGTAGTCAATCCTAATCAATCAAGGAATTCGTTGAATTAATTGATTTATCCTACAAAATTCGCAATTAGTTTGAAGCCAACCCAACATTGACTATGTCGTACTGCCCACCTAGCGCCTGCTGGATGTAAATTCCAAGCACTTTTGGGTTTCGGTACATCAAAAGACGGTCATAGCCATAAGGCAAATAGACCGCGCGATTCATGACAATGTCATTTATGTCCGCGCTCAAGGAAGCCTCCTGTTCAGGCGAGGTAACCATTGCATCCAATTTCGCATTAATTGTTGGATTATCAATAACTGCTAAATTTTGGTTGCCAAAAGGTTTAATTAAACGACTGTCAACAAAACCTGCCCAATAGTCTGACGGGCTACCAATTGAGGATTGCGCGCCGCTTACCACTAAGGAGATATCTTGATTGGCCAATTCCTCAACGTTGCCCGTTGACAAAATAAAGTCTGAGTAATTATCAAAGCGCCTAGGCGCAACGACAATACCTACCTGCGCCAGACTTGCTTGAATACTTCGGAATACTTCAGCACCTACGCCAAGGTTGAGATAAGCCATCGTGATTTCGAATCCCTCGGGGTAGCCACAGCGCTTTAATGCAGCAGAGGCTTGCTGTACATTTCCACGCGGACTTGCAGCGCTTTGATAAATGTCGTTCTTAGGGTCATACCCCGCAATATTTGCAGCCAGAAGCGAAGTGGCGATTTGTGATTTCGTCTCACCGCCTCGAATATTTTGCAGAGCCGTCTTATCGATGGCATAGAAAATTGCTTGTCGGCAGGCAACTCGATTCAGTGGAGTTTTCTGTGGACGAACCACCAGAAAGTTAGTGAAGCCAGTTAATGGATGATCAAACTGAGCTTGTTTGGACTTCAAAAACGACTTAATTTCGGGCCCAATACCAAAATCTTCACCCAACCGGATGTCAATTTTGTCCTTTACAGTTGCCGAATTCAATTGAGTCACATCGCTGATTATTTTCCAGGACATGCTATCCACATGTGGCGAGCGAATCGCATCTGAAACTTGGACCCAATATTTATTTCGAGTAAATTTTGCAATATGGTTTCTTCTATCCAGGTGCAGGACAAAAGGTCCATTCGATCCTGGATTCTGCCCATAACTTTGTTTCTTGCCCCGAAAATATAGATCTCTTGACTTTTGAATCACCGAGAACTGTGGCAGTGCAAGCACTTTATCGAAATCAACACTTGGGCTCTTTAACTTGAACACAACCGTGTTAGTACCAACAGTTGAAATCGTGGGCAATTGTTTTTTGCCGTGCTTATCTGGTCCGGTAAAAGTTGGAACCCCCTTGGAACAGTCACTCAGCAAACATAAATACTTTTCGCTAACCGTCCCTTCGAAACCTGGGGAATACAACCGCTCGATCGAATACTTTACATCTTGGGCCGTAACTAACTTGCCGTTATCCCAGCGAACATTTTTGCGCAGCTTGAACGACCATTTAGTACTATCGCTATTTACTTTTGGTGCTGCTATCGCCAAATCTGGTTGAGTCCGCAAACTAGCGGCCCCAGCTTGTCCACTAAATGCCATGAGATTTCGCGCATAAAGCCGAAATACAGCTCCGCACCAAGTATCAAAACTGGCTGCTGGGTCAAAAGAGTCACAAAGACGGGTTGACCCCAAAACTAAATTGCCGCCGTCTTGCCCAACTTTGCCTACTGCGCGTTCTAGCCCGGCATTTTCTTTCGGGCCGACAGTGCTTGTTGGGATTGAACCAGCCAATAGAGCAACGCCAATACCCACCACGGCCGCAACGCCGAGGCTACGAGGTGACGGGATTGTTAACTTCACGAATTGTGCGTCTTGGCTTTCGCTCGGGCCCGATCACGGTCAGTCTTTGTCAAAAGTACTTTACGGATACGCACAAAACTAGGAGTAACTTCAACACATTCGTCTTCACGACAGAACTCAAGTGCTTGCTCCAGGCTTAACTGCTTGGCTGGAATCAAACGCTCAAGTTCATCGCCAGTTGCCGAGCGAACGTTGGTTAGTTTCTTTTCGCGAACAACATTGACGTCCATGTCTTCCGAACGAGCATTTTCGCCAATGATCATGCCTTCGTAAACTTCAGTTGTTGGCGTGACAAATAGAGTTCCACGTTCTTGGATGCCAAAGCATGCATAAGCAGTAACTGCGCCGCGGCGATCAGATACCAAAGAGCCATTCGGACGCGTACGTAATTCACCAAACCATGGCTCGTACTTTTCAAACACGTGATGGAGTAATCCAGTTCCGCGAGTTTCAGTCAAGAATTCGGTACGGAATCCGATAAGGCTACGAGCTGGAACTAAATATTCCATCCGCACCCAGCCGGTGCCATGGTTAACCATTTGCTCCAGGCGACCTTTACGAAGACCGAGTAACTGTGTGACCACACCAACGTAGTCTTCAGGCACATCGATAGTCAGGCGTTCAACTGGTTCGTGGCGCTTGCCGTTAATTTCACGGGTAACAACCTGTGGTTTACCAACAGTAAGTTCGTATTTCTCACGACGCATCAACTCAACAAGAACAGCAAGCTGTAGTTCCCCACGACCCTGGACTTCCCAAGTATCAGGTCGTTCAGTGTCGAGTACTCGCAAAGAAACATTGCCAATAAGTTCAGCATCCAAGCGGGTTTTCAATAAACGTGCTGTCACTTTGCTACCAGTTTCACCCGCAAGTGGCGAGGTGTTAATACCGATAGTCATAGAGATAGATGGTTCGTCAACTGTGAATACTGGAAGTGCAATTGGATTATCAGGATCGGCCAAAGTTTCGCCGATGGTGATGTTCTCCATACCAGCTACTGCGATGATGTCGCCCGGGCCAGCAGATTCTGCAGAAACGCGAGTGAGCGCTTCGGTCATCAAAAGTTCGACAACCTTTACGCGTTCGATTGAACCATCAGATTTACACCAAGCAACCTGTTGGCCTTTTTTGATAGTTCCATTGCGTACGCGACAAATTGCCAAGCGACCAAGGTAAGGAGATGAATCAAGGTTAGTTACGTGCGCCTGCAGAGGGGCTTCTGGATCATAAACCGGAGCTGGCACTGTTTCAATTAAAGTACGAAACAGTGGTTCAAGATCTGCTTCATCTGGCATCCCGCCGTCTACTGGACGGGTTAATGATGCGCGACCAGCTTTTGCTGACGCATAAACGATTGGGAAATTGATCTGCTCTTCAGTGGCATCAAGATCAAAGAATAATTCGTATGTTTCGTTGACAACTTCTTCAATACGCGCATCACTACGGTCTACTTTGTTGATCACCAGCACGACTGGAAGTTTCTTAGCCAACGCTTTACGCAATACGAAACGGGTTTGCGGGAGGGGCCCTTCACTGGCATCAACCAAAAGCAGCACGCCATCGACCATTTCCAAGCCACGCTCAACTTCGCCACCGAAGTCCGCGTGCCCAGGGGTATCAATGATGTTTAAGGTTGCGCCATCAGGAGAAGCCGGTCCGACGTAGCGAACGGCCGTATTTTTGGCCAAGATGGTGATGCCTTTTTCCCGCTCTAGATCCATGGAATCCATTACGCGATCATTCACATCTTGATGAGCGGAAAACGCGCCTGATTGCCAAAGCATGGCATCAACAAGAGTGGTTTTACCGTGGTCAACGTGGGCGATGATAGCTACGTTACGAAGGTCTGAGCGAGAAACTAATTGGGTCACTGTCCCAACTCTATTTCATTTATGCCAATACCAATAACCGAAGCAAATATACCCAATAAACACTAAAAAGCGTGAGGTTATGTGGCAACAGTAAAAAAGCGCTCCCGAATAAAATCTTTTTGAATGCTGCTACCCAAAAGAAAATCACATTCGCCGACGATGGTAAATCCCATTTTTTCGTAGAAACGGTTCGCTCGTTCGTTCTGTTGATTCACATTTAGCCAAAGCGCAGACCAGCCGAGTTCATTGACCAATTCAAAACAACGATGCATCAACTTTTGGGCAATGCCCTGGCCATGCTGGGACGGGCTGACGTAGAACTTACTCAACTCGACTGTTTCACTAACAGAGGTGAGCGCTTGTGCGACTCTGGCACTAGTGGTTTCCGCAAAAATCAAGATCGCGAAACCTAACAAATTGGAACCGTCGCACGCCACTATCACTGCGGTCTTATCATTTGCGATGTAGCTTTTAAAAATCTCTGACGAACACTGATTGGCTAAATGAATCTCGATGTCATCTTTTGCTGTCTGCGGTGGACAAGCTAGCGGAAATGCTTGCGCGATAAGTTGCTGCATAGCAATCGCATCGCTCATGTCAGCATGTCTGATCATCGTAGTCACAGACTTAGGTATACCAAAAAATTTCACACATTAAATCGGAATTCGACAACATCTCCGTCCGCCATCACATATTCCTTGCCTTCCATGCGAACTTTGCCCTTGGATTTGGCTTCAGCAACTGATCCCGATTCAACTAAATCAGCGAATCCAACGATTTCAGCCTTGATGAATCCCTTTTGAAAATCAGTGTGAATTACGCCCGCGGCTTCTGGCGCAGTTGCTCCACGGCGAATTGTCCAAGCTCGTGCTTCCTTAGGGCCAGCTGTTAAATAAGTCTGTAGGCCAAGGGTGTCAAAGCCCACGCGAGATAGCACAGCTATGCCACTTTCATTTTGACCAACGGTTTGGAGTAACTCAAGCGCCTCAGCTTCATCAAGTTCAGTTAAGTCTGCTTCCAGTTTTGCATTTAAGAAAACTGCTTCAGCCGGAGCAATCAACGCAGAAAGCGATGCCTTCAATTCATCATCTAGCATCTCTTCATCATCCAAGTTAAATACGTACAAGAATGGTTTTGCAGTTAACAAGAAAAGTTCACGGATAGGCGCAGAATCCATTCCCGAGGCGAACACAGTCTGGCCCGAATTTAAGATCAGAGTGGCCTGCTCGGCTGCTTCAAGAACTGCGGCTCGACTCTTGTCCTGCTTCGCCTCTTTAGTAAGACGTGGAATTGCCTTTTCCAAAGTTTGCATGTCCGCCAGAATGAGTTCAGTGTTAATAGTCTCGATGTCGTCGACAGGTGACACTTTTCCATCGACATGGACAACATCGGGATCAGAGAATGCGCGAATTACCTGACAAATTGCATCTGATTCCCGAATGTTTGCCAGGAACTTATTTCCTAAGCCTTCACCTTCGCTCGCTCCGCGCACGATTCCGGCAATATCAACAAACGTAACCGTGGCTGGCAAAATCTCTTGAGAACTAAAAATTTCGGCCAAAACTTTCAATCGAACATCCGGCACGGCCACTACCCCAGTGTTGGGTTCAATGGTTGCAAACGGATAGTTGGCGGCCAAGACATTATTACGCGTAAGGGCGTTGAATAATGTTG
>Ga0194055_10002969_pt1 | contig 13258 bp, 13 predicted proteins | sample SepL449m_MetaG_FD_155482 | JGI IMG/M metagenome (GOLD analysis project Ga0194055, IMG submission 155482) | Anoxic zone freshwater microbial communities from boreal shield lake in IISD Experimental Lakes Area, Ontario, Canada - Sep2016-L442-9m | ecosystem: Environmental > Aquatic > Freshwater >... | reverse complement strand
CATATATACTTTTATTCTATTGCGTAGTATTTAAATCAAACTATGCATAATATATTTTATTAAAAATGAATAAAATATATAAAAATGAATAAAATATATAAAAATGAATAAAATATATAAAAATGAATAAAACATAAAAACATATACACGATACCATAGTAGCGTGACTAATTATATAATTTCGACAATAAACACAAATTCTGGATATATTTAAAAGATTTTTCTTGGTTTTCTTTGCCCATATTTCGAATGGGCTCTCTGAGACAATCAATATGTTTCATAATGTTATCAGAAGAATTAATATTTGTCAAATCATTTTTATAATCTTTCTCTATAAAAAAGTTAATATTATTTTCATTTATTTCTTTTTCATATTTTAAAACAATATATTTATACCATATTTTTGTAATAATAGATGGATTCATTTTTTTTATTAAAACCAATGCATTTTTTACTCGTTTTATTGACGCATCCGTTGAAAAAACGCTCTCAATATCTTCTATAAATTCAAAAAAATGGTCATTAAATGCATTCATTAATAAATGTTTATCGTTATCTTCCATTTTAAATCTGCGCTTTATATTTAAAAATATATAAGATAATATTATTATTATATTATATTTAAATATTTTTTCAAATATATTATCTTTTCTTGTTATATTCAATAACGTGACTTTAGTTAAATTTTACTTGTTTTTTCTGTTGTGAGGACGGTAAATGATGAGGATTTTGATGCATTTGATTACCACCACCACTACCACCGCCACTATTCCCCATCATTTGTAGTTGTTGCTGAAACTGTTGTTGCTGAGTATATTGTGAATTTAGTTGCTGTTTTTGTTGCTGTTGTTGAATCATATGTTGTTGAGAAGGATGCTCGTTTACTTTTGCCTGTTTTTCCATATTAATTTGAATTTCACTATTTCTTTGCTGTTGCAAATTTTCCAATGACACACTTCCTATTTTATCGGGCGTATAATCTTCCTTGGGAGCTTCAATTCTGAGATTGCTATCAATTGTAACATAATTATACAATTGTCTCATTCCGCCATTACCTTTTGCTGATAAGTCTTCGCTTGTTTGGTCCCAAAAACTAAAAGAATCAGAGGCAACGCCATAACCTCCTATACAATCATTATTTAAAGAAAAAGGCGACGGCTCACCATTATTATTCGTCGCCGCCATATTTATTGCCACTTCACGCGGTTGTATATGCGATAAAATTTGGTCGCCATAAAGAACCTGATGCCCTTGTTTCATAAGTAAAAGAGCAGGAACACGATTTACCTGCGGCGGCATAATAATTTTTTCACCATTTTGAAGAACAATATACCATGACCCTGTGGGTCCTTTAACTCGTTTATCAATACATAAAAAATGTAATTCCTCTTTAAGATTACTTTTTGCCAACGTTTGTAAAATTTTTTTAGATTTTTCACAGAAATTACTATAATATAATACGCTACTCATAATATAATATAATTACTACAAGTATTTATTATGTATTTAACTTATTAAATACTTTTTATATATTCTTTCTTAAATATTCTTTACGAGTATTACTTCCTTAATTCCTTAATTACTGAATTCATTAATTCCTTAATTACTTAATTACTGAATTCATAGCTTATTTTAAATTAATTATTTAATAATAAAATTGATTTAATAAATTGTATTCTATTAATATAATAACAAACTATCGTACACAAGAATGGAACCGCGTATCTCAAATTTAATCGAAGAAGAGGGTTACCTCAAATTTACCATCGTTGACTGCAATATGAGTGTTGCCAATGCCTTGCGAAGAATTATCGTGTCGGATATTCCTACATTTGTCTTTAGAACATTCCCATATAGCCAAAACAAGGCAGAGATTACACATAATACAACTAGATTCCATAATGAAATTATAAAGCAGCGCTTAAGCTGTGTTCCGATTCATATTGATGATATCGATTTTCCTTATCACGATTATATTGTAGAAGTAGATGTAAAAAACGATACAGATAATATTATATATGTCACTACCAAAGATTTTAAGATTAAAAACATAGCATCAAGTAGATATTCCGAGGAATCAGCTGTGCGAAAAATATTTCCGCCTTCGCGACTCAGTGGGGACTATATTGAATTCGCGCGTCTGCAGCCCCGGCTTTCTGAAAACATTGACGGTGAACGTCTTACATTTACGTGCGGATTTGATATTGGAAAAGCATCTGAGGACGGCGCCTATAATGTAATAAGCACTTGCGCATACGAATGTACACCGGATGAGGCGAAGGCAAATGAAGTATGGGGGGAGAAAGAAAAGGCGATGAAGAAGGAAGACAAGAGCGCCCAAGAAATCGATTTTGAGAAGAGTAATTGGATGTTACTGGAGGCAAAAAGATATTATATTCCGAACAGTTATAATTTCATAATTGAAACCGTTGGTGTGTATGAAAATATGACGATTGTAATAAAAGCGTGTAACGTGATGATATCAAAATGTCAGAAGTTACTGTATGATCTAGAACACAGCAATGTGCCAATTATTCCATCGGAAACAACCCTAAAAAATGGGTTCGATATCACATTGGTAAATGAAGATTATACACTTGGTAAGGTAATCGAATACTATCTTTATCAGGAACATTTTATAGCAGACAAGACATTGTCATTTTGCGGATTTAGAAAACCGCATCCACATTCAACTGATAGCATAATTCGTGTTGCTTTTCATAATCAGATAGACAAAGTAGGTGTATCAAGTTATATTCAAGGAGCTTGCGATAGCGCAATAAATGCGTTTACCAAAATGGTTGAACAATTTTCCGGCGAATCGTCGAAGACTACAAAGACACCTGCCTCTGCCACTTCCGCTTCCGCTGCTGCTGCTGCCTCTCCCAAATCTGCTATTAAAACACAGAAAGAATCGTCAAAGTCAAATGTATCGGCGGCGAAGAGTTCAAGTGCTGACAAAGCAGATACACCATCTGTCAAGACAGGAACATCTAGCAAGCAAAAACTATCTTCTAAGCAGCCAGAAGAACCTTAAAACATCATATGTATATGTATATGTATATGTATATTGATACTGTCATAAGATATATTTAGGATTTATATTTTATTATGAATATTTATTATTAATTTTTTATTATGAATATTTTATTATGAATATTTATTATTAATTTTTATAGTATAATATATCGTTATAGTATATTATAGTATATTATAATATTATTATATAGTAACGTTAAATGTCATTTACGCGCTTTCATGATGACCCTTGTAGAATATTGAAACAACAACAAGAAGCAACCGACCCAGGAAAATGGAGATTAAATGTTCCAGGCAACGGGGAAAAACCTTTTTTTATGATGGACCCTTCAATACGAATGCAAAAATGGGGTGCTAATTTGATGACCAATACAACAAATCTCGAAAGCTCATTATTTGGTCTTGACCGCAATTTAACAAGAGACTGTAATCCACAAAATAATTATAAAGATGTAAATGTAACAACGAGTGCTCTATTATATCCTTCGTGTGCCCCTTTTACTGACCAGTCTCGTGTTACAAATCCTGCGTGGTGGTATAGAGATTTAGAACAACCTAATTGGGATTATCTTCATTTAAATCCTCAGGAAAATACTTGTATGACTTTTCAAAATAATCTTAGTACACGAATTTTAGAAAAAGATAATTTTGTTGCCAAAGTTCCTTGTTTTAATTATAATACTGTAGATTCAACAAAAAAATTATTTAATAATTAAAATAATAAAACAATAAAACAATAAAACCAAACGAATGAAACCAAACGAATGAAACAAAACTAATGAAACCAAACGAATGAAACCAAACCAATGAAACAAAAGCAACTAAGATAAATTATATATATGTAATATTAAAAGTTAATATATCTAAAAAATATATTACATATATATAAACATATAAATATATAAAATGGAAGTATTGGCTATACCTATAATAGCAGCAGCAGGTTTATTATATGCCACTAATGACAATAAAAAAAATATAACCCGCAATGGTAATGCTCTAAATAGACAAAAAAAAATGAAAGAAGCATTTATTGGTGGTGAAGCAAGCGGAACCGGCGTAATAGCAGGAACAAATAGTAAGTTAAACGATATTCCCGATGACAATTATCCAAATAATACCAAAAGCACTAAAAGTTATAACAATTTATACTTTGGAAATGCTGTAACCGATAAGTACTATAATGCATCTGTGGACAAACGTATCATGAAGCATAACGATCAGTTTAATAACCCATACAATACAAATGTAAACACTGGAGTCAATTCACAATCTACATTATACTCATTAACCGGTGAAGCAATCGATACAAACAAATTTGAACATAATAATATGCTTCCTTTTTCAAAAAAATTAAGGGGTAGAACAGCTGATGCCGATACACACGAGTCTATTTTAGACAGTTATTCGGGAACCGGAAGCCAGAAAATATGTAAAGAAGAACGCGCTCCACTGTTTGCCCCACAACCAGGAATGCAATATACAAATGGTATGCCCAATTTTACCGATTTTTTTCAATCACGTGTCAACCCAGGTACACAAATGGCAAATGTAAAGCCATGGGAAGAGATACGCGTAGCTCCCGGTTTGAATAAAGGATTTACAACTTGCGGCAGCAACGGATTCAACTCTGGTATGGAAGCACGTGATTTATGGGTCGATAGGAACGTGGACCAATTACGTGTAGATACTAATCCCAAACTTACATATAGTTTAGAAAATCATCAAGGTCCATCTTATTCTTGGAACGTTCAACAGCCACCCGACGCAAAGACTTACGGTCAAGTAGAGAAATTCTTGCCAGATAAATTTTACATTAACACCCCAGATAGATGGTTCACAACAACAGGTTTAGAGAAAGCTGAAAGAGGGCGTCCATCGGAATTATTAAAAGACCAGAGTCGTATATGTACTACTTCGGAATATTACGGCGCAAACTCAAATGCACAGGGAACAAAGGAATATGCTTCTGAGTATTACGAACCGGCAAAACGTACAAAATATGATGGGAAACCCATAATCAATGTATCTGCCAAGGGAAAAAATGAACCAATGAAATTTGAATACGGTAGGGGGTCTACGAGACTGAACTCTACTAATCGTTCTACGATTCAAACTCCAGGATTTTTAGGAACAGCAATTAATGGCGCTTTTAAAGCGGTTGTCGCACCTATTTTAGAAGCCGTTCGCCCATCGCGTAAAGAAAATATTGTAGGCAGTATTCGTCCATATGGTCACGTACAAAATACTGTATCTGCCGGTGTAGCATACAACCCCGCAGATAGAACCCCCACTACTATTAAAGAAACCACTGAAAGTCTTCTTGATTTCAATCACCTTAACGTGGTACCATTAACAGAAGGCACTGGATATTTAGTTAATGAACAACAAGATGTATACACGCAGCGTGAAACAACTGAACCCGAATATTTTGGTTCTTCAGGTGGAGCTACGAATCAGGGATTTGTATCAAATCTGGCCGCGAGTAATCAACATAACAATCATAACAAAGTCATAAAAGAATATACACCTTCAGGGAATATGTCTATGTTTAATAATACCGAAAATATTAATATCAAACGAGCTGATAGAAATAATACCGCGTGCCCTTGGAATCCTGGGGCAAGTGCAGGAGCTGGTGTAGGCGTAATGCCACCATCTGTTAACCAACTAGGAAAAATGAGCAAAACGCCGCAGTATTATAAAGAGTCTATTAATTGTGAAAGAATTCAGCCAGACATTTTAGATGCTTTTAAAAAGAATCCTTATACACAAAGCTTACATAGTTACGTATTTCCTTGAAAACATCATTCCAACGTTTTCTTCATATTTTCCATATTTTTAATATATTTTAAACAATATTAAAAATAATATCATATATAATATATAATATATTAAACAATCCCAAAAGATGAAAACTGTTGCTTCATTTAGTTTACTTGCCTTCCTGCCCGCGCTTACATTTGCGTTCTTTCTCCCGTTTCCTATGCATTTCGAAAATACAAATGTCAATGAAATACCCAAAGTCACACCCGACGATGTATGCCCATTTATTCACTATATCAATAACGAATTGTGTTCAAATGACTACAGTCACTATGCGACAAAAGAAGTTGTGAAAAATACGGTTTTTTATCATCCTCGCCATGAACAAAAATTCGACCCTAAACAGCTGTGCCCACTGTTCTCATACCTGAATAAAACATACTGTTCTTCGAGTGAAACTGTTGATTTCGTAAGCCACATAGATGCCGATATCGCGAATCGAATTAAAATAATAAAACATATTTTTGAAGGTATTGAGAGTAATGATACTAACAATACTAACAATACTAACAACACTAACACTAACAATAATAATGATACATACGATTACGGCGAACACATCGACGACCCGAAAGAACTATGCCCACTTATCGAGCTCGTTGAGAAAACATTTTGTAAATCGGAAACCTTATTTCAAAATAAAATAGACCCTAAGGATTTATGCCCACTTCTTGAAGCGATTGATGCAAAATTATGTTCTTAAGTTCTTATGTTTTTAAGTTCTTAAGTTCTTAAGTTTTTAAGTTCTTAAGTTCTTAAGTTTTTAAGTTCTTAAGTTTTTAGTATTTTTATATAATATATTATATTATATAATATTAAATAATATTAAATATAATGAAAAGTCCAAATATGTCATCTATATTCTCGTCTAATAATTCAATTCCATTGATTATATTTGTTTTTATTTTTATTGGTGTAGGTATGTTCTTTTTAATTAAAAAAACAACCGAAAAAAATAAGAATAGACAAGATCGACATAATTCTAATTCCGATAATGAATCATCATCGAGTGTAATTCTAGAACAAAAGATAATTGAAGAAACGCGAAATAAACCCAATCAAATTAATAATAATTCATCGAATAATGAAAGCAATGCTCCATTTTTAGATAATATGTCTAGCCCATTTAGCGATGAGGTGGGTTTATTTATTAAAAAAGATAACGACAATGGTGGTAATAATAATAACAACAACAATAAAGTAAATATAAATAAATACGCAACCCCTCCTTTGTATATACCACCCTTTGGTTCAGGAAGTGAGACTAGATGCAAGGATAGGCAAATTAACCGTCCAAAAACTATAAACAATGTATCAAGTACTGCAAATTCTAATTTAGTAAAAAATTCCTCGAATGCTTCTTATTAATTTAAATTTGCGAATCCGTGAATCCGTGAATCCGTGAATCGGGAGAATCGGGAGAATTAGAGAAATATAATATTAAGATATATTATAAATATATTTGACCCATTTAGCATACTCTATAAATGATGTATACCAATACTCCCACCGCGAATAACGTAAACCTTAGTTTTGGAATTTCGGCACCAAGTGAAAAAGGCTGGATAACCAAAAAACTTATCCCCACTGTAAAAAAAATTGTACCTATTGTTCAGAAAGTAGGTATCGTTGCTGGTAAAGTAGCTACTGTAGCATCTTTACTATAATGTTATAATAATGTTACTATAATGTTACTATAATGTTATAATAATGTTATAATAATAAAATATTCATTAGCTTTAGACATTTTTTATTACTATAATATTTTGTAATAATAATACTTATATATATTATAATAGACAAAATGCCGACAACTGATACAGTACAAGTATATAGTGCTCAGCGCGTAGGTTCACAACTTGAACCTATCGCTAATATTGTTTTTAGCTGTGACTGTGATACTTCGATAATAAAAACATAACATTGTTAGAATAATTTAATAAATAGTTAAACTAATAATAACATAAATATTACATTTAATACATAAATATTACATTTAATACATAAATATTACATTTAATACATAAATATTAAAAGTGATATAAAAGTGATATAAAAATAAAATTAAATTATTATTAAAAGTTATAAAAATAATACAAGAATATAACAACATAACAATATAACACTGAAAATGAGTTTCTTATCAACTACCACAATTAATACAATAACTACCTTATCTGCTATTGAAACCGAAATCCCATCCTCGACCACTATATTAAAAAATCGCGTAGCATTTATTACAGGTATAACTGGCCAAGATGGTTCGTATTTAGCCGAGTTGTTATTATCAAAAAATTATATAGTTCACGGTTTAATACGGCGTTCTTCGACCATAAATACACACCGCATAGAGCATATTTTCAATGATAAAAATTTGAAACTTCACTACGGCGACATAACCGATAGTTCGTGTTTGCAAAAAATATTAAACCTCATTAAAAATACATACCCTAATATGGAACGCCTCGAAATATACAATTTGGCAGCACAATCACACGTTAAAGTATCATTTGAAGTGCCAGAATATACAGCCGATACAGATGCTTTTGGAACTCTCAAATTATTAGAAGCAATACGAAACAATAATCTAGAAAGAATAACGCGATTTTATCAGGCATCTACAAGTGAATTATATGGTAAAGTACAGGAAACACCGCAATCTGAAACTACGCCATTTTATCCAAGGTCGCCATATGCGGTCGCCAAACTATATGCTTATTGGATAGTTAAAAATTATCGCGAGGCTTATGGTATTTTTGCGTGCAATGGAATACTTTTTAACCACAGTGGGGTAAGACGCGGGCACAACTTTGTAGAAAGAAAGATTACACTTGGATTGGGTAAAATTTTGAGAGGCGAAACAGATAGACTTATTATGGGTAATATCGATTCAATGCGTGATTTAGGGAATGCAGAAGATTATGTAGAGGGTATGTGGCGTATGCTTCAGACAGACGAACCAGATGACTATGTTCTTTCTACCGATGAAACACACTCTGTACGCGAAATGATTGAAGTCGCATTTAGAATGCGAGGATTCGATATTAAATGGGAGGGCTGTGGTATTAACGAGATTGGTTATAACGCGAAAACAGGACAAGCACTTATTTTCATAGATGAAAAATATTATCGCCCAACCGAAGTAGAAGTATTACTTGGCGATTCAACAAAGGCTCGTAACATATTAGGATGGGAATCGAAAACAACGTTTAAGAAGTTAATTGAAACGATGGTTAATCACGATACGACATCAGTGATTAGATTTGTATGAGACTAACATATAGTTAACATATAGTTAACATATAAATAATATTAAATAAATGAGTATATTTATTATTATTAAATAAAAATAAACAGTAAATAAATTATAAAAATGGAAATTGAAACACAAAATAAGCAGGAAATACACGATAAATGTGAAAAAAATAATCCACAACATTTACATTTAGACATACATTGCAATATAAAACAAAAACTAAAATATTTCATAGAAATTAAAAAAATCCCGAATATTATCTTTTACGGTGTATCAGGCTGTGGGAAAAATACTATTGTAAAACAATTCATACAGGATATATATCACAACGATAAGGAATCAATAAAAAACTATGTGATGGAAGTAAATTGTGCACACGGCAAAGGTATTCGATTTATTCGCGAAGAATTAAAATTTTTTGCAAAGACGAATATAAACCTGAAAGATGGCGACTTTTTTAAATCTATTATTTTATTAAATGCCGATAAACTAACAATAGATGCACAATCCGCATTACGAAGATGTATTGAATTATTTAGCCATTCTACCAGATTTTTCATAATTGTTGAAGACAAGTATAAACTATTAAAACCTATTTTGTCGAGATTTTGTGAAATATATATACCCGAGCCCATAATTGATGGTAAAATAGTAAACTTACATACACACGCTATTAATGAAGTATATCAAATGGAAGATAATATAAAAAAAATTAATATAAAACTTAAGCGCGAATTGAAGATTGATAAAGAATATAAATTAAATGAACTTATAGAGTTGTGCTCAAAATTATACGAAAAAGGATATAATAGTTTAGATATTATCCGATTTATAGAAACGTCATCTGTGCACGAAGAAAGTAAAATATTTGAGTTTATGATAACATTTAATAAAATAAGAAAAGAATTTAGGAATGAGAAAATATTAATGTTTTTTATATTAAATTTCTTCTTTTTTCGTAGTGATGTCACTTTAGAAAATATTTCATTTATGTAAATGGACGACTTTAATTTAAGTAGTTTACAAGAATCGCGCAACGAATATTGTTCACGATTGATTACAATATTGACGCCTTGTATTATCGACGGGGTAAAATCTATTTTCGAAGAATCTTGGAAATTATGTAATGAAAATGATGAGAAGGCAAAATACTTAATGACATTTCAAAATTTTCTTTCGAGAGTTCCCAAATGGAACCCTAATATTATATGTCAAGAATGTTCACGTATTAAGGAGAAAAGCAATTGTAGTTATATATCTGATTTAATAACTTGTGTACATATCCTACAACTGAAAATGTTATCCTGTATGCGTGTAGGAACAAAACAAAAAAAAGTAAATGTAAATGTGCCTGTTTTAGAAGATTTTATTCACAAGGTTTATATAAACGCTGCACGAAAAATATATACAAATGTATACCTTTTTGAAATAGGTATATCATCACTTAAAGCTCAAAAAAATTCAAGAGAATTGGAAATTATTATAAGAGAATGTGTTTTACAAACAATACGTGAAAATATACCGGTTGAAGAATTATTAAAACTATATATGAACGAAACAGTAGAAGATGTTGTTGAAATACACGAAAAAGAAGAAATTATTTCCCAGAAGCCGGTTATGGAAGCACTCGCAGCCGGTAGTATATCAGACCCTTTAAATGATAGTTCCAACAGTTTATCCTCTGAAGAGAGGGATACCATTTCGAAAATTAAAGCCGCATCTACTTCTGCAGAGTCATCTTTGTCAAATGGTGTAAGCTTTAATATGAAAAATAATGAAATTATAACGATTGAAAAAAATAAAAATGAGTCTAATGATGATGATAATGATAATGATGATTATAATTTTGCTGATAGTAATGGGGATGATGATTATGATGACGACGATGAAGAAAATATTAGATTGAAAATTGGCGATAATGTGGAATTAAGTGTTGATGCTTTTCCTTCTGATGCAAATGATAGCGATACCGAAGATGACGCAAATAGTGATGTTGATATAACTATAGATGAAATCCCACTACTCGATGACTAAAAATAGTAATGAGTTAATAATTTAATGATTATTCGTAAAAAACAATAATAGATTATTCCTTTATAGATTATACATAAACATTAATGGATAATTTATATATTTCTGCCGCGATTGTTGCTTGTATCTTTCTTTTAGCAAAATTCATCGAAATAAGATTTATCACAAAATCTAGCAGCGATAAGGATGGCGAACAGGAACATAAACCGATGAAGAATATGATCCGAGATTCGGTAGTCGTTTTTGTGTCCTATATTTTAGGCCATTTTATAATGAAACAATTTAGCGAATCTCCTGTCATTTTAGGAGAAAAACCTGATGTTTTTACAGGTTCTCCAGGGTTTTAACAGTCATAATGCATTCATATAATGCTATATAATGATATATGATGATATATAATGATAATAGATTCAAAAATATAACAATTTAGTTACTGTTATATTTTTATAGTTTATATTTATAGTTTATATTTATAGTTTATATTTATAGTTTATATTTATAGTTATCATAAACCACATTTTATTTTCAAACCATATATGACGGAATTTTGTCGATATTTATAATCTTATGCTTCGGCTTTACTTGTTTCTTTGGAAATTCATATGCAGCAAATATCGCATTTGATAACTGCGAATGTGGTGTGTGATTATGAACATTACGTGCAATCATTTTATATAATTTAAAATCGGGATAACGCTCTTCTCCGTTTGTTTTATATAATATATTTCGTTTCTGATCATCAGTAACCCATTCTACAATTAATTTCGCAATAGGATTTGCTTTACATATTTTAGAAACATCGCCAATATTATCAATAAAATAATCGAAAATAGAACATCCAAGGCGGCATAAATCAAAACTATAATTAGGGTCAAGGCGTGTCTTTTTATCATTTAAATAAGGTTCGCAGTTATATTGCGTAGCAGCATCCCCAGTAATACTAAAACTATCACTACATATAATTTTTGATTTATACCTATAAATGGCGCGACCAAAATCAATAATCTTGAAAATACGGTTATATGTAGGGACGCGGTAGTATTTTTTATCATATAAATAATAAATATATTCCTTCTCCGTATACACAAACATTACATTATTTGTATGTAAATCATTGTGTGTAAATCCGAACGCCTTTTGATATGTAATTAAGGTCATAATAATTTGCATAAGTGCTGATTTCCATTCACCGTCTTTCATATCTTTCTCTTGCATCATTAATGAATCTAGTGTATCGTCACACTTCTCTAACATAATGACCGATACGGGAAAATTTTGTATAGTGGCCCATAAAGCATCATCGTCATCGCTATCATAATCGCTATCATCGTCGCTTTCACTATTTTCGTTACTATCATAGTCGCTTCCACTACCGCTACCACTGCCGCTACCGCTACCACTGCCACTATAACTATCTATATCTATCCCATTTTCATAGACATCATTATTTATATTATAATTACTCATTTTTAAACCATTATCATTGTTAATACCATCATCTTCGTTATCTGTATAAGAAGAACGCGATGAACAAGAATCTGTTTCGCTATCGCGACTACTAGTATAATCATTATTAATATTAAATTCTTCGATGTTACTAGTGTTAGTTTGTACAATACTATTTACATCATTGCCGTTATTCTCATTGCCATTATTCTCATTAACGTTAGTCGTATTAACAGTACTATTATTACTGTCATAATGTTCAGGTAAAGATATAGCATTTATATCAATGACATTAGAATCAATACACGCTTCAGTAGATGTAACATTAAATACGCATTGTAGTTCTTTACAAACTGAATCAAAATCATCTGGAATAATATATTGTACGCCATTATCTGCGTCGCCTTCCTCGCTTCCATTATTAGAATTATTTTCAATTTTAATCTTATGTTTCATATTTCTAGTACCGTTCTTATTATTTTGTCTATCCATATCGTGGGATTCAATACTATACTCGTCTATATCTTCAACACTAAAAAGAACATTTTTATGCTTATTAAAATATTGATTTTTTTCCAAATAGTCTATATCATCTATAACATTATAATGAAAATTTGTTTTATTAGCATTAAAAATACCATAGAAGTCAATACCATTTAT
>Ga0194055_10002966_pt1 | contig 13265 bp, 10 predicted proteins | sample SepL449m_MetaG_FD_155482 | JGI IMG/M metagenome (GOLD analysis project Ga0194055, IMG submission 155482) | Anoxic zone freshwater microbial communities from boreal shield lake in IISD Experimental Lakes Area, Ontario, Canada - Sep2016-L442-9m | ecosystem: Environmental > Aquatic > Freshwater >... | reverse complement strand
CGGTGTAGCGCGGACCGCAGTTGGTGCAGGTGATGAACGGGTGGCCGAAGCGCCGGTCGGCCGGGTCGCGCATCTCGCGCAGACAGTCGGCGCAGGCGGCGATGTCGGGCGGCACCAGGGTCCGCGAGCCGTCGTCGTCGTGGCTGGCGATGATCTCGAAACCGGTTTTCTGGAATTTTGGGGCCTGCAGCGGATCGATCTCGATGCGGTCCAGGGTGTCGATCCGGGCCATCGGCGGCGGCCGATGACGCAGCGCCGCCACCGCGGCGTCGACGTCGCAAGCCCGCCCCTGCAGCTCGCAGTGCACCGACCCGGCGTCGTTGTAGACCCAGCCGGACAGGCCGAACTCCGCGGCGATCCGGGCCACCGCGGGTCGGAATCCGACACCTTGGACGACGCCGGTGATGTCCAGCCGAACCCGAACGACCACGAGGACGACGTTAATCGAACCGGACGACCAGCACGCAGATGTCGTCGGAACGCGGCGGTGGTGCAAGCAGCTCGGCGATGGCCTTGCAGTCCATCAACGCTTCGGCCGGCCAGTCCGCGATCAACCGTTCGGCAGCCGAGATCCCCGCTCCGATCGGCAAATCGGGACGCTCGACCAGACCGTCGGTGTACATCACCAGCACGTCCCCGCTGTCCACCGAGATCACGCCGTCGTCGAAGGTCGCGTCGACGATCGGGCCCAGGACCGGCCCGTTGGCGTCGGCCAGCCGGACCACCCGGCCGGTGCGGGCCTTCCGAAGGAAGCCGGGCGGATGGCCGGCGGAGCTGTACGTCAATGTCCGCGCCGCGTGGTCGACGACGGCCAGCACCACCGTCGCGAACTGGCTGTGCAGAACGTCGTCGGCGAAGCCGTTGAGATCGGCCAGCACCTGGGCAGGCGACTGACCTCGATAGGCGAGAGTCCTTGCCGCACCGCGCAACTGTGCCATGTCCTCCACAGCCGCCAGTCCGTGTCCGACGATGTCGCCGACGGCTAAGTAGGTCCGCTGCTTCGGCAACGACATCACGTCGTACCAGTCGCCGCCCAGGCCCTGAACGGTGTCCGCCGGCTCGTAACACACGCAGTAGTCGATCCCGGCGACCGTGTGGGAGTCCGGCGGGTGCAGCGCGGCATGCAACACCCTGCCCCGCGCGTGCTCGTCGGCGTAGGACCGCGCCCGTACCAGCGCCTCGCCCACCATGGCGGCCAGCGCGGAGATGTAGGTCTGCTGCTCGGAGTCGAAGGGCTCGGCCCCTGGGCGGGCTACCGCCAGCACCCCGGTGACGTCCTCCCCGGCGAACAGCGGCCACACACCGGCCCCGTCGACCATCACCGGCTGCGCGGCGTTCACCGCGGCGGTGGCCATGCACGGCTCCGCCAGCAGGACCCCGCCCGGCGAATCCGCGCCGACCAGAGTCGGATCGCCCATCCGGGTCACCCAATCCAGGCTGGTGCCGTCGTAGCTGAGCAGACCCAGGGTCAACGCCGTCGCACCGAGGTCCCGGGGCAACTGGCGCTCCAGCACTTTGCCCACATCGAACGGAGTCAGCGCTGCCGTGAGCTGCTGGGCCACGCCGGTCAGCGATTCCAGGCGCAGCCGCTCGGTCCGCTCGACATCGCGCTCCCGGACGGCACTGGTCCGCTTGGCCACCTCCTGCGCGATGACCATGGCGGTGAGCACCAGGACCGCGACGAACAGTTGGGCCAGCGCCACCCGGATCGGCTCCGCCGTCGTCGCCTCGCCGAGCAGACCCAGGTCGGACCCGGTCAGGTAGTTGCCGATCGCGGCGACCACCACACCGGTCAGCGCGGTGCCGAGCACGCCGAGTCGCAGTGCGGCGACGGCCAGAATCGGCAGCACGGTGGTCCCCGGCGGGATCGGCGTCGAGAAGCCGACGAACGACAGCCCGGCGGCCGCGACGAGGATCGCCACGGTCTCGAGCGGGCGGGACCGGATGAGAGAGGACTGGTTGCGCCACAGCAGGATCGAGGTTCCCACCACCAGCACACTGATCGCGTCGCCGGCGAACCACTGTGTCACGCCCTGCGACAGCGGCACCCCGAACGCCCACCACTTGGTGAGTCCGCCGACGAGGGCGCCGCACAGCGCACCCACACCGGCAGCCCCGATCACGTACTTGGCAAGATCCCGGGTGCGCCGCAGATCGGGGGTGCCGCCGCACCACGCCCAGACCACCGCGGCGCCGACAACGGCTTCGACGGCGTTGCCCACGGCGAATCCCGCCGTGATGGGCCAGTCGAGCCCGCTGCGGCTATCCACCAGAATCTCCGCCAGCACGAGTGCCGCCACGATCACCGGCCACCGCGACCGTCGGGTGAGCAGCAGGGCCGCGACCGTGATCCCGCCCGGGACGAAGAAGGCCGACGCTTTTGTGGAACCGAAGGCGAGTGCCGAGATGGACGGCACCGCCGAGATACGCGGTAAACACCAGCGCGAAAAGGCGGGTCGCGGGCATTCCTGGTCGCGACCCGCGAATCGTGTCGAGCGGCTGGGAGCCGCCTACCTCAGGCCGCATTGCCGCCATCATAACGAGGCTGGCGTAGCGTCCTTTCGGTGCACGAACTGTCGCTGTGCCAGGCGATCGCCGGTGTGGTCAAGCCGCATGCCGCCGGGCGCCGGGTCGACGTCGTGCGGGTTCAGGTCGGCGCCTTGCGCCAAGTGGTCCCCGAGACGCTGTCGTTCTGCTGGACTCTCGTGCGGGACCACCAAGGGATGAATGGCGCCGAGCTGGAACTTGAGTTGGTGCCCGCGGAAGTGGCCTGTCGCGCCTGTGGGGAGCAGTCGACGATCGCCTCGCGGTGGTCGGTGTACTGCCCGCGATGCGACAGCCCCGACGTGGCAGTGGTGCGAGGCGAGGAGTTCCTGGTGACCTCCGTTGACGTGACTTAAGTCAGGAGAGAGCGCAACACATGGGTCGATTTCACCGGCACGACGACGGCACCGTGCACAGCCACGACCACGACCACGACAGCCACGACCACGGGCACGGCGACCACAGCGGATACGACACCGGCACCGAACGCATCGAGGTGCTCGAAGCGATCTTCGCCGAGAACGACAACCGCGCCGCGGTCAACCGGGATGCCTTCGACCGCAACGGGATTCGCGCCCTGAACCTGATGAGCTCGCCCGGTTCGGGCAAGACCACCGTGCTGGGCGCGACGCTGGACGCGCTGGCCGGCGAGTTCGCCGTCGGGATCGTCGAGGGCGACATCGCCACCGACTTGGACGCCGCCAAGCTCGCCGGGCGCGGCGCGCAGATCTCGTTGCTCAACACCAGCAACGGATTCGGCGGGGAATGCCATCTGGACGCGCCGATGGTCAATCGTGCGCTGTCCGGCCTGGACCTGCCCGCACTCGATGTGGTGATCATCGAGAACGTCGGAAACCTGGTGTGCCCGGCCGAATTCGAGGTCGGCGAGCACGCGAAGGCGATGGTCTACTCCGTCACCGAGGGCGAGGACAAGCCGCTGAAGTATCCGGTGATGTTCCGCTCGGTCGACCTGGTGCTGCTCAACAAGATCGATCTGGTGCCGCACCTGGATGCCGACATCGACACCTACGTCGCCCGGGTGCGCGAGGTCAACCCGACGGCGGTCGTCCTGCCGGTCAGTGCCCGTACCGGCGAGGGCATGGACGCCTGGTTCGACTGGCTGCGCGCGTTCGTTAGGAACTGAGAGGTGTCGACCGGAATCTCGGCGGCCATGATCGCAGCGACGACCGCGGGCCACGATGCCCGGCGGGTGAACGGCATCGCCGCGACGGTGACGCCGGCGGGCGGATAGAAGAAGGCCGGCCCACCCGAGGATCCGAAGGACTCCTTCAGGTCACGCTGTCGGAGGGTCACCCGCCGACTTTACCTGTCGGGAACCGACCTACTGCTCGGCGTTGGTCACCGCATCGAGTGACGAAATCCTTTCAGCGGCATGTTCACCGACGCGGACGGCGACTAGACAGACGTCGTCGGGATGCGGCCACGGGGCTACATCGGCAGCCAACGCCTCGCAGTCGAGCAGCGCTTCCGGCGGCCAGGCCGCGAGGACCCTTTCCAGGTGGTCGATTCCGACCCCGACCTGGCGGTGGCGGTGCTCGACCAGACCGTCGGTGTAGAGCACGACGACGTCGCCGGGACGGACGGTCACGGTGGCGTCGCTGTACGTGACGTCGTCGATCGGCCCCAGCACCGGCCCGTTGGCCCTGTCGAGCCGAACCATCGCGCCGGTGTCCGCCCGGCGCAGCAACGCGGGCGGATGCCCGGCCGATGCGTACGTCAGCGTTCCCGCCGGCTGGTCCAGCAGCGCGACGAGGGTGGTCGCGAATTCGCCCCCCGTGACGTGGCCGGCAAAGCGATTCAACTCGGTCAGCAGTTCCCCCGGCCGCAGCCCCTGGTGGGCATAGGCGTTGCCGGCGCTGCGCAACTGCGCCATGTCCTCCACCGCTGGCAACCCGTGTCCGACCACGTCCCCGACGGCCAGATAGATCTGGTTCGCACCGACCGGCAGCACCGAGTACCAGTCGCCGCCGAGGCCGTCGACCCCCTCGGCGGCCCGGTAGAAAGCCTGGTACTCCATGCCGGGAACGTTGGCGGGCGCTTCCGGGTGTGCCGCCGACCGCAACACCTGGGCCATCGACTGCAGGCGTCGGCGTTCCGATCGTTCGACGGCACGGCCGCGCGCCGCCTCTCGTCGCGCCGCGCTCTCCTGAGCGATGAGCATGGCCAGCAGTACATTGACGGCGATGAGCACCTGGATCAGCGCCAGCCGGCCCGCCGGTGAGAGATTGACCCCCTCGAACAGGCTCAGCCCCGACGCCGCCCGGAGATTCACCGCGAAGGCCGCCGCCGCACCGGCCAGCGCGGCCCCGAGCACGTCCAGGCGCAATGCGGCCCACGCCAGCACCGGCAGGATCAGCAGCGACGGCGACAGCCCGGTCCACATCGCCAGCCAGGACAGGGCCGCCGTGGTGCCGAGGATGCCGACGGCCTCTGCCGGCCGTTTCCGGAGCACGCCGACCTGTTTGGGCCACAGCAGAATTGGTGCGGCCACGACCAGGACGCCGATGGCATCGGCGGCGAACCAGTGCAATGCCGCACTCGGCCAGCCCACCGCGTAGTGCACCGCCACGGCACGCCCGCCGATGAGCCCACCGACGAACGGACCGGCCAGGCACGCTCCGGCGACGAACCGCAGCAGATCCCGCCGACGGCGCAGATCGGGGACCCCCTTGCACCAGGCCAGCACGACGGAAGCGCCGACGAGCGGTTCCACGGTGTCAGCCGCGACATAGGCCGCGGTCGCGGTGTGCGCATAACCGGCGTAGACGTCGACGCCCGCTTCGGCGAGCACGATGGCCGCGACCACCGCAGGCCATCGTCGACGCGGACTGAGCAGCAGAGCCGCCACGGTGACACCGGCGGGCGGGAAGAACGCCGGACCGAGTTCGGAGGCCCCGAACGCCTTCAACGACAGAACCGCACCGGCGAGATAGCCGACGAGGACGACGGCAAACAGCCCGAGCGTCCCCAACCACCCGGCCAACACCGGACGTGACGGCATCACCCGGCTGATTATCCCCCGGTCGCTTCGCTCCTGCCCGCCGGCCCGATCCCCCGGTCGCTTCGCTCCTGCCCGCCGGGTCAGTCACCTCCGCCGACCACGAACGTCGCTTCGACCTGAGCCTGGATCTCGACCTCGTCGGGCCGCAGGGAAACCTGCGGGGGGCCGCCCGCGTCCGACATCGCCCTGGCCATCATCACCTTGGGCATCCCGGGCCCGCCGGTGCCGGGATCACTTATGCTGCGGACGGCAACCGGACCCAAGCCCAGCGCGTCGGCGTAGTCCTGGGCTCGCCGCTCGGCGTCGCGAACCGCTTCGATCCGCGTGCCGCGCTCGGCCTCCAGCCGAGTCGCGCCGGTCAGCGCCCAGTCGATGTGCGCGACCCCCAGCCCCGGCACACCGGCCGACCAGCTCACCCAGGCGGCCAGGTCGTCGAAGTCGGTGAATGTCGCCGTGATCGTCACCGTGGCGGTGTGCACGAGCGGAAGCTGTCTGCCCTCGGGGTGGTACGGCCGGTGCGAGCCCCGTTGCACCTGCTCGACGGCGAAGGCCGTCACCGGACCGTCCGAGGCGTGATGGCGGGATTCCAGGGATGCAGTGACTTCGGCCAGTGCGGTGGCGACCGCGTCGAACACCGGCTGGGGCTGCGGTCCGTCGGCGGTCAGGGTGGCGTAGACGGTCGCCTGCTGCGGGGCCAGTTGCACGGTGTGCGAGCCACGGACGGCGATCTCGACGGGAGCCATGGAGCCACCCTAGATCCGCCTGGCAATTGGCGTCCGGGATCGTCCCGCCCTATCCTTTACCGCCATGGCTTTGCTCTTCAACCCCGCGACGTACAACCCCAGCTCGTTCGACGAGGCGACCCGCGAAAAGCTGCTCGCGCTAGTCGACTTCTTCGAAACCAAGGGCCTTGCTAAGAACAAGGAGGAGTACTACTCCGGCGAGTGGTACGCCGACTATCTGGACCTGGTCGCCCAGAAGAAAATCTTCTCGACCTTCGCCACCCCGGCCGAGGTGGGCGCACTGGTCGGCAATGACGACGCGCGCTGGGACCTGGCCCGGATCAACGAACTCAACGAGATCCTGGGCTTCTACTCGCTGGCGCACTGGTACGCCTGGCAGGTGTCGGTCCTGGGCCTAGGACCGGTGTGGCTGAGCGACAACGACGCGGCCCGCATCGAGGTGGCGAACCTTCTGGACGAGGGCAACATCTTCGGGTTCGGCCTGTCCGAGCGTGAGCACGGCGCCGACATCTACTCCTCGGACATGATCCTGCGCCGCACGGCTGACGGCTTCTCCGCCAGCGGCGGCAAGTGGTACATCGGCAACGGCAACGCCGCCGGCCGGCTCGCGGTCTACGGCAAGTTCGCCGACGACGATCCCGAGCACCCCGGCGAGCACGTCTTCTTCCTGGTCGATCCGAGCCACTCCAGCTACGAGTTGCTCAAGAACGTCGTCGCCGGACAGATGTTCGTCGCTGCCTTCAACCTGCACGACTACCCGGTGGCACCCGGCGACATCCTGCACGTCGGCAAGGCGGCCTTCGATGCCGCACTGGGCACCGTCAACGTCGGCAAGGTCAACCTCGGCTGGGCCAGCATCGGCATCAGCGAGCACGCGTTCTACGAGGCCGTCACCCACGCCCACAACCGGATCCTCTACGGCAATCGGGTCACCGAATTCCCGCATGTGCGCCGGATGCTGGCCGACGCCTACGCCCGCCTGGTGGCCATGAAGATGTTCTCCGCCCGCTCGACCGACTACTTCCGCAGCGCCAGCGAGGACGATCGCCGCTTCCTGCTGTTCAACCCGATCACCAAGGCCAAGGTCACCAGCGAGGGCGAGCGCGTCATCGACCTGCTGTGGGACGTGATCGCCGCCCGCGGTTTCGAGCGCGACACCTACTTCAGCCGGGCCGCCACCGACATCCGGGCGCTTCCCAAGCTCGAGGGCACCGTGCACGTCAACATCGCGTTGGTGCTCAAGTTCATGCCCCGCTATCTCGGTGCGGCGCACGGCGCGGCGCAAGACTACCCGGAGATCCCGGTGCGCCAGGACGCCGCTGACGACGCCTATCTGTTCCACCAGGGTGCGGCGAAGGGCCTGGGCTCCATCGGGTTCGGCGACTGGCGCCCGGCCTTCGACCGGTTCGCGCACTTGCCCAATGTGGCGGTCTTCCGCGAGCAGATCGACGCGTTCACCCAGTTGGTGCTCACCGCGCCGCCGACCGAGGAACAGCAGAAGGATCTCGATTACCTACAGGTGCTCGGACAGCTTTTCACCCAGATCGTCTACTCCCAGCTGATCCTGGAGTCGGCCGCGCTGGCCCTCGATCACGGGCAGACCCGGCCGGGTTCGGTCAGCGACCTGTCCGACCTCACCGAGTCGCACATCGACCGGATGGTCGCGGTGTTCGTCAACGACATGTCGACGTACGCGGTGGAACTGCACGGTCAGGGCTCGGCCACCGACGACCAGGCCAAGAATGCGTTGTCCATCGTGCGCAAGCCGGTGATCAACCGGGCTGCCGAGAACGCGTTCGTCGGCGAGGTGCTGTCCTACAGCGGAACCTACGAACTCAAGGACTGAGAAACAGGCCCGCGGCTACTTGATCAGCGGGTCGCGGGGCATCCCGAGGATGCGCTCGGCGATCTGGTTGCGGGCGATCTCCGAGGTGCCGCCGGCGATCGCCATGCCGCGAGCGCCCATGGCGGCCCGAGCGGCGAGCGCGCCCTCGCCGTCTTCGAGGGCAAGTTCCGGTCCGACCAGGCCGACGGCGATGGCGCCCTGCTCGCCGAAGTGATCGGCGAGTTTGAGTTTGGTGATGTTGCCCTCGAGACTAGGACCAGCGCCGGGGCCCGCACCGGCGATGCTACGGGCCGCGCGGCGCAGGTTCAGCAACCGCAGCGCGTGGTCGTCGGAGAGGAAGCGCCCGACCCGCTGAATTGAGCCGGCCATCCGGTCGCCGTACGTCTGGGCCAGATACACCAGCCAAGCCGACGCCGGCGCGATGCCGCCCGCTCCCCCGCCGATGCTCACCCGCTCGTTGCCCAGGGTGGCGCGTGCGACGGTCCAGCCGGCATTGGGCTCGCCGACGACGTCCTCGTCGGGCACGAAGACGTCGTTGAAGAAGACCTCGTTGAATTCTTTGCCGCCGGTGATCTGGCGCAGCGGCCGGACCTCGACGCCGGGCGCCGTCATGTCGAGGATCACCATGGTGATCCCGGCGTGCTTGGGCCCGTCGAAATCGGTTCGCACCGTGGCTAATCCGCGCTTTGCGTAGTGGGCACCCGACGTCCACACCTTCTGCCCGTTGATCTTCCAGCCGCCGTCAACCCGGGTCGCGCGGGTCTTCACCGCGGCCGCGTCCGACCCGGCCGACGGCTCGGAGAACAGCTGGCACCAGATCTCGTCCTTGCGCAGCGCCGTCTCCACGAAACGTTCGATCTGGGAGGGGGTTCCGTGCTGGATCAGCGTGAGGATCACCCAGCCGGTGATGCCGTAGTCGGGGCGCTTGACGTCCGCGGTGGCGAACTCCTCCTCGACCAGCAGCTGCTCGACGGCACCGGCGGCGCGGCCCCACGGCCTGGGCCAGTGCGGCATCACGTAGCCGGTGGCGATCAGCTCGTCGAGTTGGGCCTTCTCGTCCAGGGCGGCGATGCGGACGGCCTCCGCCCTGATCTCGGCGCGCAACGTCTCGGCCTCCGGCGGCAGGTCCAGACTGTTGGCCCGCTTGAGCCCGGCGGTGGTCATGGTGAACACGTCGGTGGCCGGTCCGTCGCCGCCGAGGAGCGCCTGAACGGTCAGCGCACGGCGCAGGTGGAGGTGCGCGTCGTGCTCCCAGGTGAATCCGATCCCGCCGTGCACCTGGATGTTCAGTTCCGCATTGCGGACGTAGCCGGGGAAGGCGAGCGACGCGGCGGCCGCGGCGATCAACCGGAACTCTGCGGGGTCCTCACCGGCGGCGCGGGCGGCGTCCCAGACACAGGCCAGCGCCGACTCCGAGGCCACCAGCATGTTGGCGCAGTGATGCTTGACGGCCTGGAACGTGGCGATGGTGCGGCCGAATTGCTCACGCACCTTGGCGTATTCGACGGCGGCATCCACACAGTCCGACGCCCCGCCAACGGCTTCGGCACCGAACAGGGTGCGCGCGTAGGCGATCGCGGTGGCCCTGGCTCCGGGGAGCACCTCCGCGGCGACGTCGGTCAGGGTGACGCGCCCGGAGCGGCGGGTGCGGTCGAGATTGCCGGGCACCTCCACGGCGACACCGTCGGCGTCGCGCTCCACCAGGACGACGTCGTCTCCGGCGGCCAGCAGCAGCACATCACCCAGGCCCGCGCCCAGCACCACCCCGGCGTCGCCGGATACCCGGTCGCCGGACGCGGTGAGGTTTCCGCCGAAACCGACTGCGCCGGTTCGGGTTCCGTCGATCAAGCCGGGCAGCAGCCGGGCCTTCTGCTCGTCGCTGCCGACGGCCGCGAGCACCGCGGACACCACCGTCGTCGGGACGAACGGGCCGGGCGCCAAGGCGCGGCCCAGTTCGTCGATGACCACCACCAGTTCGGGCAGGCCGAATCCCGACCCGCCGTACGCCTCGTCGACGTGCAGGCCGAGCCAGCCCAGTTCGGCCAGGTCCTGCCAGAACGCCGGGCGGGTCTCCTCGTCGGCGTCGAGCAGCTCCCGGGCCGCCCACCTGGCCTTCTGCGCGGTGAGGAACGCCCGGGCGACCTCGCCGAGTTCGCGGTGGTCGTCGGTGAGTGCGATCGGCATGGCGGCCCTCCTGGGGTTCGGTGCTATTCCAGTGCGGTGATCAATTCACCGATGGTGTGGTGCGCCTCCAGAGGGTGCCGGAGGCGACCTTTGCGATTAACCGTATACAGATTGCGCCGGCCCACTTTTTCCTTGGCCAGGTATCCGCTGTCGGTCAGGTCGGCCAGGATCACCTGAACTGCGCGTTCGGTGATCCCGATCTGCACGCCGAGTTCGCGGGCGGTCAGCGCCTCGCCCCGCGCGAGGCACAGCAGCACATGCGCGTGATTGGTCAGGAACGTCCACGACCGGGACCCCGGGGATTCGGGTTCGGCAGACCGCACACCGCGACGCGTCTCTGGCATCGTTCTGTTGTACCACCCGCGCGATTCACGTAAACCTATTCACTACTACAAACGGGCAAATTCACTCTTTCCGCGCTCGAACTCGGCCAGCATCGCCGGGGTCAGGGTGGGCCTGATTTCCCCGATGGCGGTGAGGAAGTCGTCGGTGACCGCGGGCAGGCCACGTCCGTCCCGCATCTCGCGCTCGAAGGCGGCCTGGGCGCCCTTGCGGGCGGCGAACTCGATATCGGCCGGCGTGAACAGCTCCGACGCCGTGGCGAGACGTTCGACGTCCACCCCGCCCCGCACCGTCCCATTGAGATAGCGCTCCCACACCGCGCGGCGGGCCGGCTGATCCGGCGGACCAACCGGGATGACGTAATCGAAACGCCCGGGCCGCAGAAACGCCGAATCCAGCGAATGCACCGCATTGGTGGCGCACACCAGCAGTCGGCTGTCGTGCTGACGGAACGCCGGTATGAGCTTGAGCAATTCGTTGGTGACGCCGAGCTCGGCGGTCGACGCACCGGTGCGAGCGGTGGCGATCTCCTCCACCTCGTCGATGAACAGCACCAACTCGTCGAGTTCGGCCAGATCGGCGAAGGCCTCCCGCAGCGAGGCGGCCAGGCCGCCGGTGCCGGTGGCCGCCAGCCGCGACGGGAACAGTTCGACGAACGGCCAGCCCAGCCGCGACGAGATCGCCTTGGCGAAGCTGGTTTTCCCGGTTCCGGGCGGGCCGAAGAGGATGACCGCCTTGGGCGGGCTGACGCCGTAACGCTCGGCCACCTCGGGGTGGGCCAGCGGGTCGACGATGCGGCGTTCGATGATCTGCTTCTCGTACTCCATCCCGGCCAGATCACCCCACAGGCCGGGCGGCACGATCTGCCCGCCGAGGTCGGCGAGCAGATTGGCCTGATCCGGGCCGAGGTGCTCGATCAGCTCGTAATACACCAGCTTTTCTCGACGGGTGTAGCCCGAATTCTCCAGTGCTGCAGCGCCTGTCGCGCCTTCGGGCATCACCGCGCATATGCGCCGGACGCCCAGGCTGCGCAGCCGGCGTTCGAGGTCGGCGAGCAGTGCCGAGCCCACCCCCCGGCCGCGCCACCGGGCCGCCAGCGCGACCAGCAGAATCCACGCCCGTTCACCGTCTGTCTGGGCCACGGCCATGCCGATCACCTCGTCGCCGACCTCAGCCACCACCGCGGGCTGGCCGGCACGGGCGGCCGCCATCACCTCGGCGACGCTGAACACCGGCTCCGCCGATGCGGGGCCGCGGCTCTGATCCCAGACGCTGATGGCCTGGTCCAGATCCTGATCGTGATAGTCGCGCAGTCGCCATGCCGGCATGGGCCACCTCTGGTCTCGGAAACTCCGAGTGTGCCCTGATTCGCCGGAAATGTATCCCCCAATGGCGGAGATCGGCGGCGGAACGGCCCGGCGTGGCAGGATCACGCCAGCGAAGACGCCGACTTGGAGGGTTTTATGGGATCAGCGCCCGTCACGTCGCCTGACTACATCGAAGAGGTCCGCGGCGACGTCACATTCATTCGCACCGACAAGGACCTGCCGCCGGTCGCGATCGTCGACCGCTCCCCGATCACCGTCCGGCACCGGCTGATCTTCGGCGGCGTCGCCGTGCTGGGCGCCGTCGCCTGGGCCCTCATCGCTTTCCTGCGCGGCGAGACGGTCAACGCGGTGTGGTTCGTCATCGCCGCGATCTGCACCTACGTCATCGGGTTCCGGTTCTACGCCCGGCTGATCGAGATGAAGATCGTCAAGCCGCGAGACGAACACGCCACCCCGGCCGAGATCTACGAAAACGGCACCGATTACATGCCGACCGACCGGCGGGTGCTCTTCGGTCATCACTTCGCCGCGATCGCCGGCGCCGGCCCGCTGGTGGGTCCGGTGCTGGCCACCCAGATGGGTTACCTGCCGGGCACCATCTGGATCGTCATCGGCGCGGTGCTGGCCGGGTGCGTGCAGGACTATCTGGTGCTGGCCATCTCGACGCGGCGGCGCGGACGCTCGCTGGGCCAGATGGCGCGCGACGAACTCGGGCCGGTGGGCGGGACGGCGGCGATCGTCGGCGTCCTGGTGATCATGGTGATCCTGCTCGCGGTGCTGGGTCTGGTGGTGGTCAACGCACTCGCCGAGAGCCCCTGGGGCGTGTTCTCCATTGCGATGACCATTCCGATCGCCCTGTTCATGGGCGTGTACCTGCGCTTCCTGCGGCCCGGACGGGTGTCGGAGGTGTCGCTGATCGGGGTGGTGCTGCTGCTTCTGGCCGTGGCGGCCGGCGGCTGGGTCGACCACACCGACTGGGGCGCAGAGTGGTTCACGCTGTCCAAGGTGACGCTGTCGTGGTGCCTGATCATCTACGGGCTGGCCGCCTCGGTGCTGCCGGTATGGCTGCTGCTGGCACCGCGCGACTACCTGTCGACGTTCATGAAGGTCGGCACCATCGCGCTGCTGGCCGTCGGCATCGTGCTGGTGCGGCCGGTGATGCAGGCTCCCGCGATCTCCCAGTTCGCCAAATCCGGTGCCGGACCGGTGTTCGCGGGTTCGCTGTTCCCGTTCCTGTTCATCACCATCGCCTGCGG
>Ga0194055_10002964_pt1 | contig 13275 bp, 11 predicted proteins | sample SepL449m_MetaG_FD_155482 | JGI IMG/M metagenome (GOLD analysis project Ga0194055, IMG submission 155482) | Anoxic zone freshwater microbial communities from boreal shield lake in IISD Experimental Lakes Area, Ontario, Canada - Sep2016-L442-9m | ecosystem: Environmental > Aquatic > Freshwater >... | reverse complement strand
GAGCAGACGGAGGTGCCGCCGGGGCGGAACGTTTCGGTGCCATGGATGTGACCTGAGGCTCTGATTGCACCTGCGGACGGGATTGCTCGCGTGAAACGGGTTCACTGCGAACGGGAGCAGCCGGTTTCATGCTGGCAGCGACACTCGTGGTTGGGGTGGCCGCCCGCGCGGGCGCTGGTTCCGAGACCGCTGGGACGATTCGCTTCCAGTGGGTCAGCCCAGCACGGCGAAAGTCATCCAGTCGCTGAACAACCGCGCGCTGAACCGCTGCCAGTTCCAATTCGTCCATCCGTGATTTGACTCCGCAAGTTCTTAAACAGTTGGCGGTTGTGCCATGTCAGGTCTTGTTTTGACTGATTCGGGTTTGAGCGTCTTCGCGAATCCCCCGGGGCTTCCTTCGCAAAGCCTCAGTCCAGCCCCGGCCACCCAACCCCCAATCAGACCTGACAACGAAGCAGTCTGCCAACCTCACCAGGAATTCGCCAGCCAGCTGTTGAGCGAATTGAGCACGTTGGATTGGCAACGTGCTCCGCGAAAACCTTGGTCCGCGAGTTCTCAGAATCCGCGTGCCGTCCGGATGTCGTCGAAGTCTCGCAGCTTGTAACCAATTTGAAGGTAATCGAGCAATCGGCACAAGGATCGTACCGCGACACCCATGCCATCTGGACCGCTGAACCCACCAAACTGGCCGCCCCCCTTCAGATGAGGCTCCAGTTCCAGGAAGACTCCGGGTGCACCGAGTTTTTTCATCTTGGCGTCGATGGCAGGCAAGTGGTCTCGCAAGTCTCGCAGGATCAACTCGTGGCCGGAATCACCGATGTCACACGGGACGAAATTCTTCAGGCGTTCTTCGTCAACGACGCCGGTCCAGACCAGACTCTGATCGACCCGGTAATCCTTGATGTGCATCCAGCCAAACGAATCTCGCATCGCACGATATTCCGTCAGGCAATCGAGTGGCGACAGGTTTTGTGACGAAATGTTGCCACCATCAAAAATGCAGACCAGGTTGTCGCGGCCGATGGCAGTGGCCAGCGCTGCCAGCATCCGGCCATTCTGACCCACCAGATTCGCTTCGACTTCCAGGCCATAAATGAGACCTGCCTGAGCACACAGATCCACGATCGGCCCCAGGCGGTCAGCGGCCTGCTGAACATACCTGGCCGGGTCTTCGCCGCGCGGATGATAGAACGAGAAACCACGAATCAGTTTCGCATCAAGTGCTGTTGCGGAACGGATCGTCGCCGCAACATCGCCAGCGTGATACGTCGCATCCGGAACAAACTTGTTGTGTGTTCCATCGTCGACATCCAGCAGCTTCACCTTGCCGAGTCGCGAACCGATACTGGTCACTTTCATTCCATATGTCGCATGCAGTTTCGCCAGACTCTTCAATTCGTCCGAGTCGAGTTCAGTGACATGCTTCACCTTCCCAGATCCAGAGACGTCAACAAAGCGAGGGCTGTAGTATTGCAGGCCGATGGCAGACATCGCAGAAAGCTGTTCGACGGCGGTCTTGGTATTCGCCGCTTCATCAGCGAAGGCGCTCAAGATAATTGCGGGGGCGGACATTGCAGTAACCTTTGGTAAACCGGGAGGTCAAATGATTGATTCGTCAGGTAGTGCCTCGTCACGGCTTGTTTTTCGCGTTCGATCAATCCGCCGGAACGCGCTAGCGTCCGGTTTTAACCGTGGGCTAAAGCCCAGCGGCTGATGGATACAACCCAAATTCCTAGGCGTGACAACGCACCAGCCGCTGAAGAATACCGGCGACAAAATCGGAAATACAACCAATTGATCGAGGAACTTGGGGAATTAACGGATTCAGGGCATGCCCGCGAACGTGCGACATTCCGAATGCAATTTGGCTGCTGTCTTGAACCGCGGGCTCCAGAGGAACATCATGTGCGAAGCATGTAACCCGCCGCGTCAGCAAGGGTGACGAAGGAACGTTGATGACATCCACGCTCACCGCTCGCTGACGCAGCGCGTTTCCTGAGAATGTGCTATTCCTTGAAGCACCCGCCCCACGCGAACTCGCGTGACTCGAATTCTGGAATTGAAATCTTGAGCATCACAGAAACTCGACAATTGCGTGCCGGAATGGTCGGCATGGGGATGATCTTCGACGAAACGTATCGGCCGTTCTTTGAACGGTCTCACCGTGAAGGACTGTATGACCGCCGTTTCGGCGACGTCAGCGTTCCGTTGACATCGGTTGCCACGCGCACCGGAACTCGTGCCGATGCCTATCGCAAATCTGCGGGATCTGCCATTCATCCGTTCGTCAGCCACTCGGGAAACGACGCAGTCGACAAGATGCTGGCCGCCGGAGTCGACTTTGCCTGTGTCGCCACGCCCGACAATCGCCACTTCGAAGCCGCAAAGAAAGTTCTTGATGCCGGGGCTCACCTGTTAATCGAAAAGCCATCGGTTCTGAAGCTGCAGGAACTCGATGAACTCGTCGCACTGGCCCGCCGCAAGAACCTGCTGGCAAAAGTTGTCTACCACAAATTGCTTGATCCCGATCACAAGAAGCTGAGAACACTGGTTGTCGATGGGGTGTTAAAACACATCAACACGGGGTACTGCTCCCTGCTGGAACCGAAATCGATTTCGGGAGGGCAGTTCGCGGAATGGATCGTCGGACGAAACCCCGGGACGTATGTCGCCTGTCACTACATCAAGCTGATCGACTTCACGTTCGGTGGTCGACTGAAATCGGTCAATGCGACCGGCCAGCGCGGATTGGTGGGGCCGCATGACGGACCAACCTGGGACAGCACTCAGATGCGAATGGTCTACGAATACGAAGATGGCCGCGACGCCGCATTCGACATCCACACCTCCTGGGTGACACCCGATAACTTCCCCGGCTACGTCGAACAGGAAGTCCAGTTTCGATTCGACAATGGGGTCTGGAACGGCCACAGCCGTAAACGGGGAGTCGAATGCACTGTGGAAGGTGAGACCCCCACCAAGCGAAAAATCACAATGAACAACCACTACAATGGCACGTTCCTGGAACCCTGGGGCGAACGTTCACAACGGGGTTATGGGGTCGAAGTGCTGGAACGGTTCGCTCGCGAACTGGCGTACGTCAAGTATGGTGGAAGTGCTGCGGAGTCGCAGCAGCGTCTGACAGAAGTGCAGGCACTCTCCTACAACGATCTGGCGGCTGATCGACAGTCGGTGGCTGCCGTGCAGGCGCTGGAAGCGATTCTGGACGCACATGCCAAAGGTGAACCTGATTGCGTTGTTCGCATCAATGATTCTCATGGTGGACTGGTGATGTACCGTCCAGGAGTTTCCGAACCGACAGTCCTGTATTCCGGGCGAGTTTGATCGGACATCACTTCCGATCCACGTTCTCTAAAGGCATCACGATGAAATTTCATGATATTACTCACGTCCTGCTTCTGATGCTGGTCTGCGGGTTACCCGCGTGTGCCGATGACTGGCCGCAGTGGATGGGACCGAAGCGAGACGGAGTCTGGCGAGAAACCGGGATTGTTGACACGTTCCCCGCAGGTGGACCGCCGGTTCGTTGGCGAGTCCCAATTGGGGGCGGCTACTCAGGCCCAGCAGTAGTCGGCAATCGCGTCTACGTCACCGACAAACAGATGCCGCAAGGAATCCAGAATCCTGACAATCCATTCAACAGAACTCGCACTCCCGCGACAGAACGTGTGGTCTGTCTGAATGGCGACGATGGTTCGATCGTCTGGAAACACGAATACGAATGCCCCTATACGGTCAGCTATCCTGCCGGCCCTCGCACCACTCCTGTCGTTCAAGACGGCCGCGTCTACACATTGGGGTCAGAAGGACATCTCTTCTGTCTGGAAGCCAAAGACGGAAAGGTTGTCTGGGGGAAGGAACTCAAGAAGGACTACCAGCACGAACAGTCACCCGTCTGGGGCTGGTCCGCCAACCTGCTACTGGATGGTGACCGCCTGATTTGTCTCGTCGGCGGTAAGGGTACGACCGTTGTGGCATTCCATAAAGAGACTGGCAAAGAGATCTGGCGAGCAATCGATTCGTCCGGTCCACATGGCCCTGGATATAGTTCACCCGTGATTATCGAAGCCGGGGGCAAACGCCAATTGATCGTCTGGCATCCGACTGCAATCACTTCGCTCGACCCCGAATCAGGAAGCCAATACTGGACTCAGCCATTTGCTTCTGCACAGGGTCTAAGCGTTGCGACACCACGAGTCAGCGGAGACAACCTGTTTATCAGTGCATTCTATAATGGGTCACTGCTGTTGAAGCTCGATCAGTCTCAGCCACAAGCGTCAGTGGTCTGGAAGCGTCACGGCGAAAACGAAAAGAATACAGATGCACTGCACTGCTTGATGAGCACCCCGGTCATCGATGGCGATTACATCTATGGTGTCTGCAGCCACGGAGAAACGCGCTGCCTGGATCTCAAGAACGGCGATCGTAAGTGGTCGACGTTTGAACCGACCAGCAAGCAATCCGCACGTTGGGGCAACGCCTTCATCGTTCGCCACGAAGGCCGCTACGTGCTCTTCAGCGAGCAGGGCGACCTGATCCTGGCGCAGATGACGCCTGAAGGATACAAAGAACTCAGCAGGGCTCACCTGCTGGAACCAACGGGACCGTCACAACGACGATTGGTCGTCTGGACGCATCCCGCATTCGCCAACCGCTGTGCGTACGTCAGGAACGACACAGAGATTGTCTGTGTTTCACTAGCGAAATAGCTGTTTGCCACCAATCAGGGGTCGGGGCGGAAAAGCATTCTCAACGTTCTGTTGTGATAAACGCAAGCTCGGTAATCGAGGCTCCGTGTGGTTCGAACCTACGCCAATTTTATGTGGGACCTTGATATACCAGAGGACGAGGAACCGCCCTACGCGGCGGTTGAGGTTGAAGAGTTTCGCGAGCGACTGCGGGTAGCTGGGCTCGACCTTTCGCCTCCTGAGTACGCGCAGTACTGTTGGGACTTCACATGTCAGTTGCCGCACATTTGGTTGGCCTGCTCGCTCGGTCGCATTGACCATTGCGAGTGGCTTTTTGCGTGCGACCCAAGTCGTCGCCTGGCAAGTTGGTTGCATTGGGGGAGGTGGGATGACGAGCAAGAACACTTCGTCAGCGTTGTTGATTCTGTTTTGCGAACCGATACCCGAGTAACGAACTTGCGATGGTATACCAGACAAGAGTGGAGAACGCCAAAACCACACGTAAAGCAGGATAAGGGGAACTTCCCATTTGACGTCCGTTGAACCATGCGGCTCGCTTGCTTGGGAAGGAGACCAACTTCGTCGCCGTACGAAGTGGTCAACTTGATCTCCCGTCGCTGCTGGTTCAATGTATTTGCGTGTTGATTGGAAGCTCGCAATTCATCGCGGGGAAGTTGCCTTGAACATTCGGCTGACGTGTCTTGTGAAAGTCGACGAAAGCTCCTTATGACCCTCTCGGTTCATGCATACCGGCGTAACGAAGCTGGCGAGATGGAATTCATCGAACCCAGTGACGGTTCGCAAGATGTCGCCGGGTTTGAAAGTTTTCGCAAGACGTTTTATGGCGGTAACATGGCTCGATTGTTTGGGCTGCGATTGCTGCCGTCGCTGGCAGAATCAAACGTGTTTGCCGAAGGGAACGACCTGGCGGCTCTGCATAACGAGGCAACCATAATCATGCAGAATCTCGAACAGTTTGCCCCCGAAGCGAAGGCCGATGTTGCAACTTTGCGATTTCGTGTCCAAAACATTCTTGGAGCAGTAAATCGAGCCCAACAAGCTCATGGTGGCGTTGTCATTTGGTAGCGACCCGAGGATGTAGTCACTGACGCCGGTTATCGGGGTACAAGACGTTTTGCAGTCAGCGTGGTATTGTTGTCGAACTTCTTGTGATTTCGTCACTCCGGTAGCGGGTGCTACCGGCGCTACCAGTGTTTCACGCGAAGATCGACGCTTTTGACCCATCCGCACGGCCTTGTCGAAGACGCCAAGACCGTGGCACCCGCGACTGATTCACGTCCCAATGAAACTCACGCTCAATTCCGACTCACATTCGAATTCACGATCCGGCAACTGGGAATCCGTACTATGCAACTACGCAAGATTTTTTTGACAATGGCGTTCTGTCTGCTTGGTCTGTCCATGAACCGGGCGCATGCGGACTTGCCGACAAAACTGCTGACGTGGGTTCCGGCAGACGCGAATGCCATCATTGTGATTGATGCCGAGTCGCTGTTTAAGGCCCCGTTGGCAACACGCGAGAACTGGCGGAAACAGGCTGCTGATCGATTTGTGAATCAGGAGATCAGTATCCCGCCCGATGCCCGTCGAGTCGTCATGGCATCGCAACTGGATCTCGGCGGTGGCCTGCAGCCGGTTTGGGAGTTGGGAATTCTTGATCTGGAAAAGACTCCACCCTTCGCACTGATCGCACGACGAGAAAAGGGTTCACTCGACACAATCGCTGGCCATTCGGCGATCAAGCTTCCCGGTGGCCGATCCGGTGTAGAACTCGATACCGGTATCGTCCTGATCACGTCGCAGCCCAATCGCCAGGTGATCTCTCGCTGGGTCAGTGCGACAAAAGCCGGCGCGGCCCCGCGATTGTCGCCTTATTTGTCGCAAGCGATCGAGCACGTCGATCGCAAATCGCAGGTGATCCTGGCCCTGGATCTGGCCGATAGTGTGACCGCACCACCGATTCGAGAAATGCTGACAAAATTTGAACCGCTGAGCGGAAAGACGGCTGATCAGGCCGACATTGCAGAAATCCTGGCCAGCGTCAAAGGAGTGGTCATGTCGGTCCACGTCACGGACAAACGCGAAGGGACCATTCAGATCGACTTTGCCAAACCTGCTTCACTGCTGAAACCTGTCGCCAAACCGCTGATGGAAGAGATTCTGGCGACTCTGGAAATCAGCCTTACCGATCTGGAACACTGGTCCGCAGTCACCTCAGAAAATGCGCTCACACTGAAGGGAGAGTTTTCGCAATCGGATTTGCGAAAGATTGTCAGTCTGTTTGCAGCGTCACCTTCAACGCATGACGTTCATGACGCTGTACCGGAACAGGGGACTCTGGATCCTCAGGCGATCAAGGCCGAAGCGTCCCGCAAGTATTTTCACTCGGTCAAGACGCTGATCGAGGAACTGCGAAAAACGATGGACAAGAGTCAACGCGACACTCATCTGGTCTGGATGGAACGCTATGCCCGCAAGATTGATGATCTTCCTTTGAAGGATGTCGACAAGGATCTGTTGACGTTTGGCGGCAATGTCAGCAGTTCGTTGCGCTATCAGGCTCAAGCCAGCCGGATGGCAGCAGTTCGCGGCGGCGTCCGTGCGGCTCAGCCTGTCTATCAGAACTATTCCTATGGGGCAGGAGCCGTAGGGCCGTATGGAACCTATGGCGGCTATTCATTCGCAGGAACTGTTCAGGTAGCCCCCAACAAGATCCAGATCGGAACAGAAGAACGAGCCAACGCTGCTCAGGTCAAGATTTCAGAGATGAAGCAGATCGAAGACGGCATGGTCCAGATCCGCCGCGCTATGACGGAACGGTATAACGTCGAATTCTAGCCGAGGTTGATTCGTGCGATTCAAGACCCGAACAGTGTTCGCTGGAGTTTCTCCAGACGCTCCAGGGAAGTGGCTTCGACGGTGATGTGGTGCGACCAGTCTGCCAGCGGTGAGTCAGTAACGCCGATCAGTTTGTCGAAGAGTACCTTGACAGTCTTGGCAACCAGGCTCAATTCGCCAGGATCGTGGTAGAGGTGATAGACCGAGGCCTCACCGTCGCGGCCATTGGCATTGAAATTCAAGAAGAAATGATGGTCACCACGACGCCGATCAGCAGCAAATCGAAAGACGAGCGACGTGTCCGGGATCAACTTCCTGGAATACTCCGCGTCGGTCCAGAACTCGGATTCCGCAGGTGCGACTTGGTCCAGCGGCAGGATACGAATATCCGAGTATTGAACGGCACCGCCGTTTTGTACTTGGAAGAGCGGTTTCAAAACTTTTGGCAATGCGATACCCATTCAGGCTTCCCAATCGCTGATTTGCCGTCTTGTCAGGCCTGACGGGACCTGACTATCAGCGGGCTGTTCCCAGAATCGATCTGGTTTGATCGGCATGATGATTCGCTGCCTGTGCGAGAGTCTTGTGAGTCAATTCTCTGAGCCGTGCGGGATCGTCTTTCCGTGAGGGTCGGTCGTGGGTTGATCGAGTTCCGCGGCAAGTTCGGCCTGAAGTTCCGGGCCCAGGAAATGTTCCACCTGTTCTGCCGTCGCATGCAGGTGATCGTCGGGAAGATCGAAGTGACGGGCCATATAGGATTCCCAGAGGCGATGCGAACGGACAAGATTCCTCGCCTCGGTCGTCCCCGGTGATGTCAATGTGTCCCCCGCTGCACCGACTTGAATCAATCCCTGGCGAATCAGGCTGTTGCGAGCGAACCATTGAAGCAGACTCATCCGGGGAATATTGGACTGTTGAGGTGATGTTGACGGGCTTTCGACGGCGGCCTCTTCGCGACGGTATAGCCCCCCCAGCAGATCTTCCCTGGCAATGCGAAGCTGCAATCGGAGTCGATCCAGCCAGACTCGACCCAGCCCATGCCTCGGGCTGGCGATGACTGCCATCATGAATAGTCCGAACGTCGTCACCGCCATCATTCCAGCGCTGCTGGCATCCATCACTCGCTGATCCAGGCCGAAGCCATACTTGTAGACCATCGCGGGCAGGGTCAGCGCAAACACGTGTCCCAGCACAGCTCCGCATGCCGCCACGATGACACTCAATCCCAGCATGGTAGGCAAACGGTCTGTCAACATTCGCGCCGTGGCCCCCGGCACGATCAGCATGGCGATCACCAGGATCGCCCCGACCGATTCGAACGCGGCAACGACCGTCGCGGCCGTCAGCGACATCAGGCCGAGTGACACCCAACCGGGCTTCAGTCCCTGAGCAGCCCCTAATTCAGGGTCGAATGTATTGAGGCACAACTCTTTGAAGAACAGCAAAATCAGCAGTCCATTGATCAGCAGCATCCCGGCATTGACGACAACAGCTTGAGGAATCATCGTACCGCCGATGGTATCGAAGGCTGTTGTTTCCAGGTTTCCATACAGGACACACCCGGGGTCCAGATGAGCTCGGTCGGCGAACAAGCGGATCAGCAGCAGTCCCAGTGCAAACATCGACGTGAAGACAACCCCCATGGCCGCGCTTCGTTCGACCCGTCCCCAGCGCTGTACAAGCTCCGAAAGAAGCGCTGCGACGACGCCCGATAGTGCCGCGCCTATGAACAAGGCTCCCTGACGTCGGGCAACCAGCGACATCCCCTCGGCAACGCGACCGATCCCTGTGGCACTGGAGACATGCGACGGATCTGCCAGCCAGCCGATCTCTTCCATCCACGACATCCCCAGATACGCCAGCACGATCCCTGGCAATACTGCATGGCTTAAAGCATCACCCAGCAGGCTTTGCCGACGTAGAACGAGCCAGGTTCCTGGCAACGCGCAGGCCATCGCTGCCAGAGCGCCTGTTACGGCGATCCAGGTGTCGATCCCTTCCCAGACAGACAGGCGTTGCAGGAATTCGGAAAACATCAGCTCAGGTACCTTTGGTCAGCCATCGATGTTACGCGACGTTAGAATCTTTCAGGCGTGAGGATTCACGGGAACGCGTGCTCGTACTCGATCCTGTTCCAGCAGGACTTCCAGTTGTTCCACCAGGTCGGGTTCCAGAACATGTTCAAATTCATCCGCTTCCCGATCGACTCGACTGGGAGCCGTTTGAGCAAAGTGGATCAGATACAGTTCCCACAGGCGGTGATTGCGTGTGGCACGGCGGGCCAGTCGAGTCCCTTCAACAGTGAGACGGAAATTGCCATCAGCATCCAGACGAATCGAGCCGTCTCGCTGAGCAGCCGCCAGGACATTTCTCAATCTGGCTTCCGTCCAGGTTCTCGCATCGAGCAACTGGTGTCTGGAAATTGGAATCGCTGTCAGGTCGCATTCGACGGGCGAGGCATCGCCGATCGATTGTTCGAGGATCTCAAAGCACGTTCGCAACAGGTCGAGTTGACCGATCCGTCGCCTCGCAGAAAACTGCCCCAGCGAATGCCAGACGACACCACGTCGTGTTCCAAACAACATGCTGATGATGAAGATTCCGGTTCCTGCCAGCACGATCACGGCCCCTGCTGCCAAACGTGGAACAAGGGCGCTGGCCAGGACGCCGATGGCACTGCTCAAGGCGCCGAGTACTCCAGAAACAATCGTCAGCGGACCATGTCGATCCGTCCAGAATCGCGCCGCCGTGGGGGGGATCACCAGTTGAGCGACGACGAGCAACAATCCGACGCTGGGCATGCCGATCACCGTCACAGCGACAACCAGCGACGTCAGCAGCAGATCCAGTTGACGCGTCGGCCAGCCCAACGCAGCTGCGTACGCTTCATCGAAGCAAAGCAGCGAAAGCTCTTTGAAAGCGACGGCGCAGATCGAAAGCACGATCAGGCTGGCGACAGCGATCGAAGCAACATCTCCGGCGGTCAAAGCGGCTGCCTTCCCGAAGACGAATTCTGTCAGCCCCGCAGCACTTCCCGTTGGCAGGCTTTGCACAATACTCAGTAGGACGATTCCGAAGCCAAAGAAGACACTCAGGACAATTCCCAGAGCCGCGTCCTCCTTAATCAGTCGAGTCCGCTGGATCAGGCCGGCGCAGTACAGTCCTGCCGCAGATCCGGCCCCCGCACCCAGCAGCAGCCAAACCGGGGTCTTGCCAGACCCCGGTGAGATCGATTCCATGATCAGGTAGGCCAGCCCGATCCCTGGCAATGCCGCATGACTCGCAACGTCACCCACCAGCGATTTCTTGCGCAGCAGCATGAACGCGCCGACAACACCGCCGCATGCTCCAAACAAAAGGGTGCCGCACAACACCAGTCGAGTGTTGTAGTCTTGCAGCAACAGAACACGAACAAAATTGGTCATGGACGATAAATGCGTTGGTTGGGAAATCGCTCGGCAGGGATTATTTGGTACTCATACGAGATCCCACCAGATCCAGCAGTGCCAGCTTGCCGCCGTAGGTGCGACGAAGGTTTTCGGTGGTAAAAACCTGCTCCACGGGTCCGCTGGCGATCAGACGGTTGTTGAGCAACAGAACTTCATCAAAGTATTCGGCCACCGTTTGCAGATCGTGATGTACGACCAGCGCGGTCTTGCCAGCCGACCGAAGTTCACGCAGCAATTCCACGATCGCTCGTTCAGTCGCAGCATCGACCCCCGCGAACGGTTCGTCCATCAAGTACAGATCGGCGTCCTGCACGAGAGCACGTGCCAGGAAGACTCGCTGCTGCTGGCCTCCCGAAAGTTGACTGATCTGGCGTGAAGCGAATTCCGCCAGGCCGACTCGCTCGAGTGCGGCAAGTGCCTGCTGGCGATACTTACGCGTGACGGGGCGAAACCAGCCAATTTTGCGGTACAGCCCCATCGCGACAACACCCAGCGCATCGATCGGAAAATCCCAGTCGACGCTAGTTCGTTGAGGGACATAACCAATCCGGCCAGACTGCTCGCGGTAAGGTCGACCAAAGAACGCAACATCGCCTGATGCCGTTGGAATCAATTGCAGCACGGCTTTGATCAGAGTGCTTTTGCCTGCTCCGTTGGGCCCGACAATGGCGGTCAGTTTCCCGGCCGGGGCCGCGTAGTCGACATCCCACAAGACACGCCGCCGCTGATAGGCAACTGTCATGTCATGGATCGAAAGAGGTGACGATTCGGGATGATTGCTCATGACAGATTCTTAGCGACCTTCGCCAGGACTGGAAGTCGGTTCTTTCAGCTTGCCGTTCAGACCTCGCTCAGGAGCGGTTCCTCCCAGGGCACGAGCGATCAAGGTCGCGTTGTGATCAATCATGCCGATATAGGTTCCTTCGTACGTTCCTTCCGCTCCCATCGCATCTGAAAACAGTTCGCCACCAACTTGAACCGTGACCCCGCGTGATTTCGCCCCTTCGATCACCGCCTGAATATTCTTCGCATTCACACTCGATTCAACAAAGATCGCGGGAAGCTTCCGTTCCACCAGGAAATCGACGAGCTGATTGACATCGTTGACACCCGCTTCGGCTTCGGTGGAGACTCCTTGAACCGACTTCACCTTGATCCCGTACGCACGCGAGAAATACTCAAACGCATCATGTGCGGTCACTAGTACCCGTTGAGACTCCGGAATCGACTCGATCACACCCCGGACATAATCATCCAGTTTGGAAAGTTCTTCACGATAGGACTTGGCGTTCGCGCGGTACTCTTCGGCATGTTCGGCATCAAACTTTGCCATCGATGAGGCAATGTGGTCGACACACAAACTCCACGCTTTGACATCCATCCAGACATGCGGATCGTAATGTCCGGCGAAGTTTGGCGGTGAAAACAGAAACTCCTTATCGAGAGCTTCCGTTACGGCAAACACGGGCTTGCCTGATCGCTGCAGTTGAGTAAACGATTCACCCATCCGGCCTTCGAGCATCAGGCCGGAATGGAAGACGATATCGGCAATATGCAATTGCTTGGCGTGGCCACGCGTCGGCTTGAACAGATGCGGATCAACTCCGGCTTCGATCAGTCCAAAGACTTCACCCCGTCGACCCACGACCTGTCGAGTCACATCCGTCACCATCCCTGTTGTGGTCACGACTCGAAAACCAGACGACTGTTCACCTGTCGCAGTTGGTGCCGATACCGAACGATCACATCCGCTCGAAGTCAGACAAAAAATGAACGCAATCCAGGCTGCAGGTAGGCGGACTGGCGACATGGCAAGGCTTTCAGGCGGGAGGATTGGCAGGTAAACGGGTTTCGAAAAATAAGTTTTTGATCAATCAAAATCATAGCCGTGTGGCTCGGTTGCGTCAAGACGGACGGTATTTTCCAATGACATCGCGCAATCAGGGGTCGGGTCTACGCTATTTCGATTTTTGCCGGAAGAAACTTTGATCAATTACCGAAGCCTTTGTCCGGCCAAAATCGAAATAGCGTAGACCCGACCCCATTCCGACTCCAAAGGAAACACTTCCTGATGTCATTGCTGGCACGCGATTTTTATCAGCGAAATCACAAGTGTCCGGCTAATGGTTTTGGAATTCGTAGAAACGTGTAATCAAATTAGGGTTTGCGTCAAAACATGAGCGCGCACGATCTCAGCTCGACTTGTCACAATCAACCGTTTTCGGCACCGTCCGGACGGTGGGAGTTGACAAATGTTG
>Ga0194055_10002962_pt1 | contig 13275 bp, 8 predicted proteins | sample SepL449m_MetaG_FD_155482 | JGI IMG/M metagenome (GOLD analysis project Ga0194055, IMG submission 155482) | Anoxic zone freshwater microbial communities from boreal shield lake in IISD Experimental Lakes Area, Ontario, Canada - Sep2016-L442-9m | ecosystem: Environmental > Aquatic > Freshwater >... | reverse complement strand
AGGCAGTCACGAGCCCACGCGTGACTCCTGTGCAGGTTGCCAACCTGCACCTACGTGGGAGAAGACGCTGCCGTCACCCCTCGCCGAGATACGCGTCGCGGACGCGACGGTCGGCGGCCAGTTCGGCGCCGCTGCCGGTGAGTGTGATTCGGCCGGTCTCGAGCACGTATCCGCGGTGGGCGAGCTTGAGGGCGGCGCGGGCATTTTGCTCGACGAGCAGCACACTGATGCCACGGGTGGAGAGCGAGGCGATCACTTCGAATACCTTCGCCACGATCAAGGGCGCCAGTCCGAGCGACGGCTCATCGAGGAGCAAGAGCCGCGGGTGGCCCACCAGCGCCCGGGCGATCGCCAGCATCTGCTGCTCGCCACCTGAGAGGGTGCCGCCGAGCTGGTCCATGCGCTCGCCAAGCACGGGAAACAGGCCGCAGGCCTCGTCGATGTCACGATAGAGTTTGGCCCGGTCGGTCTGAGTGAAACCGCCGAGCTCCAGGTTCTCGCGGACGGTGAGTCGCGGAAAGATGCGGCGGCCTTCCGGAGCGTGGCCGATCCCGAGCCGCATGACCTCATGAGGCTTTGCGGCCGCGAGCGGAGAACCAGCAAAGCGGATTGAACCGCTCCGGGGCGGCACCACGCCCGAGATCGCCATCAGCAGCGTCGTCTTGCCGGCGCCGTTGGCACCGATCAGCGCCACCAACTCGCCGTCTTCCACATCGAGCGACACGCGGTCGAGCGCCCGAATCGGACCGTAGCCAGCTTCGAGATCGCGGACTTCAAGCAGCGGCATGCGCCTCACGCCTCCCCGCCAAGGTAAGCCTCGATCACCTTCTCGTCCCGCCGCACTTCGGCGGGCGTCCCCTCCGCGATCTTCACGCCGTGATCGAGCACCGCCACCTTGTCGCTCACCCGCATGACGACGTTCATGTGGTGCTCGATGAGCAAGACCGTCACGCCCCGGGCCCGGATCCGCTCCACGAGCGTCGCGAGGTCGGACGTCTCCGCGGGATTCATACCGGCTGCCGGCTCGTCGAGGAGCAGGAGTTCGGCCCCGGTGGCGAGCGCCCGGGCGATCTCCAGCCGTCGCTGGTCGCCGTAGGGCAGTTGGCCGGCGATCCGGTTGGCGTCGGACGCGAGGCCCACGAACTCGAGCTCTCGCAGGGCTGTCGCCCGGGCATCCGCCTCAGCCCGACGGTTTCCGGGCGTGCGGACGAGCATCGCCGGCACCCCGCCGGGAATCGTGCGGTCGAGCCCGATGAGCACGTTCTCGAGCACCGTCATGTTGGAGAACAGGCGGATGTTCTGAAACGTCCGGGACACCCCGGATCGAGCCACCACGTGCGGCGACCGGCGGCCACGCCGCCAGACCGCGAGCGTGCCGGCCAGGCCGAGGAGTCCCCCAAACAGGAACCCGAGGATGCCCCGCCAGCGAATCCGCGACTTGCCGGCTGCAAGGCGGTCGAGCACCTCTGCCTTGATCGGAATCGGCGCGGCCGCTGCCGCCGCGCCAGTTCGTTCATTGTCGGTGGTGTCGGGCACCGTACCCGGTCCCGCCCGCCGCGCGGTGACCGCCGCCTGGAGCTCATTCCGAACTGCGCGAGCCTCCTCGAGATCCCGCTTGATCGCCAGCACATCGCTCCCGTCGGCGCTCACGACCCGCCACTTGCCTGCCATCTGATCGATCGCGAGCTCCGCACGGAAGTAGCCGCGCATCCGGTCCATCACGCCCGTCATGGTGAACGGTTCGCGGGTGATCATCCCCCGCTTCACCACCGCCATCCAGAGCCGATCGACGTCGACCGCAGCCAGCGCGAAGAGCAATCCCGTGAGCAGACCGAGCCCAACGGCCGACCAGAACACCCGCGGAGTGAATGCTCGCTCCAGCCGACGGCCGTGGAACCGCACCGTGCCGGAGGTTGGCGAGTAGATCCCACTGATGCAGTTGAAGGCGGTCGTCTTCCCGGCCCCGTTGGGCCCGATCAGCGACACCACCGTTCCCTCTGGGACCTCGAGATCGAGGTCCGACACGGCTACGAGCCCGCCAAACCGCACCGTCAGTCGGTCGACGTCGAGCAGCGGCTGCGGCGGCATCGGCCGCGACTCGCCGCCGGATGGGATTCCCGCGGTGGCGTTCATCAATGGGCCTCGTGGAGTTCGGCGGCCAGCCGCCGCGAGGGCACGAGCCCCTCGGGCCGATACCGCATCACCAGGATCAGCGCCAGACCGAAAATGGCCAGCCGCCAACCGCTGAAGGAGAGCAGGCTCGATCCCGAGGGGTTGATGTTCCACTGTTGGATCGCCGAGTCGGCCCAGGGGGCAAGCACGGTGTCGAAGCCCACGAGCAGCGCCACGCCGAGGAGTGTGCCGGGGATGCTGCCGAGGCCGCCGAGAATCACCGCGCAGAGCACCATGATCGAGCGGTTGAAGTCGTAGGCGTTGGGGTCAGCCGTCGTGGACAGGCTCGCCGCATACAGGCAGCCGGCAAGCCCCGCCACCGCCGACGACATCGCAAAGGCCGAGAGCTTCACGCGCGTGGCCGACACGCCCATCGCCTCGGCGGCGAGTTCGTCCTCGCGGACAGCCACCCAGGCCCGGCCCAGCCGCGAGTTCTCCAGCCGTCGCATCGCCACGACCACGCCGGCGAGCGTGAGCAGGGCGAGGTAGTAAAACCACCTGGGGTCGATCGCGAACGCCATGCCGAGGTCGGTGCCGCCGATCTTCAAGCCGGCACCCGGGGGCGGCACGGGATTGAGCCCCTTCATGCCGCCGGTGATCTGCTCGAGGTTGCGGAGCGTCACCTTCACCACCTCGCCAAACCCGAGCGTGACGATCGCGAGGTAGTCGCCCCGCAGACGCAGCGTGGGCGCGCCGAGCGCCAGGCCGACACCTGCCGTCGCCAGCGCGCTCACCGCCGCCGCGGTGACAAAGCGCATCTGAAACGGATACATCGGCACCGTGAGGATCGCGAACAGGTAGGCGCCGATGCCGAAGAACGCGGCGATCCCGAGGTGTACGAGCCCCGTGTAGCCAACCATCACATTGAGCCCGAGCGCTAGGATGCAGTAGATGAACAGCATCGTCACCTGACCGCCGAGCGCACCGCCTAGCGCCGGCACCACCAGCGGCGCGACCGCGAGCGCGACCAGGGCGACGAAGTCCCACCGCTCGCGGACGAAGCCGAGCATGCGGTCCCTCACGGTGCCCGTACCCGGCGCGTCAGATGGGCCGGTGGCTGTGGGCGATGGGTTCATACCTTCTCCTTCGTGCCCCGACCGAGCAGGCCTTCAGGGCGGAAGACGAGGATCACGATCAAGATCGCGAACACGATCGCGCCGGCCCACCGTTCGCCGACGTAGGCGCTTGAGAGGGCGCGAACGAGACCGATCACGAGGCCGCCCACGACCGCACCGGGAATGCTGCCGATCCCGCCGAGCACCGCGGCGGTGAAGGCGTAGAGCCCGTTCTGGAAGCCCATCTGGAAGCCGATGGTGTTGATGTACAGGCCGTAGATGACGCTGGCCGCCCCGCCGAGAAAGCCTCCCACGAAGAAGGTCGCGGCGATCACGCGATCGACGTCGATACCGACGAGGGCCGCGGCAGTCGGGTCCTGCGAGACCGCCCGCATCGCCTTCCCGAGCCGGGTCGTCTTCACGAGCACCGAGAGGGCGATCATCAGCGGCACCACCACCACGATCACCAGCAGATCTTTGGCGGTGAACTGCAACCCCTCGCCGGCGAGCAGGTTCGTCGCGGGCAGCAGTTCCGGAAACGAACGGTCGGCAGGCCCCAGCCAGAACAGACCGACATTCATGAAGATGAACGACACGCCGATCGCCGAGACCAGCGGCGCGAGCTTCGGCGCGTTGCGGAGCGGCCGGTAGACGACCCGATCGACCGCCACATTGAGGCCGCCACAGAAGAGGCCGCAGAGCACGACCAGCAGGGCCACTCCCAACCAGGTCGCAGCGCCGGCCCAGGCCGCCATGCCGAGAACCGAAACAATGGTGAGCGCCAGGCAGGCCCCGAGCATGATCAGGTCGCCATGGGCGAAGTTGATCAGCCGGATGATGCCGTACACCATCGTGTAGCCGAGGGCCACCATGGCCACGAGCGCCCCGTTGGTCAACCCGATCAGGCACTGCTGGAGGAAAAAGACCATGCGTCGCAGGCCACGTCAGGGCGCGGCAGCCTCCTCGGAGGCGTCGAGGATTTCCTCGAACTCAAACGTTCCGTGTTTGACCACGCTCACGGTCAGCGTCTGCATCGTCGTGTCACCGTTGGCGTCGAAGCCCCAGCGGCCCAGCGCGCCGTCGAAGTCGCGGATGGCGAGGGCCCGATCGGTGATCGCCCGACGTTCCTTGGCCCCCACCTCGCGGATCGCCTGCAGCGCCACGCAGGTGGCCTCGTAGCCATACACGGCGTACGCCTCCGGCAGTTCGCCGTACTTCTTCCGGTAGCGTTCCACGAAGGCCTGCCCCTTGCCGGTGAGTTTCTCCGGTGGCAGACCGCCAAACGTCACGAAGCAGCGGCCCTCGAGATTGGCCGCGCCGGCTGAGTCGATAAACACCTGCTCGCGGCAACCGTCGGGCACCATGAGGATCGCGGCGATTCCGGCGCTCGCCATGTCTTTGGCAAGTTGGCCTCCCTTGGTCTGGGTCGTGCCGCCGAAGTAGACGAGGTCGGGCGCCGCCGCCTTGACGCTCGCCATCAGCGATTTGAACTCCTGCGCCTTCGCGTCGATCGAATCATGGCCGAGCACCTCGATCCCAAGCTCTCGGCACCGCTCGTCGAAGAGGTCCGCGATGCCCTTTCCGTAGACCTCGTTGTCGTCGAGGATATAGACCGTTTTCACGCCCCGCTTCTTCGCCCAGTCCGCCGAGAGCGGCCCCTGCAGGTCGTCGGCGGGCACCACTCGCGTGTAGTTGAAGCGGCCCGTCGGCCGGTAAACCTCCGGCTCACCCGGCGCCCCGAGGCCGGGCTTCGTCAGCCCCACCGCCGTGTTGGCGGGCGACACCATCAGCAGGTCGCCGAGGTTGAGGATCGGCATCGACACCTTTGCCGCGCCGGAGTTGAACGTGCCGATGTAGGCCATCACGTCGGGATCCTGGAGCGCCCGGCGGGCATTGGCGGCCTCGGCTTCGCTCGTCCACTGGCCGGCGGCGGCGGTGGAATCGTCGAGGTCCAGGTACTCAACCCGGAAGGGGCCGACCTGGCCGCCGGCCTCCTCGATCGCCATGCGGATGCCGCGAACGATCGTGTCGGACTGCTGCTTGGCACTGCCGGTTCGCGGCAGGCTCGACACGATCTTCACCAGGGTCGGATCGGCCGGCCGGCATCCAGCCGCAATGGCCATGCCCACGACCAGCCACGCGGCCCACGTCCGTGCTTTCATGGGCGTGAATGTAGGAACCCCGGCAAACCCGCGTCAAACCGGGCTCTTCGCCACCAGTCGCCAGCAGCGGTGGATCCGCTCGTTTCGGAAATCCTCCGGAATCGTCCGCGCGGTGACCTCGCGGATCGTGAACCGCGACTCGAGCCGGTCGGCGGCGAGGTGAAAACGGCGGAAGTTGGTGGAGAAATAGACCACGCCACCCGGCACAAGGTTCCGGCCCACGAGTTCGAGCAGGTCCGCATGGTCCCGCTCGATGTCCCAGGGTGTCTCGCTCTTTGCCGACCTGGAGTACGTCGGCGGATCGACGACGACGAGGTCGAACGGCGGCTCGCCGCGGCGGGCCCGGTGCTCGAGGAACGCTCGGGCCTCGTCCCGCACGGTGCGATGGCGGCCCGCATCCTTGAAGCCGTTGTGCGCGAGATTGGTCCGCGTCCAATCGAGGTAGGTGTTGGAGAGATCGACGCTCGTGGTCTCGGCCGCACCCCCGGCGGCGGCGTAGACCGAAAAGCTCCCGGTGTAGCAGAAGAGGTTGAGAAACCGCTTTCCTGCCGCCTCGTCGCGGACCAGCGACCTGGTGATCCGGTGGTCGAGGAACAGTCCTGTATCGACGTAGTCGGAGAGGTTGCAGTCGAAGGCGAGGCCCCCTTCGTGCACCGTGACCATCGCCTTCCGCTCGGCCAGCTTCTCGTACTGCTCCCCTGCCCGTTGCCGTCGCCGCGCCTTGAGAAACGTGTGGTCGGGGGGCACACCGAGTTCGGCCGCAGCCGCCTCGATCATCCGGTCGAGCCAGACCTCGTGCTCGATCTCGGTCCGCTCGTGCGGGCGGTCATACTCCGCCGCGTGCAGCCAGCCGGCGTACCAGTCGATCGCCAGCGGGATCTCGGGGATATCTCGGTCGTAGACGCGAAACGCCTCGATCCCCTGGCGGCGCGCCCACTTCGCAAGGTGCTTGAACCGCTTGGCAAGCCGGCGGCGGAAGTCGCCAATCTGGTCGGCAGTCGTGCGCGCGCGCGGCCGGCCGGGGCGGGGTGCGTTGGACGCTTCATCGTTCGCGCCGTCGGCGCCGGGACGGTACGAGTTGCCTTGCCCGGATCTTTCGCCACCACCCGACTCGCCACTGCGCACCTCCTCAGGGCGAAATCTCCAAGGCTCGGCATCCTCGCACCGATCCCGGCTGGCGGCGGCTGCGCCGAGTGAGCCGGTAACTGAAGACTCGCCCCGGCCTTCGACCTGGGATGGAGGGGGAGGAAGAGATGGTGGTGATGGTGGTGGTGGTGGTGAGCCCGCTCTTTCACGGATGGTGAGTTCGAGGAGCCTACACGGGATCGGGCCGTTCATGAGCGGGATGCGGTGGCTTGGGCGGAGGCCGAGTTGCGTCATCGCCGGCGTGTCAGCGGCGAGGATCGCCGCCCGCCAGCCGCCGCACCGCTGCACCATCCAATCGCCCAGCCGGCGAAAGAGCGCACCGGCTCGGGGCAGCGGGAGCCGCTCGCCATACGGCGGATTGGTGATGATCAGGCCCGGATGCTCCGGCGGCCGAACCTCTTCGAAGTGTCGCGTGTCGATCGAAACCGCTGCCGCCACCCCCGCAGCCTCGGCACATGCCCGCGCCGCCTCGACGGCCTTCGGGTCGAGGTCGCTGGCGAAGAACGAGTCGGTTGGCGGCGGCCGCACCCGAGACTCCAGCTGCGCGATGAGTCTCGTCACCAGCGATTCGTCACGGTCGCGAAACTTGAAGAAGCCGTGCGCCCTGCGGCGCGCCCGCCAGAGGCCTGGTGCCATCCCCGCGGCGATGGTGGCCCCTTCGATCACGAGCGTGCCCGAGCCGCACATCGGATCAAGCAGGGGCTCGCCCGTGGTCGAGCCTCCCGCCTCTCCCGGCCGCCACCAGCCGGCGGTCGCGAGGATGCCCGCCGCCAGCACTTCGGAGAGCGGCGCCTCGACCTCGCCCATCCGCCAGCCCCGCTGGTGGAGCGAGCGGCCGGCGGCGTCGCGAAACACGGTCGCCACACCGCCGACGAGATGGAGGGCGATGCGCAGGGTCGCCCCCCGCAGCTGCACGTTCGGCCGCTTGCCGCTCGGCGTCCGCAGCTGATCGACGACGGCATCCTTGACGATCTGCGCGGCGTAGAGCGAGTGCGTGAGGAAGGTGTCGTGGATCGCCGCGTCCACACGGAGTGAGTCGGCGACCTTGAGTTGCTCGGTCCAATCGACCTCCTGCATCGCTCGGTAGAGCGAATCGGGCGAATCGACGGTGAAGCGGCCGAGCGGTTCGAGCACCCGGATGGCCGTCCGGGATTCGAGCACCGCGCGGCAGAGCGTCTCGCGTTCATGCCCCGGCGGCGCCGAAAACTCGATCGTTCGCCGGCCGACTCGCAAATCATGGGCCCCGACCGCCTCGAGTTCTCGGGCCATGACCCACTCGAGCCCCTCGAGCGTCCGCGCGGTGAACCGGGCGGGTTCGTCGGCCAGCGGAGCGGGCAGCGGACGCGGCGGCGGGGGAACGTCTGGAAAAATGTCGGTGCTCATGCGTGCGAACGACTCTACCCGCAGGAAGGTCCCGTAACCATCGCGCACGATCGTGGCCGCGCAACCGTGCCCATCGCTACCACCGTCACCGGGTCCGGATAGGGAGTGGTATTTCTCCGTTTTGGGTGTGACACACGAAAGCGACGCGGCAACTCATCTCTCGACAGCCGAGGCCAACGGAGGGCCCGGCAGACCAGAGACCTCTTTCAGGAAAGTCGAACAACCATGACTCCCCAACTCATCAGCTGGATCGTGAGCCTCATCGCCGGTGGCGCTGGCGGCAACATCGTCGGCGCGCTCGTGAAGAACCGGAACCTCGGCCCGATGCTCAACACGGTGCTCGGCCTCATCGGCGGCGGCCTCGGCGGCCAGGTGCTGCCCAGCCTGATCCCGGCTCTTGGCGGGCTCTTCGGTGGTGGCGAGGCCAACTACGCCGGCACCGGCGTCCTGTCGGCGATCGTCGGGGCCCTGCTGCCCCTGATCGTCAGCTTCTTCAAGAGGCCCGCCGTCGCCGCCGCCTGAGCCCGCGACTGACGCGAGCGACCGGAAACGACACCGGCCGAGGGGACTCGCTCCCCTCGGCCGGATTTCGTTTTCGGAATGTGCGCGACCGTCTGTATAAGCCCAACGCCGTGAGGCGTGGGGCGAACTACCACCAGACGCCGCCCCCAGCGTGAGGGGACGCCCGTGGCCTCACGGCCGGTCGGCTTTCACGGCGCCACGCACTCGACGCGCGACGAACATGTGTGACCCGCATGCGTAGCGCAGGTTTTCAACCTGCGGCACATCCGGCACAGGTTGCCAACCTGTGCTACGGAAGCCACACAGGTTGAAAACCTGTGCTACCGGGCCAGCGGCCGAATCGTCGAAAATTCCGCATGCGTCACTAGAATGGCGTCCTGGTGGCAAGTATCCGCGAATGGGCTGGCCGAAGCTCGGAGGTGAGTCAGTGATGGGATTACTGTCTGGTTGGCGGCGGGCGAGGTCCGGGCGGGCGGGTCGCAGCGCGGCCAACCGGCCGCGCAGGCGGCAGCCGACGACCGACCTTCGGCTCGAGGTGCTGGAGGGGCGGGCCGTGCTCGCGGTCATGGTGCCGATGTTCTCGCATCCGCATCCGGGGAGCGGTGCGATGACCCCTGCCGCCACGTCGGGGCCCACGGGCTTCATGGCAGCCGCCATGCGGACGGCCTATGGGATGGACGCGGTCACGTTCGGCACCGTCACCGGCGACGGTTCTGGGCAGACGATCGCGATCGTCGATGCCTACGACTGGCCGACGATGACGACCGACATGAACACGTTCAACACCAAGATGGGCCTGCCTTCGTGCACCCTCATCAAGGTGAACCAGACCGGGCAGACGACGGGCCTCCCCGCCGCGGATGCGAAGGGCGGCTGGGGCGTGGAAACCGCCATGGACTGCGAGTGGGCCCACGCCATGGCCCCGAAGGCGACGATCCTTCTCGTCGAGGCCAACTCGGCGAACGACGCCGATCTCTACACGGCGGTCGACACGGCCCGCAACTGGCCGGGTGTCACTGCCGTGTCGATGAGTTGGGGAGGCGATGAGACCTCGACCGACTCCGCCAACGACTACCACTTCACGTCGCCGGCGGGCCATTCGGGCGTGACGTTCTTCGCCTCGAGCGGTGACAATGGCAAGTACGCGAGCGCCGGCACGTCGACCGTGATCGGAGGCTACCCGGCGATTTCGCCCAACGTCGTCGCCGTCGGCGGCACCAACCTCAAGACTGGTACCAACAACGTCTGGTCGAGCGAGACCGGCTGGGGCAACGGCACGAGCAGCATGTCGAGCGGCGGTTCCGGTGGCGCCACCAGCAAGTATGCCGTGCAGCCGAGTTACCAGAAGGGCATGGTGCCCACGAGCATGAGCGGGTCGACGAGCCCGAAGCGAACGATCCCCGACATCGCCGCCGACGCCGATCCGAACACCGGCGCCTCGATCTGCAGTTCCTACGACTACTCGGCGTCTGCACCGTGGGACGTGGTCGGGGGCACGAGTCTTTCGTCACCGATGTGGGCCGGAATGATGGCGGTGTTCAATCAGGGCCGCGGTGTCAACAGTCTGGCCAGCATGGACGGCCGGACCGAGTTTCTGCCCAAGCTCTACACGCTCCCGGCGGCCGACTTCCACGACATCACGTCTGGAAATAACGGCTATGCGACGGCGGTGGGCTACGACATGGTGACGGGGATGGGCTCACCCATCGGCCCAAAACTCGCAGCCGACCTCGCCGGATTTGTGATCCCAACACCGACCCCATCGATCGGCTCGTTCACGGCCAGCCCCACGTCGGTGGTAACGGGTACGAATTTCACGCTTACCGCAAGCAACGTCATGGAGACCGGCGGCACGATCTCGTCGGTGAACTTCTACCGCGAAAGCAACAGTTCGGTCGGCCTGCAGGCCGGCAGCGACACCCTCGTCGGCACCGGAACGCGGAGCGGGACCACGTGGACGCTCACGCTTTCCTCCCTTGGGCTGGCCACCGGGTCGTACACATTTTACGCCGTCGCAACCGATGCCTCGAACGTGTCTACGGCTGCATCGACAGCCGTGCTGACGGTCACCGCGCCGGTCGCCACCGTGCCCACGGTGACGCTCGCTGCGGCGAGCGTGACGGAGGGCAACTACGGCACGAAGGCACTGACGTTCGTGGTATCGCTGTCGACCGCCGCGAAATCGGCCGTCAGCGTGGCCTATGTGACGTCCGACGGCACGGCGACCGCGGGGAGCGACTACCTCGCCGCCAGCGGTACCGTGACGTTCCGCAACGGACAGCGGACCGCGACGATTGTGGTCATGACCATGGGTGATCTCACGCCGGAAGCCGACGAGACGTTCACCCTGACGCTGTCAAACCCGGTGGGGTGCTCGCTGGGGACCGGCGTCTCCACGATAGGCACGATCCTCAACGACGACGCGACCAGACTTGTCGCACCGCGGTTCACCTCCAATGGGAGTTCCATCGCCGTGGCGATCGCCAAAGTGCCGACGACGGGTGTCGGCGCGATCCCGAACGTGTCGATCGTCGACTTTGGCACCACGATCTACACCGGGGCGATCGACGTCGGTAACACCATCACCCGCATTCGCGCCGGTGGCAAGTCGCTCGATTCGAACGACGGGGCGGTCTACGGCAATAACAACGGCGCCCTGTCGCCGAAGTCGGGCACGTGGTTCGAGTTCGTCGTCGATCCGAAGACCGGCACTGACCATTCGTTCTCGAGCGTCACGTTTCCGGGGCCGATGCGCGTGGTGCTCAACACGGATGGGACCATCTACTTCACGGGAAACCACTACTCGACGTTTCAGCTGCTCTGGAAGCCTGGCAGCACCCCCGTGCCCTCTGTCGGGACGCTCACCGTGAACCCCACGAGCGTGGTGGTCGGCGGCACCTTCACGCTCACTGCGTCAAGCGTGACCGAGACGGGCGGCACCGTCGCGGCGGTGAAGTTCTACCGCGAAACCAATGGCACGGCCGGGTTCCAAACCGCCACGGATACCCTGGTCGGCTCCGGCACGCAGAGCGGTACCACCTGGACGCTCACGACGACGACCGGAAGCCTCGCGTCGGGCGCGTACACCTACTACGCCGTGGCGAACGACGCATCCAACACGACGAGCGCCGCGGTTGCGGCGGTGCTCACGGTCACGAACCCGCCAAAGCCGACCATCGGAGCCCTGGTCGCCAGTCCCGCCTCGGTCACGGCGGGCAGCACCGTCACACTCACCGCATCGAACGTCACCGAGACTGGTGGTTCGATCAGCGGCGTGACGTTTTACCGGGAAACGAACGGAACGGCTGGCCTGCAAGCCGGCAGCGACGCGGTCGCCGGCGAGGGTGTGAGAAGCGGGGCCTCCTGGTCGCTGGCCACGACCACCACGGGGCTCGCGGCCGGCTCCGCGACCTACTACGCGGTGGCCTCTGATCCGGCTGGCACGACGAGCGCGACCGCTTCCACCGTGGTCACGGTGACGGACCCGGGTGGGCCGGCGATTCCGGCGGTGTCGATCGTCGGCGCAGCGCTCGCTGAGGGCAACAGCGGCACGAAGTCGCTCAACTTCCTCGTGTCGCTCACTACCCCGGCACGAGTTCCCGTAACAGTCCGATACCGCACGCTCGCCGGCACCGCGACGGCCGGCTCCGATTACCAAGAGTCGACGGGGCTGCTCACGTTTCGGATTGGACAACGGACGGCCATGATGAGCGTGGGTGTCTTCGGCGACATGGTCGTCGAGCCTGACGAAACCGTCGCAGTCGAACTCTTCAGTCCGGCCAACGCCACCATCGGCGTTTCGACCGCCGTGGGCACGATCCTCAACGACGACACGCTGGCGGCCATGGTAACGACCGTCTCACCGACGACACCGTCAGGGCGGCGCGTGACGAGTTCCGTCTGGCGGTCCTTCGCGCTGCAACCGTAAACGTCACTCCTTTCTAAGACCGTGTCCGCAGCCGTCAGGCGACGTGCTCTTCCTGAATCGCATAGGAGCGTCGCCCCATCGCCGGCATTTCCCCATCGCTCAGGCGATTGGGCCTTCCTGAAACCGTATCGAGCGAGGGGCTGCCCGTGCCCTGGAGCCGGGCTGTGGGAGCAAGCGCAGCCATGGATGGCGAAGCGCAGCGGACACGCAGAGAGCCGAGGCCTGGAGGGCAATCCTGTTCGGCACGGCAGTTGCAGGGCGGGTCTCCCCACATCTGGCCTGGCTTTGGGCTGCCCACGTAGGTGCAGGTTGGCAACCTGCACAAGTATCCCGCGGCGGCTCGGGGCTACCCACGCCCTCTCGCTGGACGTTCGTCTCGGCCCTCCAGGCCTCGACTCACTGCATGTCCGCTGCGCTTCGCCATCCTGGCTGCGCTTGCTCCCATAGCCCGCTCGAGGGCATGGGCAGCCCCTCGCTGAGTTCTCGCCTCAACCGCGCAGCAGCGAAACCCGCGTGCCGATGAGGCCGTGGCTGCGCCGGCGCGGGCTACTTTCGTGTTTTGATGAAGGCCTCGAGTTCTTTGAGGCTGGCGAGGCCGATTAGGTAGTACCAGACCATCTGAACCATCGCCCGGTTCGGCTTCTCGCCCGTATAGAGCAGGATCAGCATGCAGACGATCATGGCGCAGTACGCCTGAATCTCCACGCCGTTGTGATCGCAGGAGAACAGATGCCGGCAGCCGAGGAGTTGCTTGAACGTGCGGAAGAACATCTCGATGATCCACCGCAGCCGATAGATCTCGGCGATGAGTTCAGCCGGGAGATCGAGCCGATTCGTAACCAATCGGAGCACCCCGTCGCACGTCGGCCCACGCATACCCCGGAAGCCCTCGTGCGGCTTAACGGCA
>Ga0194055_10002960_pt1 | contig 13281 bp, 8 predicted proteins | sample SepL449m_MetaG_FD_155482 | JGI IMG/M metagenome (GOLD analysis project Ga0194055, IMG submission 155482) | Anoxic zone freshwater microbial communities from boreal shield lake in IISD Experimental Lakes Area, Ontario, Canada - Sep2016-L442-9m | ecosystem: Environmental > Aquatic > Freshwater >... | reverse complement strand
CCTTTATTAATGGCAGGTTGCGGAAACGATCGCGAAAAAGGGATGAACAAAGATAAGGGGTTCCCGCGAACCGAATCCCCTAAAGTAGAAAAGAAAAAAGCACCAGAAACGAAAGCACCAGAAACTAAATAGACCACTGGTTTAGGTGCATTTTAACTGTAATAGTTATGTTAGCATAGATTGCAAATGTATGTGGTTTATCGAATTATAATGGTAATGGTAAAAAAAGGTTCGAGCAGTTTTGTAAAAAAAGAACCAACCATTTTAAACCGAATGGCTTGTGGTAAAGTATCAAGAAAACCAATCGCCTTGAAAGCCAAAATTGGGCTAATATCCCTCTTTCAGATTGTCACGGATTTGTTTGTGGTTTGTACAATAATGACTTGGGAATTACCTTCCTGCGGAATTGGGATGTAGAAGCGGGCACATTCCAGTTAAGATTTTGGGAGGAAAATAAACTTGATTTTTGTTAAAGGTTCTGTTCTGTGTGCATCTATTGAATCAACTAGGCCTAGAGTTCGAAGAGATTAGCCCATGGCGGTGGTAAATAGTGGCTTTTAACATGCTTTTAAGGTGCTTTTTTGGGTAATTAAAACTTGGACCCAAATCCACGGATCAATTTAAAATAATATCATAATGTCTTTTTTAGCGATTGCAAAGCCCGCCCACCGCTTGCAGTAATCCATTCTGGGGCTAATATCTACCACCCGCAGCAAGACTCCCCTTGTTAGATGGTATCAAAACCATCCCGCGGAAATGTCCAAGAGGCGGCAGAAGACTAGATGCCAAGACAATTTTTATACCTAGGGCATTTGACGCCGAGACTAAAGCTGTAGGCTGAACCTCTAAGGGCAAGGGCGATCACTTTTAAAATTTCAAAACGACTCAAAGAACATGGCAGCGGTTTGAGGAAAACCCGTTTCCTTAAATATCTTGTCTATTCTTGCATTTTCAAGTGTTAAAGACTAGAAAAGGAAATGAAAAACGATTCGACATTCATCAAGCTTTCTTTTCAATCGGGTTCTTTACGATATGCTCGAACCGGTTAGCTTGGCATCTTCAGTGCAACGAAAAGATACATAGTTGAATAAAACTAGTAATTTGTGTTTTTCTTTTTTTAAAAAAGAAATTTAGTAGAGGATGTAAATTTTATTTGTTGTGCATAAAACAAAGTGGTCGAATTTTAAATTTTCCTGAAATGATTGGTAATAATATAAAACAAAGATTTAAATTATTTTTCCTTTTTTTGCGATGTGCCCGTTGGTGGAACGGCTTTTAAAGCTTTTTCAACGGCCGCTTCCACGGCGATGGGTTTCATCGCCTCTAAGATCGGCCCTTTATTAATCCGTTCTTCAGCTTCAAGAAGTTCTTGAGATAAATTCCGCATTTCCGCTTCCGAAAGTCCAGCCTGTACCTGTTCTATTCTACGCATTTTTAATTTTGCTTTGAATACTTCTGTATCAATCATGGCTAACTGACTATTCAACACATCTATCAAATTGTTGTTCGTGTGCAATAATTCTGCAATCTGTTGTCCACGAATATTATCTTTGAGATCGCTGGTGGTGTTCACACCCACCGAACGCAACTTTTCTACCAATTCTTTTCGATCGGCAATTGTTGAACTAAGAACTTCCTCTGTTTTGGCAAATTTCTGTTCCATTTTCCGGACCTGGAGATTTGCAACCGCTATTGGTCCAGAAGTTGGTCCAGCCTTGCCGCGCGGAAATGAAACCCGCACATACGTTCCTTCAAGGCGGCCAAAATCCGAATAAGACCAGTCTTCTTCAGGTCTAAGTATCATTTCGCGCTCAGAAATAAACTCGATATTGTATTTTTTTTTAGACTCTTTGATGGGCGTGATGTAAATCAAGTCACCTTTTTTCTCATACTTCCCATAAACCTTTGTTTCTTCTGGATTATCTCCATCTTTTTGTTCAATAAAGTTGTTGTGAAACTCAAGATGTACGCGATAACGATCGCCTTTCTTTGCCCACAATCCATCTAATATTCCTAGAAGTCCAGTAAAATCTAATTTCGAAGCATCAGGAATTTTTACTATTTCCTTAGTTTCCTCCTTCCTAGCTTCCTCCCACTTACGTTCAGGTTGCTTAGTAAGGTATGGGGCAGCAGCCTTATATTCTTTCTTTGGCTCGTTGGGCGAACACCCGGAAATAGCAAAGTCAAATACCACAATCAAAATGAGGCACAATGTAATATACCGCATGCAATTATCTCACTTCTTTTTACCAAGGACGGCATCAATTTCTGCTAAAGTTTCAGAGGGCTTTTGTGAATCCTTAATAAATGAGTCTATTTCAGCAATGGTCTTATCGGTTGAGGAGGAAGACCAGCGATCTGATTCGTTTGTAAGTTCTGCGCGAACATCTGCAGATAAAGTTGCGATTTTCCTTTCAAGCTCATTTAAATTGTCACTTAAAGAAGTGTTAGCATCACCCATCGCCGCCGAAGCCTGCTTCATGGCGATTGCTGCCGCAATTTCGGAATCAAGCTTGCTTACCTGATTTTTAAGAATCGAAAGTTTGTTTTCGATTTTCTGCTGGGTCTCGGCAAGTTTGGAAACAGTAGCAGTCATTGTTTCTCGCGAGGACTTATAACCATTGATTTCGGTCTCGGTTTTTTTATGCGCGGCAATTACCTTTCCAGCCATCACCTTCAAGTCGTCAATACTGTAGGTTTTACCAGCAAAAGTGGCGGGTTTGTCTGCAGCAATTTTTTCACGAAGTATAATAAGCGTTGAGTCAGTAGCCTTTAAATATTCTTCAATTGGGCGAACTTTTTCAGTCAACTGTTCGAGTTGCGATTGCGCACGAATTTTTGCCTTGCGAATTCCATCTACTGCTTGACTTGCTGATTTAATACCATTTTCGATCTCGGTCTTTTGCACATCCATCTTACCAAGTATATCGTCGATTTTGCTGAGTACGCTTTTAGTAGCTACCTCAATTCGGGCCTTGTTGGCATCACTACAACTCGGCAAAAAAACAATTAGAATACCAAGAATTGGCAATGAAAAAATCAAGTATTTCATATTAATAGCTCATGTGAATAAAATTTAACATAGTTTAACTTATACTTTGTTTTTATTAAATGGAAGTTAATTCTATAAAATCTGCGCTTTAAAAAAGCATTCTCACTGCGAAGACGCCAAGAGTGCAAAGAGCGCCAAGAAGTAATCAACCCAGGGCTTCTAGTATTGGTTTCTAGCTTTGTAATCCGGCAGCGTAGGTTTTGATGTGTTTGGTGAGCGAGACAGGTTTTTAAGGGATTTTGTAACAGGGTTGTAAAAGAAAAAGCCATCCGATTTAAACGGATGGCTTTTAGTGTTTACCCTTAACTATTACGCATTAGATTCAGCGGCCCTTGAACCAAGAGCCTTGAATTTGCTCTTTTCAATACCTTCGCCAAAGATAAGCAATAGGGGACTGGCAATATAAATCGAGCTGTAAGTTCCAACGATAACGCCAACCACCATGACAAAGGCGAAAAGGTGAACACCTTCACCACCCCAGATGTAAAGAACCAAAACCACCAACCAGGTTACGAACGAGGTTAGAACAGTCCTGCTTAGAGTCTGGTTAACACTATCATTAATCATTTGGAATGAGAGAGTTGGGTTTTTACCACGAACTTCCCTTATACGGTCAAAAACAACGATGGTGTCGTTTACGGAGTAACCGACAAGAGTAAGCAGAGCAGCGACTGCGGGCAAATCTATCTTGAATTCCTGCAGCATGAATAAATTACCAATAACTGAGCCATGAAGATAATGGCAAACAGCAATGGCTCCTAAAGTGAAGAATAAGTCGTGAATAAGGCAAAGGAGCGCAGCAAGGCCAAAAGTCCAGTTACCGAACCTAAACCAAAGATAAAAGACGATGGCAGCCCAAGAAGCAACAATGGCATAAAGGGCTCGTTGTTGAGTACTAGAGGCCAATTGGGGGTCGAAGTTTTCAAGTCTTTCAGGTTGAGCTTTTGAATTGAATTCGGATTGGACAGATTTCAGAGATTCTTCAAGAGCGGTAACATTGGCAGGTTCAGGAAGTTCGAGTGTCATTTTGTTAAACCTGCCATCTTTTTGATCGCCAGCTGGATCCAAGCGCATTTGTCTAGCAGCACCGGTGAGGTTTTTCTTTTCAAATTCTTGTCGGAGTATGAGGCTGATTTGTGCTCTGGAAGCGTAACTATCAAACTCCAGAGAGGCATTCATGCCATTTTTATCAACCGAGTATTTGGATAGTTGGACTCGCTGTAAATCGCTACCAACGATTTTGTTAACTTCTTCAAGAACCATGGAAGGATTTCGTTCGGTGGTTCTAATTGTGAAGAACTTACTTTTATTTCCCTGACTGATTTCAGGGTTGGGCAGAAAGATTTGTTCGATAGAAATTTCTGGGAGAGTGGTCTTAGCAAATTTGTTTCTAAGCCAAGAAATATCCTGCATGGAGGTGAGTTGCCCACTGTAAGCGGTGCCCCCTTCAAAATCGATGTTAAGTCCACCCTTATCAAGCCTGAAAATAAACAAGCCACCTCCGATTATAGTCAGGGCTAAAGTGATGGAAAACATCGCTCGCCTGATAGACATGAAATCGAAATTAGGGTTTACAAAAACATGCAGCATTTTGAGGTCGCCAATCCATCCCTTTAGTTGGCAAACATCGAATATCGTTCGAGTCATAAACAGCGAGGTGAAAAGACTTATTATAAGCCCTAGTGTAAGACTGATGCCGAACCCACGAAGCTGATCGTTTCCAACCACATAAAGAATGATTGCGGTGAAAATACTGCTCATGTGGGTGTCAATAATGGTAGGGAAAGCTCGGTCATAACCGTTTCTAAGAGCAAGAAGAATACTAGCTCCTTTTTCTCGTTCTTCACGAAGTCGTTCGTAAATAAGAATGTTTGCATCGACCGCCATACCGAGAGTAAGCACCAACCCAGCAAGGCCTGGAAGGGTGAAGGTGGCTTTCACAATAACCATGAAAGCAATGGTAAGAAGTAGGTTTGAAAGAAGAGCAATACAAGCAACAAGGCCTGAAAGTCGGTAGTAGAAAACCATGAAAACGATAACAGCAAGGAACGCAAAGATAATCGAATAGGTTCCAGCTTTGATGGTGTCATCGCCAAGGGTAGCGCCAACAGTATTTTCGCTTACTGGCTGAGGTTTTAAAGTGGCAGGAAGGGCGCCCGCACGAAGAATTCTAACCAAGGTGTCGATATCAGCAGGGGTAAAGCTTCCGCTGATTTGGCCATCAGTACGAATGGCTTGATTAAGAACAGGCGCAGAGCGAATCTGCCCATCCAAAACAATTGCAAGATGCCTTTTAAAACCATCTTTGCTTGCGGGTCGATTGCGATTGGTAAGTTCATAAAAGCGGTTACCACCTTCTGATGAGAAGCGGAAATCTACGGTAAGGTCGCCCTTACCATCCATGCCTCTGCGAGCGCTGGAAAGGAAATCGCCTGTGATTTCTTTACCTGCTTCGGTGTTTCTAGTTAAAAGAAAATACTCATATTTCTTTTCGGATTCTCGATCTTTGGGCATCAAGCGTTCAGGATTGGGAATGCTTCTGGAATAGATAAGGCAGGAGTTGGTACCGGGTGCGGTGGTGGCTTCTTTATCTCGTACTGATGCAACTTGCTTGAAAGTACCACTTCTCACAGGATCGGTTTCAGCGGAGCTGTTAAGTCCAAGTGAGTAAAGCTCTTCTTTACCAACTTCGATCCAAGAATAAGAATATTGTGCCCGATCTCCGTTGATTGAAGCATTGAAAGTAGCGGTGCCATTATCTGCCTTGGGGGCAGGTGGCGAATCGCCATCGCGTGAAAGTTGTTTTAAGCGAACTTGATTAGCAGGATCACGCAGATATTTTTCTGCAGCAGCAATAGCCTCTTCGTCATCAAGCCTGTTGGCAAGAATTCTGAATTCAAGCCTTCCCTGCTGGGAGATGAGATCTTTGATGCGTTCAACTTCTTCGGTGGTAAGACCGCGTTTTTCTTTGTTTTGTAAGAATCGATCGCGGATGGATTTGCTGATAGCCTCTTTTTCTTTATCAGGGTAGGCATCTTCAACACGAGCAATAAGCTTCATGATGTCGCCTCTGGGCACGGTCTGATAGTTAGAGCCTTCTTTACCTGGGAATTCCTTGCGGATGGTTTCCAGCACAATTTGCCAAGCTTTTTCTTCAGCTTCAGATTGTTTTCGCCCGCCTGTTGGCAGAATGATTTCCACACGGGGTGGATCACCCTGAATGGGTCGGATGGTTATATTAAAAAGATCTGCAGGATCGATACGCCTTTTAAGCGAAGCAGCAAGCTCTTCAATATTAACCTTGGTACCAGGTTCAATCTTTTTGGAGTCTACCTCGTAAACGAGAATGGAACCTCCAACAAGATCGACCCCAAGGCGAAACCCGCCCTGGCCGCTATCATACTTTCCATATGCCAATAAAAGCACAGCGCTTGGAATAAGGAAAGAAAGAAGACAGATGACAATTCTGCTTAAATTCTGCTTCATAATTTGAACTTTACATCATTGGCGGAACAAAATATTGTGCCGGTTCCCCGCCTTGAGAACCACGGCTTAGGAAGAGACTTTACCATTAGTTTTGGCTTGATGCTCTTCTTCGTTTGAAAAATTTCTAGAAATACTTCCTTTAGTCATACGAATCCGGGTGTTGTCATCAACCTTTAGGGTTAATTCATCCTCGGTATCGCTGACAGCAACTACAGTCCCATAAATACCTGCAGAGGTCAAAACCCGATCATTTTTTTTCATCGTGTTAAGCAGAGTTTTGCGTTCTTTTTCCTGCTTTTGCATGGGTCGCCACAGGATAAAATAAAATAACACCAGTATTCCCATGGGCAGAAATAAATTCATCCAAAAAGGCTCTGGGGTTTGCGCGGGTTTACCCTCTGCCTGGGCCCAAAGCTGGATCGAAATTAAAGTCTGAATCATGAATACCTCATTACCCTTTTAACATTTTCTTAAGCTTGATCTTAAGTTTACTCTTCAAAGCGTGCAAGGCAATCTGCCCTATATGCTTCAAATTGTCCCAAATCGATGGCATCACGCGCACCCTGCATTAGTCTGCAGTAATAGTTTAGATTATGGATTGTGAGCAAAGTTGCCCCTAACATCTCTTCCGCCATGAATAAATGATGCACATACGCCCTAGTGTGATGGGTGCAGCAATAGCAGTTGCAGCCATCTTCGAGGGGTTTTTCTGATCTACGATGTTCAGAATTACGCATTCTAAGTTTACCAAAAGAAGAAAACCCCGTGGCATTACGGGCGTTTCTTGAAGGCATGACGCAATCAAACATATCTATGCCATTATTAACCCCATCTAAAAGATCTTCGGGCCTGCCCACACCCATAAGATAACGGGGCTTGTTTTCTGGCAAAAACGAAGCACTTTGGCCAAGCACTGCCACCATTTGGGCGGGAGTTTCCCCAACGCTAAAGCCCCCGAGTGCATAGCCGGGGAAATCCAACTTAATAAGTTCCTTGGCGCAATATTCGCGCAGTGCTAAATTGGTGCCACCTTGCACGATACCAAATACCGATTGGGTTGGGCTTTTAGCAGAGTCTCTGCATCTGGATGCCCATAAAATAGTTCTATCCACCGCTTGTTTTAATTGCTCGGTATTACAACCAAAGGGCGGGCATACATCAAGGCACATGGCGATATCAGCGCCCAATTTTTCCTGAATTTCGATGGCTTTTTCCGGGCTGAGATCTAAAAGCTTACCATCTAAATGCGATCGAAACGCAGCCCCTTGATCCGTGATTTTGCAATCGTGTGCCAGGCTGAAAACTTGAAACCCCCCGCTATCCGTAAGGATTGCGCCATTCCAATTCATGAACTTGTGTAAGCCGCCCATGGCTTGAATGGTGTCGGGCCCCGGCCTAAGAGCAAGATGATAGGTATTGGCGAGAATAATTCTGGCGGTGGTATCAGCGATTTGGTCGGAGGTTAGTCCTTTAACCGTGGCAAGAGTGCCAACGGGCATAAAAACAGGGGTCTCGATAGAGATACCCCTGACATTTAAAACACCCCTGCGAGCCGTTCCGTCTTTTTTAAGCAGATTAAAGGAAAGACTCATTCGAAAAATCCGGGCAAGAGAAAAACTTAATCGCCTCGCAATGAAAGGCCCATTGCCTGCAGTTTTTCACGAACTTCACTGAGCGAAGTCATGCCGAAATTGCGTGATTCGAGCAGTTCATCCGCAGTCCGCTGCATTACTTCACCCATGGTGTTGATACCCAGGCGACTCATGCATTTTCGCGCACGAACCGAAAGTTGCAGATCAGAAATAGGCCTGTTCATCAAAGCCATTTCCTGCTCGGTGAGATTTTGCGGTAATCGGAATACTGGCTCTCGCTGTGTGGAATCTTCGAGGGACTGGCCCAATCGGAGATTTTTAGCAACCAGCATTTCTTTGATTTCGGTGAGTGAAGTTTCGCCGAAGTTTTTACTTGCGAGCAATTGAGCTTCGCTAACCCTGGTAAGATCACCTAAAGAGCGAATATTCATCTTTTTAAGGCAATTACGGCTGCGAACGGAAAGTTCGAAATCGGTTACAGGAACTTCAAGCACCTGATTATACTTACTGTTATCGCGGTCTTCATCAGGGCTGTAGTACATGGTCTGAGCGGCTTGTGCATCTTTGAGGTAAAGCCTAGCTTGATCATCTAAGGGGTCGGAATAAAGTGCAGTTTTGTAGCAATCGACCGCTTTATCAAATTTGTTGTTATCCTCGTAAAGAACACCAAGGTTTTTGAGTACGCCAACATGAATGGGGGGGTGCTTAAGGCATTTTTCGTAAAAGCCAATGGCTTCGTGATCGTTACCCGCTTGATCGTTTGCTTGAGCGAGGTGGAAAAGTGCCCCTGTATGGGTGGGGTCTAATTCGACAGCCCGTTCAAGATGTTTGACGGCAGAGGCTTTTTCGCCTTCATCAAGAAATATTCCAGCTTTTTGAAAATGGAACTCAGCACTATGGCTTGCCAGTTCTTCTAATTTTACAAGAGTGGCTTTTGCTTCTTTGAGGTTTTCTTTTTGGCGCAGCAAATCAATTCGTTGGAGTTGAACTTGATTAATGTTGTAACCAAGCTTTTCAGCTTTATCAAAAGCTTTGGAGGCTTCTTCGATGTTTTTGGTGGAAAGACAGGCTTTTCCTAGGTAAAAGAAGGCAAGACTGCTTTCGCCATGCGTTAGATTTTCGATCGCTTCGCCGGTATGCCCCATGAAATAAAGAGCGATACCAAGTTTAAGTTGGAATTTTTTCTGGCCCGGAGCGGGAGTGGTTTCAACTTTCTTTTTAAGAAGTTGAACAACTTCTTTTAAGCTTTTGAATTGTTGGTTTCCTTGAGCCAGACCATTGCGAAGTTGCTGGACGGTGCCAGCATCGCAATCTTCTTTTTCCACCATTAAAGTTCGCAAATCAATCAGCATTTGGTCAGCCATAAATTTAACTCCACAACAGTAACATCAAGATGAAAGGTTGAGTAAGCTTGAGGGTTTCCGGACAATAAAGAAAATCAAGCTTTATACAGTTTTGACCCTGCAATTCTTCAAAAGTAAATATATTCACAATAGGGCCATAATCAAGTGTATTTGGCTGGGCGTTGGTAAGGTGGGTCGAATTTGTCTAAATCTTCAGAAAATAGGGCGATACATTTATGAGCTCGATTTCTTGTTATGCGATGGTTGTTTCGGGTCTGGAAAGTATAGCAGCACGAGAGATCGAACTGCGTTTAGGTGCCAAAATCACGCGAAAAACTGATGGTTTGGTCACTTTTAAGATTGATGGCCCGGACCCTGACCTTTTTGAACTCAAAACCACCGAAGATGTTTTTCTTTTTGCCTGGGGCACGGATTCTCTTACTTATCGGGCAAAAGATTTGGAAGATATTCGAAAATGGACCGCCAAAGATGGTGATTGGGCCCGACTTATCAGCCAACATCATGCCATTAAACCTAAAACTAAGGGAAAACCAACCTATCGCTTCATTACCCAAATGGATGGGGAGCATGGCTATCACCGAAAAGATGCGCAAAAGGAGTTTGCTAAAGGGTTGGCCAAGTTCATTCCGCCAAATTGGAGAATGGTGGAGGATAATGCCTCGGTGGAATTTTGGTTGACCATTGAAGAGAAGACAGCTGTAGCAGGGATCAGGATTACAGATAAAACCATGAGGCATCGAACTTACAAGGTCGCACACCGCCCAGCTTCGTTGCGACCTAGTGTTGCAGCCTGCATGGTACGGATTGCAGACCTCAAACCGCAGCACAAGGTGATCGATCCCATGTGCGGGGCAGGCACGATTTTAGGGGAATATCAGCTATTTGCAGAAGGATGGCGTGTTCCCCGGGAAGCTGCCTGGGGCGGCGATATCGAACAAGCAGCCGTATTGGATGCATCCGCCAATACCAGGAGGCTAGGGAAAATTTATTTGCACCGTTGGGATGCCCGCTGGCTTCCGCTTGAGGCTTCATCGATAGACCGTATTATTTGTAACCCACCCTTTGGTAAGCAGATTTCTTCGGAAGTGGATATTAATAAACTCTATCGCGGCCTGATGATTCAGTTTAACCGAATCCTTGCCCCTGATGGTAAAGCGGTTTTGTTGGTAAGTGATTATGCAGCAATCAAAGAAGCATGTGAAAATGTGGGGTGGAAAATCGAAAAGAAGTTCCGCACCCAAATTCTTGGACAAAATGCGGTACTCAGCCTATGGCATAAGCCTGCACCAGAGGGTACACTACCTGCATTAGAAGAAAGTACACCTTATGTAGTGCGCAATGATTTTAAAGGAACGGAATAAGCCATGGCTAATGATTCGATATCTATGAAGTGCGAACATTGTTCTGCGAATCTGAAGTTACCTGGTACGCTTGCACCCGGAAAAAAAATAAAGTGCCCCAAGTGTTCAGGGGTTATCACTGTTCCATCTGCATCTGCCCCTTCCAATCCCCCAAAGGATGAGAAAAAAGTACCGGAAGCTCCGCCTAAAAAAAAGAGTAGTGGCGATGATGATGACGACGATGGTGTGCTCTATGGATTGAGGGATATTCCCAAGCCCGGGGAAGAGGTTAAATCGAAACCCACAGTAAATTACGCTCTTGATACTTCAAACAAGGATCTTCGGGGCCCCGCTCAAGCAGCACTTTTAGGGCCTTCCAATAAAATCATGTTTCGAAGCATGTTTTGTGTCGCACTTTGCGTTTTTAGCTTTGGGACAGCAGTTTGGCCCTTTGTGTTTTCAGAGGATATTCTTGATTACAAAGAAACTTTGAAAGCTTATTTCAAAATCGAAGCTGAAAAAGCAAAGGGCAATCCTGAACTCCAAAAGAAACTTGTTGCAAGAGGCAGTTCAATTGACAAGAATGCTAAAAACGACATCCTTGCCCACAATGTTTATCCGGAAATTGCGGAGAGACAGAAAAAACTCGGCATTACGCCAGACGATCAGGGCATTACCCTTGAACCTGCTGAGCAAGCATTTATCAAAGAAATTCGGACTAAGCAGGTTCCCTATCGCATTTCTTGGATTGTTCTTTCCTTGCTTATCCTTGTTTACAATGCAGTGGAAGCCATGGCTGCAGTTAGAATGCAGGCATTGGAATCTTATAACTGGTCAATGGCTTGTGCAATCATGGGGATCATTCCCTTTAACTGTATTGGCCTTTTGGCCAAGATTTGGTCTGTGGAAGTACAACCCGATCCGATGGAACTGATACCAGATACAGGGTTTAATTTTGCAGATGGCGGCCTATTGGTAGTATTTACCCACCCATTGTTTCTGCTTTGTCTTGAATACATTGGTTCGTTGGCCCTGGGTGCCACTGCTTTGACGGTATTATTGAAACCTGAAGTTAAAGAAGGCTTTACTTACAAAGGTGATATTTAAAACTTATTTCTTTTTAGCACCAGAAAGAAATTGAATCCAACCTTTGATTCTTCCAACCCAATTTGGGGAATGTAGGGCAAGTAATATTCCCTCGACAATTGGGATGGAATCAGTCGCCTTGGGCGTTGCAAGTTCGTAATGAGGCCTGAACTTTCCACTGACAATCGAAATAGACATCGGCCTTGTCATTTCTAGTAAGCCTTCTTCTCCTTGCGTTGCCCCCCAACCGCTAAGGCCAACTCCGCCAAAGGGTGTTGCAGGATGTGCGTGGGGAACAATTGCATCGTTGATGGAAACGCTTCCCACTTTTAATGCCAATGCGATTTTTTCTCCAACTTGAACACTTGAAGTGAAAATACTCGCACATAAACCAAAAGAACAGGCATTGGAAATACGGATGGCATCTTCAATGGTTTTATAAGTAATCACCGATAAGATCGGGGCAAAAATAGCTTCGTTACAAATCCTCATCTCTTCACGAATATTAATTAGGATGCAAGCATCGAAATGCCCATCCTTCCAAATATCTGATTTGTTCAGTGGCCATATTAATTCTGCGCCTTCAACCATAGCTGCATCGATGAGGGGCAGGGCACAGTCTGCCTGTGATTCCATAAGAATCTTTCGAGGCTTAAAATTCCTTGCAAGTTCAAGTAACTTCGTTGCCACTTTCTCCAGCATAGTTTCCGGAATCAAGAACCTTCTGCTTGCCATGCATGTCTGCCCTGCATTAATATTCATGGCAAACCACGCTGCATTAACAGCAAGATCTACATCGCCATCATCTAAAAGTAGCAAAGAATCGATACCTGAAAGCTCGAGAGTTGAGGGGATAAGCCTTTCAGCACATTTTTTTGCGATGGCTTTTCCCGTTTCAACGGAACCGGTCATGACTACAAAATCAATATTCGAATCAATGAGAACAGGCCCTGATTCTCTTGACGAAGAAAGTTCTTTGAAGATATCTGGTGGGAAAGTTTCTAGGAGAAGTTCGGCCAAGATCTTATTAGTTTCTAAAGCATTTTCTGAAGGTTTCCACACAATCCCATTGCCCGCCACCAAAGCTTGAATGATTTGAACCCCGTTGAGGAACAACGGATAGTTCCAGGTGCCAATAATTCCGACAATTCCACGAGCCTTTCGATGCACTTTGGATTTTTGCAGGAACAACCACCATGGCGTGTCGCTGGAACGAATTTTCCTTGGGCGTAACAGATGTGCTGCGTTTTTTTCAAGAAATTTGCATGCTTCTGCAAGGGGCAGGATCTCGGCTCCCAAGGCTTCTTCGTACGGTTTCCCGGAGTCAAGAAATAAAGCTTTGGCAATCTTATCTCTTTGTA
>Ga0194055_10002959_pt1 | contig 13287 bp, 17 predicted proteins | sample SepL449m_MetaG_FD_155482 | JGI IMG/M metagenome (GOLD analysis project Ga0194055, IMG submission 155482) | Anoxic zone freshwater microbial communities from boreal shield lake in IISD Experimental Lakes Area, Ontario, Canada - Sep2016-L442-9m | ecosystem: Environmental > Aquatic > Freshwater >... | reverse complement strand
GGTGGCTACCCAGGCAACGCAGGTGGCTACCCAGGCAACGCAGGTGGCTACCCAGGCGGCACAAGTCTCTATTGCCAGCCAAAATGCTGCAGAAAGCGCAATTGCAGATTATACGAAAGCAGCCGCTTCAGGAAACTTGACCACTGCTCCTGATCCTGCACCGGAAACTTTTTCTGACCAAGCGACTAATTCGAACAATGGTTTCAAAATTATTCTTTCTAAACAATTTCAAGCTAAAACTTTTTCATTACAAATAAAAATGGGACCAGTTGCAGATCGACTCAAAATAGTGGCTGATGCAGCAGTAAAAAAAGCCGCAGATGATAAAGCGCTTGCCGATAAAGCGCTTGCCGATAAAGCGCTTGCCGATAAAGCCGCTGCCGATGCAAAAGCCGCTGCCGATAAAGCCGCTGCCGATGCAAAAGCCGCTGCCGATGCAGCATCGGTAGCAGATAAAGCTGCTTCAGATGCAAAAGCCGCTGCAGATGCAGCTAAGGCTGCTGCTGATAAAGCTAAGGCTGATTCTGCATCAGCCCAGTCTTCTGCAGATAAAACCAAAGCTGAGGCAGCAATTGCCCAAGCAGCAGCAGCATCGGCCCAAGCAACAGCTCAAGCTAAAGAATTAGCCGCTCAAGCTGCCACAAAACTTGCTGAAGATGCAAAGAAAACACTTGAAAAATTGAAATCTACAATTAAGAAAACTACAGGAATCGATCCAAGTGCCGTAAAGTCAACAACTAGCATTCAACCTGAATCTGTTTCACCTACTCCCTTGGAGTCAACTCCTTCAAGGCGTGGTCTAAATTCAAGTAGAAGTAATTCATTCTGGCAATGGATTTTTGTGCTCTTTTTTTGCATTCTTATAATTTTTATTAGGAAGAATAGGAACACTTGGGCTTCGAGGGAAAATTCTGACCCACTACTTCCTGATGAAATTGCCACCATTGCCTCTCTACGGGCTCCTGATCTGAGAGCTCCAGTAATTAAGAAAACAGTAGCTAAAAAAGCGGCTCCCGTACGCAAAAAAGTGACCAAAAAGGCTCCGGCCAAAAAGAAGGCCGGTTGCCAAGAACCTGACAAAAACTGATAGGTTTCCACCTGCATTCAAGCGTTTCCGGCGCCTGGATGCCTCGGGTGGTTAGCTCAGTTGGTAGAGCAGGTGACTCTTAATCACCGGGTCGGGGGTTCGAGTCCCTCACCACCCACTTATGTAGGTAAATCCGAGTTCTATATCCAAACCTTGGATGTGGTTCCAAAGCCTTCAACATACTTCTTGTTTGCATCTAAAACTTCATGTAGAACTGACATTAATTTTTCTCCGTTTTCGGATCTAACAAGAGGGGTTCTCTCGTTACGTGGAGGAAATTAGCAGTCTGAAAGAGAAAAGAGAACTCAATAACTTCTCGCAGTTGCCAGAGACATGCACCTGCAATTCGTCATGCCATTTAACAGCTTAGGATTTACACTTATTCAATGTTGGGTGGAATCAATAATGCGTTATTCTTACAATCCTTTGGCGGCTTTGTGGGACTTGCCATCTTGATCCTTGTTTTAAAGTGGGGATTTACAAGTAACAAGAAATTGATTATTACACCCATCAAAGCGGGTAAGAAAGATCAGTATGGCTTACTCAAACCTTTGCCAACCCCAAGTAATTACATCGAAGCCCAAATGGCATTGCAAAAGCTTGTTGATTCCAACATCAAGGCAACGCTCACGCAAACTCTAGATGGGCCACAATTGATGGTCTTTGAGAAAGATTTAGACATAGCTGCATCTGTGTTGAAATCCTAGAGATGCGCCTAAACCTAAGGTGTTCTAAGGTTTCCCCATGGAAAAGGTAAAAATTGATGAAGCAGCCCTTAAGGCTCGAGTAGGCGATCTTGCCTACGATGTTTTGCGCAATGCTGCAACTGAACGTCCCTTTACCGGTGAATACACAGATACTGAATTAGTTGGCTCGTATCGCTGCAAAGCGTGTAATGCCGAACTCTTTAAAAGTGAAACAAAGTTTCACAGTGGTTGTGGATGGCCATCTTTCTATGCACCATCTGCAGCTGACGCTGTTACCTTGATCGAAGATCGCTCACTTGCTCCACGTATTCGCACCGAAGTTCGTTGCGCTGCCTGTGATTCACACCTGGGCCACATTTTTAAGGGTGAGGGTTATGACGTCCCAACAGATGAGCGCTGGTGTATCAACTCTGTGGCTATGTATCTAGAAGAAAAGAAGTAACGGGTAAACCAAGATTTAACCTGACATTCACTTCGACTCATAAGGCCTCTACACGCTCACGACGATAATTGAGATGCTTCCCCGCCCATGTTCGGTACTAGAAGGGAAGTTGTCATGTCACCACTAATTGATTTTCCAACTTGCTATGTATGCCGTTCTATTGAGTTGGAAATTATTACAAATGATGAGTTTGGTCCCATGACCCTGTGCGGTGAATGCGGATACTCATGGATTGCAAAGTTCGAAGATTTCGAACAACCAATCCTTCGCAGCTTAGCTTCGTAAGTTAGCTACCGTTATTCGTGATGGAAGTCTTCCCCGCGTCCCTTTTTAAAGCGCTCTTTCTTAAATCGCTGGCTAGCAATTACCCAGCGGAAGTGAGCGATATATTCCTTTATCTTTTTCACTAGACCAACGATCCTCTCATCTCAAAGGCCTGTGCAACGCGCTCAACTGAAACAATAAAGGCGGCTGTGCGCAGGTCTACTGAGTATTTCTTAGAAACTTTATGAACATTACCAAAAGCTTTTTCCATACGAACATCTAACTCACGGCGGAACTTGTCAATTGGCCAACTAAACTCTTGAATGTTTTGGGTCCATTCAAAATAAGAGCCCATAACACCACCAGAGTTAGCCAAAATATCGGGCACGATCACAACGCCTTGAGCTCGAAGTTCGCGGTCTGCTGCAATTGATAGAGGCTGGTTGGCCCCTTCGATAATGAAATCTGCGTTGATCTTGTCCATGTTGTTTTCATTAATAACACCGCCCAGTGCAGCTGGAATTAGAACATCGCACTTGACCTCTAGTACTTCGGCTGCTCCGATGCGTTCATCTGCTTGCACATCTGCAAGAGACTTAACATTAAAGATTGATGCGATATCAATTCCCTTTTTATCAACGATTCCTCCAGAAACATCGGAGATAGCAATTACCTTCATGCCAAGTTCTTGGCACACAAGGGCGGCATATCGCCCGACGTTTCCGAAGCCTTGAATTGCAACTGTTGCACCTTTGACCTTCACATCATTTTTTTCCAAAGTTGCAGCAGTAATTTGTGCTACTCCACGACCCGTTGCTTCCTCACGTCCCGGTGCTCCGAACAGTTCAACTGGCTTGCCAGTTACACATGCAGGTTGGAAGCCTTCAAGTCTGTGGAACTCATCCATCAACCACGCCATCGTCTTGGCATCGGTTCCCAAATCTGGGGCCGGAATATCGCGATGGTGACCCAGCACGTGGACTAGGGAACGGGTCCAACGTCGGATGATTTCTTCTTTTTCGATGGGAGATAGTTTTGATGCATCGACCGCTACGCCGCCCTTTGCTCCACCAAATGGAACATCAATCAGCGCAGTTTTCCATGTCATCAACGATGCTAAAGCGCGGACTTCATCAAGATCTACATCTTGGTGAAAACGGATGCCGCCTTTGCGTGGTCCGCGGGCACTTGAATGCTGGACTCGATAACCCGTGAGGACTTCCACATCGTCGCCTCGACGAAGTGGAATTGAAATGACTACTTCTCGTTCACAACTGCTCAGTGCGGAGATAACTCCGGGCTTTAATCCCAGAATTTCTCCTGCTTGGGCAACTTTTTCATTAACTTCGCTAAATGCAGAGGAACCAGAATGTGTCATGGAAGGACAGTAGAAAGATTGTCTAGTGGAAAGAAGGCCTTTTGGGTTTATTTTCTATGAAATCGGGGTGAACGACCCGCCCATTAGGCGGGAAGAAGCTCGGACAGCAAAGCCTCAACTCGGGCTTTAATCTCATCGCGAATTACGCGAACAGATTCAATCCCCTGCCCTGCAGGATCATCTAGAACCCAATCTTCATAGCGCTTACCTGGATAGAACGGACACACATCACCGCAACCCATTGTGATCACAGGAGCTGATCGCTTGGATTACACCTTTATCAATATTTAAAATCTCACCTGCTTGCGCAATTCTCTGATTGACCTCAGCAAAGGCGGAGTGAGTGCTCATGTATTAAACCTATCTAGATCCACACCCTTTGGTTTAACGGTGAGTTAATTAAAGAAGAAAAGGGTGTGAAATGCTGATCAAGGTTGATTTAATGGTCAATACTTGCGCTTGTGATTGTTGATACCGCACTTTATGTAGCTGGCAAGCGAATAGATGGACCAGTTGATATCTCAGAACAGGTTGATATCGCAAGAGCTAAAGATGGCTTTGTTTGGGTGGGACTTGCAGAACCTACCAAGGCTGAGTTTGATCATATTGTTGGTGAGCTCAACTTTCATCCACTTGCAGTTGAGGATGCGGTAAGTGCTAAGCAGCGGCCTAAGATTGAAGATTACGAAGGGTTAACTTTTTTTGTAATCAAAACAGTTTTTTATAATGAATTAAAATCAGAGATCACAACTGGTGAGTTAATGTGTTTTGTGGATAAACATTTTATTGTAATTGTTCGTCATGGCGAGGGCTCACCATTAAGTACTGTGCGCCATGATATTGAGCAACATCCAGATCAACTAGGGATCGGCCCTTTTGCTGTCTTGCACGCAGTCATCGACCGAGTAATCGATGGTTACACAAGTATTGCTACTGAGTTAGAAAATGATGTAGTCAACATAGAAACTAAGGTATTTAGTGGTAAACGTAAAACTTATAGTCAAGAGATCTACTTTCTAAAACGTGAAGTGATTGAGTATCGCCATGCTATTGAGCCACTGCTGCAACCATTACAAAAATTAACCTCTGAAAGTTTTACTAATCTGTCTGGGCAAATTAGGCCATTTTTTCGTGACACATTTGATCACCTACAACATGCATGTGAGCATGCATCGGGTATGGATTCCTTACTAACAACTGTTTTGCAAGCAGATCTTGCCCATGTGCAAGTGCGGCAAAATGAGGATGTTAGAAGAATCTCTGCCTGGGTGGCATTAGCAGCAGGTCCAACCATGATCGCCGGAATCTATGGCATGAATTTTAAACATATGCCAGAGTTAGCAACACAATACGGCTACTTTGCAATCCTGGGCGTGATGGCAGCACTAACAACTTTCTTAGTCTATAAATTCAAAAAATCCCACTGGTTATAAGTAATTACCACTGGCTGATAGGGTCAGCCAGTAATAAAACGCCGGGTTGTTAGCTCAGTTGGTAGAGCAGGTGACTCTTAATCACCGGGTCGGGGGTTCGAGTCCCTCACCACCCACATATGTAGGTAAATCCGAGTTCTATGTCCAAACCTTGGATGTAGTTCAAACCCTTGAATAGTGGATGTATCTGCCTAACCTTTAAATATTTTCAAATCTATAAGTACGGCTAATCACCAATCTTCTTAATCAATTCAGTAATAGCCATACTCTGAACAAAATCTCCCGTTGAATACATCAGTTCAGATTTCCAGTTGGATGTATTTACAAGAGCCATCAAATTAAAACCTGGACCTCCGCCACCATGCCCAACAAAACGGGGTTCAGAATTAGACCAACCTCCATCAGTCATGAAACCAAACCCATAACCAGGTTCTTCAAATCCAGTGTCAAGGTATGAAAGTTGCGTAAGACCAGCCCTAAGTCCCATCAAGTCATGACGATGTCGTGCCAGTTTCATGAGTGATGAAGCAATAGTCTTTGGATCTCCAAGAAAAGTACCTGAGTAAACCCAATTTGGATCGTAGTTTGGAATGCTTGAATGCTTGGATAACCATGGCTCAAAACTTCTAATGTCCAATGGGATTAGAACTAATTTAGTGATTGCATCAAAATATGAAAGTTGGGTTTCTTTCTCAATCAACATGACCAAAAGTAAGTACCCAATATTTGAATAACGAAAACCCTCATTATTGTGAGTCCTTATTGATGCTTTAGCGAGAAGTAATTCTCTTTCCCATGCAGGCTTGCCTTCTTTGACGGCTCCTTGATACTCAGGCATGTCACCGTAATCGTCTAACCCTGAGGTGTGATTCAAGAGGTCAGAAATTCTTCTGGTTTTGTAGCAGTCATGGAGGCCTTGGACATACTGGCCAATTTCAGAATCCAGCGGGATATCAAGTGCGATAACTGCTTCAGCCAGAAATGGCTTAGAGATTGAGTAGATCGGAATCAAATCAGACACAAAAAAAGGGTAACAGGCTGGTGTGCTCCAATAAAAGGAAGCCACATGTTGTGTGCTCTTGATTTGTCACTGGCATTCCCTAATATTGGAGATGAGTCAAGAACGGATATATCCGCATAGTGGGTCAAAGGGAATGGTTTGAAGGTTTGATAACGAGTCCCTCACCACCCACTTACGTGAGTAAGTCCCGAGATCTTGATTGATAAGAATTAATCTCGCTCGGCCCCGACCATCTTTTCCAGCATTGGTTTCACCCGGTTGAGTGTGCCCACTGGTGACACATTTGACGCTACATATGCAACATATCCCCCTAAAGCTACCCAAGGATAGACAAGAGAGATACTCACCAGAATTAAGCCAAACAGTGCGGTGAATCCTAAAAAGATTGGAGTCGCTTTACGCATAACCTTTTCAGGAATTGGAAGAAGCTCATTGTAAGAGATCTCAAACTTAAATTTAATAAAAGCCAAGAGAATCATGGTTGTCCAGTAATTGCCAAATAAGCAGACACCAAAATAGAAAATAGCCCATTTGCGATTGGGCGTATTTAAATTATGAGCAAGTAGTGCAACGCCAAAGGGCATCAAAGCTACCCAAGCCATCGCAAAACCGTGTTGCCAAACAATCCAGGCAGTGGTGCCTTCTACATACTGACTACCTGCGTGATATTGATACCAAGTAGAAAACAAGACAACAAAGCCCAATAAATAGGATAGGAATGTTGGCCAGTTTTCCATGATTGCGGTATTCATATTTTCGCTTTTACTGATCTCTGGTACTAACTCAACAACATTGAGGCCCAATAACGTAATTGCAATGGAAAAGACTCCGTCGCTAAGTGAGTCAATAAACTTGTGACTGATGTGCCGGAACTGCTCGTCCATGTGGGTCTCCAATTCCACCTAAATTTGGTTGAAAAATAACGGGAATTCTTTCTACTCACTACCGACTCGCCCAATAAGTTAGTTGAACCCTCTCTTAATCAATCCCCCGCTGCCTTAGACTTTCCAGCCTACGGATTAGCCAATCGGGGAGAGCAATGACAAATCCAGCTGGACAAGCGCGCAAGCTCTCTGGCGCCAAAAAACTCATTGCACTTCTTTTGGCACCGGTGTTGCCGTGGGTGGCCGCAGTTGCACTTGCGCAGTCGAGTCATGCAGCTTCTCCTCAACAAAATGCAATTGCACAAGCTTCCTGGTTTAGCAATGTAAAAGTGAGCTTTTCTGGAGACAGCGTGATCGTTGCATCTGATGGTTTGCCTAACTGGATGGCAGAAAAATACGCCAAACCAAATGCTGGCGTAGTTGTTCCATTAAGTTCTAGCGATGTCACCCTTGACTTAGCGAGCAAATTAGTTTCTGCACAAAATTTGAACTACACAATGACTTTAAACCCAACTAAGGCAGCCACAGTCACTTCCACATCTTTGGGCGCCATCGGAATACTTGCAAATGGTGCCGTTATTTTTAACCCCTACGAAGGCGATGGCAAAACCGTTGCCGTTACTGGGAATGTTTATTTATCTGATTCCAATGGGCTGAAATGGGGCTTTCTAGATGAGTGCAATGGTCACCCTGGGATGGGGGGCATGTACCACTATCACGCTATGCCGCCATGCGTTACATCGGTCATTGATAAAACTGGTGGACCTTCACATATTTTAGGAATCGCTTTTGATGGTTTTCTTATTTATGGTGACAAAGATATAAATGGAAAAACAGTGTCTTCAACACAATTAGATGCGTGTAATGGAATTACTAGCGCAACACCAGAATTTCCAACCGGTGTGTATCACTATGTTTTAACTCAAGAAAAAAGTAATCGATCTACTATCAACTGCTTTGCTGGAACGCCAACAATCACTCAATCATCTGGTGGACAACCTGGTGGAATGGGTGGAATGCCAGGAATGGGTGGTCCGCCACCTGGTGGAATGGGCGGACAACAACCTGGCGCACAACCGCCAGTTCAACAACCAGTTGCTCAAGCAAGTGCAACACCAGCGCCAACACAGACTCAACAGCCAGTAGCTCAAGCATCGGCAACACCATCGCCTAGTTACACAACTTTATATAAGGCTGTTAAAACGACTCAACTAATGTGCCAAAAAGGCACGATTAAAAAGACTGTAACTGCAACGGCATGTCCGGCTGGTTACAAGAAAATCAGTGCCAAAACAATTACAACTTATGTGGAAACTAAGGTCTTAGTTAGTCCGTAAGTTTATATAGGTAATTAGTTGTTCTTCACATACTCAGCAGCATGAGGAAAGCCATTAGCTTCAAGCTTCTCAGCCACATCAGCCTTCACGGCCTGCACAACTTTATGTGTTCCGTTGCAGTTCTTCTCCGGATCTGTGGTGTATCCGCATTGGCAAGCGCCCATGACATATCTCTTTTCTTCTAAAGGTGGGGAAATCGTATAGCAAGTGGATTACTCTTCTGCCCATGACCATGCGCCCAGAAGTAAAAGCATTCCTTGACTATACGGCTATCAATAATCCGCTGCCAGCTGATGCAACGCTAGAAGAGCGTCGAGCAGATGCCGCCGATTACTTAATGTATGCCGGCCCAGAATCTAAAGATGTGGATGTTGAACACACCTATTTCACATCCCCTACCGCTGATTTACATGCCGTAATTTTTCGCCCTAAAAATGTAAAGCCGAACGCGCCAGCACTTGTGTACTTCCATGGCGGCGGGTGGATATTTAGCTGGACGCTTCGATACGCACCGCAGATGTCAAACATTGCCGCTGAAACAGGTTTTGTCGTCATTGGTATTAACTATCAAAAAGCACCGGAGCACCCATTCCCAACGCCGTTTAATGATTGTTATGCCGGTTTGTTGTGGGTAGCAAAAAATGCTGCGCGCTTTGGAATTGATCCAACAAAAATTGGTGTGGGTGGAGACAGCGCTGGTGGAAATTTAGCCGCCGCTGTTGCATTAAAAGCTGCCGATACTGGCGATGTGAAGTTGGCGTATCAAATGTTGATCTATCCATGCATTGATATAAACTTCGAAACTCAATCTTATAAAGAGCATGCTCTGGGCTTTGGTTTAGAGGCTGTTGGTATGCAATGGGCTTGGGAACTTTATATTCCAGAAGATCAGCGCCAGAATAAATATGCGGTACCCGGCAGAGCTACAACCTTTAATAATGTTGCCCCGGCAATTATCGCTTTAGCTGAGCACGATGTTTTACGCGACGATGGTGTCAACTATGCCGCTGCACTAGAAAAAGCCGGCATTGCTGTAACACTGAAGGAATATCCGGGCATGATCCATGGATTCTTCGGTCATGGTTTTATGGTGAGTGAGGCCTATGAATTACGTAAGTGGCTCAGTTCCCAGATAGTGAAAGCCGTTAAGTAGTGCTCACTGCACATACTTTATTGATCGCTGGCTGTTTATTTTTTGGGGCAATTCTTTATACATCCGTAGGACATGCGGGGGCTTCGGCATATATCGCCATTATGACTTTGTTTGATCTGCCACCAATTGTTATCAAACCTACTGCACTGACGTTAAATATCTTTGTTTCTTCATATGCATCCCTTCGCTACATCAAAAGCAACTTATTCCACCGCTCCCTCTTCCTTTATTTAAGTCTGGGTTCAATTCCTGCGGCTTACATTGGTGGGCACATCAATCTTCCCAGCCATATTTATAAGCCAATTATTGGCATCTTGCTCCTTCTTTCTGGAGTTCGCTTCCTCGTGCAAGCAATGCAAACAGAGAAAGTGACACGGCCGGTAAACATCGCGTTAGCGATATTCATTGGCGCCTGCATCGGCCTGCTTTCAGGAATTACTGGCACAGGCGGTGGAATCTTCTTATCGCCTTTGATTATTTGGCTGGGTTGGGTAAGTGTTAAACAAGCCAGTGGAACGGTCGCCGCTTTTATCTTGGTTAACTCGGTTGCAGGTTTACTTGGAAATATTCATTCGCTGTCATCACTCCCCCATCAATTACCGAGTTTTTTAGTGGCCGTATTGCTTGGTGCATTTATCGGTACTCGCTTTGGAATCTCCCGCTTTTCCCCAAATGCGGTTAAACGCGCGCTCGGTTTTGTTTTACTCATAGCTGGAGCTAAATTTCTTTTTGCATAAAATAAACCCTCCCGTCGGGATTGTCGGGAGGGTTTATTTTTGAACTATTTACTTCTTACGTCGCTTGATTCCATTTTCATCGTAATACTGGCGCCAAATACCACGGTGAATTGGGATTCGCAATGGTAATGATCGCACACCTGGAATTACTGGAATTAAAATCAAACCTAATGACATGATTCCCATAATCACCATGATGTATGCGTCAGCATTTGCACCAATTGGCTTGGAGTTTTCATTGTTAAATGGCGGAATTTGATACCAGAATGAATACAGCCACAGCCATGCTTGACCTGGATAGCGACCAGTTTCATTCATCATTCCCCATGTGCCACCCTGCAAATTAGCTGTAGTACCAGCTTCATCTAAATAAGCACCATCTCCGAAGAAGAGAATCTGCTTAGTGTTATCAGTTTGGAAAAATCCACCTTGTGACAAAAGCGCTGCATCAAGTGCACCACCCTTAGCCATGTCGGTTAAACCTTGAGCCAATACTGGAACTGGACCGTAAGCACCTGCGGGAACTGTTGAAATTTTTCCCTCTGCCTTAGTAATCGCATCATCGTAAGCAACTGCCCAGTCGTGCTTTTGGGAATCGGCAGCTGATTTCCACGTTGCAAGTGCACTGGCAATTTCAGTGGATAAAACTTGTGTGCTCAGCGGCGCAATAACAAACTCATTAACGGTGTCGATGGGACGAGTGACGCCTGCCCATTTTTGTAGCCACAATGGACCTACATTTAAGCCATCGGAAGCTTTGTTATATGGAGCGCCATATGTTGCAGTTCCACTTGATCCTGAAAGTTCTTGAACTGCAGTTGCATAAAAATTATCTGGGTTGCTAATAGCCCACCCTTTAAATGTTAAAGGAGTGTCATCAGGAGAACCTAAAAAAAGTGAAAGAAAAATCGCCACAATTGCCACAAGAGCAACCGCGATGCTTCCTTCTTTAACGATGTCATACCTCTTTGTCTTACCGGTCCAAGGCGCAGCATCGAAGGCGTGTTTGGCTTCTTTAGAAACGCTCATAGTTATGCCCCGCTTCCTGGAGTTGGTTCGGCATCAATAGGCGGGACAACCCCACGTCGACGCACCATCAATACGTGAATCACAGTTATTACTCCCAAAATTAAAGGCAAGAAAGCAACGTGTAGAAGCAGCATCTGTCCCAGATTTGTTACTGTAAAAAACGCACCGATTCCTACCGAGTTAAAACCATCCTTGGCTTCAAAGGAGATCCACTGTGAGTCAAAGTTTGTTTGAACAAGGTAGCCAGTAAATGCAGTTGCAATGGATGCAACGAATGCAAGTGCGCCAGTTGCCCAGGTTCTAAAGCGATTTCCACGCCATGCAGCCATCCAATATTTGCCCCACAAGTGAATAACCATGAAAACGAAAAAGAGTTGAACGGACCAGAAATGAAGGCTGTTCATAAATTTACCGACATCTGATGTGTGATACCAAGCCGGTCCCTCAAATGCCAAGACAATGCCGGATGCAATGATCATGGCAAGAGCTGAAAGCGTTAGTACCCCAAATACATAGATCCACGAAGCGACATATGCAGGTTGATCATCGGGGAGTAATTTTTCAATAGGTAAATTCTTTTGCCACTTATTGCGCAGTTTTGCAGTCCACATTTCACTCATTTGTGGTCCTCTTTATCCTTAGGAAAAGGAATCAGAACTGCGAGAGCAAAAATTGTGAGCATCAGAATAATTACAATTAAGTTAGAAACTGAAATCTGTAGCCAACCTGATTTTAGATAAGTTGCAGGATGATTCATAAAATCTGAAATCCAGCCTGTCATTGGGTTCTCCGTCCGTTCAAAGAAGAGTTCTCTCTGCTTCGTTACGGCTACGGTACGACTTACTGCTTGGCTTCCCTACGTAAATAACGAGGGATACCACTCCTTAGCGCTGGTACTACGGGATTAAGAGTTCTTTAAGCAAAGTTTCAACACGCAACTTGATTTCATCGCGAATAACTCGCACTGATTCAATCCCCTGGCCAGCAGGATCATCTAAAACCCAATCTTCATAACGTTTACCTGGATAGAACGGGCAGGCATCTCCGCAGCCCATTGTGACAACAGCATCAGATGCTTGTACTGCTTCGGGAGTTAAAACTTTTGGAACATTGTTTGCAATATCAATGCCTAGTTCGGCCATTGCCTCGATTGCAACAGGGTTAATCGAATCTTTCGGAGCAGAGCCAGCCGATAAAACTTCTATGCGATCCTGGCTAAGGTGCTTCATAAAACCGGCAGCCATTTGAGACCGGCCGGCGTTGTGTACGCAAACAAAAAGTACGGTTGGTTTATGAGTCATGAGTAATCAACTTTGTTAAACCCAAACCACATAAGGCACCCAGTATTTGTGCAGCAATAAACTTCATGGCACAGCCCGGAGCAATTCCTGCAAAGGAGTCGCTAAAGGTTCGCCCAATAGTTACAGCTGGGTTAGCAAATGATGTGGAGCTAGTGAAGAAGTAGGCGCTGCCAATCCATGCTGCTACTGCTGCTGGAATCACAACAAGATTTTTCTGACTTACCAATAAGTTGATCACAAGAATTAATCCAGCAGTTGCCACAATTTCGCCAATGTATAAGTTGCCACCAGATCGAACTTTTGTGGCGCTTTCAAGAAGTTTATGACTAAACATGGCATTTGCCAGGGCTGCCCCAGTTATTGCGCCTAATACTTGTGAAACTGAGTATCGAACAAATTGAATCATTGAGCTTCGGCCTTGAATCAGATCAACCATAGTTACAACTGGATTGAAATGTGCGCCGCTGATGGGAGCCACAATCGTAATTAATACATATAAGCCAAAAACGGCTGA
>Ga0194055_10002958_pt1 | contig 13288 bp, 7 predicted proteins | sample SepL449m_MetaG_FD_155482 | JGI IMG/M metagenome (GOLD analysis project Ga0194055, IMG submission 155482) | Anoxic zone freshwater microbial communities from boreal shield lake in IISD Experimental Lakes Area, Ontario, Canada - Sep2016-L442-9m | ecosystem: Environmental > Aquatic > Freshwater >... | reverse complement strand
ACCAAACAATTGTTGCAAGGGCTTCATCAATTGGTTGGTAATGTAGTATGTGTAATCGATCTTCAAATGGTTCTCTACAATGTACTCGGGTGTCTCTATTCTTTCACCTAAAAGAAGCTTTTTTATAGTTCCTGGTTGATGAACAAATACAAACTTCATACGATCACCTGGTTTAGGTTTGTTACCCGGATCACGCTGACCAATGCGGTCAGCCAACACTTTATGCGCAATAGTATGTGGATTCTTGTAATCGCTACGCAGAGCTCGTGTAATCATCAATTTGTCCATCGGAACTTTGCCCTGAACCAGTTGATTCAATGCATTGTCTAAATATTCTGTCGCCTTTTGGACATCGTTCTCTTTCATCAGTATGTTCAGGATTCCACCATAAGTATCTTTCAAGTAATCACACGAGTCACGACGTTTTATAGACAAACCCATGTATTTCAATTTACCCTTGTTGGGATTGGTTTCGTACAGCATACCCACATAACGTTTTTTGGATAGAATGATAAAAGGCATCAGCGTTTTCTCGTAAGTAAGTTCCATGGGCGATTTCAAGAAATCCGTACAGAGATGCGCAGCATCTTGCGCAATTTCAATCGTGATTTCCAGTGCTTTCTTACCACGTATGGGTTCTCCGGTTTTGGGATCTTGAAGGTTGAAAGTGAAGAATACAGAATCTGTGTTGTGTACTATCATGTTTCCAATACCCGCGGCAAAATGGTGGTTTTCAGTGGTAAGATCATACACATATCCTTTGTAAGGAATTTCTTCCATACGATTAACACGTTGAGGATACATAATTTCGTCAACAATATGTAGATAATATTCGGTTTCTGTATAATGGTCTCCATAAATCGTTTTATAACTTAGTTCAATTAGATGTCCGAGACTGGTGAAAATATGATACCATATCATGGCATATTTTTGACATGTAAAAGGTATTGTTCTCTTAATTTTTGCTTCATAATCACATTGTCCACGTTGTTTATCTGTAACATCTTTATCCTTGGGTAAAGGATAGTGTAACAATTCATCCCCCAATTTAACGTCATTGGGTGATACCTCACTACCATCCGGTTTCAAAAGTGAATGGTCGTCCGTTACATCTACAATGCCTGTAGGAGTTGAAACACGAATCATTTTTTTATGTGTGGCTAATTTGTGACGAATGATACGATGAATACGTGTCCATCCTTTTTCCGTCCAAACCTCTACATGTTTCGGTAATTCACATACTTCTTTGTCTTGTTTTCCTGGTTCTTTACATGGTGTCCACCATGGATGTGGAATATTCATTTTATATGGGAGATTTTCAATAGTTACTACATATGGTTTTTCTGAATATTCATTCTTTATTAGTAATGGTGTATAACTCGCCACACTGTCGCCGTATATATATTCCGCTTTGGTCAGTACAGTTCCGTGAGATTCCGTCGCATATTCGCGGTTTTGATACACCTCCTCGATGATTCGCTTCGCATACGTAATCATGAGTCTACCCGTGGATGTTGTAGATGCTGCCACGTCTTGTTCGTAAAATGTCGACGTCTTGGCACCGCACTGTCCGTACAGTGAATTGGCGGTTACCTTGTAACCAAGCTGGCGCTTGTCCAAAATGTTCTGCATGAAGGGGTCCTTTTCGGTTTTGATCATTTTCCGCGTGTCGGAACGGGCTCTGAGAAGCTCTTCCAGAATGGACGGCATGATGGATTTTTGGTTTTCGGGCAACTGTGCCCAACGACACACTTTGGTACCCGATTTGATTTTTTCCGCCATGGCCTTGGGGTGTTTCCTCACATATTTGAATGTATCAAATTCCACGTCCACATATTGATGTTCCGGCAAATTGTCGTAAATAAACTGGCCATTGTAATCCTTTTCGCCTGTGGTTCGGATCAAATTGCCCGTCAAATCGTACTCCTTCGTCCACACCTTGCTGTCATGCGACAAATTGTTACTGATCATTGACGAAGGATACAGCGACGCATAATCCACACATGCGACTGGATTGTCCATATACATGGAACACTTGGGTGGCAATACGATCGCACCTTCATACCCGTCGTTGTTGGTCGTTTTTTCCAAATCGGGCATCAACGTACCCTTCTCTCGGCATTTCTTGGCTACGAAACTGGTGAGTTTGATTCCCTGACCACGAAATACCAAGAAACTGATGGGTACACTACAAATCCTTGACATTTCCACATAACCTGTAATGACATCGATTTTGTTCATGAGATGATGGACCAGGTTGCAATCTTGAATACAGTATTTCGCCACAATGGCGCGATCTGTGGCGCTGCCATTGGTCAATCGGAAAATATCCTGTGGAGATACGTCGTCCTTGGCCACACCCCATTTGATGCCGAATTTCCCGATGGGAATGTCATGATGTCCTTCGATGACAATAACATTGTAAGACGCTCCCTCGGATTCAACACCCTTGATGATATCAATGACTTGGAATTTTTTGCCATTTTGGTAGTAATCCGACGTGAACCCGGTTAATTCAATGTGAATGTAGTCGCGAATATTGACTCCCGTCAAGTTTTGACTATAAAGATGAGTAGTTTGTTGGTCGTCGTTATGAACCACTTTTTTGATGTCATCACTGATGTATTGACCCGCAACATCGTCCAATTTGTACGAGGGAAGATTGAAATCTCGGCGAAAATAAGTATACATATCAATCTGCAATCTGCCAGCGGTTTTGTAGTACCGCAAATCGTATTCGCCACTCGCCAACACCACCTTGGTATTTTCAATGGCGTATTCATTGTTCACCAATTTCGCACATACTTCGCCTTTCTTACGCGACAACATGAGAAATTCACGTTCACAATGGTTCTCTTGCGCGCGACGAAACATGAATTCATAATCAAACCCAAAGATATTGTATCCAATAATGATATCCGGGTTTTCCTTTTGTATGAGATTCGACCATTGGAGCAACAAATCACGTTCTGTTTCAGTTGTATCTATGACCGCTCCTTGGATATCATCACAGGTGCCCAGAACCAAACAATGATTGAGGTAGGGTTGTGGTTCACCATATTTCATAAATGTGGATCCAATGAATGTTACTTTGTCGCCTTCTAATCGTGGAAATATCCGGGTAAGAAGATCGTTGGTAATTTGAACTTTTTCATCACGATCGTATTCCGAATGGGTCAAAACATCCAAAATAGTGGTTGTATTGGCTGTTTTTTTTGCTTGTATTTTGTGTTTGATTTGTTTTGGTTCGTCGTCCTCCGCGTCGCTGTTCCCATCTTCTCCGTCCCCTCCAAATTCTGTTTGTTGTTCGCGAAGTGTTTTTTCAAACATGCTGTCAATCGTGAGAACCTTGTTGGTTTCTTCATTGGCCAATTTCTTCACATCATCTATCGTGGTCTTCACAATCCTTTGAATCATTTGACTCAGTTCGGCGTCGGAAGGCGTGAATTTCGGGTACACCAAATCTACATCCGGTAATGTATCTTTATTGAATGCGGTATACATGGCTCGTTCGAATGTGTTTTTGGGGTCAGGAACCACTTCTTTTCTGTGATACAAATCCACCAAATTGGACGCTAACCGTTTGTAGGATTTAATTGGTACAGGGAAATCACCGTGACTACTACTTGCCTCAATATCATAACTACAAATTTTGTAGGGTACGGGGGTTTCTTTTTCTGGCATCGGTAGGATAGACACTATGTCACACACATATTCAAAATCACATGTGGATGTTTTTTGTGTAGGTTGGGTGGTTCGATTCAATTGTATCTGAACCCATCCTGATGGACTCACATTGTAAATATGAAAATACCGTAAAATAGGGGGGATGTTACTCTCGTACAATTCCAAACGATGTCCTTTAAAAGTAAACGGTTTTCGGATTCGTTCGCCATCTTTGTCAGTATACCACAAATTCTTTACTTTATTTAGGGCTGCCGAATTTGCGAAAATAATTTTAGCGAATTTATGTTGTTTTCCAGCCGTAAATCCGTACAATTTTTTGTGTTTTTCGATTTGTACATCTAGTACCGATTTACCGTGAAACTGCGCTTTTTCTTGGAATTCTTTTAGAAGAGCTCTTGCGTCTCCTTCTGTCCAAGTGTCTGACACTTTCACGAAGAAGAAAGGTTGATAATCCGTCAAATAGATACAACATGTTTTACCTTCTTCGTTGATACCAAACATTTGAATGATGAATTGCCGTGTTTCTCTAGGCTTGTCATCCGTATCACTTCCAGATTGGGTGGCGTCTTGTAATATTTTGCTCGGGAACTCATCGTAGATATTGAAATCAAACAACCGAAAAGATTTCGTTTTGACGACCCTGACGGTGCGTTTTTTGAGTATAACTGGTGTTGTTGTCATTTTCTTTGCATAAATTGGTGAGAAGCGTTTAGATTGATTTTACGAGTATCGTTGATTTTTTTGAATCAATTTTTGTGTGAACCATGGTCCACCGTATTTGTATACATATATAGTATCATGGATTTCTTCGGAATGATGGGTAAAGAGGAACGAGAACCTATGGGCGACAAAATACTTGTATTTGATCGTAAATGTATTGTGATTCCACATGCCAAAGGCCGCAAAGGGAAAAAGGTCGTGTGTGGGTTGGTATATGCCGACTGGTGCGGGCACTGTTCTACTTTAATACCAAAGTGGATTCAAATGGTGAAAAACATCCGTAAGAAAGTGCAGAAAAATCAATATTATGAACCCATGTTGGCTCCGATTGAAGACAGTAAAATGGATTTATTACGCGAATTCAACGAAAAAAATACCGATTATTTAGACAAAAAAACTATTCAATTTTCAGGATATCCCACTATTTTTAAAATACAAAATGGTACTATTTCTTATTATGACGGAGAACGTGAAACAGAACCCATGGAACGCTGGTATATGTCTGACAGTCTACGAAAATCCGTACCATTGCGAAACCGTAGTAAACATAAAAAAAAAAGAATAAATAATCGCACTCGAAACATGTTGACAAAATAATATTCATTTTTATAAGGGAGGGAGCGTATGGGGACCAAGGTCCCCCGTAAATTTCATATGTAAATGTATAGGTGAATTACACATGAAAATGAAACGTTCCGTCATTATCATATTTTTTATATTGGCATTCTTATCTGGTCTTTATGTTTACTCCACACAACGCATTCAATTTACGGCAGTAGCCATGGACAAAGTGATGAAGCCCAAGGAGAACTTACAAAATAAAGAAGATAAAACGTCCAAATGCCCCAATGTATTGATACGCAATGGTAATATACTGTTGCTCTATAACAGCACGAATACCCACGATGAAATACCCATCCAATTCAACAGTTTAGATGAATACACCACCTATCATCAAAATCAAAAAGCGGCTGGTTCAACATGCCCCGTATTATATTTACAACAAGAAAATGATGCGCAAGGTAATGATGTGTATCGCGCACGTCCCAGTCCTTATGATACACAAGGTGGTATGCCACCCATCACAGTCGGAACACCAGTCAGCACGCTCATTGGTGCCGCGCCCATTTCCTTTCCTCCGGCAGCACCCATTATCGATGCCAGTCGTAGAGAGTCGCCATTTAACGCCAACAATTATGCTGGATTCGACCCCTACGGCCTACAACAGGGTGTGTTCTCACAATTGGACCAAATACATATGTCCACGGGTGCGGACGGTACAAGTGACAACCCTATGGATCCCAATTGGGGCGGCGTTGAGTTCTCACAAGCAGCGGTTGAATCTGGAAAATATGTTGACAACAATGTGTATCCAGCCAACACGTCGAGAAGCGGCAACACCCAATTTTTTCCCGGAGTATACAACAATGTAATTGCTGATCCACCCAATGTGGTTAATTCTCGTCAAGGGTGATCATTTTTTGACACATTTGGTGTGCGAAAAATCTACAAAAAAAACCTATAAATACTCGCAATACTACTTTTGCTTATTTTGCGCATCTTTCCACCGCTTTCGTACTTCATGTTCTCCAAACATTTAGGGTCGTTCTTGCATGATTCTAATAGGTGATAAAATGATGTGAAATGTTTCATGATGGCTATCGCGGTTACCGCACTAATACCGGGTACTTGACATAACATGATTTCGCCAATGTTTTCCTGAGTCACGTTCTCTTTTTTTACTTTTTTCACCACATTACAATAGGATGATTCGATATTTTGTTTTGTGTTTACATCATTTGTATTGTTCGAAGGTTCTCCAAAATTCTCATCGCTGCGCAGGGGCAAAGCCACCTTCGAATTTAGATTATAATCACTACATAATAGAACACCTTTTTGGATGTTGCGTTCGATTTTATCTGCCATCCAGACCAGTAATTCGGCGGTTTCTTGTTGTGAGCTGGTTCGTATGGGTCTAAACCCTTTGAAAAAATGGAGGGAGGTTAGGACTGAATAAACGAGACGACGTTCTTTGGGTGTTCTCAGGGCATTCAGTGCGCCTTCGATTACATAAATGACTTGCGACGGGGAAAACTCGTCGGAATGTAGTAGCCGATATGATTGTTCTTCATATCGACTGTCTTTGATGCTTGCCAGCAGGTCCGTGAGCGATTTACGTTCCACAATAGCTACTATGCGGTCTTCGTTGTTTTTAAGAATAAAATCGCCTAAAGGCAATACTTCCTTGACAATTTGTACTGTGGACTGGATTTCTGGATGGGCTGCCAATAATTGCTGTATTTTTTCGTAAACCCCTGTTTCTCGTTCATCCACAATTAATTTCATGTTCTCCCTAATAATAAGTATTCTACAACCATACTTATTATATCATTTTACCTCTACATTAATGCGAATTTGTAGATTTTTCACACACCAAAGGTGTCGAAAAAGTTTGGTCAGAGAGCGAAGCACACAACAACCAACTCCTCAGGGGTTTGAATCATTTTTATAAGGATACAACTCCATTTTTGGAAAAAAATGGTCAAGTTTCCTTAAACAAGTGTATCAAACTTACCGTAATAATTTTGAGGTTTACCACCCACAGGACGTGTAGGTCTAACACGAGGATTCACTGTGAATGCCATGCGGACACCCGATAAGGGCAACCCGCGGGTATTGTAAGCAATCCATCGTGCAGCGGGCATGACCGCAGTAGGAACTAATCCGGCCTTTTTGGGGCCACCACCTTGGTTTTGGTTTGTACGCGCGATACTTGTCAATCGTGCATTATTTGAGCGTCGAAAAGGATTTCCCATAGGCATCTTTGCTAGATATTGTTTATACACTAGTGTAATATTTAAATTTTTACAGTTTCTTCATACGCTCTTCCTCGCTTCACATAATGAAATGCCCCCATTGGTAAGAGTCACATATCGACTCAACAACTAACGACACGTAAACTTCTCACTGTTATACGAGAAGGAGGGGGCGTACGGGGGGACCTTGGTCCCCTGTATAAAATTGAAAATAATCTAAACAAATTGCTATATTGTATTACAGAGCAGTAAAAATGAATACGCAAATTACCGATGATGATATCCGTGTGGAAAGAAACGCGCATGGTATTGAAACGCTCGTGTTCGATCCTTTCAATTCCCTAAATAAAGAAATACAGCCCGACGAAATCATGAAAATCTTGCGTAATTATGGTATCACCGTTCCCATACACAACTTCCAATTATACAAACGCGCTTTCATACACAAATCTTATATCAAGCGTCCTCATATTGAAAATCAACAAAACCATATTGTGATTGTGGACCGCCCTGATAATTGTCTACCACTTTATTCTAAATCAAATGAACGCTTGGAATTTGTGGGTGACGGTATTCTCGAGTGTATTACAAAATATTATTTGTATCGCCGTTTTCCGAAAGAAAATGAGGGGTTCATGACGGAAAAGAAAATCGCACTCGTAAAAAACGAATCCATCGGTAAAATGGCCATGGAAATGGGGTTACATAAATGGTACGTATTGTCTAAACATGCGGAATCCAAACAAACGCGTACCAATCTGAAAAAATTGGGTTGTCTTTTTGAGGCCTTCATTGGTGCCATGTTTTTGGATATGAATAAAATTTCTGTGAAAGACGAAGGTGGATGGTTTGAAAATACATTTGTGACGGGTCCTGGGTTCCAATTTGTCCAAATCTTCGTGGAAAGTGTGTTTGAGAAGCACGTTGATTGGATTTCGCTCATCCAAAACGATGACAATTTCAAAAACATTCTTCAAGTGAAAATACAAAAGGAATTCAAGGTTACACCGCATTATTTGGAAATGGATACTCATTCTTTGGAAGGTGGGTACCATATGGGTGTGTATTTGTGTTTGGGACAACCTATTCATATGGCGAAGATGGAGGATGCCGTGTCCATTTCTACATTTTCAAGTTACGGTGACATACATCAATATATGTGTCAACATCGTCATGCTCTCATCTTTTTAGGTTCAGGTTCTCACAAAATTAAACGGAAGGGGGAACAACTCGCATGCGAGACAGCAATACATATTTTGGATAAATTTTAACGCTTTTACACCGATGAACATTTGAATTGGAACGGTCATCAAAGCGGTCGGTGTAATAAAGGGCTCGGGCAACGGGGTCAGAGAGGACTCTGTTGATTCATCATCCGTAAAACATTTATTTCGAATTTCCATGACATTTCGCAGTACAAATACATTGGGTATTTTTACAAAAACACTTCATATTATATTTTTTACTAAATAATGTAGGATCCTTCACATATTTTGGGACTGGTGTGGGTAACACTTGGCTACCTTTCGCTGGTTTCGTTTTTCCTGTTTTTATATTTACCATAATCATCATCATGATTTTATGAATTCTATAATTATACGTTATAAACAAAAAATTGCCCAATAAATAACAGCAAGAGGAAAATATACATAGATAAAAATACACTCATAATATATACTGGTAATGAATATTTCGAGTTTAGACCAATTTAAGGATAAATACAGGATTCGTTATAACCCTAAAAAAAAACAAGACATTGTTGTGAACATTCATGACGAAAAAATCACGGAAGATCCCGATATGGGAAATGAAGAAAAAAAAAATAATAAAAAAGTGGAAAAAGATGAGGATAAGGATGAGGATGAGGATAAGAATAAGGATAAGGATGAAGATACGGATGAGGATAAGGATAAGGACTCGGACAAAAAACCCGAAAAAAAACACAAAACAACCATTGTGGACAAATCTGCTACTTCCAACATTGACCGTGAATTGGTATTAAAACGTATGCGTGAATTCAAAAAACCCAAGAAAACATCTGGGCCCAATTCATATACGGATGAAGAAATAGCGTTTTTTTCTAACGACGACAAACCAAATGAAAAAGAGACCGTGGAAACTTCCACCAGTGAAATAAACACTATCAAGAAAAGTTCGGAAACTATTATGATAAAAAAACCCAAAGCACAAAAAACTGTCAAAATAATGAGCCCGGTCGCCGAAGAACTTACTACAGAAAAAACTGGTACTGTAAAGGCTAAGCGGGCTCCGCGCATTAAAATCGTTTCCAAACTTACCATCAAAGAACCTCTCATTGACAGCAAAGCAGTTACAGCAAGACTTCCGCCCATGGAAAAATCCGTACATCGTGTGTCAAATTTCTATATGACTAACCGCAAATTGGCCATCTCCAAATTACAACAAATGTTTGAACCTGAACGCACTGAATTCATGGAAAACCGCGAAAAAGTGTCATGTGACACGGGAAATACAACCGATTTTGGACTACTTCCTCATCAAAAAATCGCCCGCGAATATTTGAATCTATATACCCCTTACCGCGGCCTGCTGCTTTATTTTTCGTTGGGAAGTGGCAAATCATGTACCAGTATCGCGATTGCGGAAGGCATGAAAACCGACAAACGAATTTTTGTTATGACCCCCGCATCTCTCAAAATGAATTTTTTTACCGAATTAAAAAAATGCGGTGACCCGCTCTTCAAAAAAGACCAGTTTTGGGAATTTGTCTCAACCACAGGTCATCCCGATTATACCGAAGTCTTGTCCCGTGCGTTATCCTTGCCGACTGAACAAATTGAAAAACAGGGCGGGGCGTGGTTGGTTGACATACGAAAACCCTCGAATTTTGCCACATTATCAGGTAACGACCAAAAAATCATTGATGACCAATTGAATGCCATGATACGTAACAAATATGTGGATTTGAATTACAATGGTTTGAACATGCGCAAAATGCGTGAATTGACCGACGATTTTACCAAAAATCCCTTTGATCATTCCGTGGTTCTCATCGATGAAGCCCATAATTTTGTCAGTCGCATTGTCAATAAGATCAAGAAAAAGGGGTCTATTTCATATATGTTGTACGATTATTTGATGAAAGCCACCGATTGTCGTGTGGTGCTATTGACAGGTACACCCATCATTAATTATCCGAATGAAATTGGTATTTTATACAATATTTTACGAGGTTATATTAAAACATGGATTTTCCATCTCAATGTGAAATCGAGCCAAAAAGTCACACGTGATACCATTCTAGATATGTTGGACCAGGGCGGATTACGCACATTTGATTACGTCGAATACAACGGAAACAAATTGACGGTCACACGCAATCCCTATGGATTCGTGAATGCGCGCAAGCCGGGTCCACGATCAAAGCCCGCCGCGAATAAAAAAGGGGGGAAGAAAGCGGTAACTAAAAAAAGTATCAAGGTTCATAAGGTTTCTCGACGTACAACTAAGAAACAACGCGCTGTACCTGTGATAATTTCGGTTGATACGGAGAACCTTATTACTGAAAAAAATAATGATATAGATACAAATAAATTGTCAAAAGAAATCGACCAACAAGCAAATGGTGTTCGCGTGGCCGGTCTTGATTATGACAAATTACCCAATGTATATGGTGGTGAAGGTGATGTTTTTAATAAATATGCGGGGGTGCGGTTGGACACGACTGGTAACATTAGTGACGCTGAATTCGAAAAAACGATCATCGCGATTTTATCGAGAAACGATATTGATGTTATGGAGGGCGCTACCGAAACAAAATTATATAAAGCATTACCCGACGATTCTGAAGCGTTTTTAAATATGTTTGTGGACCAAGACGCTGTGGTCATCAAAAACAAACGACTATTTCAACGACGTATTTTGGGTCTCACTTCCTATTACCGGAGCGCGCAAGAACAATTGTTACCCGCATTTGTGGAAGTGGACGAAGATGAAGGTGAAGCACCCACAAATACTGTGTTACATGTCATGTTATCTGAAATGAGTGATTACCAATTTGAAAACTATTCGAAAATCCGCAAAGAAGAACGTGACCAAGAAAAAAAATCGAAAAAGAATGCTAAGCGCGCCAAACCCAATGCGGAAGAACTCTACACGATTTCATCCACCTACCGTATTTTTTCCAGGGCATGTTGTAATTTTGTTTTCCCGAAACCACCTGGACGTCCTATGCCTGAACGTCTTGGTGAGAAAGATGTTAGTGAAGCCATGTTAGATGCGACACCGGCGCGTTTATTGCGCGATTCCGATCCCTATGCTGAAGAAGGAGAGGATGATGGAGATGATGGTGGTGATGATCCGCTAGTTGTTCTTAGTAAAAACAGTGGTGTCAAGGATGGAGATAAGGATGACGATAAGGATGATGATAAGGATGATGATAAGGATGAAGACGAACAACCCAAAACGTACGCAGACCGCATTCAGTATGCCCTACAATTTTTACAGGACCATTCTGACGAGTATTTGTCGTCCGAAGGATTGAGAACCTATAGTCCCAAATTTTTACAAATATTGGAGAACCTGAAAGATCCTGACAATGTCGGTCTACATCTCATTTATAGCCAATTTCGTACGATTGAAGGGGTTGGTATTTTAAAAATAATCCTAGAAGCCAATGGATTTGAACAATTGAAAATCACCAAACAAACCGCAACTGGTGAGGCGGATGAATGGACACTTGTTCCTCCTGAAGACCCCGAAAAACCACGATTTTTATTGTATACTGGTACGGAAACACCCGAAGAACGTGAAATATTACGTAATATTTACAACAGTCAATGGAATGTGTTGCCTCCCGGAATGACGGATCAATTGAAAAAAATGTCGCCTAACAATTTTATGGGTGACATTGTTAAAATCATGATGATTACATCCTCTGGTGCTGAGGGTATTAATTTGAAGAATACACGATTTGTCCATATTGTAGAACCATATTGGCATATGGTACGTTTAGAACAGGTTATTGGCCGCGCACGTCGTATTTGTAGTCATCAAGATTTGGAGGAAAAGTTGAGAACAGTGAAAGTATTTCTTTACATGAGCACATTTAGTGAAGAACAACGGGTTGGCGATAAAAACAAGGAATTACTCATTAGCGATGTTAGTAAATTGGATAAAAAGACCGCATTAACTACAGATGAAAGTTTGTACGAAATTGCTCGCATCAAAGATACTATCAATCAACAACTGTTGAAATCCATCAAAGAAAGTGCCATTGATTGCAGTATTTATGCTACTTCAAACGCTTCGGAGAACCTGGTATGTTATGGGTACGGAAAAGTAACCTCCAATGATTTTGGGTCGTTCCCATCTTTAGAAGAAGACCAATATCAGAAGGACGATTTGAATATTCGCACTGAAAAATTAAAATTGACAAAATTGACAATTAGTGGTGTTGATTATGCGGTTGATCGTGTAACGAATATTGTATATGATTTAGAAAGTTACAAACGGACCAAGAAATCGAACGAAGATTTGTTGGTGGTGGGTAAACTGGAAAAAATAAAAGGGCGATTGACTCTCGTAAAAAATACATGAATATAGTATATTCTGTAATTAAAAAATAATGAATAAAGCTATACAACATATTGAAATTATTGAAAAAGAAATGGCTGCTGCTAAACAAGCAATGTTAGCAGCTGAAAAGACCGCAAGTGCTGCTGTTGAAACGGCCATAGCCGCTTCCAATGAAATTGACTCTTCTTTGGCTTCTTTGGCCATGTTAAAAGACGAAACTATGACGCAAATTTCTGAAAAAACTGCGCCTGTGGAAGAAACACCTGCTCCTGTGGAAGAAACACCTGCTCCTGTGGAAGAAACACCTGCTCCTGTGGAAGAAACGCCTGCGCCTGTGGAAGAAACGCCTGCGCCTGTGGAAGAAACGACTGCTCCTACCGAAGAAACGCCTGCTCCTACCGAAGAAACGCCTGCTCCTACCGAAGAAACGCCTGCGCCTACCGAAGAAACGCCTGCTCCTACGGAACAACCACCTGCTCCTACGGAACAACCACCTGCGCCTACAGAAC
>Ga0194055_10002957_pt1 | contig 13289 bp, 11 predicted proteins | sample SepL449m_MetaG_FD_155482 | JGI IMG/M metagenome (GOLD analysis project Ga0194055, IMG submission 155482) | Anoxic zone freshwater microbial communities from boreal shield lake in IISD Experimental Lakes Area, Ontario, Canada - Sep2016-L442-9m | ecosystem: Environmental > Aquatic > Freshwater >... | reverse complement strand
AAGACCGTGCCGATCCGCGAGACCACCCGAGTGATACCTCCCTACCTCGTGATCAATGTCGCCACGAAGGCAGCAGCTCCCGACCGCTGGCAGGTGCCGGAGGATCTGAAGCCGCAGGCGCGGTGTCTCATCGACGGGACAGGGCGGCACGACCAACCCGACGCGGTGCTGAAGGGGCCCTTCGACGAAGCTCCGGCGCAGTGAACGGGAAAATCGCTCCCGGCCCAGTCCTGTTCGGCGCGGGATGTGCTGCCCCCCGTGGCGGCAAGTTTTTAACTTGTCCGTTGCCCAGACGCGGATTCCACAAAGTAAAAACTCGTGGCCACGGGGGAACAACACGTATCGTGCCGAACACTACTGCTCCCGTCCCCATTTTCCCCAGTCTTCCCGAGTAGACCCGTGCTTGTTTCGCAGGGCTTGAAGCGGGCGCGGGTCGATACACCCCTCATGGGGAATCGCAACGAGCGGATACGGCGTGCGGCAGGCTGTCATGCGACGAGGCGCAGTCTCGGCGATCGGACTCCTGCCGGCTTGAAGCCATCCTTCCGCATCGTCCCCGGCACCGGCGGTGATAACACGGCCCGTCGGGCACTCCTGGGGCCCGATGCCTTCAAGCATGTGATCGCACCGCTGGTCGGCCGACGCGTCGGCTACGTGCAGCCGGTCGGACACGTCGGGGATGCCCTGATCGAGTTGGCTATGACACAGCTCTTCGCAGAGTGTGGCATCTGCTGGCTGTCGCTGGATCTCGATGATCCTGCTGAAGTGGACGTGATCGTGTTCGGTGGCGGCGGCAGCATGGGCCGGCGATCTGCCGAGAACCACGCGATTCGCACCCGGGCCCTTGGGCTGCGCCTGCCGGTTGTCATCCTGCCGCAGTCGTTCACCGACCGCGAGGACCGCGCGTTTGCCAAAGTGTTTGTTCGCGAGCAGGCGAGCCTCGGCCTGCGAACGGACGGCATCCTCGCCCCCGATCTCGCGCTGGGGCTGGCCTGGCCCGCCGCCGGCCCGCCGGTGCAGGATCTCGGCATCCTGATGCGACGCGATCACGAGCGGAGGGGACGGCTGCTCCAGCTGGCGCGTGATCCCGCCGCCCTCTGCAACACGCCCGCCGAGACGCTCGCTCTGGCGGCGCGGTATCGACGGATCATCACCGATAGACTGCACTTTGCGATCGCCGGGCTGCATGCGGGCCGCGAGGTGACACTCCTACCGAACAACTACCACAAGAACCGGTCGATGCACGAGACATGGCTGGCCGGTCTTGGCTGCCGCTTCGCGGAGAGCGTGGAAGCCGCGCTGCTCCAGCAGGCAGCCGCCTCGCGTCGCGGGAGCCGGGCCGCAGCGTAATCACGCGACGGTGGCGAACGCTCAGCCGGTCCAGAGCCCTGGCCCTCCGCGTCATGGGTCCTCGAGCCTCAGGCCGAAAGCGTGTTCGCTCAGCGGAGGAGCGTCTTCGCACGTTTGAGGTTGCGGGCCACCTGGAGCCGGATCATGTCGAGGATCGGCGAATTGCCGTGGCGTTCTCGAAAGTCGGTGATCGCCTCACCGAGCCTTCGGATGCCGGTCTCCAGGAACTCAGAGACGTTGTCCCTGACCATGCGCGGGCCCACCTGCAGCTCACGGGCATGAGCGTCGAGATCCCGCTGCAGCACCGCGCCGGGATCGAACTGCTCTCCCAGGCTCATCGCCAGCTGAGGGTCCAACGACTTGTACACGCGGGTGCAGACGAGATCGTAAAACGGTGCCAGACGGATGCCGCCCGTGGGACCGAAAATCAACGAGATGTTCTTGGCGTGGGCGTCGCCGTTGCCGAACAGCCAATTGAACAGCCCCCAGCGAACCAGCAGCCGCAGGTCGTCGCTGGGCAGGCTCCCGTGCAGCCGCAGGATCTCCGCGACTTCACCCAGCCTCGGCCCTCCCTCTTTCTGATACTTCCGCAGCGGACTCCTCCCCAGAGCCTGGCAGAAATCCTCTTGATGGATGCGGTGGATCCTGTCGGCCTCGCGCCAGCGATCGTACCGCTCGACCACGAGGATGGTTCCTCCGCCGTCGATCTTCCAGAGGGCAGTCGCCGGAACCGGCAGTGCGAACCGATCCGCGGTCAGGGCCATGAGGCATTCGTTCTCCGGCAGATGCTTGAAATATGCCGAACCAAACTTCAGCAGATGTGTGCTCGGAGCCACGCCCAACGGCACGTTTACGGCAGCGCCATCGAGCCGAACCGGCAGTTTGTCTTGGGCGCCGGCCAGTGACAGTCGCACGCCATCCCGTCCGACCGTCGACGAGAACACGTCCGGAGCGATGGCCCGCGACCAGAGCCGCAATTGTTCCGGATCGACCGGCCTGTAGCTGTCGCTCATGAAGGCGTGCGGTATGGTTCGCCGCGGAGCGGTAAGGACAAGGAAATCGGAAAGGCATCGGACGAAGCGAGCCATCGGGCGTCGTAGCAAAACTCCATCCGGTCGTCGCGGTCGACCTGCAGCGACCCGACGCAGTCTCGACGCCACCAGACGTGCAGGCCCGTCATGGGATGGCTCCCGGGCGACAGACGACGTGCAGGTCGAGCCCCAGCACGCTCACGACTCGCAGCACCTTGCCGAACTCGGCCGTCGCCTTGCCCCGCTCCAGTTCAGACACGAAGCGGTTTCCGACTCCCGCCACCTGCGCAACGCCAGTCTGGGTGAGCCCCAGCGTTTTGCGACGGCGTCGGATCGCCTGCCCGAGTTCACCCACGGCGCGGATCGTTGCCCCTTCCACAGCTGCACTCCCGAACGGGAAAAAAGACTCTCGATGATACGTGATTGTACCGTTCGGGAAAATTTGTGCAAAACGGGCTTTTTTGTACCGTACGGGATCTTTTGGTCGATCAAGTCGTCGGCGACCGGATCGGCAGCCCCCATTGCTGCTGGCCTTCATGAGCCGTCGAGGGTCACTCAGGCGACGGCCGGCAGTCGCGGCATTGTCATCGGTGAGAATCGAAGATGGCCGTCGGCGGGACGATGAGCGGACTGGTGGCGACCGCGTGGATGAGCGACCGCAGGCCGTAGCCCGTCGCGGCCGTCGAGTCGACGATCGCCTGGATCTCGTGGCGATCTGCATGGGAGATGTTCGCGCCGCTGGCATACCGGGCGAGGTGAGCGACGAACGCCCGGGCGAGGGCCTGGGGATTCTCGGCGAAAAGCTTCTTGAGGTCGTCGATGCCCTGAAACGAGCGACCGTCGGCGAGCTGACCCGAGGCGTCGACCTTGGGGCCGAGCCGGTAGACCGCCCGCCACTTCTCCACCGCCTCGGCGGGAGTCGCGTCGCCGCCGCTGGTGCGGTAGCGGTCGCGGAACCCGCCGATCGGATCGAACGCCTCGAGCGCGAGCCCTGGCGGATCAATCTTCACGTGGCAGACCGCGCAGGACGCATTCGTGCTGTGCAGCGCAAACTGCTCGCGGATCGTCGTCGCCCCGCGGGTGTCGGCGTCGATCCCCGGCACGCCGGGGGGCGGGGGGGGTGGCGGCTCGTCGAGCAGCCGATCCATGAGCCACACGCCCCGCTTCACCGGCGACGTGGTCGTGCCGTTGGCCGTCACTTTCAGGATCGACGCCTGCGCGAGCAGGCCGCCGCGATGCGTGCCGGGCGGCAGGCTGACACGGCGGATTTCCACGCCGTCGACGCCGGGCACGCCATAGTGCTCGGCCAGCCGCTGGTTGAGCATCGCGAAGTCGGCGTCGACGAGCGTCGTGATCGGCAGATCCCCGGCGATCAGCTCGCGGAGAAACGCCCGCGTTTCCGCCACCATGCCGTCGTGAAGCGGCATGCGATACTCGGGATAGAGCTTCCGGTCGGGAATCGTCTCGTCCATCCGCCGAAGTTCGAGCCACTGGTCGGTGAAGTCGACGATGAATCGTTCACTTCGCGGGTCGGCGAGCAGACGGTCGACCTGCTCGCGGATGACAGCCGGATCGGCGAGCGTGCCGGCGGCCGCCGCGGTGAGGAGCGGCTCGTCGGGGGGCGAGTTCCAGAGCCAGTAGGAGAGCCGTGAGGCCATGGCGAACTGGTCGAGCCGGTCGTCGCCGCGATGGAAAAGGAACTGCGGCGAGGTGAGCACGGCCACGTAGGCCCGCCGCATCGCGTCTTCGAAGCAGTCGTTCGCGGCCAGCCGCGCGGCCACGAGCGACACGTAGGGCTCGACGGCCGCCTCGTTCACCGGCCGGCGGAAGGCCCGCGGCAGGAAGGCCGCGAGGAGCCGGCGGGCGTCGTCGAGCGGGGCCGACGACTGTACCGTCTCGAGCGGCCGCTTCTGCTCGGCCTTCGGGAAGTCCTTGTCGGGCGTCGGAATCCGATGGATCACCTGACCAAATTGGAATGAGCGGGCAGGCGGGATCACGCCGGCATCCGCAGGCAACGGGGCGATCGGCAGGTCCCCGAAGAGCCGCCTGTGGCTCTCGGGTGGCCAGATCTCGTTGATCGGGCCCTCGATCTCGTACCAGTCATACGCGACACCGGGACCGGTGTAGTCGAGGATGATCGAACCGGTGCGATAGCGGAGCGAAATGGGATCGATCACGAGCTCGTCGCGGGGCTCGAGCCAGGTGACGATTTTCTGCACCGTCGGCTTCATGGACGGGGCGGTGAACGTGCCGAGCGGACGGCCATAGTCTCCGCAATGAGCGTAGGCAAAGAGCTTCGCCGCCTGTGGCTCGACCGGCTCGACCTCGCCCTTGTTCCACAGAAAGCCCCAGAGAGAAACCGCAATGCGGTAGCGGCCGGGATATACGGCGGCGGCGCACAGTCGCGACGCACCGGCGACGCCGAGGCTCGGATGGCCGAGCATGCCGAAGGCGCTCTTGCTCTCGTGCACGCCGCTCGCCTTATAGGCGGCCACTCGGGCATCCCGAAGTTCGTGCGTCCGCTTGAATTTCTGGTCGTGATTGAGGTCTGGCGGCTCAGGCGGCGTGGCAGCTGGCAGCGGCTGCGCCGGATCGTGCCGCATGTCCTTGAGCAACACCCCATGGTTGTCGACCATCTGGCCGACGATGGCAGACCGCGTGGCGGGATAGATCCTCGCCTTGTATACCGGCGGAGCCTCGCTACGGGTGGCGATCGCGGCGTCGAGGGCCCGCTCCGCGGCGGCCGCGTAGGCGGTGACGTGGACAGGCGAGAGGTCGAGGCCGTCGGCCACCTTGTCGAATCCGGCCACGCTGCCGTCGTGCGGCAGGAGATCGCGGACCTCGAGGCGATCGAGCGCCAGCAGATCTTTGAGGGTGTTTTCGAATTCGGCGGCGGTCATTCGCCGCATGCGGGCCCGGCCGTGTTTGGCGATCCGCGCGGAATCAGCGTCGACGAGCCTCGCGTCGAGTCCGGCGAGAAAGGACGCCAGCTCTTCAGCCGCCGGCCGAGGAGATTCTGCCGGCGGCATCTCGCCCTTCGCGACGCGGTCGTGGATGCGGACGAAGCGTGCCATTGCCGCGGGATCGGCAAGGTCGCGAGACGCCGTGGCGAGGTCGAGGCCGGCCTCGGGCTTCTCGCCCGAGTGGCAGTCGTAGCAGTGCTTCTCGAAGAAGGCTTCGACGGCAGAGGGCTCGGCGCGAGAGTCCGAGGCGGCGGCGACGAACACCACCGCGGCAAGCAGCATCACGCGGTTCGTATGCGTCATGCGTCAAGCCCCCGCAGCGAGCCGGTGCTTGTAGCGAACGAATCGGCCTCGATGCCCATCCGTTGGAGCATCGTCACATAGAGATTCGAGAGCGGCTCGTTTCGCTTCTCGTCGAAGGCCAGATAGCCAGGATGCCGGTAGCCGCCTCCGGCGAGGATGATCGGGAGGTTGGCGTTGGAGTGCCAGCTCGCATCGCCGAGACAGCTGCCGCAGAGCACCTGCGTGTGGTCGAGCAGCGTGCCATCCTGCTCCTTCACGTCGCGGAGCGACTGGAGGAACGCGGCGAAGGTCTTCGTCTGCACCTCCTCGACCGACCGCAGCTGCGCGATCTTTTCCGGCTCGTTGCCGTGGTGCGAGAGCCCGTGGGTATCCTGCGTGGCGGCCGTGCCGTGCGGCACGACGAATGTGTTGATCAAGAGCGCCACGGTGCGTGTGGAGTCGGTCTCCAGCGCGAGCCGGATCATGTCGAACATGAGCCGGCACTTCTCGAAGACGTGCGTCGACTCGGTGATATCGGTCGGCTCCGGCCGCTCGACCTCGGGCTTCGGCGTTTTTTCCCACTCGATCGCTCGGGCCACGCGATGCTCCACCTCGCGAACACTGGTGAAATACTGGTCGAGCCTCGACCGGTCGGCGGGGCCGATCTCGCGACCGAGCCGCGAGGCCTCGGCGCCGACGAGGTCGAGCACGCTGCCGCCGGCCTCGATCCGCCGCAGCGTCGCGGCCTGCTCGGCGGCCGTGCCGGCGACGAACATGCTGCGGAAGAGCCGCTGCGGACTGCCCTCCGGCGGGATGACGACACCCGACCGGGAAATCGAAAGAGCCGCCTCGTTGAGTTGAGGCTGGCCATGCTGCACGGCCAGTGTGAGTGATGGAAAACGCGTTTCGAGCCCGAACTTGTCGGCTATGAGTTGGTCGAGTGACTGGGTGTTGCGAAACGTGGGCGCGTTTGGATTGCGGGCCCCCGTCAGAAAGCATGGGCCTGTGCCGTGCCCGTTGAAGCACTCCGGATGGGAGAGGCCGAAGAAGGCGGTGAACTGGCCGTGGTGATCCTTGAGCAGGTCGAGATAGGGGCTCGACGGCACCGTCGCGGCAGAACCATCGGCCGCCTTCTCCGGCAACCCGGAGGCCGCTTTCTCAGGGAAGAAGTATCGCGGCATCCAGCCGAGCGGGATGTGGATCGCGACCATCCGCTTCGGCGGCTTGGCGGCCGCCGCTCGCGCGGCGCGACCGAACGCGGGCACCATCGCATCGAGGAACGGCAGCGCGATGCCGGTGCCCGCAACGCGGAGGAGCGTGCGGCGAGGGATCGGATTGGTGTGACTCACTGGAAGCACTCCTGAAGGTGACCGACGCAGACGTTGTTCGTGAACATCGAACACCGTGTCTTCTATTCAAGGATATCGACGGCCTCGTCGGAGAACGATCACGAACCACGGTCGGAAACTTGCTTATGGCCGATCGCATCGCCACGGGAGTGAACGCCTGATGAGATAGTGTTCGCATCCCCGGGAAAGCAGGAAAAGTGGCACCATGCCGAGTTCGAAGCGGACCGCCACCACCCGCCACGGTAAGAAGGGAAGCGATATCCCGTTGCCAAACGGCTCGACAGGAACGATGCTGTCGGAATCTCGCTTAGGGGCAGGCCGGCGCTGATTCATCTCGCGAACGTCCGAGTGTCGCTCGTTGGCCGAACCATAGAGCCACGCCATCGAAAGGAAGTCTCATGCCGATGCTTGGATCGATCGCCGAGAAAAAAGCTTCTGGAATGATGCGACGCGTGTTTGCCATGCTCGTCTGTATGGCGGCATGCGGTACGAATTTCGCCATCGGTGCCGACGATTCATCCGGCTGGATCACGCTCTTCAACGGCACGTCGCTCGACGGCTGGCACGTGAGCGCGAAGACCGGCCACAGCGGCGCGAGCAAGAACACGTCGGGCGGCCGCTGGGTGGTCGAGGACGGCGCGATCGTCGGCAGCCAGGACAGCCCCGGCAACGGCGGCATCATCCTCACCGACCGCGAGTTCGGTGACTTCGAGGTCGTGGTCGAGATGCGGAACGACTTCGGCCCTGACAGCGGCCTGTTCCTCCGCAGCACTGAGGACGGCAAGGCCTATCAGGCGATGATCGACTACCACGCCGGCGGCAATCTCATGGGGATCTACGGCGAGGGCCTCGGCGGCAAGCCCCACGTCCGCAACTACAACTTCAAGAACGTGGTCACCGAGATCGACGTCAAGCCGACGGGCGATCCAAGGGTGCCGTTTCCGATCCTGGCCGAAGCCTGGCCCGCGTTCTGGCGGGATGGCCAGTGGAACGAGTTCTGCGCGCGGATCGTCGGCGGCCAGACGCCAACGATCACGACCTGGATCAACGGCGTGAAGATCTCCGAGTGGACCGAGACCGAGGCCCGCCATCCAGCCCGCGGGCGGATCGCACTGCAGGTGCACGGCGGCGGTTCGCCCGCCGACTACGCCGGCAAGTTCGTCCGCTACCGAGGTGTCCGAGTCAGGGAGTTGTGACGGGAAAAGGTGGTTTACACCATGTTTCCGGCCAGCATGCCACGCAGAGCCACATTCCAAACGATCGTCGCGGTGCTCGCGCTTTGCGTGGCGGCTTTCGTCGGCCGCATGTCCACGGGCCATGCCCTCGCCGAAGACAGCGTTTTGATCGAGGGTGTAAGCGTCGATGGGGTCGATATCGCGCTGCCGGCCCGTGGAGGCGGGCAGCGTGCTCCAGTTCGTATCCCGGCGAACGCGCGGGAGGTGGTCTTTCACTTTCGTGAACCGACCTCAAAGCCCTCGGAGACGCGGCTGCGCTCGAGGCGGCTCCGGTACCGGCTCGATGGCCACGACGACAATTGGCAGGACATCCCGGCCTCGGCGCGGGCGTCGCTCTTCTTCATCACCGAGAACAACGACATGACCGCCGCCGAATCGCGGCAGATGACCGGGGAATCGCCCGGGTGGCGGGGCAGCGTTGAGGATTCGCGGTTCGTGCCGCAGGAATGTCGGGCCGTGGCCCCGCCGGCGGCGACCAACATGTTGTTCTCGTTCCTGACCGACGGCGACAATGTCGTCGGCTGCATCGGCATCGACGACATCGTCGTGCGGGTCGAACGTGACGGAAGCCCAGACGTCACGATCCCGTTCATGCCGTTGCCGGTGTCACTCGAGGGCATGCGACGGGAGTCGAAGGTCCCTGGCTGGTGGCGGCCCGGCAGCCGCCCCGAGATGAGCCAGCTGCGAATCCGCGACACTCCGGCGCCTCACGCCATCCTCGTGATCGACGACGACGATCAGAGTCGGTTCGGCAACTGGGGCATGATCGAACCTGCTGCGATCACCGTCCAGCCAGGAGATCGCGTGACGCTCTCCTGGACGGCGGGCTACAGCTTCGGCGTAGGCGGCGAGGCCACGGCCCGCTACACGGCGTTGCGTCCCGGCACCTATACGTTTCGCGCGGGCAGCTTCCTGCATGAGGGCGGCACGCGCGTCGATGAGACCGCGATTCCGGTGGTCGTGGTGCCTCCCTACCACCAGCGGTGGGAGATCTGGGCGGCGGGCGTCGCCCTGCTCACGTCGCTCGGCGTCTACGGCGGCCGCGCTTTGGCGGCGCGACGGCTCAAAGGCCGGCTGGAGGCTCTCGAACGCGAACATGCCCTCGAACGCGAGCGGTCGCGGATCGCCCGCGACCTCCACGACGAGGTCGGCGCCGGGCTCACGCAGATCGCCATGCAGGTTGAAAAAATCCGCGACCGGATCGACGGAGCGGTTCCGGCCGACACGGTCGGGCTCGCCGATGCCGTCTGGCGCAACGCGGCCGATCTCGTCCGCAGTGTCGATGCCATCGTCTGGGCCGTGAGTCCCGAGCAGGACACGCTCGACCGATTCGTGGCCTACCTCGTGCAGTCAACCGAGGAGTTTCTCGACGCCGCCGGCCTTTCGATGCGGTTCGACGTGCCCCAGAACCTGCCGGCGGTGCCGCTGGATGGCACGTCCCGACACCGCATGTTTCTGGCGGTCCGCGAGGCGCTGCACAATGCCGTGAAGCATTCGCAAGGGACGCGGGTGACGCTCGCGGTGCGGCTCGATCACGGCAGACTGGAAATCACTGTGCGAGACGACGGACAGGGCTTCGATCCCGGCCGCCCGGCGGCGGGCATCGGGCACGATGGTCTGGCCAACATCCGCAGCAGGATGGAGGAGGTGGGCGGCACCTGCACGATCGAGTCGGCACCGGGTCGGGGAACCGAGGTGCGGCTGGTTCGCCCGTTGCCGATCGAGACCCACGCGGAGGAGCCCCATCATGCGTAGCATCAGCGTGGTAATCGTCGAGGATGACCCGCGGCTACGGACGACGCTCGAGCAGGTGCTCGGCGAGGCGGAGGGCTGCCGGCTCGTCGGCGCCTTTGCCACGGTGGCAGACGCGGTGCAGGGAATCCCGTCGCTCGCGCCGGACGTGATCCTGATGGACATCAATCTTCCGGACGGCACGGGGGTGGACTGCGTGGCGGCGCTCGCGCCGCAGCTCCCGCAGACGCAGATCCTGATGCTCACGGCCTACCAGGATCCCGACACGACGTTTCGCGCGATCACCGCCGGGGCCCGCGGCTATCTCGTGAAGCCGGTGAAGGCAGCCCGGCTCGTCGAGGCAATCCGGGAGATTCGGGAGGGCGGCGTGCCGATGAGCCGCACGATCGCGAGAAAGGTGATCGAGGCCTTCAGCCGGATGAACGCCGACAGCCGGGCTGCGGCCCCGGCTCAACCGGCCAGCGTGCCCGAGGACGCGGTGTCGCTCACGCCGCGGGAGCAGCAGGTGCTGGAGCTGCTCGTCGCGGGCTGCTCCTACAAGGAGGCGGCCTCGCAGTTGGGCATCTCCACGAGCACGGTCGGGGTGTATGTCGCCCGCATCTACGAGAAGCTCCACGTCTCGAGCCGCCGCGAGATCGTGGCGTGGTCGAAGGCGGCAAGCCCCGACTCTCGCCGGGAGGCCTGATCCACGGAGACTGCGCACGGCTCCCTACCGTTGCCTACCGCGAGCCTTCGGTGATGCGTGCACTGCCGCCGCGTACTCCTATCGGCCCTCACTTCTCGGAAGACGAGAGGGCGAAGTCAATCGTGGTGGTCTTGCCCTCGACGGGGTCCGCGGTGAGCGGCGTCTTCCCTGGGCGGCCATACTTCTCTGGCAGGATGTTTACGAGGCGGTCCACTAGCGGGCCGTCGGAGTCGTACAGTCTATCCTTGCCATCGACCTTCGTCGCCGTAATCACAACAGACAGCTTCGTCGGCCAGACGACCAAGCGGTAGCGTCCTGTCGCGTCGGTTTGGGTGAAGCTCACTCGGCCTTTGCCCGAGACTGGAAAGAACTCGAGCGATGCGTTCGGCACCGGCTGCCCGTCGCATGAGACAACTCCTGAAATCTCGGTGACCGGTTTGCTACAACCGGAGACGAGAAAAACTGCGGTAAGCGAAAGGAACTGCCCGGTGCAGACTGCCCAGCCATGAAGACGTGTGCGATGAATCACCATGTTCCCGCTGCCGTACCGGAGTTCATCGTACTCAGTTCCTGCCAGACGCCGGGCTCAATTGAGTCGGTGACGAACACGACCGAACCGTCGCAGAACGAGGCGTTGACACCGCCGCGGTGCTTGCTTCGCGCCATCATCTGAAATTCAATGGCGCTATCGGGCGTTCCAACGCAAGGCATAGCGGGGTCCAGGGTGCCGTCGCAAAACCCAGTTCGCCACCGATCCGTTCCACTGTTGGGCGGGGCTGTAGCGGTGAAGAAAAACGGGCCCGTGTCGCCGAGCAAGTTCATGCGGTTATCGTCAACGTCATCCCGGGGCGCCATCCGCCCCTCAGACATGAGCAGCGTCTTGGACGTGCCGTCGGTTATATGTTTAAAATTCGTGCGATACGGAATGTAGCCATTTTGATCTCCGCCCCATTGGAGTCCGAATGGTGGGGCGCCCGGCGAGGAGCGACTTCCGACATACTGGCGATTGGGTCCCATGTTGATCAGGTAGTTGCCGCGACAACGTCGATAGATAAATAAACTGCTCGACGTGGCCGCAAAGCTCAGTTGTGCGCCCGGGCGATCGCTCGCGCAGTAGTAGGCAGGCCACGGAATCTGGGAGAGCGTCGAGTTGTTGGGGCCGCCGGTAATGGCCGGAGTCGTGGTGTCCCATGGGGCCTGGTTCATGTTCCATTTGCTGTAGAGGTCGAGGCTTTCCATGAACGGCCACAACGGCACGACAAAACTTCTACGGGCACCGCCCCCAACAGTGTAGTTCACTTCAGGGTTGTTTCTTCGCTGGCCTGCATACGGAAGGTATTTGATCGCTTCGTGATGCGAGAGCATCCCCATCGCCCATTGCTTGAGGGTATTGCCGCACGAGGTCTGGCGGGCTGCTTCCCGTGCCGACTGGACCGCCGGCAGCAATAGACCGACGAGCACGCCGATGATGGCGATCACGGCCAGTAGCTCCACGAGCGTGAAGCCGCTGCGGCGATGGCGTGGGATGTGACGAGACATGACAAACTGCCCTCCAAACCAGGAAATCAACGGACCGTGCGCATCGATCACAAGAAATACTGACGTTGCGGCGCGCCGGTGTGGGCGAAGGCCCTGGCGTTGCGTGCCCACTGACGGTTGCGACCGCAGTTGGTCATGTTGCCTGAGCCGAGCCCCAAAAAAGCCACCGTCTCCATCTGATTAACCCGGAAATTCCGAACCCCAAAGCTAGTTCGATAACCACGGGAAAGTGTATCACCCTGCTGTGTGTGGTACCCGTTGGAAACTTACTTACTCGCCCAGCCCGTCCCTCATATTTTTCGGCCATGCAAACCTTCTCTTCCCGTCTGCACGGATGCCTGTTGGGGTGCCTGCTCTTCGTGGCTGCCTCGGCGGCCGCCGCGCCGCCGATTCGCGTGGGCATGGAACTCGCCTATCCGCCGTTCGAGATGACCGATCCACAGGGGCGGCCAACGGGGGTGAGCGTGAAGCTCGCCGAGGCGCTCGGGCAGCATCTGGGCCGCGACGTGGTGATCGAAAACATCGCGTTCGACGGCCTCATCCCCACGCTCAAGACGGGCAAGATCGACTGCAAGCCCGATGCGGTGCTGAAGGGGCCGTTCGACGAGGCTCCGCTGCTCAAATAGCGCCGCCCTTCGTCCTCGTGGCGGCACGTTTTCAACTTGCCGTGTCTTGCCGAAGTGCCAGGGCTCGCCATCTTGCCTGACCGGACCCGGCGATCTGGAGGGGGCGTTCACGGACGACGCAGACCGATACACCCCCTCATGGGGAATCGCAATGAGCGGACACGGCGTGCGGCAGACTGTCATGCGACGAGGCGCAGCGTCCGCGATCGGACGTCTGCTGGCGCGAAGCCATCCCTGCGCATCGTCCCCGGCACCGGCGGTGCCGACACGTCCCGTCGAGCACTCCTGGGGCCCGACGCCTTCAAGCATGTGATCGCGCCGCTGGTCGGCCGACGCGTCGGCTACGTGCAGCCGGTGGGGCACGTCGGGGATGCCCTTATCGAGCTGGCCATGACACAGCTCTTCGCAGAGTGTGGCATCCGGTGGCTGCCGCTGGATCTTGATGATCCTGCCGAGGTGGACGTGATCGTGTTTGGT
>Ga0194055_10002955_pt1 | contig 13289 bp, 7 predicted proteins | sample SepL449m_MetaG_FD_155482 | JGI IMG/M metagenome (GOLD analysis project Ga0194055, IMG submission 155482) | Anoxic zone freshwater microbial communities from boreal shield lake in IISD Experimental Lakes Area, Ontario, Canada - Sep2016-L442-9m | ecosystem: Environmental > Aquatic > Freshwater >... | reverse complement strand
CGAGAGTTACAAAGAGATCAAGTTTGAAGAAAAGAAGGTGCCGCCGAAACCACAGTTTTCTCGGAAGGATCAACTGGCGGACTGGATCACGGATTCCCACAAAAACCCGTATTTTGCTCGTGCCATCGCCAACCGTATCTGGGCTCAGTTTCTCGGTCGTGGAATCGTTCACCCTGTCGACAACATGAGTCCTTCGAACGCGCCCAGCCATCCCGAGTTGCTGGATGAATTGACGAAGTCCCTGGTGGCACATCAGTTCGATCTGAAGTGGTACATTCGAGAAATCTGTATGAGTCGAGTTTACCAGTTGTCATCCCGTGGCAAGACTGGCGACCCAATGCCACGTTTATTTGAGCATGGTCGGTCGCGCCCGCTGTCGGCGGAAGAATTGATTGAAAGCTGGCGAGTGGCGACGAACTTCCAGATGCCAGAACAAACCACCGGGAAAAAAGGACCGGGGCGATTCCATCCGTTGGAATCGGGCTACATGTTGAAGTTTTTCGGTCAGCCAAACTCGGGAACAGGTGACTTTCAGGGTGGCCTTCAGGAACATCTCTATCTGAATAATGGCCCGATTGGCAATCTGATTCAATCGGGTAAAGGGAGTTTGCTGGATTCGCTCAGTGACGCCAGTACTCTGATCGAAGTACGCGTGCAGCGGTTATTCACCGCAGTCCTGAATCGGCCTGCGAATGACGATGAACAACAGAAGTTTGTGGAATTTGTTGCCATGGACAAACAACAGGATCGCTGGAGAACGGCCATCTGGGTCCTGTTGACATGCAGTGAATTCCGCTTCAATCATTGAGATCAACTCGTGCCAGTGAGTTCCCCATGACCGAACGCCTTCGCAGTCCCGTTTGTGTCCCAGCCGAACATCTGTCCCGGCGCGCCCTGCTGAAAGGGACGCTCGGAACTGCTGCTGGTGGTGTGGTGATGAACTGGGGCGGCTTGACCAATACTACGGCATATGCCGAAGCGGCGAAGAAACAGCAGAAACATTGCATCCTGCTTTGGATGAATGGTGGAGCCAGTCAATTCGAAACATTCGACATGAAGGTGGGACGCTCCACCGGTGGATTGTTTCGTCCGATCAACACCAACCTGCCTGGAGTGGAAATCTGTGAGTTGATGCCGAAGATCGCTCTACAGATGGACAAGCTCGCAGTCATCCGCTCGATGAGAACGTCGGAAGTCGATCATCCGGGCGGGATCTATCTGATGCATACTGGGTATCGTCCTTCAGCTAATGTCCGGTTCCCGGAAGTCGGCTCGATCGTGGCGAAGTACCAGGGGCATGAAGGGAGTGACCTGCCAAACTTTATCAAGGTCTCGTCTCAAGGAGATGCCGGCGCGGGGTTCCTGGGACCCAAGTACCATCCGTTTGCTATTGGTTCGGAAGGTGGGCTGCCGCCATTCTCCACGTCCGCGATGAAGCCGGAAGACGAAGCGCGTCGGCACGACTTACGGTCATTCGTCGAAGATCGCTTTCTGAAAGATCGCAATTCCGAGACTGCGCGGATGCATCGTGAATCGTACGAAGCTGCACGTCGACTTCAATCGGCTCGCCAGGCGTTCGATATCAGCGGCGAATGGGAAAAGAACCGTGAATTGTATGGCGACAGTGCATTCGGCCGACGCTGCCTGCTGGCTCGCAAACTGGTCGAATCAGGGGTTGCATTTATCGAAGTCGGACAAAGCAGCTACGATTCTCATGCTGACAATTTTGGATGGCACAAGGGACTTGTGCCACCGATGGAACACGCCTGGGCGGGACTGCTGGTCGATCTGCAGCAGCGAGGACTGCTGGATAAGACGTTGGTAATCTGGGCTGGGGAAATTGGGCGAACACCCAAGATCAACAATCGGGCTGGACGTGATCATTATGTGCGGTGCTGGTCGACAGCACTGGCCGGATGCGGAATCAAAGGTGGGATGGTCTACGGGTCTTCCGATCAGGACGGCGTCGAAGTCAAAGACAACCCGGTCACAGAAGGAGATTTCTTCGCGACGATTTACCAGGCACTGTCGATCGATCCCAAACAGGAAAACCTGGCAGGTGTTCGCCCGGTACCGCTCGCGCCGTTTGGGTCGAAGGTAGTTAGCGACCTGTTGTCGTGATTTAGCTGACGCAAGCAGGCTTGTTCACTCGCCTGCTTCGATCAGGACAAGCCTCGACCGGACACAGTTTTGAGCGAGGTTGAGTCGACCAGTAAGGTGGGATGGCATGGCAGAAATGATTGTCGACAAACCTAAACTTATCTGGCAACTTCAATTTGAAGGTGCCTGGCCGATGGCAGTGGCGTTTCTCGATTCAGGGCGCCGTCTGGTCGCGGGAAATCAGGATGGCCGACTTCTGATTTGGGAACTTCCCGAACAGCCTCCGGCATTTGAGCCTCCCAAAGGAAAAGCGGATCGACTGGCACCGTCGGTCCCACCGAGTCGAATGCTGACAGGGCATACAAATGGTGTGACGCGACTGGTGACAACGCCTGATGGCAAGTGGATCGTTTCTGCCAGCCTTGATAGAACCGTACGATTGTGGGACATCAATGCAGAACCCGTCGGTGATGCGGAAGTTATCGTCGACATTGAAACTCGCCAGGAAGAAGCAAAGCGGTCCCGAAAGGAAGATCCCCTGAAGCAACCGGGGATTGCGGTGAAAACGCAAGATGCCGCGCATGTCTTCACCGGTCATCAGGATTGGATTGAAGCATTGGGGATCAACGACGATGGACAGCGGGTGATCAGTGGTGACAACAGTTCAAACGTCTACGTGTGGGATCTGGCTTCACGTCAAGCAGTAACACACTGGAAGGGACGTCCGTGGAACTGGATTGTTGCGACGGCACTGTCGCCCGATGGGCAGACGGCGTTGGTCTCGGAATACCGCTACAAGCGCGACGATTTTGATATCCCTTCGTCAGGTTTGAAGCTCTGGAATGTTGCCGACGCGACAGAAAAGCTGGATCTGATGAAGGTGCAATTTCCAAAATACATGCCGGACGACACGTCGTATGGTGCCGCCCAGGTCTGGCGCAAATTTGTCGCGAACGGGCTCGTTGCTGCCGATATTTCACCGGATGGAAAGCTGCTGGCACTCGGGCAGGGGGGCGAGACGGACAAGGGGCAGATCCATCTGCTGGATGCCGCCACTGGGGCACTCGTCCGATCGATCTCCGGTCATCAATATGGAGTGACGGACATCCGATTTTCGCAGGATGGGAAGTTCATGCTGTCAACGGGCCGAGACACTTCTCTGCGAATCACGCAGATCGAGGATGGCAAGGAAGTCGCTCAACTCGGCTCACCACGTGGTGGCCAATTCAAGGACTGGCTGTCATCGCTGGCGATTTCCCCCGACCAGAAGATGGTCGCGGCAACCGACATTGCAGGCTTCGTTCATGTCTGGAGTCTGGTCAGTTCAGAAAACTGACGACTGCCCGCAATCGTCCAAGAACTTATTCTTTCGGTTTTGTTTCTGGAGTCGTCTCATCCTGGATGAAGACCTCGACGGAATCGAATTCGCCAAGAAAATTTCCGTCACCTGCAACGGACAGTGTTGCCCGAATTGCCTCTGACTCGGCGACCTTTTCGGTATCACTTTCGACTGTGACGAACGTCCATTCACTGGTCGCCTTCGGCGATACTGTACTTGAAAAGCAATTCTTGTTTTTTATGTAATCGAGTTTGATGGATGCCACCCCCGCTTTTGCTCGACATGCCGCTTGAAAAATAATCTTTGCGGGCTTGGTCGTAATCGCACGGTTGGTGCACAGAACACTCCATCCTCCGTTCCCCTCCATCCTGAGAATCGGCGATCCTGCTTCCTTATCCACTTTGATACTTCCGGATTTTGCGCGAAAGACGTGGGTCCATTCATTAGGCTCGCCCTTCGCATTGACGTCTTCGAACGTGCGGGCCGTGGTCAGTCCTGAGGAGACGAGGTGGGAAGCGGGCTTGATGGAAACATCGTCAAGTCTGACGAGCCCTTCTCCGCTCAGACGAATGACAAGTGATGCTGTCGATTCTTCTGCTGCGGTACAGTAGAAGCGAATTCGCTGCCAGTCTTCTGATTTGGGATTAATCCGAATTGGAGCAGACCGTTCCACATGATCTCCTTTCGCAAATTTCGCAAAAAGAGTTGGGACCGCGTCCTTCACCAGTTTCGTCTGCACCCAAGCTTCGCATTCGAGAATTACCCCCTCTTTGACAGGTGCAGGGTTCGTTTGTACTTCGGCCGCCCCCCCTGAACCCGCTACGACAAGGGCGTACTTGCCTGATTGACACGACTCCACCTTTTCGTGCTTGTAGTTGCCAGAATCGACGGAAAAGGACCAACCGCGCGGCATGCCGCTTTGATCGAGTGTCTCTTCAATCCCGGGGTTCGTCACTAGATTGTCCGAGATTGATTTCGGCTGACAACCGACGATTCCGTACAGTACGACGGAACCAGACACCAACCCAGCGACCACTTTCGACAGCGACATCGTCGTTCCTTTCCACAGTCCATCCGGGGGATGTGAACATCCAGAACTGGACCGCTAATGCAGCAGTTGAAGAGACATGAGACTTTCAGACATTGTGACTATTTGAGTTGATACCCTAATCTACAGATCGTCCAATTTCAACTTCTGCATTTTGCTAATGAGTAAACCGAGATGGCGACCACTTGCAGTTCGTGTTGGCGTTGGGCATCATCGGTGCTCCACTGCTTCATATGAATGTCACCTTGTTCCGTCCAAACATGATTTTTCAGTTTGACTTGCCACCGATTCTTGCGGTCTTCCCAGTACTGGTGGGACCGCTACAGACATTGCTGGCACTGCTGCCAGCGATCCTGCTAGGACTCGGCAGCATGGTGTTTGCCATTCTTAAACCGGGAGGATTCAAGAAACTGGTGCGGTTCTGCTGGCGGCAGAAATATTTTCTGGTCGTCGTCGTCGGGACCGTTGCTCTTTTCAAATACGAAATCCAACCTCGATTGTCTTTGGGGAGGTCGTCGAATCCCGCGGCTTCGATCGATGCTTCCGCGGCAAATTGGAGTGCTGCGCTGGGAGGGGCTCATCGACTGAGCCGTGGGCCTGGCGATAACGATGCCACTGCGCCTGGCTTGGTATGGGAGAATTCTCATGACGCGACAATTCTTTCATCACCCTGCGTCATTGGAAATCTTCTCATCTTTTCCACCGCCACCGATATCGGTCCGTTTACCCCGGAAGGTCGTGGAGCCATTGTCTGTGTCGATGCACACACCGGAACCGAAGTCTGGCGATATTCTCCGCCGAATTATCGAGCAACGTTTTCCTCGCCCGTCGTTTCGGGCGATTCGGTTGTCTGCGGAGAGGGGCTGCATCAGGTCGAAGACGCACGGGTCACCTGTCTGAATCTGCAGACCGGCGAACGACGATGGGAATTTCGAACTCGCAGCCATGTAGAATCCACCGCCGCGATCGCAGATGGGCGAGTCTTCATCGGTGCCGGCAGTGACGGGTTCTATGCCCTCTCACTGGAACCTGATCCAAAAGGTCAGGCCAAAGTTTTGTGGCATCTCGACGCGAGTGACTACGCCGACTGTGAATCATCACCCGTCGTTAGAGATGGCGTGGTCTATTTCGGCCTGGGCGAAGGAGGAACCGCTCTCTGTGCCGTGCAGGCAGAAACTGGCAAACTTCTGTGGAAGCTTCCCACCCCCTACCCCGTTTTTGCACCGCCAACGATTGCTGACGGGAAACTGTTCCTGGCAACAGGGAATGGCAACTACGTTCAATCGGCAAGTGATCTGCTGGCAATGAAACTGCAGGTCCTCAAAGATGATGAGGCGACGGAACAGCAACTGGCTGATGCGGCCGAGAAATACAAAGCCGTCGGAGAAGTCTGGTGTGTTGACCTCGCTACGCACGCCGTCGACTGGAAGTTTTCAACATCTGATGCAGTACTCGGAGCCATCGCGTTTCATTCCGACGGTCTCTTTTTCGGTTCGCGCGATCGGCACGTCTACAAATTATCAAAGGATGGGCAACTGGTAGCAAGTTACGAACTGCCCGCACCGATGATCTCATCCCCGGCTGTGGGAACGAAACATGTCTACTGCACCACTGCAAACGGACGGATGTTTTGCTTGGACGACGCGTTGAAACCGGTTTGGGATTCCGGACTCGGAGCGGGTGAGACCTTTTCCAGTTCCCCCGTCATTGCACATGGGCATGTCTACATTGGAACGGCGCGCCGTGGCTTGCAGTGCGTTGGTAGTCCCGGAATCCCTCCCGTTCCCGTTTGGAACGGCGGCGAAAATGGTGGAAGTGCTGATGATCTGCCGATCCCGCAAGACGGCGCAGAACGCTGGCGTTTTCCCTCAGATGACCAAGCTGAATTCCGAGTAACGGCTCCCATGATGCCGCTGCTGGATTCGCTTTTTGCGGTGGGGGTTCAAGACGGCAAGACGAAGCTTATCCGTCTGAGAATCGAGACCGCCGATGAAATAGATCGACTGATCTGGTCGAACGAGTTTGCAGGAACCATCGACGTTGCACTCGTTGGAAGCGGAGAAACGATCTGCGTTGTCGAAGAGTCCATGCATGATTCAACGTTGACACTTCATTCGCTTTCCGTATTGGATGGTTCTATTCGCTGGAGTCATCTCATAACGGGCGACAGTCAGTTACATGACCGAATAGCTTCGAAACCGGGCGTAAGTCGCGGAACCCTGCGCCATGGGATCGCAGTCGATGTGGATCAGGTCTTTTTCTGGCAGGACAAGGGTTCGCTTTGCAGCGTGGACCTTGCCCAGGGAACGGAACTCTGGGATCAGCCGAATGTGGATATCCGGATAAATCCATCACTCAAACATTCCTCCGAATTGGGATGGGGAACGCCAGCGATTGCCACTGGTCTATTGTTCGCGCTGACTGCGATCGAAGGTGATCCGGCATCGGTCATGCTCTCCTCGATTGACGCAAAATCAGGGGTCACGCTTTGGCGTACGCGATTGAACCAACCGCCCTTGGGAAGTCCGATTGTCGATGGTCTGCAGGTGATGTTGCGACGCAGTTCTGACGTTGCGATTCATAGTATTGTTGATGGAAGTTTTTTGCGTTCGGTTGCGATCGACGATGTGCCAGCTATGAAGCCGCTGCTGAATCCCGATGAAACTACGTACGGCAAGTTGGTAACTCCTGTCGTCGCTGCGAAGGGGCATGCGATTTTCGCGACCGAACGCGGCAAAATTGTTTGTTTCGGGGGCGAATCACCGTGAGCCTCGCGAATGAACCCCTCGTCTATACATTCGGCCTGGGTGAACCTCCGACGCAAACGGCCAGCAGCGAACTGCTCGGCGGTAAAGGGGCGAGTCTCGCGGAGATGATTCGAGCTGGCTTTCCTGTTCCTGCGGGTTTCACGATTTCCACAACTTGTTGCGCGGCGGTTGAGCTGAACTCAGGGGCATGGCCCGATGGACTCGAAATTCAAATCCGCGACGCACTTCAAAAATTGGAACTGTCGACACAGCGAACGTTTGGCCGCAGACCACGGCCACTGTTTGTTGCCGTTCGTTCCGGTGCCGCCGTCTCCATGCCAGGGATGATGGATACCATTCTGAACTGTGGACTGAATCCTTCGATTATCGACTGCTTTCCAACTCCGGACAATTTTTGGAAGGACTACGCAGAACATATCCGTCTATTCTCTGCCTCGGTCGCAGGTGTGACCGTCACTTCGAACCACGATGCCTCGCCGAAAATGCGTGCACGCAGTTATCTGGCCATGTACGAGGAACGAACCGGCCAGAAATTCCCCACTGACCCCTGGGATGCCTTGCGACAGTCGATCAACGCAGTCTTCGCATCGTGGCACAGTGATCGTGCGAAGGCGTATCGGCAGCATCACGATGTCCGTGGCATTGTCGGCACCGCAGTAAATGTTCAGGTGATGTTCCCGTCTGAAAGATCCGGGGTGCTGTTCACGGCCAATCCCAATGACCCGTCCCGGGGTGAAATGATCCTGGAGGCCTCGTGGGGACTCGGCGAGGCTGTCGTATCCGGTGCCGTGACTCCCGATATTTACACATTGGACGCGGCGACCTTGAAGACGATTCGCGTGTCGACAGGATCGAGTCCGGCGACTGCCAGTCATGACGGTCAGCAGGCACATGTTCTCTCATCCGATCAGCAACGTGAAATCGCGGAACTTGGTCGCAGGATCGAACGCCATTTCGGAGTCCCCTCTGATATCGAATGGGGGATTGCGGATGGTCGTGTCGTTCTGCTTCAGACCCGCAAGATTCGCGGCCTGGAAATTATCGAAGACGCAGAGAAAGGTCGATTGGCCGAAATAGTCAGACTGCAGTCACTCGCAGGTGACGATCCTGCAGTCTGGGTCGTTCACAATCTCTCCGAAACACTCACCGCACCAACACCACTCACCTGGGATCTTGTGCGATGGTTCATGAGTGCCCAGGGTGGCTATGGACAGATGTACCGGCTGCTGGGACATCATCCGCGCGAACACGAAGCAGGTCAGGGATTTCTGGAATTGATCGCGGGGCGAATCTATGTCGATCCTCGCCGAGCGGCGGAGTTTCACTTTGGCTCCATGCCAATCGAATACGACATTGATGAAATTCTGCGAGACCGTACTGCGCTTGATCGCCCACCGACTCGTTTCAACATTGATCGCACAGATTCACTCTTCTTCTTTCGCCTGCCCGGCCTGCTATGGAACATGATCCGCGGTTCGCGAACGATGAAACAGATGTCGAAGTCGCCCGGTGAGCGATTCGATCGGATCGCCGTGCCGAGACTCGAAGAGTTTCTGAAAGAAACGAGGCCGTTAAATCTCCGATCGCTCACGACCGACGAACTGACGCGAGAATTATATCGCAGACGTGATTTTGTCCTCGGCTGGTTCGCAGGAAAATCGTTGATTCCCGGATTCTTCGGGGGGATCGCGCACGACCAGGTTCGCAAGCTGGCAATACAGTTGTTCGGTCAGACGGATAGCGAGCAATTTGTCGGAGAACTGACCACGGGGTTGGACGGGGACATCACCGTTGAACAGAATCTGTTGCTGTTCGAGATCGCCAGTGGACGTCGCGATACCAGCGAATTCTTTCAGCGTTATGGACATCGTGCCGTTAACGAAATGGAACTGGCTCAACCTCGCTGGCGTGAGGATCACGAGTTCGTAGACAGGATGATCGAGCGATTTCGAGCGACCCCGGATTCGTCCCCTTCTGATCGACACTTGCATCAGGTTCATCAGCGCCAAGCCGCCGAAAAGTCGCTGCCAGATCGCCTTGCTTCCATCGGTGGCTCGTTTCTTCAACAACGATTCGAAGCCGCGTTAAAGCAGGCTCAGCAGTTACTTCCCTATCGTGAACTGGGCAAGTTTCATTTGATGCGGGGTTATGAATCAATTCGAGAAGTGCTGAGTGAATTCAGTCGCCGGTGGGACATCGGCCGCGATCTCTACTTCCTGAATCTGACGGAGTTGCCACAGTTCGAAGCCAATCGAGTCTTGCTGGATACGCAGATTTCCGAGCGTAAATTGCGATGGCGAGCACTGCAAAAACTGGCGATGTCAGATGTGATTGACTCCCGCGCATTGACGGAGTTCGGTCGACTGCGACGCACGGTGGCGACGGCAGGTGAGATTGCACTCACCTGTCGTCCGATTGCTTCAGGGGCAGCGCGAGGTACTGTTCGGATTGTGATCGATCCGGGACAGATCACGGAACTCGGTCGCGACTACATTCTCGTGTGTCCGAGCACTGATCCCGGTTGGACGCCGTTGTTCGTCAATGCCCGAGGACTGATCGTCGAACGGGGTGGAGTGTTATCGCACGGAGCAATCGTTGCTCGCGATTTTGGAATTCCGGCGGTCGTGCTGGAGGGGGCGACTCAAATCCTCGCGGATGGCTCACTCCTGGAACTCGACGCCAATCATGGAACCATCATTGTCAAATCCAATTCCAACATAGCCCCTGCACGGGAGGCTCCATGATGGACGGGATGACTACTGCTATTTCCACGCTGGTCCAGGCTCTGGACCGACCACTCGGCTGGCTGCTCGCGATTCCTCGTGATCTGGCACTCGTGTTGTTTGCGGCCCTGACGGCATTGCTGATGACGGTGGCCCGGCGCTACGTGACCAACCAAAACCTGCTACATCGCTGTGTCGTCGACTTGAAGCGACTCAAGGAACTGTTACATGCGGCCCGGAACACAAATGACAACGCGTCCATATCGAGATATCGAACGACGGTGTCGCAAATCAAGGGAATTCAATTGGCCGCAGACCTGCGAGTGCTGGTTGCAGTCATTGTGCCACTCGGTGTACTAGCCACCTGGGCGACGGAGCGGTTCGACTATCTGCCGATTGCGATTGACGAGGACGTTGTTATCCGAGCTCATTTTCCGGTGTCATCGATCGGACGGATCGCGCATGTGGTTCCAGACCCCGCTTTTGATCTGAAGGTGAGCCCCATTGCAATCGTCGCGGCGGATCTTTCAGACCCAACACAAGGGGTCGCCGAATGGACAATGCGTCCGCGACTAACTGGTTCCCATACCGTCGTGATCCGGCACGAGCGCGAAACGGCTACCCACAAGGTGAAGATCGGTGCAGCAACATATGATCTGCCCATTCAAATTCAGAAATGCAGTCGAATTAGTTCAACGGAAGTTGGGATCCGTCGTTACCTGCCAATCGGCTACAGCCTGGGGGGCAACATCGTGAATTTCCCACCGTGGCTCATGGCCTATCTGATTCTGACACTGGGCATGACACCAGTCATCAAGCGGCTGCTGAAAGTCAGTTGACGATTCCCGACCGTACGACTGTTCATGGTCTAACGGACGGTTCACTGAGTCGCAAGAAATTCCGGGGACCAGAGTTCCCGTTGGGAGCCAGCCCAACGGGAGTCTCAAGTAATAATTCGAACGCTGTCTACTTCCCTTGAGGGGTGAAGAGCTTGCTGGTGTGACCATCCGACGTTTGCTGTGGGGCCGACTTTCGCTTGGTCGAACCGTAGGCACCAGAAACATTACCGTTGGAAGAACGATCACCAATCGATTCACCAACGGTACCACTGGCCGCACCGGCCTTCAGATTGAAGGGGCGTTCCTGACCGGGCCGGAACGTACGACGCTTGGATTCGAAGCCAATGTGTGCCAGGAAATCGTTCAGCTTGATGATTCGCACACCCGTTTCACGAGCTTCCTTGGTCAGTTCATTCAATTGCTTCCGGACTTCACCCAGCTTGACCTTGTCGTCTTCGTTGACAACCTGACCAGGTTCGGGAATGTATCCGCGAACGAGGAACTTTGTCTGGACCGAGACCTTGGCGTCTTCTGGATGTCGAATTCCACTTTCGTCGATGTACAGGTCAACGTCCGCACCGGAGATTGACAAGAGTTGCTTCATTTCTTCCCAGTCACTCTTGCCGTCGTTGTCCAAGTCGATCAGACCAACGAAGGCAATCTTTTCCACCAGACCAGGGCTCCAGAGTGGAGTGTAAAGGACATCGTTGACCAGCATCGGCCGGAACAGATCGTCGTCTGTGATCCGGGCTTCGGCAATGTGAGGTCCCAGGATGCGGGTAACTTCAATTTTTCCTTTGACGTCTTCAGCCCCACGGCCCACTCCCTGATGATCTTTACTGTAGACGCTGAACGTCATACGAGTTTTCAGGAAATCGGCTTCGCCAAGGTTGATCCAGACGGTCTTGGAGGCGTTGTCGACTCGTTGAATCAAACCGTCACCGACTTCAAAGCTGACTTTTCGCAGTTCGTCGATCTGGTTCACCAGGAAGTCGATATGCTTTTCCAGGCGACCGATTTGTTCGTTCTTCTGCTTGTTGTCTTTTTCGCGAGCTTCCTTTTCCTGCTGCAGTTCGCTTGTAACAGTGTTGTTTTCTTGCTTCAGGCGATCCACTTCATCTTGCTTGGACTTCAGGCGTTCGTCCTGAGTGGCGAAGACATCGCGACGTTCGGTTTCTGCTTTGGTTTGAGCGGCATCTGCAGTGACGACTTTCTTATTCAGGCGATCGCTCTGTTCTTTCAGTTCCGCCTGTAATGTGGCAACCAGAGTCGCTTTGGAATCTCGGTCTGCTTCCAGGGCGGTAATTGCTTCACGAAGCTTCTTCAGGGTTTCGGTGTAATTCACACCGGCTTCTTTGCCTCCCGACTTCGCAATGTCTGCCAAACCCGCTGCCTTGACGGTATTTGCGTTCTTGGGATCGGCGGGATCGTAAACCAATTCGTGAGTGATCCCGATCAGCTTCTTCAGGACTTCGACCTTGTCGATTTCTGCCGCAAACTTCTTCGAGATGTTCGCGACTTCGTTCGTCTTTTCGAACGCTTTTGCCGCTTCCGTCGAATAATTCTGATGGAAGTTATAAGTGAGGATTCCAAGTACGACCGAGATCATGACGAACACGATCAACGCGTAATGTACGGCACCGGGCTTGTTGGATGCGGCAGCCATGTGGTTTCCCTCCGGCAAACAGTAAGACGTGATTCAGGTAGCAAACCTGGAGACGGGCGGTTGCGAAAAACTCTATCAATCAGACCGGCTTTGTCACTCCGGTCGACTTTTCATACGGTTGTTAGTCTTGCGGAGTCCCTGCAACGAGTCAAGCAGATTCTGAACTCTGCGTGAATTCGGTGCATTTTTCCCGAATTCAAATGGAATAGCGGTCGTCGGTTGGCTGTCACCGAGGTCAGGTTCAATCGAATCGGAATTCAAGCGCACTCTTTCGTTGTGGTTGTGTCGGCAGATTTCAGATGTTCCCGCGTGCAGAAACATGCCCGTTTGCCCCTGTTCCACCGACTCTCGCGGTCGGTGCCGATTAATCCTGTTCTGCTGGCGATTCAACGACGGCAGGTCAATAATGTGCGCCGAACCGCGACCCCGGTTCTCTGTCGCTGACGCTGTGGATTTACTCGCCTCCCTGCGGAAACCGGTTCGTACATGACTGATACAGTCTTTCTCATTGATACATTCTCCTTGATGTTTCAGGTGTTCCATGCCATCCCCCCCATGCAAAGTCCGCAGGGGATGCCGACGAACGCCGTCTTTGGATTCAGCCGGGATCTGGTTTCATTGCTCCAGGTCCATCGCCCGACATGGCTGATTTGTGCCATGGAATCACCCGGTCCCGGGGTGCGAGACGAAATCTACCCGCAGTACAAAGCCAACCGGTCTGAAATGCCCGAAGATCTGCGTCCGCAGATTCCGCTATTGCTGGAAGTTGTGGAAGCCTTTCATGTTCCGGTTGTACAGTGCGCGGG
>Ga0194055_10002954_pt1 | contig 13289 bp, 11 predicted proteins | sample SepL449m_MetaG_FD_155482 | JGI IMG/M metagenome (GOLD analysis project Ga0194055, IMG submission 155482) | Anoxic zone freshwater microbial communities from boreal shield lake in IISD Experimental Lakes Area, Ontario, Canada - Sep2016-L442-9m | ecosystem: Environmental > Aquatic > Freshwater >... | reverse complement strand
GGGGGAAATACGTCTGTGATGGTAGTCGGGGGTAATACCACCTTCTTAGGTACCGTCAATCCGATAACATTGGTGGACGGTTCGGTCCTTATAACCCATAATCTTCCATTGGATTTCACTAACAATTTTGGTACCGTTTGGAATAAAATTCCGGCACTTGTAGTACATAACGCAAACAATTGTGGTAATGCTCTTTCAGCTACTGGACAGTACCAATTGATTGCTTACGGTTCTGAAAATACCGTTTATTTGTCGACCAATTACGGTGCCACTTTTACAAACATTTCCTCCTCCATTACCGCATTCACAGGTTCACAAATAGTATGCGCAATGTCCGCATCGGGACAATACCAAACCATCGCCATTTACAGTGGTTATGTATATAGATCCAACAATTATGGTAATTCTTGGACACAAATAACTTCTTTGTCCACAGCTTCATGGTATTCTGTTGTCATGTCCGCATCAGGACAGTATCAGGTGGTATCAGGTGCTTATTCAAATGTGTTATATATTTCTTCCGATTATGGTGGAAGTTGGACAACAGTAACAGTTTCCAACATCGCTTATTTTACAGGGCAATTCAATTCATTTATGATGTCGGCAACCGGACAATTTATGGCAGGGATAGTATCCGTTTCATCCACAATTTCTGTGTATGTATCCAATAATTATGGAACCACCTGGTCGAATCCTGGATTTCCTGGAACAACAGCCTTCCCTTGGAGTATAAGTACATCAGCATCTGGTCAATACATAACTTTTGTTACATCTGCCATCGTAGGCACAGGTAGTATTTTTGTATCAAACAATTACGGTGCTACATGGACAACAATGGGCCCAACAAATTATGAAATTGATAGCGTATCAATGACGTCATCAGGACAGTACCAAATAGCGACTGGTTATGGCAGCAGTCTTTACACAGTTTGGCGGTCAGTCGATTATGGTGTAACATGGACACAAATTATTTCTACCACTACTGGTTTTTATAATTGTATAAACGTATGTTCAACCGGGCAGTACATGCTCGCTATATATGGAGGTGCTGGTACTTATAACGCATATTCCTCAATAACACCTTACGGAATTTTTTCGGTAAGTAATCAATTGACAGTATTCGGAAACGCTAACGTAAACGGAAACGCCATCATAGGTAAAGTCGGTGCGCCTTATGTACCTTCCATCAGCACTACTACCGGTGTGCTAATCGTGAACGGCGGCGTGGGCATCCTGGGCAACATTTACATAGGCGGCAATGTGAGGTTGGGTCCTCCCGCCCTACAAAACGTGACTTTTGGGTACAATCCCCTCAATTCCATTACTACGGGAACTAACAATTCGGCGTTCGGATATCAGCCGCTTTATACCAATACCTCTGGTATCAATAACAATACATTTGGATACAATTCCCTGTATTTGAACCAAACGGGTTCTGCCAACAACGCGTTTGGATATTTTGCTCTTTACAACAATGTTGCGTCCAACAACACTGCGGTAGGACATCAAGCCTCTACTGCCAATACCTCGGGTCTGAACAACGTGGCCATCGGATATCAGTCGCAATATTCCAACACCATCGGCAATTACAATACCGTAGTGGGTGCGAGTGCCATGTTTAAAGCCACTACGGGAATACGTAATACAGTCATAGGGAATGCGGCCCTTTATAATGTTACTATTGGAGGTAACAATGTAGCAGTAGGTGACAGTGTCGGTGGTAACATCGTATTGGGCATGTTCAATACCTTTGTTGGAACTGGTGCAACCTCCACTGTAGATGTGTCATATTCCACGGCGATAGGTTACAATGCCATCGCTACCAGTAACAATCAAATTGTGTTTGGAACACCCGCAGAATCTGTGAGCATACCCGGTAATGTCTATATAGGAAATACGTTGCCATCTACGTCCTTTGTTACAGGATCCCTTGTGGTGAATGGCGGTATCGGCATTACAGGAAATACATTTATTGGGAATGCGGTTTCGGCTTTACAATACATTGAAAATATCAATTCTATCGTATGGTCAGCAACTCCCACCATTAATTTTACCAGGGGGTTGATAACTTATTTTAATACGAGTGCAACAACCGCAATAACGAGTTTAACTATTACATCGGTACCAATAACGGCATTATGTAGTTATACATTTACGTTCATCATACCGGCTACCAATTCTGCGAATTATATCAATCCAACCGGTGGCACAATTACCATAAATTCCACGGGTGGGATTACTTTAAGAGGTACAATTACGTTGAGTACGCCAGCAGCCTATATTATGCAACAAATATCTATTATGAATATTTCAGCCACAACTACACCTAGTTTCATCGCTCTAACTACGGCACAGGCCTACTAAATATTATCCAACTATGTTGTATAGGAATATGTGGAAATACATTTTATTATTTACCATAATCATAATTTCACTCATTTTTACCCAATATCTTACACCTTTTCTCATTTATAACGCCGACTTGTCGGCGATAAATGAGTTAAAAGGCAACGTTACTTTCGGCATTTTTAATGCCGAAAGGTGTAGAACAGAAGGTTTTGTATCTCAACATGACGAAAATTCGATATATAGTCCACCGCCACCATGGATAAAAGGTAAAGGTATGTCGCCAGTAGGCCCTAGTATCGAGGATGAACTGAATACAAAACATCCCTATATACGAAGCGCCATCCGTTATTTGTCTAGTTCTCCAGCTCAAATAAGTAATGCGGCTGCCAAAATACAACAGGCAATGGAGTTTCAAACCGCAAATTATAACAAAGATCCATCGCCAACCTATATTGATGCCATACACAGTTTACACGCGGCATTGGCTGATATTAAATCGATCCCAAATCCGAATATTTCAGAAGCAATTAATAAATTAATGGGTGCGATTGATGTCCTACGGACATCTAACAACGAAGGACAAAGTCCGGAGTTGTTTGACATGTTGGATACCATTGTTCCTGTCGCATCAACAAAAAAAAATACGACGGAATTACAGCAATCCAATTGTTTTAATCAGACTTATTCCGGAAGTACGTGTCCCCAATCGACCATTGAAACCTTTATGATCAATTTAAACACTTTCAAAAACGCAACAGGCACGATCATAGAATGTTTACAGGCGTCGAATAACACACAATATGAGATGCTATTGCGAAAGTTGAAAAATATTCAATCATTCGTGAACAAAATATAAAATTGAATCATTTTATATAAAAAATATAAAATGAATTATACTTCTAATCGCGTTACTCCTTGAATTACCATGTTGGATTATCCTAGTGAACCCGATTTTAGCTTTATGTCATGTCAAAACGATAACGATATGTTGGTTTCAGCCTATTCTGTCATTCAAAATCTAGAAAAATGGCACTTTCTGCGTGATTTTGTAGTTAATCCAACCACTGGTTTTATGTTTAACACCGACCCTGAAATATGTAGTATTATGGATAAAATAAATGATGCGTATCCTGGACACAGCGGTACATCCATGGGTGTTACCATGCGTAGCATGCAATACATTGCCAAGAATGGATTTTGTCAATTTTACAGATTTTATCTAGGTACAAACTCCTCCTCGCTGCGCAGAAGCGAAGCTACCTCTGGAGTTAGGTTGGGACCAAACTCCTCCTCGCTTTTGCGAAGCAGCAGTAGCGAAGCTACCTCTGGAGTTAGTTTGGGACCAAACTTCTCCGCAAGCAAGCTTGCTCCGCAGTTAGGAGATTTTTATCCGCTATCGCTACGGAAAAATCCTCTAGTTGACAATGAACCAGAATTGGATGATTTTTCCGTAGCGACAACCGAGAGCGACCAGGGGTCTCTCTGGGCGGATAAAAATTTCCTAACTACGATTACCAATGACAAATACGACTTGGAGTGTAAGATTTGTGATATTGTTGACGAACCAAACACCGAATCAACAAAAACAAAAGTATTATGTGATTCTGGAGTAGTTTTCCTTAGCGAAGCAACCAGGAATCAGCTACCTACGGTATCGGATTCTTTGGAAAAATCTCCTAACAACGAAGGACAATGTCCCATGGACGGTCTCCTACCTATTTCTGTAGGTAAGCATTTACCGGAGAAGTTTGAACCAAAAAGAGTAGACGAAGTCGGAACTTTTGGTTCTGAATCCAGAGAACGAAGTTCGACGGATTCTGACATTATAAATGTGTCGAAACCTGATTATCCACTGGATGCGACATTTGATTTTATGGGAAATATGGAGGCACGTATGATAAAATCCGCATACCAAGTCATACATGAAAACAACGCATGGCAAACAATGTTATTGTATACAAAGGCAGAACATGAAAGTTATGAATTACCAGAAGACCCCGATGTGATAGAAATTATGGATAAAATTTCGAAAGCATATGGTTTACATAGCGGTAGTTCTTGTGCGTGGACCATGAGACATATTGATTTTATTGCGAAGCATGGTTATGAAAATTACAAATCCAAATGTTTGGAATCACAAAAGGAGGAATATTAAGTTGAAGATCTGTAGATTTGAAGATTTTTCATACACCTCTCCGCAGGTTGGTGTCGAAAAATTGATTTAAAATAGGTTAATTGTACATAATGTATCTCAAGTACAGTGATAACCAGAACCATTCGAACCACCCTCCCTGCTAGCATGAATCCAGTCAAAACCCTCATGAAACCCCGTAGTCGTAAGCAGACAAAATCCAACGAAGATGCGGACATTGAGAAAATCATGGAACGTATCAACACACAAACAGAAACCCCTACAAAATTGTCGGAATTATGTGACGGTAGACGTATTGTGAAGGCGTACCGTTTATCTGGTTCCGGCAGCCGAAAAATACATTATGATTTTTGTGTGGATGTGGAGAACCCCGATGGTAGTATTCAAACAGGTATGCGTGTAGAACACAAGGGTTCCAATGACAAAAAACCGGTGGATCCTACTCACCGGTTGGGTGTCCAATTCCACAATGGTTCTCCCAAATTGGCCATCATGATCACTTATTTGTCAGTCTGGTACAATTACTGGATGTCTTCAGGACGTCTTACCGAAAAATACGGGATTCAATCACCTGTACCCACATTGGAAGACTGGATAAAACGTGATGCTATGGTACAAGGTAACCCCAAAACAGATTACGGATTAGAATTGAAGCGTTTAGCCCGTGAACGTAATGGACCTGACTCATCTCTCAAGGAGGAACGCGATGAATTCATGGAGAACATTTTCAAAAAAGAAATGATATCTACAGAAAATTTAGACGAACTCAAAAAACATGTTCTCACTACCGCGAATCACTGTCTTCAAGAGAAGGATTTGTGGCTCCAAATTGCGGGGAACATTCATGGAACCGAGGACGATTATTATCATTTGTGGACGCCCAAAATGCCTATAATAGAAGCCATTGAGAACGTGGAGATAAAATTGGAAAGCAAAAAAAATGTAGAATTTGTACTAGAATGTAGCGGCGGTATGAAAATAGGGGGGATTATGCGTTGGGGAAAAGGTCAGGGGTTCTCCAATTTCCGTTTTGATTTGAAGTAGGATATGCGTTATAATTTTTGTGTATTTTGTGTAATTAATTATTTTTTGTTTTTAGGCGACAATAAAAATAGGTACACATTGTATAAACATAGTTAATATGTACGCTCTTATGTTTGTTTTCACCGCGCTTTTGTTCTTTGTTCTCACCCCCGGAATTCTTCTTTCCCTTCCTCCCAAAGGGTCCAAAATGATGGTGGCAGGTGTTCACGCCATTGTGTTCGCCTTGGTTTTGACCTTCACCCACAAACTAGTTTTTGACTTTGGTGTATCCAGTGGTTTGATTATGAAGGAAGGGTACCAGGAGGGGGCGAATAGTAATAAGTATCTTGATGCCCTCCTACAAGCTAATACAGCATCCAATAATAGTACAGCAGGCAAAAGGCCGTATTAGAATAATTAATTTCCGAATCGGCAAACCTATAATAGGAAACTAATGTAGATGGAAATCCTTAGTGCGTCCTTAGTATATAAAGCGAGAGAGTTCATCTAGTGAGAAGGGAGTGGTAGTATTGAGCGTTTGACCTAACCGATGTAATGGAGAACAAGGATAATAAAACTGTGTAATGATATTTTGTAGATGTTTTACTACAAAATATCGTGTTATCTTATTAGGAAATACATAAAAAATAAATAATGCTTTTGTTCCATTTTTTTATAGTTGCCACGCTTTTTTTCCTTTTAGCGCCAGGAGTTCTCGTAACTTTGAAAGGCTCCAAATATTTCATTGCTGCTATTCATGCCATACTTTTTACTTTCATCGTTAGTATGATTTATATGTTATTTTGGATGCCTAATCTTACTCCGGAGGAGTTTGAAGGTGGTCCCCCCGTAAATGAACCCAATTATGGTAATTGTCCCGTAGGACAAAACTGGATATCTGGTTCCATAAAACGCTACGGATATTGTTCTCCATCCACCGTTACAGAAATAATAACACAATCCAGTCCGGTAGCTAGTCCGAGCCCCGCTAAAAATATCGTAGTTTGGTCCCAACCTAACTCCTCCGGAGTTTGTCCTAGTGGTCAAAATTGGATCTCGGGAACTAACCCAAAATATGGGTACTGTTCTCCTTCGGCAATTTCGGATGTGTTACCATCATCATCCGGTACTTCATCATCCAGTACCTTAGCAGCGCCCGTTCTTCCAAAGGAAAAAGCCTCCACTAAAGTTGCTTTGGCACCAGATTCGTGTCCTGAAGGGCAGAATTGGATTACAGGTACCAATTCAAACTACGGATATTGTTCTACTTCCAGTGTTTCTAGCCTATTAAATGACCCATCTCGGTCTTCCATTACTGCCATTAACCCTGTGGATGTTCGAGGCGCATCAACGTTTCGGTAACCTGTTGGATGATACCCGGAGGTACGGAATTCCCAATCTGGACAATTTGTTGTTTCAAATTGCCCGCAATTTCATAATCAATCGGAAAACCTTGAATTTGTTTGAGTTCAATGGGCAACAAACACCGCAGGAAAAACCCCCGTTGGTTACGCAACGGCACGAACAAACGCGGTTGGTGGTCATAGGTACAAATAATGGTTTTGGCCGGTTTACGAATGTCGATAATCTCACAATGAATGGGTGAAGCACGTTTACCAAAGGACAACATATTGTTGTGTGTGACACCCCCGTACGATTCCCCCCTCGTTTTCGCTTTCAAACGCAAATAGGGATGAGGCGGTGACTCGGGGTTTACACCTTCATTGTTTGTCATATCAGTTACAACACATTCCGGAGGAATCGTGGTCATGTCGAAATCTTCGGGCAAAATTTCGATGGCGCCCGTCATATCAAATGTCACAATGCCCCGTAAATCGCGTACGGTAGTCATTTCGGGAGGAAATTGAAGACGGTCGATACCCCCCTCTTCGTTCATGTCTTTGGTGCGCATTCCAATCATAATCACACGTTCTCTCTTTTGAGGTACCCCATATTTTTCTGTTTTAAACAATTGATATTTCATGGAATACCCCGCTTTATTGAATTCTTCTTCCATCATAGCCATGTATAATTGAGAACCATCCGGTGTTTTGCTCGTTAAAAGCCCCTTGACGTTCTCACAAATAAAATATTTGGGGTTAATGAGGGTTACCGAGCGCAAGAAATCGAAGAAGACATTTTTGCGTGGGTCATCGATTTTTCTCTTGCCCGCTTTGGAATGGGGTTGACAAGGTGTGGATGCGAAGATGAGGTCGATGGTATCTTTGTAGGCCAAAAATTCACTATCAGTAATTTTGGTAATATCACCGTCACAACTTGCGCCGAGTGACACACAATGTTCAAAATTCATGTCATGCGTTGCGCGAAACACGCGTTCTTTTTCACAATAAGCTACCAAATCCAATCCGGCTTGAACGATTCCCAGGGAATCACCACCCATACCGGAGAACAAACTGATGGCTCGCATTTTCGGTGACATTATGATGTTGTTTTATATTCATTAGTACATTATTATTATATTCTTTTTCAATTTTGTTAACCCAATGTATAGGATGAAAGATTTTACAGGAACCAATATGCCTCCATTGATTGATTATGGTGAAATAGATGAGCCCACAATTTCGGAGAACATTGTACCAAACGAAAATACGGAAAAACCGATTGATCTTGAAAAAAAACCCAAAGGACCTCCTACCGTACAATATTATGTCAAATTTTCCTTCACAATCACCTATATTTTGTTATTGACGACTGCGACAATTACATTTATCGAGGCAATTCGTACCCCTATTCCTGCCGTTCGTCATGTTCTCAATTTAGAGACATGTATTTCTGTGGTGGCGGGGTATTTCTACTCTATTTTTACGGGAAAAATCGATGAATTCAGCCAAAAAAACAAGGCCATTGATTGGTCGGAGATTACCAAAACGCGTTACATTGATTGGTCGATTACCACACCGATGATGTTATTGGCGCTATGTCTGGTTCTCGGACAAAACGTCAAAATACCTGTGAAATTTTCCGTCATTGGTGTTATTGTTCTCTTGAATTATGCCATGTTATACATTGGCTATTTAGGTGAAGAAAAAGTGCTATCGAAATGGTGGGCCATGTTGGGCGGATTTGTGCCATTTTTCGCCATGTTTTCGATTATATTTTATCAATTTGTCAAACCAAAACGTAATTTGGCCAACAACATCTTGTTCACTGTTTATTTGATTGTGTGGTCCATGTATGGACTAGTATATATGCTGAATGAGAACTACAAAAATATTGCCATGAATGTACTCGATTTTACTGCGAAATGTTTTATTGGATTGGGACTCTGGGCCTATTATACAAAAACGATTGTGTTATAATCTCTATTCCGCCGTTGGCTCCGTTTTCTTGTTCAATAGGATATCACAGCATTTCCAAGAATTCTTCGTCGGAAAGTTCCGCCAATTTCGCGTATTTTCCTTTCAGTAGGGCCACTACAATTTCCTGGAGTTCTCCCCGCGTGGCTTGGAGAACCCAGCGTTCTCCTGTTTTGATATTCAAAAGTTTAAATTCCCTTGTGGGTCGCTCAGTAAACCCCCACAACCAGGCATAAATCACCAATTGTAGTTGATGATCAATGGTAATGGTCGACGTACATTTGATTTCCCAGACCGTGATGGGGGTAATCAAATCCACAATCGCGGTGAACCTGAAGCGCACGTTCTCCAAATCTGTTCCTACAAACAATGGATTGAGTTCTTCGTCGATTTGAGCGTGTTCCTCTTCCATTGAGGGAGAAATGATGAGTTCCTCGGTCCAAACTCCATCGGAGTTCAGGGTACACTCGTCTTTCATAACGTTTTTCAACAGGGTTTGACATGTGGCGACCACGTCGGCCGTTAACCACTTGTAATCGGAACGACGAATTTGTTTCAATTTGAAATACAAGCGTTCTTGAATCGATACGTAGACATTGGTCAAATACAGATAATCCGAAATAGATTCGCAGGTTCTCGGCATGTCTTTCACCATGGATTTCAAATATTGATGTTGGTCCTCACGCATATCAACAATGGCTTCCTCGATAAGATCATACAAAATACCCGGGAATCGGCGCACCTCACCTAAACAGTCGTAAAACATGGCGGGGAGCGCAATACCGTTCAAATCGCTCACATCTTCAAATCCGTATTGTGTCTGTATTACACTGGGAATAGTTACATTATCCATGTTGGGTAAACCAGATTCAGGCGTCCACGGGATCCGAGTAAAAATCCGGTCCACAATGGGGGTAATTTGGTCCATGACCACATCCGAAATGAATTTGATGAGTTTGGTTGGCGACAAATAATGTTTTTTAATTTTGCCACCACTGGCGTTCTTATCCTCACGTTCATAAAAAAGCGTCTGGGGCATACCTTTGAATTCGACAAAGTCCGAGGCGACCATGTCGTGGTGGGACATTTTTAGGAATTCGAGAGGGCGGTCGCCTGCGGATTGGTTGAATTCAATCAAATAGAGCCGCTCCATCGCGCGGGTACATCCTACATACAAGGTATTTGGACAGATTTGTGGGTTCTGACCCTGTGCCATTTGGATAAAATAATTATGATCAAACCCGACAACAAACACGAATTTCCGCTGACGACCTTTGACACAATGAAAAGTGGAGAACACGATTTTTCCCTCGATCACACGTTCATCCAGTCGGTCTTGTTCAGCCGTGGGAATGTGGCAGGGGATGCCTTGTTCACAGAGTGCGTTCTCCATTTTACGTATGTGGCTGTTGAGTCCTTTGACGGACCCCGACAAAACAAAAATATCGCTGGGTAAATGGCCTTGTTCCAACAATTGTTGAATGATATATACCACGGTTTTCTCGATATTATATCGTGTATTTCGGATATAAACCACGGGTTCTCCTTCTCTCGGTGCCAACATACGATCATGACCTAACATAGCTTGGTTGACAAAATCGGCCATGGGCGTAGTGATGCGATACGATGTTTGTAGAGAACATTCCACCATATCACCAGCGAAGTATTTGGAAATCCAAATGCGGGCAGCCATGATCAAAAACCGGGAATCGGCGCCTTTGAATTGATACAAACATTGTTGATGATCCCCGAGAACCATGAGTTGTTTTGGGGCATGTTCACCCAGGTTCTCCAAAAACAAACAAATAAAGTGATAATAAAGGAAAGACATGTCTTGGGCTTCGTCGAGAACCAGAATATCCCATTTTTTTTGTGGCGGATTGTTTAATGGTAATTTATGATGGATAATGTGGCGCAATTCGGTGTCTGTATGTGCGGACGGTACGTAGTATTTCACAGCCAAAGAATGGAATGTGTGAACATCTAGGTTCTCCAAATGAGCATTATGTACTTTTTCTTTCATTTCGTGTCTCAACATGGAATTGTAGGTAATTTGGAGAACCTGTTTGTCTGGAAAAGCGTGGGCTACGGACAAAATGGTGGTGGATTTGCCCGAACCCGCAACGGCGTTGACAACCACGTGCTTTCCTTTTGCCACATGTTCAAGAATGGTTTGTTGTTCCTGGCTAGGTTTATGTAATGTCATGTTGAGAACCTATATGTATTTGTAAACAATGTTCTCTCTTTGGAGAACATGGTTCGTACTATTTATGTGTATTTGTAAGGTGTTTATTTTTGCCTTCTTCGGGTATTACGAGGCACAAAATTGCGGTTGTTCTCAATCGCACGTAACAAACGCACCTGTTTTTTGGCACGTTTTTTCGAGGTACATCGCGCAAATACGTGTTTTGTTTTGCGATTGGACACACGAAAACAGGATTTTCGGGGGACTTTACGTATGGTATATGGCATCTATACAGATAATGTAGATATTTTGTTGTATATTCAAATATTTTTATTGTATAATAAAAACCTACTTAAAGAAATAACACTAATTATAGTGTGGAAGAACGGCTCTGTTAACTCAGTCGGTAGAGTGAGAGGCTGTTTTGGTCAACTTTTTGACCTCGGTAAAACCTCTAAGTCGCAGGTTCAAGTCCTGCATGGAGCGTCATTCTTCTACCAAACTTCTCAAGTGAAGTTAGAATATTTATCACATGGAAAACATCCCATGTAATAAATGTGATAGATATATATAGGCAAAAAAATGTCCAAGAATGTACCGGAGCAAAGCGGAGGCGCGGAAAGACATATCCCCATAAGATATTTACCCAAGAGATTGACCCGAAAAGACCGAAAACAACAATATCAACAATTATTGTTGTCACGCAAAGCGTACAAAAAAGGACGATATATATCTCGGCGTACGGTTTCTTCGTATCCACACCGTCCATCGCGTCATTTGTTCGATTTACAAAAAATATATGGTGTGAAAAACGGCGCACCTTCTAAACATTTGGCTCAAGCTACTGGATGTTCTATTTCGGCCATGAAACAAATTGTTCGTAAAGGCGAGGGTGCGTATTATTCGTCGGGTTCACGACCCAATCAAACCGCTCAATCTTGGGGTATAGCCCGACTTGCGAGTTCTTTAACTGGCGGAAAGGCGGCAGCGGTGGATTACCGCATTTTGGAGGCAGGATGCGACCCTAAAAAACGTGCCATGCGACTAGCGCGTCAATCCAGAAAACGAAATGGTTTTGGTCGTCATCGAGTTCCTTAGAAATATTTATTTTCTGACGGTTTTGGATTTACTCTGTTTCTTAGGTTTCTTAATGGGTTTTGTCCCATTTACACCCTTGAAGATTTAATCTCTATTCTGGCCGGATTGTTTTTCATAATAATATGACCAGAATAGAGATTAAAACCGCACAATTTTTGAGTACTTATTTCTAAAAATACTATAGTTATATACATAACGCCACTATAGCCACTATTACTGCTGCTACACATAATCCTATTATTACACTCTGATGGAAACCGTCTGAGCAACCGCATTTTTTGGTTTCTGTTTTACTATAATCCATTATGTAAAGTATAATAATGTATTATTTTTGTGCGGTTTTACATTATATATTGAAAATCAACTTAAAGAAGATACACTATATAATAGTGTGTACCTCGTGTACATGTATTCTAGCAGCAATTTACAAAAAAAGCATTATTTTTTTCCAGAATACAGCAAAAATAACCGGATTCGTTCGGTTATTTTTAGTAATGACTTAGGTAAATACATTCGTACAGCAATTTGACCAGTTTTTTCCAGCGGATCTCTCATCCTTGTATTCTAACAGCAATTTCACACTCGCATTATGACTGTAAAATATGAATACAGCACTTTGAGAGAATCTGAAAAAAGGTTCCTTATGGAGAAAGTTCTCCTAACTTCGGAACAAACTGTAGATTTTTCGCACACCAAAGGTGTCGAAAAAGTTACTAACAACGAAGGTCGAAGACCGGAGTTGTTTTGTTTGTATCGGAGTTTGAATGTAGCAAAAAAACAAAATAATTGTTTTATTTATTATTTTGTTTTTATCTGTTTGTGAATAATTGTTTTTCCACAATATAACTGTTATTTTCGTAATCCCATTCAAACAATGTAATTTTCAGACCCTTGTTTGTTGCCCAAAAACATATTTCTTTTTCGATGATTCCTGTGGTAATTTGTATAGTTACAAACGACATTTTGGATAAAAAATTGCGATATTGTTGTATTTTCATACGTTCCAATATCAGTGGATAATTTTCATCTGGATTCGGTATTTTATTCATGTATTTTCCATTTCGGTAAACTATAGTTCCGTCGTATTTGAGTATGTGATTCACGACATCTGTGGGTAATAAAGAGTAATCCATTGTTATACGATATACATAAATTACTTCTATGT
>Ga0194055_10002951_pt1 | contig 13299 bp, 12 predicted proteins | sample SepL449m_MetaG_FD_155482 | JGI IMG/M metagenome (GOLD analysis project Ga0194055, IMG submission 155482) | Anoxic zone freshwater microbial communities from boreal shield lake in IISD Experimental Lakes Area, Ontario, Canada - Sep2016-L442-9m | ecosystem: Environmental > Aquatic > Freshwater >... | reverse complement strand
TAAGAGAATAAAATGAATATTGAAATAATGGAATTACATCCCGATCCAGTTAGAATGGCTGAGGGTTTAAGAGATACTGGGTATCAGTTCAACACAGCCGTTGCGGATGTTGTTGACAATTCAATCGCCAGTGAAGCTACCTTTGTAGACATTCAACTAAATATTGATTTGAATGGCGAGGTTACTCTTGCCATTTATGATGATGGCATCGGGATGGACAGGGATGGTTTGATTAATGCGATGAAGTATGGTTCAAAACCCCGCCCTTCGGCAGCGAGTTTGGGCAAATTTGGTCTTGGATTGAAGACGGCTTCAACCGCGTTCTGTCGCAAGTTAGTCGTGATTTCTCGGAACAACCCATCTGCTGAGCTCATTCGGGCAACGTGGGATTTGGATCATGTTGCTTTAAAAAACAAGTGGGAATTGATCATTGATACTCCGTCAGATCAACAGAAGGAGTTGTTTGATAATTTCATTGGAGTACACAGCGGAACTTTGGTTGTTTGGGAAAAAGTTGATCGATTGTTGCAGGGCTTAAGCAACAAGAGTGGTGCTGCTGCAAAGAAAGCGTTGGGAAAAGTCAGTGAAAGCCTTCGAGATCATCTTGGAACTGTTTACCAGCGATTTCTGGATTCCGCTGATTTGCGCGCAATGCACTTGAAGATGAGGCTCGATGGCATAGATGTTCTTCCTTGGGATCCATTCGCCGCCGCCGAAGCTAAAGTCGTTAGCGAGGATACACAAGAGGTCCAACTCACCGGAGGGAGCAAAGCCACATTTAAAATGAAGGCATATGTGTTGCCACGAAAGGAAGAGTTTTCGACGGTTGAAGCGGCAAAGAAGGCGAGAATCAATAATACCAATCAAGGTATTTATATCTATCGCCAAAATAGGCTTATTCACGGCCCTGATTGGCTAAAAATGTTTTCTAAGGAGCCGCATCTAAGCCTTCTGCGAGTCGAGTTCACATTTGACCATGAGTTGGATGAGGCGTTTCAAATCGATATTAAGAAATCGCAAATTATCCTAAACGAATCGCTTTACGATCACGTCTTAGACTTTCTCACGCCACCGAGGCGTGCGGCGGAAGAGGCATATCGAAAAGGAACAAAAGCGACGACATTTCGGGCATCAAAAAGCGCGCACGACAGTTCCAATCGAAACATCACCTTGAAGGAAGGGGGGATCAACCAGCCTGTAATCCAATCCGTTGACGCATCAGCAAATGAAGCGCAGATCGTCAACAGTCAGGGGCCTGTCACATTGAAGTTGAAGATCACTAGTGCTAGTGCATCGAAGCCTCAAGAAGTTCATGTGCAACCTGTGCCAAGCATTGACGATGGACTCCTGTGGGAACCATGTTTGATCGACCTCCATTGTGGCGTTCGGATCAACACTGGCCACCCCTATTACCATAAGGTGTATTTACCAAACATTGCAGAGGGTGTGACGATCCAAGGCATGGATGCGCTCTTGTGGGGTTTGTCTGTCGCGGAATTGAGTTTTGTAAGTAATTCAACAAAGGAGATTTTTGTGGAACTCCGTTATGAAGTTTCGCGCAACTTACGGAAACTGGTGGAGGACTTACCTGAGCCAGGCCAGCCTGACCTAGGAGCATCCCAATGAACAGAAAAACGGCAGAGTTTGCGGTTCACGCGGTCGAAGATCGCGTGGGCATTTCTGTGCTGGGGAAAATTATTCCCGACTCTAACGGCTCGTTTTGCGAACTCAGCCCGGCAGAAGGGCACGCCAACGAAACATTCGTAGTTCGTTTCCGACTTGGCTGGCGAAGTGCTGAAGCATCATTTGTGGCTGGCAACTTTGCCGGGAAGTTGATTGCGAGTATGGGAAAATGCAGTGAGGAAGCTAGGCAATCATTTACTGCATTCGCCAACGGCGTAGCAGCCCGGAAAATAAAAGTGCTGATGCGAGTGAATGGAATCGAAGTTGAACCAGGTCAACCGGCCACATGGCCACAAGATTGGTCGTTTTTGGAGTTGTCCTTGAAACTTACTCCGATCATGGTCGAGCAAAATGATGAAGCTCAGTTGGAAAGGCTCGTGCTCGACTTGGTTGTCCCATTGTTTGGGATGATGGCGACGCTGATCGGCGTGGAGGAAAATGAATTGCCGATTACGGGAGAAACAGAGGGCCGCGCGGTGCAATCAATGGCAACGCGTTACGAGCGCAAGAAGGTGAATCGAGAAGCTTGCATCCAGTTGAAAGGTTTACGCTGCTTGGTTTGCGATTTTGACTTTGTTGAAAACTATGGTCATTTGGGTATTGGTTATGTTGAAATCCATCATGTAAAACCGCTTGCTAGTCTTGGTGCAGATTACCGCATTAATGTGGCAACGGAACTTGAGCCCCTTTGCGCGAATTGTCACGCTATGGTACATCGTGAAGAACCACCCATTGCGATTTTGACTTTGCGCCAAATTGTGAAAGAAATGCGAAAAAATCAATTATGAATGTTACTCTCTCCAACGGGAAATTTTTTCAGATAAGTGATGGTCAAAATGTAATGTCACCGCTTGCTGAAGAAATTTATTCGGTAATATTTGGTGGAAAAGAAGCAATTCGGGGAATACCCGTTAGTAGAGTCGATTTTCTGGCGACTACCGTTCAGTTTTCTCAATATGCTTCAGATCCTTTGTTGGTCCTGGATGTTGAATATGACCATAGAGGTCCTGAAATTGTTTGTAGGATGGCAGCGCGGGCAGGCAATTTCGAAGCTGATGTTGCACATGACGGTCTTAAACTTTTGGATTACGCGTTGAGCGGGAGGCGGTGGATTCCATTGCCGGCGGGTGCGGTTACCGAGATGATTAATTTTCTTCTCGAAGCTGGAGTGCAATCTTTTGGGGTGATATCCTTGCTTCAGTATATGAACATTCTCCGATTGCCAGCTACGGGATTTACTGTGGTTGATAGAACGGCAAATGCACTGTCTGCCTCGACTGTTTCAATAGGGTTAGAGGGGAGTGCCCCTTTAGCGTTCACAGGGAAGTTATACCCCTACCAGCTTGATGGTTTTCGTTGGCTTTCGTACATGGCGCGTAATGGCATTGGTTGTGTAATTGCGGATGAAATGGGTCTTGGGAAAACAGTACAAGTGATTTGCCTCTTGCTGGAGGCAGCCGAACAGGGACGAGGTCCGAGCCTAGTTATTTCCCCGGCAACCTTGTTAGAGAATTGGCGACGCGAGCTTGCCCGGTTTGCCCCAAAATTAAGGGTGCTTGTGCACAGTGGCAAACGCCGGACCGGATTACCTGACGAACTGAGACAGCAAGATGTTGTGATTTCATCTTTTGAAACCGCAGTTGCCGACATTTCGCTCTTTCGCAACTTAAAATGGGGCATCTTATGTGTTGATGAAGCACAAGGTATTAAAAACCCTGATGCGCGTCGAACGATCCAAATAAAAACAATTCCGCGCCAGTGCGCGATAGCTGTCACGGGAACGCCTGTAGAGAACGGGCTCAAAGACATTTGGTCCATAACCGACTTTGTAGTGCCCTCACTGCTAGGGCCGCTGAGAGATTTTGAGCGAAGGCATCCGGATACGGTGCCGGGTGCGGCGCTGCTGGAGCCTGTAGTAACACCATTGATTCTCCGCCGCATGGTGTCGGAGGTGGCGGGAGATTTACCAATGCGAATCGAAATTCCGCAGCCATTAATTTTAGAGCCGGCATCAGTTACTGCTTACGAATCAATTAGAGAGGAGGCTGCTTTGCTTGGGGTGGGTGCGGGCCTTGCGGCACTGACTAGGTTGCGAATGTTTTCCACACATCCTTGGCTTGCGGATCAGTTCCGTAACTTAGCCAATCCGGTTGAGTGTTCAGTGAAATTGCAGCGGCTGATCGAGATCATTGACGAAATGACAGGAGGCGGAGGCAAAGCCCTCATTTTTACTTCCTACCGGGAAAGTATCGATCTGCTCGTCTCTGTAATTGGAAATCGGTTTGCAATTCCTACTGACTTTATTGATGGACGCGTACCGGTGTCCCAACGGCAGCTCAAAGTTGACCAGTTCACAGCGGAGAAATCTTCCGCAGTTTTGGTGTTGAACCCGAGAGCCGCCGGCACCGGGCTTAATATTACGGCCGCAAACCATGTTATTCATTTTACTCCGGAATGGAATCCTGCAATAGAGGCCCAAGCTACGGCACGGGCGTACCGTAGAGGCCAAAAGAAACCTGTAACCATCCATCAATTATTTTATGTTAACACGGTGGAGGAAGTTATCGTTGAGCGCATGCAACGCAAGCGAAACCTAGCAGCCTCTGCAGTTATTGGAACAGATGGCCTCGATCATGAGGTGGATGATTTGTTAAAGGCATTAAGAATTTCCCCATTATAATGTAATTAAAAAAACCGAAGGAATGAGAAATGCACGCTATCGAAAAAATCTTGTCTGCAAACGATACTGGAGAAACTGGCGGACACCAGGCCGGAATTTGTGTCCCGAAGGCTGAAAATATTCTGTCTTTCTTTCCGTTACTGAATCCGAAACTGAAAAACCCTCGCCAAGTACTGGACATTATAGATGATGCAGGAACACTTTGGTCGTTCAATTTCATTTATTATAATAACCGGTTTTTTGGCGGAACTCGTAATGAGTATCGCTTGACGGGAATGACCGCGTTTTTTCGTGCATTTAATCTGAAAGCTGGAGATAAAATCATCTTAACCCACGAATCCAGAATCATTCGTATTAAAATTAACCGAGTTAACGAGAACATATTAGGAAAGGTGTTGAAGTTGTCTATGACTTGGAAAGTTATCGACGCTCAATTTTAATTTGAAATCGATTTTACTTTTGGCAAAGTGGAAGTGAGGCTATTTGTCTATTTTCAGTTAACACTGAACTTTTGCAAATTTTAAAATGACTTTTGGGGTTTAGGAAATTTGGCACCTAATAGCAAGGGATATAGAATGGTGCAGGATGAGCGAATATTTTCAAGTAAAAAAGGGCGTAGTGATGTCAGCAAATGTGGAACTCCTAGAAGTGGTATTAATAACGATTTCTGAATTTGCTCCCATTTTTTTCTGTGAATTGTAGACATGACAGAAATAGGAATCGAAACATCGTATGGAAAACTATATCTATCAATAGTAAAAGGTCTGAGCAGCCGCATGTTGGTGGGTTATGCCATGTCAAATTGAATAACAGCAACTCTTCTAATACAAGCGCTCAGGGATGCGTTAAAGAAGAGAGGGTTTCCCAAAAAGCTAATCCAAGGTAGTCAATATCGAAGCATGGTGTATTAACAAGAATTTAAAAAAACACGCAATCATTTGTAGCATATCACAAAGAGGAGATTGTTACGACAATGCACCAATATACCCATTCCTTACAACAATCGAGCGAGATCTAAACCTGAAGAAGTTGCCAACACGCGAGGGAAGAATGCAAGCAATATTTGAATTCATTGAATTGTTCTATTACTGCAAGTGATCCCATTCATCATTGAATTATAAATCGCCTAAGGAATATAAAAACTTATAAGAGCCCAAGATAGTAACAATCAAAAAAACTATCATTCAGAAATAAAACTCCCTCCTCTTGAATCCTCCTTGCCCGTGTATCAAGGGTCTTATGGCCTCGCTGGACTACGGAACCCATATCGGCAGGCAAAATATCAAACAGTATCAAGGGTTTCAACCAAGATGGCGCTAAAACGTGAATAATCGAGACGGACTTAACTTAGAGTCTAAGAACTTTGCTCAATCTACATCGTATGAATTGGGCGCGGAAGGTTTTTTGCTTTTCTAAAAAAATAATCAAAAAATTCCTGATAAAACCGGATTTGCCAACTTTCTGATGGTTATTAGAAGATAGATGAAACATTCATTAATAATAAAGAAAGGTGTGGTTATTATGAAGAATCTGCAGGCAATAATATCTGAGTTTATTTCCATTCAAAATAAAGATTCAGGTTTGAGCTTGAGCTTTTGGAACGACGTGGTCGCGGCTCCTTTGGATGATTTTTTAAAACCTGTTCTTTTTAATCGCGTAGGGAATTCAGCCGATTTTGATGACATTCTTCAAGAGGCTCGGAAAAGCATCTTTCTTTTGCTTCAATCCGGCAAATATGATTGTTCTCGGGGTTTGATTAAAACCATATCAGCACGAATTTTGACTAATAGAAACATTGATAACATCAGATCAAGGGTTCGGCATTCAAAAATCAATAAGAAGCTATTAATCGAAGCTGAACACTTCAGCGATAATTGCAGGGAAAACACTGATTCACCTCTCGATTTAGCTATGTTTAATGAATACAAATGCCGTTGGCTTGGCATATATTCAACTCTTCCAGAAAGAGTAAAGACGATTCTTCACGATTTGCAAAACTATTCTATTGCGGAAGTGAAACTTAAGAATGGTTTATCAGATTCTCAATATTACAGAATGATCAATTCTGTAATGACAATTGTCGAGAACAAGGTTTTTTGTGAATCAAAAAGCTAGTACAAGGCACTCAAATGTAAAATTCAGCAAAATACATATCGAAAAAGTGTTTTGTTTGAAAATTATTCCGAATTGCCACGAAGAACTTAAGTGGTAATTCACGCGTAAGACAAATTTGTCCCAAGTATTTTAATAAAGTCGAATTTGATTTTTAGAAGGAGTTTTTGTGATGATTCGAATTAAAAGCCTGAAATTGATCCGTTTGCTTGATCTTGTAAAAGAATCGAAAACCGAAATTTTGATTGGAGGTATAAAGCAGCAGGTTATTGACATGAACCAACTTCCTAAGACTTCAAAAATCAAATTATTGCTCGGCCTTTTAGTAGAAAACCCTAAATAGGTTTTATCAAAAAAGCAAAGCATCAATGCCTGGTTTAATTTTTCAATTCACCAATAAAAAGAGGTCGTAATGCCGAAGATAAAAAATGACGAATTTTGTAGCATGTGTAAAAAACATAAATCCGAGATCGGGGTCGGACCCCTAGTCATTGGGCCGCCATCGAGATCCGCAGTTAAGACAATATCGAAAAAAATCTGTGGGCAATGTCTAAAATTATGCCAATCATCATCATCGATTTACAGGAAAAAAAAGAAAGATGATGAAAAAACAGAAAGTTTAATTGATACAAAAAAATTGTTGCCAAAGGAAATTGTTCGTCATCTGGACCAAGTAGTTGTGGGCCAATTTGCAGCTAAGAAACAGCTAGCGATTGCAATGATAAATCATTACAAAAGGGTTTTTTCTGAAAAAACAACCTTAGAATTTAACGACACCAAGATTGAAAAAAGCAATGTGCTTTTAATCGGGCCAACTGGCAGCGGTAAAACTTTATTGGCAAAGACTTTGGCAGAGATATTGAATGTTCCATTTGCAATTGCTGATGCGACGGCTTTAACTCAGAGTGGCTATGTAGGCGAAGATGTGGAAAGCATCATATCAAAATTATTAGTTAATTGTAATTTCGATGTCGCCAAAGCACAAAACGGAATAGTTTTCATCGATGAAATTGACAAAATTGCTAAAAAAGGAAAAAGCCTCAGCATTAGTCGCGATGTTTCAGGCGAAGGAGTTCAACAAGCACTTCTTAAACTACTCGAAGGCTCCGTTATTAATGTTTCACCAAATGGTGGTAGAAAGCACCCTAATGAACGTTTTATAGAAGTTGATACCTCCAATATTCTGTTCATATGCGGGGGCGCATTCGCGGGCCTAGAAGAGATAATCAGTAAACGAAAAAAACGAATTTTCAATAACACCATTGGGTTCAATTTTAACTCTAAAGAGCCCGGGTGCAAACCTATGCAATCAGGATTCTCAGGCGAATCGCGCATAAGCCAAGACGATCTTATTGAGTTTGGTTTAATTCCAGAGTTCGTCGGTAGACTGCCAATGTTAGTCAGATTAGACAATCTAGAAATTTCGGATCTTGTAAAAATAATAAAAGAACCACGCAACGCAATTTTAAAGCAATATCAGAAGCTAGCTATTTTAGATGATGTCGATCTTTCTTTTTCAGATGAAGCCATTTTATTCGTTGCTGGATTAGTTTATGAACTTGGAACTGGGGCTAGGGGTTTAAGATCCGTTATGGAATTGGTGCTGGGTGAAGTATTTTTTAATATAGAGGATTTCAGAGGAGGGAAAATTGAAATTAATCATGTTTATGTGAAACAAGCTCTTGGGCTAATTGCCAGTAGTTTTTAAACAGAATTTTGAGGAGTTTATCTATATGTGTGAGTTACTAGGATTGAATTTTAATGAGCCTGTAACATGTTCTTTTTCATTCCGCCTGTTTCGCGAGCGCGGAGAACGGAACCCTGATGGCTGGGGGATTGGAAAGTACAATGGCAAAACTTTTGACATTATCAAAGAAGCGAAAAAATCAACGAGTAGTAAACGCTTCGAAACTTTAGGAAATGATGGTTCCTTTACCAGTAAAATGTTTATTGGCCATGTACGAAGGACAAGTGGTACGAGTATTTGTGTAAACAACACACATCCATTTTCGCATAAGTTCAAAAAGCATGATTTTATATTAGCCCATAATGGCACCTTAACCTTGAAAAAAGATAAAATCGGACCTAATTCTATTTTCATACCGAAAGGAAATACCGACTCCGAGTTGTTTATGTGTACATTGCTTCGTGATATCAGAACAGAAGGTCTGGGGTTTAGTGATTTTGAAAAGATTAAAAAAATCCTTCACAAATACAATGAATTTGGAGACATGTGTCTGTTATTTTCTGAAGGGCATCATATGTTTGCTTATCGAGATTTATTTGGAAACAAAGATCTTTTTAGTGTTAAAAGAAGAAGTCCATATGGAGAAGTCTTATTGAATGGTGGTAATTTTAAGATTGATTTGAATGAAGAAAAAAGCCCAAGCCAAAAAGGTTTTATTTTGGCAACCGCTCCTCTGACAACAAACGAAGATTGGAAAATGTTTGGCGAAGGAGAATTGAAGGTATTCAAAAACGGGGAAATTGTATTTTCAAATTGAAAATAAAAAAATATTCGTTCTATCAAAGATATTTTTTTTGAGGTGAAATTATGCCAAGGTACCAGGTTCGCGAATTTGCATTTGGGTTTGAAATTGATGGTCCAGATCGAACCCCTGTAAAAGTTTTGGCTGAAGAGACCTGTTGGGCTATCAACCATGGTGGCTGTATTTTTCAACTTGGATTGTTCGAAATAGGTGAACTTGCGAGCCTTTGTGCGAAGATAGCGATTTCGAATTGGAAGCCGCCAAAGAAGTCGGGTTCTTCGTTTTTTGTTGAACGATGGATGCATGATCTTACCCGCAAAACCTTCTGCAAAATCATTTCAGCACAGTTCACACGCATCAGGGGCAAATTAGATCCAACTGTTATTAATGTTCAGAAGAATGTTTTTCATTCAACTATGAAAGCTGGTGAAATTTCTATCACTGCTGATTTTTATAAGCGGGCAAGTAAGGGTCTTTTAAAGGATATCATTTCATATCGGCCTGCTGCTGTCGCATTAAGATATATTGCTTCCCCATTCGCAATATGTAAGTTTTCCTTGCCTTCTGAGGATGTTGATGAATTCGAAAAACACGAAAAACATCAAGGGCCTTTAACTGTCGTAAACACGCCTCACCCAGGAGCAGGGTATTGCCTGCCCATGAATCGTGCGATACAACTTCTGGAAAACTGGAGGGCGCTATACAGCCCTGATAGGATTCTCAATACCGCCCTTAATAGAACATTGATGAATTGCCCTGCGCTTTCTGCTTTTGCATTGGGAAGATTGCATAAGTGTTTTTTGGAACGGCCTGTATTCAACCGGCTAGAGCTTATGTTGAATATTGAAGGCAGCAACCCCCAAGCAAGGCATAAAAAAGTGATGATTCATAGTACAGAGATGGATATCAAAAAATCATTGAAGTTAGTTGCAGCAGCAACCCATCGAGACTTACCTTCCATAAAATTCGGCAGTATCCTTTTTTTAATCAGATATTTGAATGATTATCCAGAACAGCATGATGGCAGAATCATTGGTTTAGCCCGAAAATCAATTCGATGGCATCAAGAACAAGCTAACATAACTAAAGAGGATATTATTTCAAAGTATGGAGAAATGGTTTTTCCATCACTTCCCATACCGCTTCCAAAAATTGATGATGTTAAAATCAACCTTCGCTTTTTGTCTAGCGTTGCAGAGGTTGCGCTTGAAGCAGAGTCTATGGGGCATTGCATTGGTAATTATGTAGATAAAGCGATGAATGGTGAATCATTCCTTTTCCACCTTGATCACCTCCCCTCGGGAACTAGTGCAAGTATTGAGGTAAACGCTGTGGGAGAAGTGGTTCAATCATGCGGACCCCGCAACTGCAGAAATAAAGCAACAACAACCGGCTCAAGGTTGTTGAAATCATGGGGAAGGAATATTCCTTCTAATGCGAGATTGCTAAAGGTTAACAATCAACAACCAGCACCGGCGCCATTTTGATTTATTAATTTCCGAAATACATATTCTTCTTTTATTTTTTGATTGCTTCCTTTAATCAGGAAATAAAACTAACCCTCTGACGAACAACTTATCTAGCACTGATTATTTTAATACCAAGAAGGACCAAAATGGAAACCAAAGAAATAGTAAGCGAACCAGTTGCAAAGCCCGAAATACCAGCTACAAAAATCAATTTTATCAAGGCCATATTCGAAATAACTGGCACTAAGGGAAATTCAGATGATGTTCGAGTTTCTGCCAATCCGATTAAGGCCATGACTTGGCGCGTTAATGTTTTCTTTAAAGATAATGACCATGATTTTGTGACCTTATGGTTTATAGCCAAAAGCTTTTACATTCGATTTGAGGAGGGTGGGAAACCAGTAATCGTTGAACAGTACATTTCTCCAAGATTGAACGGAGTGTCATCATGAACGACCAGCTAAAAACTATAGTTGACTTAATCTCGTTAAGACATGGGATCCCTGGTTCAAAAATATTGGACTCTGGCAGGCGGATTTCCAATTTGGCAAATACTGGAAATGCATCTCTAATTTTCACCATTCTTGGAAACGAACCGCCCAAGTGGCTACAAGATTTATTCCTAGATGATTCATATGTGGATTTGGCAGGAAAACCTATTTATGGTTATTTCCTTTCTTCAATTCGTGTTTCCAAAGCGATTCAATCTGTTTTGTTTTGTTATGCTTTAAAATCCAAGACTGATTGGGCAAATTCTATTCCCGATGACAATATAACTTCTTTGCGGCAAGTTTATGTTGAAGACAACATTTTTCCTGATTTCTTTGAAGATATTTTTCCACACCTTGATCCTAAATGTAAAATTCTGGGAAGTATTAATGGTTCAAGAATTTTGAATCCTGATGGGCAGATTATTTCTTTTCTTAAAAAATTTAAAGGCTCCATTGATTTGAACAAATCCCAGTTGTTCGATCAACAAATCATTAAAACGATTCAAGGCTTTTCAGGAAAGTTAAACATTGCTGACCTAAAAACACTTGGTTCAAATGAAATCAAACAATTGATTTCTATTGGTAAATATTGCTTCCTTCCATCAGCCAGGGCTGTTGATGAGGATGCCATCCATTTACTTGAAAAATTCAAGGGCAAATTGGGAATCAAAAATGATGATGTTCAGACAATTAATACTTCCCAGAGCATGGCTGATTATAAATTACTTGCCCTTACCAAATCTGCACAATCTTCCATTTTTCTGCCTAAAGGTGTCAGTCTTTCTCCCGCGGTTGCTAATAAACTGGCGAAGACTAGAAAATGCTTGGATTTTAGAACTATAACCCCAACGATAGACCTTATGGTTGCAAATGCCTTGGAAATCCACAAGGGTTCGCTAATCCTTGATGGGGTAAACTATCTAAAATTAGATGAAGAATTAAGCATTACGAAACATATTGGCAGATTAAGCCTAAAGGGTATCAGGGAAATCCACACACCAGAATTGGCAAGAAAAATAGTATTAAGCGCTGAAACCGAAGGGCAGTTGCAATTACTTTCCCTGATTTCTTTACAACCGGAAATAGCTAGGGAACTAGCAAGGTTCAAAGGGACTTTGCTTCTCGATGCGATAAAGGTTCTTGATGATGATGTTGTCAAAGAATTGGCATCTCACCAAGGGTACCTTCGTTTGAATGAGGTAAGGACTCTTTCAGATAAAGCAGCAGGCTGGTTTCTTGATAAGCCTGGGAATATTTCGGTCCAGTTTCTTAGAAATGAATGTTATATCCAGCTTACCAGCCAATCAGTTACTAATTTATTGGTTCTTGCCTTTAGGCACGAACTTTTGCCTCTTAATTATTTGAAAACACTTGATCAACCTACGGCAGAGATTCTCATTAGGCATCAGGGTGGGATACAACTTAATGGTTTGGAAAATGTTGAAAATCAAATTATTGCTGATTTTGTCAACCGGTATAGGGGTAAGTCGATCGAACTAAATCGTAAACGAGTGAAACCGTAGATTCAAGTAAATCAAAATCAAGAATCCGAAAAGAGACATAACCAATTAAGTAAAAAGGGAGAGGTTAACCATGGCTATAACTATGAATGAACTCACGATTGAAGATGCAATTAGCGATTCTGCAATGGATCTTTTATTTTTCGAACCATTCTATGCACATTTTTTTTCAAGCTTGAATAGAGTGATTTCTGATGAGATTCCAACTGCCTGCATTGGGGTGGACCGCGATGCTATTACCATGAAAATCAACCCAGATTTTTTTCTAAAGGAATTAAACAAGCAAGAAAGAATTGCAGTCTTGAAGCATGAATTGCTGCATCTTGGGTTCGGTCACATATTCAAGAAGTTTAATGGCGACAGGCTTTTATTTAATATTGCAGCAGATTTAGTGGTAAACCAGTTCTTGAATCCTTTTCCAATTCCTAAAGGAGCAATTATTTTAAGTGGGTTTGCTGATTTGAAATTGTTGCCCATGCAATCACTTGAGTATTACCTTGATAAACTTCAAACCCTTGCAGATAAAATGCAAAAACAAGGGTGGTTCCATGGGACCAAGAAAAAATTTGACTGGAAGAAGTTGTCTAACCCATATAGCGCTGAATTACTTGAATCAATTTCCAGGGGTTGGGATTTCAGTGGTCATGATTCTTGGGGAAAAATAGAACTTACCGATCTTGAATCCAATAGTAAAATTGGTGAAATGCTCGAAAGGGCAAAAAAGCTAACAGAAGAAAAATTCTGGGGTAGAATTCCCAGAGAATTCCAGCACATTATCAATGCCCACTCTGGCAAAGATTCTTCCATAGATTGGAAAAAAGCCATTCGACTACTTGGGGCTAGGTGTTCTGCCAA
>Ga0194055_10002950_pt1 | contig 13301 bp, 13 predicted proteins | sample SepL449m_MetaG_FD_155482 | JGI IMG/M metagenome (GOLD analysis project Ga0194055, IMG submission 155482) | Anoxic zone freshwater microbial communities from boreal shield lake in IISD Experimental Lakes Area, Ontario, Canada - Sep2016-L442-9m | ecosystem: Environmental > Aquatic > Freshwater >... | reverse complement strand
CCGCCTGTTACTAGTACCCTCATGAATGTGAATCCTTCCTTCTGGCGTAATTGACTTAATTCGCGCGGGAACTAGGCTTATTCATATGAAAGGTATTCTACTAGCAGGGGGTACTGGATCGAGGCTCTGGCCCAGCACTATCGGAGTAAGTAAACAATTATTCCCGATATATGACAAGCCACTCATTTTTTACCCATTATCCACGCTCATGTTGGCTGGGATACGAGACATCCTGATCATTACGACACCAGAGGATCAACCTACATTTCAAAAACTGTTGGGAGATGGAAGTTCCTTAGGTATCCACTTGACCTACTCAGTGCAAGAAAAGCCAGAGGGTTTAGCGCAGTCGTTTTTAATCGGAAAGGAGTTCATTGGAAAAGAATCCGTCGCCCTTATTTTAGGTGACAATATTTTTCATGGCAATGGACTAGGAACACAGTTAGAAAACTGCACAAATCCTAAAGGTGCTCATATTTTCGGATACTCAGTGACAGATCCGCAGAGATACGGGGTTGCCGAACTGGATTCCAAAGGAGAAGTTGTCTCTCTCGAAGAAAAGCCTCTCAACCCCAAGTCCAATCTTGCAATTCCCGGTCTCTATTTCTTTGATAATACTGTTGTTGCTAAGGCGATGAAGGTACAAAAGAGTGCAAGAGGAGAGCTTGAAATTACCTCCGTGATAGAAATGTATTTACGTGAGCAAAAACTGACTTTGAGCGTACTTCAACGCGGGACTGCCTGGCTTGACTGTGGAACTGTTAATAGTTTAAACGACGCATGCAATTACATTCGCGCCATTGAAGATCGGCAAGGATTCAAGATTGGATGCATCGAAGAAGTAGCCTGGCGAAAAGAATGGATTTCAATTGAGCAATTAGTGGAACTTGGCCTCAGATATTCTCGCAGCGAGTACGGAGAATATATCTTACGCTTGACTGAGCGATAAGAATTTAATGGTAAAGGCTATTAAGGTTGGCTATGTTCCGTACTCTTCTGATCTCCAACACCCTGGGGACCGCAGAAGACTTGCAAGCTGGGCAATGGATACTGGTGTCGCGTTAAATACGAACGACCCCCTGGAGAGCGATCTGCTGGTCCTCTCCAATGCAGCAAATTTCGGTTATTGGCTAAAAAGGGCCCGGCAACCCGTCATATTGGATTTAGTGGACGGGTATTTAGGAGAACATCCGAAATTTATAAAAGATGTAACTAGAAATATTGTTCGATCCATAAGAGGATCAAGTGATTTACGATGGCTTAGTTACACAAACCATCTTCGATACGCGTGTAAAAAAAGCGATTTAGTAATTGTCGCCTCTCCCGAACAGAGGGAAATAATTCTAGAGTTCAATAGAAATGTCCACGTAATTCTGGATGATCTCTCCGAGCTCTCTTCCATCGGAATTAATTCTTCGAAAGAAGTGGCTGACTCGGTTCAAAATGCACCATCAAAGTGGATTTTTTGGGAAGGTTTTGGTTTCACTCTGAAGCATTTTCAAGTGATTGCTAACCATTTGGACCAGTTTCTTTACGAAAGTGGCTGGGGAATGTACCTGGTAACAAATATCGAATTTCCAAGGTGGGGCGGATATATAGGAAAAGTAAAAACTAGATCTCTGATAGATAAATGGTTTCCGTTATCTTCAAAGAATATTGAAATTATCCCATGGTCTTTGCAAAACGTGACAGAATTTGCTCAAAGAAGTTCTCTGAGTATTATCCCTATCGACTTGCATGACAACTTCGCTCTCCTTAAACCCGAGAATAAACTCCTTTCCATGTGGCAGCTCGGATTGCCGACTCTCTTTTCCCCGATACCTTCCTATACAAGAGTAGCCATCGCGAGCAAACAGAAAGCTTCAATGGTTTCACCATCAGAGTGGTTGGATGTATTGAGAAGAATCGCTTCCTCACCAATCAGCCGAGACGAGATGAAAAAATCAGGGAACGTTTACATTTTGAATAATAATTCTCACGCGGTTCTAGGAACTAAATGGGCAAAAGCGATTCAAAATGCTTTAATGAAGGATGACTAGCAATCCATAAAGTCAAACCTGACAAAACCTACCTGGTTGGTTTCCTAAAGTCATTGCGCGTTATAAATTCTCTTATCTTTCTCTCTCCCTTCGTAGGGGCCAGATTTGATTTCATAGACGAGTGACTCCCCGTCGCTGATCGAGTACCCATGTCCACCGTAGAAAGTTATTGAAACATCACCAGGGTGCAACTTAAAAGATTCTTGGAATAAATCATCACCATCGTAATAGTCAACTTGAACGATTCCTGCAACAACTATCCACGATTCTTGAGCGCGTAATGAATCGAACGAGGGAACCCTATCTAAATGTGTGTGCGCCGCAAAGGATGTATTGTTAGGGATTCTCATCGCAGCCAATTGTAGGAATTCAGAATATTCAGATAAATCTACACGTCCAACTTTTAGGGACTCTAAGTCTTCTCGGCGGAATATCATGTGATTTAAAACCCCGGGGGAACTTACAGAATAAATCTTTTCCATTAGACCATCTCCGCATCGTTTTTCAATTAAGTTGCTAAATTCTATAGTGCAAACAAAGAACTTGCCTAAACTAAAAGTCGAAACTAACTTAAGATTTATATAGTTGAACGATCTGCGAAACATGTTGTGCAATACCAAACTGACCTGCCGTCTCACGTCCGCCATCGATAATTCGTGAGCGTAGGCTTTCATCTCTGAGCACTCGATCCAGGGCAGAGGAAATTTCTCCAGGGTTCGCTGGATTTACAAGTAGGCAATTCTCTTCGTCTTTGGCATAATCAATCGCAATGCCAGCAAGGGAGCAGACCATTGGCACCTCAGATACCCAAGCTTCGATGTAGATCTGCCCAAAAGCTTCGGCTTCAGGTATTGCAGGGGTGTGTACGAATACGTCGAAACATTTAAAGAGGGACATCATCTCGGGCTCCCATGTGATCCAACGGAATCGCCCATAAAAATTAGCCTCCAAAAAATTTAAAGTTGCCTCAGCCATTGGCCCATCTGCATTAGCAACAACTACCACCATATTTGGATAGCTTGACTCAAGCGACTTTAACTCCCGAAGAATCACATCAACAGACTTCCATTTCACTAAACGCGAAACTATCCCGACGACAGGGGAATTTTCATCAAGAGCATACTTTTTCCGAATATTATTTACCTCAAGTGAGGAATAACAAGCTAGGGCTCTAATATCGAAGCCATGATGAATCAAGTGAATTTTCTTTAAAGGTACTTTATCTAAAACATTTAAAGTTTCTAAAACAGTTTTAGAAGGAGCAATAAAGTCCGTTGCCAAGAAACCAATAGCCCGATCTATATATTTTCCATTCTTATATTCAGGGAAAATATGATTGTAGTTGCCATGATGTCGGGTAACGATTCGTTTCCGTATCCCAAAAACGAACGAAATCGGGATACCATAGAGAGTTGCCAGAGTGCTTTGCGTATGTAAAACATTAGGACGACTAAGAATAAGGTGAAGAGCAATTTTGGTCATTGCGCGCAAATCTATGGTTTTCCCGTTTTGGTATATGAATTTTGATTCAACTCCCTCCGCCTCAATCCGAGTTTGCAGGACCGAACGTGAATCTCCCAGAAACAGGCATTGAAGTTCGATGTCTGCGCCATGAGCTCCGATTAGGAAATTTTCCAGAAGGTGACTTTCATTGACTCTGGCAATGATTACAAGCACCTTAATCTTTTTCATCTTCCTCTGTTTCATCCCGACGGTAATTGTTTTTTGGTAGGATTTTCCAATGGGAATCGACAAACACGGCCTGGCATTTCTTGAGGCATGTAGGCACCTTATCAAATCCCCCGAGTCGATTTTGACAATTGGGCGGCTTAATATTTATGCGGCCCCCCAATCCATTCGAGCGCATTTACCAAATCGCAACGCTGATCTGTCAACTATTGAGTATTTGGATGAATTACTTGAGCAACAATTCGCTTGCTCGGTAGAGTCCTTAGATTTTTCTGAATACCAAGGTGCAACAATTCTGCAGGACTTGAATACCCCAATCAATCCCGAACTTAAAAATAGGTTTAGCCTCATTATCGAATCTGGGACTCTTGAACACATTATGGATTTCCGGCAAGCGGTTGAGAATCTAGGTGAGATGACTAGGATTGGCGGGTATATGGCGATCATTACCCCCACAAATGGGTATGTTGGGCATGGATACTTTCAAATAAACCCAGATTTTTTCTATACCTTCTTTTCCCCTGAAAACGGATTTGAAGTAGTGACTTGTCTCATGAAATTCAGCAGAAGCCCATTTTGGTTTTATCATCCGAGTCCTGCCGACGAGATTGGGTTTCGTGCGGAATTTAGGAGTCGAAGATACATCAGAACCTTTTTCCTAATAAAGAAAGTGGGAGCCCCTACAGTTCAGATTACGAATGCATTTGACTACGAAAAAATATGGAATGCAAACGGAGGAGAAATATCTTGGAAGGGGCGATTGTACAATAGAACCCCTTCCGTAATTCAATTGCTTCTACGTTTTCTGAATAGTTTCCGTGTAAGGCGTGCGATATTCAAGAAACTTACGAAAGTTACAAACTACAATCTAACGAACTTCATACAAACTCAATCTGCATCGAAACCTTCTTAAGTCCAATAGCTATCTCAGTTGCCACTCAGCTTGCCTTCGAATTCCATCTCTAAAGTTCATTTTTGCGACGAATCCAAAATGCTCTTCAGCTTTCTTGGAAGAACCAAAAGTTCTGAGTTGATCGCCTAATCGTTCAGGCTTATAGGAAATTTGTGCTGTTTTGCCAACAATTTCTTCAATCAATCGAACGACTTCGATAATCGAAAGATTTTCCGTTCCGCATAAATTATAAGTCTCTCCAATATTGTCAGACTCTCCTAGCTTCACTAAACCATCTACAAGGTCAGATACATATGTATTAGATCTACTTGCGTGACCATCGCCAAAAATATCAATCGAATCATTCTCATAAATCTTTCTTATTAAAATATTGAAGGCCATATCTGGTCTTTGTCGCGGTCCATAAACCGAAAATGGTCGCACGATATTGAAGGGCAATGACATTGCGTCACAATAAGCACGGACTAAATTTTCTGCTGCCAGTTTAGTGACTCCGTAAGGACTAATTGGATTAGTTGGCATTGTTTCATCGCCAACGGCATTCAAGCCATAAACCGATGACGTACTAACATTGACCAGCATCTTCAGCGACGTCGAATCGAGCCCTTTGAGTAAATTACTCATTGCAAGTAGATTGCAGTCTTGGTAAAGTTTAAAATCTGTCCAACTTTTCATCAAACCTGGCATGGCTGCAAGATGGTAAACAATCTCTGCACCCTTTAAGAGTTCTCCAAGCTCATCTTGCCTTAAATCCAATTCAACTTTGATTACTTTAGGAAGATCATTCAAGAGAGCCCAGTTCTGGCGCTTTAGATCAGAAGGATAAGAGGCATCCAAGAGGCAATCAATGGCGAGGACAGAATGTCCCAATTGAGCCAGCGATTGGGTCAAGTGTGAACCGATAAATCCAGCCGCTCCAGTAACAGCAATTCTTTGGGGTACAACAGGCAAATTCACTCTCTAAGATTACTCTATGGCATCCCAATCTAAGATCAAACTTACCTACCTAACATTTGATTCATTAAATGAAGGCGTAGGGGCAAGTCAGGTACTTGCTTACCTTAAATTGCTCGCTCCCGATTTTGAAATTACCTTGGTCAATTTTGAAAAAGATACTCCAAGTGAAGACCAATTTCAGCAAATCGAGGAGCTCGGAATTAGGTGGAGCGTTCTTCCATTTGGCAGCACTGGGCTATTGGGAGGGTTTTGGAGGATTATCAGAATGAGATCAAGAGTTCAATCCGGATCACTGGTTCATGCTCGTGGTGATCTCGCTGCATTTGCATCGATACTAAAGCCCAGAGCTAAGGTCATTTGGGATTGCAGGGCCTTAACGGCAGACCAAAGACGTGCGATTGCCTCACGAAAAGGAATTTCTTTGCAGTATCTCGCCCTTAGAGTCATAGAGTCTCTTATTGCAAGAAGAAGTGCGGCAATTATTGTCATTACTCATGCTGTTATGCCGATACTACGGCGCCGACACAATCTTAAGTCTGAAAAATTTCATATGGTTTCAACATGTGTGAGTCTTCAAAATTTTACACCGGGTAATGAAACCCATGAAGGCCCATTCCGGGTGATGATATCTGGAACTTTGGGAGGTGCCTACGATTTTGAATCGATGTTCAATTTAATAGATTTCCTAAAAGAATTAACTCCCGTGCGCGTCTATGCTGCACTTTCTAAAGGCCACACAGACTATTGGAAAAAACTTCCTATTGACGAAATTACTTCGGTACCTCATTCACAAATGCCTGACTTAGTCAGAAGCATGGATCTGGGATTAAGTGTCTGGAAAATGGACTTAGGTGAATGTTTAACCTCAGTATCGTCCACAAAAGTTCCAGAATTCCTGGCATCTGGTGTACCTGTTGTTGTTAATTATAATCAGGGAGACATTGGCCAGCTAATTGAAGAATATTCATGTGGAGTATCTCTTCATGACTCTTCTGAGCCATCTCTTCGGGCTGCTGCCGCTCAGATTCTCAAACTAAAAGGCGATAGCAAAACCGTTTACAGGTGTCGGGAATTAGCGGAAGACAATTTCAGTCTTGATGAGGCCGTAATTAAACTACAAAAGATATACAGATCTATTTTGTCGGTGAAGTAATGGGTTTTCTAAAAAAATTGATCCCCATTTTTTTCAGTGCCAACAATACTAAGCCAAAACTAACGGCCATATCTGAAAGAAAAAGCCAGAATACTGCAAATAAAATAACTCTCAGAGACGAAGAAAAGTCATTTTTGGGCACTCGTGCGATTTGCTGAACTCTATTTGCCACTCTAGACGAATAGAAAAATGCAGCACTTGTTCCTAAAATCGAGATGCGGGCAGAAGTACCTATAGGAACGGCAAAAGAGCCAGATAGTATGCTAGGAAAGATCAACGATTTCCACTGATATTTCTGAATTCCACGGCCCTGTTTATCTAGACTGTAGAATATTTTCTTTCTTAGTGAGTACAGAGCACCACGGTCCGGTTGGGCAAACATGTAACACTTTGCACAGTTTAGAACAGAGAAACCTCCACTAGTAATTCTTTCTAGGAACTCACGGTCTTCACCAGAGCGCCACTGGAGAAATGGACCTACCTTGTCGAAATCTGCTTTAGTAGTAAGCATGCCCGACACCTTGGGGTGGCGGTAATAAATACCATTCAATCGAGTACCAATGGGTTCAAATAACAAGGCATTTGCTCGATACCAAAGTGGGCCTGTTTTATTCAGAAGTCGATTCACGAAGACAAAATTCGCCTGTGTATTTGCCTTTGATTCTCTTAGGGATTTCAGTAAGTCAGCGGCAAAGTCATGACCGGCATCAAGAAAAAAAAGAGTTTCATTTGCTGATAATTTTACCCCTAAATTTCGGGCAGTTCCCGGATACATTTCTAATTCCTCGATCAACCGAATTCTTCTATCATTCAGCGCCTGATCACGCAAAATCATCAGGGTCTCATCATTTGAGCCAGCGTCAATAATAAGAAGCTCATCATTTTTATCGAGTTGAGAAACTATTTCACGAACAGATTTCAAAATGATGGTTGCTTCATTCTTGACAGGAAAAACTACTGTGATTCCATTAGTCGACATAGCGCAAACCCCGGTACAGTCTCAACTAGTTAGGACGATTTGCCAATGTGAAATCATCTCTTCTACTAACTTTTCAAACGAAGTTTCAGGTTCCCAATCCAAGGTCTTACGTGCCAATGAAGAGTCACCACACAAATAATCCAACTCCTGGGGGCGCATAAATTTTTCATCCTGGGTTACGTACTGCACATAATCTAACCCGAGAGCACTAAACGCAACTTCACAAAAATCTCGTACCGATCGAGTCTTACCGGTTGCAATCACAAGGTCAAGTGGCTCTGGCATCTGCAATATCTTATGCATAGCCTTTACGTAATCTCTAGAATGACCCCAATCGCGGAAACTTTCTAAGTTTCCTAGTGCTAAAGAACTACGCATGCCAAGAGAAATCTCAACTGCTGCCTTTACAATTTTGCCAGTCACAAAATTCGAGGCACGTCGAGGCGATTCATGATTAAATAGAATTCCGTTGGCGGTAAAAAGCCCATACGACTTTCGATAAGTTCTTGTTGCGTGATATGCATAAAGCTTGGAACATCCGTAAGGGGAAACTGGATGCATTGCCGTTGATTCACGCTGCATTCCATCAGGATCTTTAAAGTTGCCAAACATTTCTGAGGAACTTGCTTGGTAATATCTCGTAGTAGGGGAGACCGCTCGAATTATTTCAAGCATATTCAAAGCACCTTGTGCATTTACTTGAAGCGTATAGTCCGGTATATCGAAACTTATACGAACATGACTTTGTCCAGCTATGTTATAAAATTCATCAGGCTTGATATCACGAACTAATCTGCTTATGGATTGGGAATCTGTCAAATCAGCGTAGTAGGTATTAATTCTATCTTCTAAGTAATCAATTCTAGATACCTGGTGTTCTGGGGTTGAGTTCCTGCGAACTGTTCCATGCACTTCATATCCTAAGGCCAAAAGATGCTCCGCAAGATAACTTCCATCCTGCCCAGCAATTCCCGTGATAAACGCGCGCTTCTTAGACAAGAAATCTCCCTATACAAATATTAATTAAAATTCACCAACAAGGTTCCTAATGATAGGCCACTGACTTAAATCTGGGTAGTTTTCAAATGAACCAGTATCGGTATTAACTTCAGGGAGCTGGTCCATCAGCCAGATACCTCTTGCAGCGTCCTCGGGGGTCATGTAGTAATGCCAACCCAAACTCTTAATATGACTGGCCTCGGTGTAGGCAGACGAAAGATCACGACCATCATAAGTTGCAAGCTTTAGCCAACGATACGCCTCCTCATCATTTGTTAGAATTGCCCCTCCACGACCTATCGGGACTCTCTTCTTAATTTGAAAAGATAAAACCTGAAGTGCATTGCCTCCTACGAACATTCCCTTAGTGAAACGAACCGCAGAATCGTAAATTTCCAGCGGTGCTAGTTCGTAAATTCCAACCCACTTTTCATCTCTCAATACCGGAGTGTAACCAGCATGGTAAATCTGCATTGGCACTGAAACGTAAGTATTGCGAGGAATCGATATTTCGCCATTACCATTTCGGTATTTCAATGCAAGAAATAACGCGTTCGAATCACAATCCACTGAAACTGCAAATTTAGAACCCGCATATGCCGCAAGTTTCTTTTCAAAAATATCGATTATGTCCCTAGGGTCTTCCCATTTGTATCCAAGCGTTCGTATCAAGTCTGGCTCAGGCCTACGCCACTCTTCCGGTAAATTACCAAGTGGCCAACTGTTATATCTCGTCATATTTACACGCCTTTCACGACTTCAGTTAGCATTACTAGTTTCAAGGAATCACCTTTGCAGTCAAAGCATAAATCTTGAATCGCACTTTCTCCAAATCCTAGGCGCTTCTGCGCTCAATTCGTTCCCAAATCTTCTTATTTGGTTACGCACCTTCGCTTTCAAAGCTCTATGATCAAAGATATTCTATTCTATCTCACTCAGCCTCTGCAATAAGTTAGCATATTCCTCACTGGCAAGGAATGTCTCATATAAGTTTCGGTCATTTTTGTAGACGGATTTTGCGTTTACTCTTTTATAACCGCTATCAACTTTAGCCTTATTTGCCGCGGGATGAAGATGCTCGATTATCACATTCTCTAAATAGTGAATTTTGCCCAAATCTGTTCCCAATTTAAGCCAGAAGTTATCTATATATAGGTGTTGAAATTGAATGGGCGAGAACCCTTCCATCGCCATTACAAGTGACTGTGTAAGGAATACCGAACTTGGCAGCAACTCACCTCGAAGCAAATCATTACCGTACGCAAGCCCAATTTTTTCTCGATTTAATGCCGCAATGACGCTTAAATCCCAATTAGGAGTTTTAACGCGGTTGTCGTCTCCCATGAAGCCCAGGAGCGAATAATCTGCGGCTAATCTCATAGCAGCCCAATTAAGTGAAGCTACCATTCCAGATTCAGGAGAAACCATAAAATTCAAATTTTTAAATTTTCGGTAATTCAAGCGTTTAAGGTCCCACCGATCTAACACAAAAAAGGCATCCGCCACAGAAGTATTTTCTTCCCAGTCTTTCATGAAACTTGGAATAACATGAGGACGATTTCTAGTTGGAACGATTACTGCCAACTGTTTCATAGAAGAACAGTAGCCATTCACAAGCGATTTTCGCTATAATATAGTCAATTCTACGGAGGAATATTGGAAAATCTTAAATTTCGCAATTTTTGGAACGGCGAAGATGCAACAAAATCACTTCTTCGGGACATTTTTAATCCCTTGACAACGGATGGCAGACGGGTAACAGTGACATCCGTTTATCCTAAAAAAAGTCTGATCACAGGACTGAAGTCACGCTACATTCAAAAATTTTCCGGTCTAGAAACGCGTAATGAACGAAGAATGTTTGATTCCTACCAAATTGTTCCGGCTGATCAAGAGGCTGATATTAACATTTGGTACTCGGCTGAAAATGCACGACCCCCTGTTGAGGGTTACGATTTGTCAATCTCATGCGACCCATCGGACGGATTGCTCAAGAACATTTTTTTCCCTTATTGGGCCACTCAAGGAGGGGCGTCAATTGAGGAAGTCTCGCAGTACCAAAAAGTTTTATGTAATTCTCGGGAGACGGTAGAAATCAGAGAAAATTCAATCTGCGCATTAGTAGGAAATCCTCACCCTACGCGATTGCACGTTCTAAAAGTATTAGCGAATTCTTTCAAAGTCGATTGCTACGGTCCCGTTTTTGGGAGGGTAATTCCAGATAAAAGTAAGTTACTTCAGAACTACCGGTTCAACCTGTGTTTTGAAAACGATCTCTACCCGGGATATTTGTCGGAAAAACCATTTGAATCCTGGATGTCTGGCTGCATTCCCATTTGGTGGGGCATCGATCGGGGAGATTATCTCAACCCGGAAGGGATTTTAGATTTCACGTCTATGACCATCTCAGATTTAATACAGCGGATTGACGAGTTGGAAAACAACCCACAAAAAGTAGCTAAAATACTAAGGGCTCCGATCTTATTGAGGCCATTCGATTTAAGACTATTACAAAAGGAAATCATTGAATCTCTGGCTTCTGTTTTGTAACTGGACATATCGAGCAAGGATTTAAGTGCAGTTGAGCGTTTAACTTAATTTCCTTAGCGGATGAATCAGATTAAACTAGAGAATTGGTTCCAAATTTAGGAAAGAGGGAGCTCTTTAGGTCTGAATCCTTGAGAAAAATATAGTTAGACCCAGAGCCTTGAGGAAGAGAAGCCAAATGCTTGCAGGGTTCATCCCATTTTTGAGACCAAAAACTTCCGCGTTCGTCAATCCAGTAAATAGCATAACCTTGAGCATTCATTAATTGAAACAACTCAAGGGCAGTACTCCCGGCAGCTTCCAATAATAAGGGATTGATCTCACAAATTACCACGGGTGAGTGCTTTTTTAGAAATGCTATTGAGCCTAGTAGAGCCTCAAATTCGGCTCCTTCAATATCCATCTGCAAAAGTATTGGCACGGAAACTTGGCTAGTGTTTGGAAAAACACTGTCTAAAGTTTTTACTTCGACTTTTTCGATTTTTTCAAACGAGTTGGCAATGGCGCTTGATGGATGCAAAGTTGTCATACCGTCATTTGCATTTTCATAGGCATACATATCCCTATGCGATGATGTCTTTCCTATTGCAAAATTGTGAGAGTTTATGGAAACAGCATTCGAATCAATATTGCTCAATAAGAGGTCAAAAGTCTTTGAATTGGGCTCGAACGCATATATGTCGCAGCCACTATTTACCTGACCGATTAATAGTGGATACCAACCTCTATTCGCACCGATGCAAATTGCTGATTCGACTTTTTGAGCAACTTCAATTACAACCTTAGAAGTAAAACTTTCACAAGATGAAAGATAAGTCCAGAGCGATTCTCTTGAGTCTAAGTTCCAATGAAAACCTACCGGGTGCTTAATTTCTAACTTTCTAAGCGGGATAATTGAAAACACAGCCTTTAAGACTCTGGTTGATCCCTTAAATCTCCAATTATAAAAAAACCAGGCTACGCCATAGTTGACTAAAAAATACGCTCTTTTCAAAAACTTCCCCCTACTTAACTGTTATCCGTTTGTAATTTCTGAACCCAAATAATCCTCTGCACTCTGTTCGATCTCTTCTAAAGAAACTTCTCGGAAACCTGCTCCCTCCAATAAAATAATCCTATCTGCCATCTTTAGTGTTTCCAGTCTGTGTGCAATCAGAACTATTGTCGTCTTTCCTTTCAACTTCTGAATTTGATTTCTGACTTTGCTTTCCGTCACAGAATCCAAGGCACTGGTTGCTTCATCAAGGACTAACAATTTGGGACTTGTATAGAGCGCCCTCGCTAGTCCAACTCTTTGGCGTTGGCCTCCGCTAAGACCCTTGCCATTTTCCCCAATCGATTCAACCAATAGGTCCCTATCTCCTTCGCTCGCGAAATCAACTACGGCACTATCTATTGCACTCGCCAGATCACCATTTCTATCCTTTCCAATCTGCAAACTAATATTCTCAACCAGATTGGTATCAAGAGTCACAATCTGTTGTGGGACGAGGGCGATTGCTCCGGGAAAGTGCGTTTGTGCTTCAAGTGGGGACATGCCCGAGACATTGACACTTCCCTCATTTGGAATCAGAAATCCAAGAATCAGATCCACGAGTGTTGATTTACCTACGCCAGACTTACCGATGATGCTAACGAACTCCCCGGCTTCAATTTCAAGATTCGCTCGATCCAATATTGGATTACTTTCGTTATAACTAAAGCAAATATCCCTGAGAGAAACTGAGCCAACAAATGTTGCGTCAAGTGAGCCTGCGGGTTCGGTTTTGGATTGAGTTGTATTAGCCTCATCGGAGGTTACGGCTAATGTAAACCGAGCACCAGGTTCATTTTGCTTTATTGCGATAAGTGCATTCTGGATACGTAGTAATGAAGGGATTGCTCGAGAAGATCCCACGATGAAGACTGCCAGTGAAGGTATAGCAGATTTGATATCAGTCAGCATAAGAGAAATCGCTGTAACTAGAAAAAGAGCGACAACAAAAGTAACTTCGACGTAATATTTAGATATATTGGGCCAGAGAC
>Ga0194055_10002949_pt1 | contig 13309 bp, 6 predicted proteins | sample SepL449m_MetaG_FD_155482 | JGI IMG/M metagenome (GOLD analysis project Ga0194055, IMG submission 155482) | Anoxic zone freshwater microbial communities from boreal shield lake in IISD Experimental Lakes Area, Ontario, Canada - Sep2016-L442-9m | ecosystem: Environmental > Aquatic > Freshwater >... | reverse complement strand
TCGTTGATACAGCGGTGGTATCGGGCGATGCAGGGAGGCTTGTGATTCCGTTTTCGCCGCCGCTGAGCGGTGATGCCATTGTAGACATTCGTTGCGGACGTTCGATCGATCGCTCAGCCGAACGTATCGACTGCAAGATTCCGGTGCCGCAGGCGGACCTCGTGGGGCCCGCATTGGTGGTTATAATGTCGGAAAGCAATATCGAAATCTTACCTGACAGCGATGCGATTCGCGGCCTCGTGCGGCAGGTGACTCCCGCACTTCCCAGCGGCGATCGAGGCAAGGTGGCCTTGGCCTATCGACTCGACGGCACGGATGGGCTTTTTGTCGCCGCGAGGCGATTTGTCCCGCGGCGAGTGGAGTCGAGCATCACTGCAAAAGCCACCATCGACGAATCGCAGACAGAGGTGGAAGAAACGATTCGGTTCGAAGTGGCGTATCGACCGCTCGAATATATTGATCTGTTGGTGCCAGAGTCCGTGGCACAGTCCGGTACGTTAGAGGTGCGGCAGGGAGGGCAACTACTCGAACCGCTGGACCTCTCACGCCAGTCAGCGACCGATCCGATGCCCGATGTGCCGGGAGACGACGCCGTTCTGCTGGACGGAAGCGACCCAGCCGATGGTGGCGATCCTGCGGCTCTGCCCCCAGCCCCTGCCCGCCTGCGCGCGATGCTGCTTGTGCCGCTCTTGGGCAGTGGAGAACTCGTGGTGCGCTACATACTGCCCACCGCCACGGTGCCTCCAGAAACCACGATTGCCGCTGATCTCCCGCTCGTGTTGCCGCTGGATGTGCGAGTGGGAAGGCAGTTCTTTTCTGTGGTCTCACCCGAGCTTCTGGCAATTGACGTGCGAGGTGATGTGTGGAAGCAAGACGCAGGAACCCAGTCGCCATTAAGGCTATGGACAGCTGCGAAGCCTCAGGAGTTTGTGCCCCTGGCACTGGCCGTCCGGCAGCGGTTGCTCGCGGGGGAAACAGTTGTTGAGGCGGCGTGGCTCGAGACCAGGCTCACTCGCGACCGGCGCGAGGATGTCTACACCTATGCGATTGCCAGTTCAGCGGATCGGATCAGGCTGTCGCTTCCAGCCGGATTTATTCCGCTCCGCGAGAGCAAGCCCGATCCAAGTGCTGTGGAAGTGCGACTGGACGGTCGGCTCCTCAGCGGTGCGGTGCGATCGGATGGCCGGGTTGTCGCCGAACTGCCGTTGGCTGCTGCGGGGAGAGGTGCGTGGCTCCTGCAGGTGGAGGCCAGTCGCCAGCGGAGCGGATGGCTTGCCGGTCCGGCAGGAACGGGTGTGGCAGGGTCGTCGCTGGCAGCAGCAGGAGTGGTGCCACCGATTCTGCTTGAGTCGCCGCTTTTTCCGGAGGGCACATTGCTCCGAAGATTTTATTGGGAACTGCGGCTTGAGTCGGATGAACATGTGGTCGTATCGCCGTCTCGCTGGACCTCGCAGCAGCGATGGACGTGGGGAACGTTTGGCTTAGAGCGGACGCCGATTGTGTCTCGCGATGTGTTGGCTGCGTGGGTGCAAGCCAATACGAGCATGGCAACTGATGCTCCCGCCGTAGCCAGACCAATCACAGACAAGCCACTTGGGATGCCGGTAGATGTGCCGCTGGCGGAGCGACGAGCGGTTTACTCTGGCGTGGGGCCGCCGGGCAGTGCCAGCGTGAGGGTGCTACCCACATGGCTGCTTGTGTTGGTGGTCTCGGGGCCACTTCTCGGCTTGGGTTTGGCGATGGTATACCGTCCGGGTATGCGCAGCACTCCAGTCGTCTTAGGGATTGCCAGCACCGTGGCAATCGCTGCTGCCATGGCGCCCGATCTATCGCCACTGATGGCCCAGGCGGCGATTCCAGGAGCATTGCTTTCGCTTGTGGCTGGCGCCCTCCGGGGCATCGTCGATGTTCCCACGCTCTCTGGGCGCGTGAAGCAGCCTGCTGTTGTGATTGCTTCGAAGTCATCCACGCATATGGTGCCGGCGCCATCGGTGCTCATTCGGCCTTCCGCGATGCGTTTGCAGGAGAGCGTCACGGCCGCCCGGCGCAGCAACTCGTAACCAGCAGGAACTCATGAACTCCAATTTCTTTCACGAGTTTGTGCGTGCGTGGCCAATGGCACGCATGGCCGGCATGGCTGGCATGGGCAACATGACGGGCATGATCAGGAGATCTGCCAGCAGAGCAACCCGTGGTGGCTGGGGCGTGTGGCCGATTGCCGGCTGGGCTTTTGCAACTGTGCTGGTGCTGGCCACTGCCCTGGGGGCGCAACAGGAATCGGAGCCAACGCAGGATCGTACCTTGCGTTTTATGAGGGTGCATGTGCCGCGAGGCAAGCTCGCCGATGTGCCCCTTGGACAGTCTCGATACGTACCGATGTCGGTGCAGGAATTTGAAACTGCTGTTGCGAGGCTATCCGTCGTGGAGCGTGCCGACACGCTGGCCGGAGCGATACAGTCGCTGGCCGATGGATCGCGATACAGCGTTGTAGTTCATTCCGACGGCAGCCTGACAGGCCGCGTCTCGTTTGATGTTGGCGGGCAGAAGGGGCTATTGCCACGAGAGATGCCACTGGGAACGCTTGCCGTGCAACGTGCAACCGTGAAAACGGCGGCTGGTACCGGCGCCGCGGTCGTCTATTGTCGACGCGACGGCACCACCGTTCTCAGGACGCCCGAGCCTGGCACATACGCCTGTGAGTGGCGAGGGGATGCCCCGAAGCAGACGGTTGGCGGGCCAGCGTATACGGTGCCCCTGGTACCTGCGATCTTTTCGGTGATTCACCTGCGATTGCCGCACGGACTCCGCCCGGTCGTCGCGGGCAGCGAGTCGCAGCGCGTTTTTGTTTTTGAGTCCGTCGAAGCCGACTCAGCCACGGTCTGGCGAATCGATGTTGGCCCGATCCGAACGCTCGACTTGAGAGTGGTACGCGACGGATGCGGGCCGCCCACCCTCTCGCTGTGGAGCGATCTGTCTCTCTCTGGGTGTCAGTTGTCGCTGGGCGTGACGGTGCATCCCGCCACACCGTGGAACACAGGCGCCCTCGTATTGGAGAAGGATCCATCCATCACAGTACTTCGCGTTGGAATGCTGGGGGGTAGTCAGCAGAGCGGGAGAAACGCAGAACCAGGGTCGCAGTTGGAACAAGATCTCCTTTGGTCGTCGACGAGCGATGGTCGAACAATCCAGATTGTGCTGCCTGCTTGGAGTGCCGGAACGCAGTCGGCACTTGTGATCGATGGAATCGCACCCTTTGTCCCGCACGAGGTTCAAGCTTTGCCACGCATGCGGGTGCCACCATCGCTCTGGGCAAGTGGCGGTGCCGTTGTGCGAGTCGACACCAGCCTGTCGCTGTCTCATATTGGTCTGGAGGGGTGCCTCGCTGTGACGCCTGAGGTGGCCGCAAGGTGGCCGATTGCCGCCACGCATCGCGGGCGATCCACTTTGGAAGCCGAGCGTTGGGCCGACACCCTCTCCGCCCGCGTTCGCCCAGCCAGCGTGCACATCGAGGATCAGGGGCCGCGATCGAGTATCAGCGTGGCAGTGGAGCCTCGTGAAGCAGAGTTGAATGTGGCCAGAGTGACGACAGTTGATGTGGCCCCCGGCTCTGTGCTGGGTCGCACGGCATGTGATATTCAGGTGGATCGGGGGGAGGCGTTTCACGTGTCGGCTCGGATTGCTCGGGGTTGGTTCATCGATTCGGTGGAAGCGGTTGAATGGCCGCAAGCAACGGATGGGATTGCCACTGCGGTGCACCGCGAGCCCGTGGCTTCTGCCGATCCACCCGAGTGGAAGGTGATGCAGGGGGGCGATCTGTTATGGATTGGTCTGAGGGTTGCGGCCACGCCGACGAGGAGCGTCGGTCTGCGGATCAGAGGGCACCGCGATCCAGTCGCGATAGACGAGTCCTTTTCGTCGTCGGAGATGGATATGCTCCGATTGGATGGGGAAAGAGATGGACTGGTGCGGGTGGCCTTTCAGACGAGTCCGGAATCCACAATCGAATTCACGACCGGAAAACAAGAGTTGGAGATTTCCGATCCAAGGCTCGCCATGCTGGTCGAAGAGGGCTCCGCGCGGGCCTGGATGGCGAACGGACCCGCAGGCCTTGCTTGGCAAGGGAGGCTCGTGCGTCGTCGGCCGCCGTTGGATGTGCGCGCACAAGTGCGACTAACCGTCCGGGACGACCGACTCACGGAGGCGTTTACGTTTGAGTGTCGTCCCGACACTTCCGATCTCGATGCCATGGTGGTGCACTTTTCCGAGCCAATGGACGATCGCTTGGAATGGTCGCTGATGCCGTCGGCAGAGAGCGCACTGGCAGGCAGGTCGCTGGTAGTGCGACCACTGGAAAGGCCCGCTCCCAGAGGAGGCGAGGCAGACGTTCAATCTCCTGCCGAATCGTGGATGGTCGAACTGATGCCAGCGGTGCGGGTGCCTGTGACGATCCGCGCGGTGCGCACGATTCCGTTTGTTGCGGCGGTGCCAGTGCCCTTGGCGTGGGTGGAGGGCGCCGCTCGTCAGGCTGGCGAAGTGATTGTGCGTGACAGCGGCCGCAACCGTCCGCAGGTCCTGAACCGACGGCTTGCCGAACTGCCGCCGCAATCCTTTGACGCCGAACAATCCCTCGCCATGATTGCAGATCTTTCATTTAACGTGACGCCTGAACTCCTTGCCGACTCAGTGCCAGCAGCCGAATTGATTCCGGGCGGTTTGTTTGCCAACGACGATGCGAGAGCGTGGGCTTGGAGTGAAACGACCTCCTGCTGGTGCCACGTCTCGGGGCTCACTGAATACGAGACGCTCTTTGAGATTGAGAACCACGGTCGGTCCAGCGTGTCGCTGAGCCTGCCGGATGGAAAGCGAGTGCAGGGTATTTTCCTGAATGGTGTGCGAGTGTCTTTCGACACGCAGGCCATAGAGGGAGCGATTTCGATCGAATTGCCAGTGGGTCGACGGTTCGGGCAACTCCTTGTACGAAGCATTGCCCACCGAAACCCAGGTTGGGGATTGTGGGGGATCGCCCCAACCGGCGGTTCGCTCGACGTACCTGTGTTGGAACGCACGTGGCGAGTGTTGCTGCCACCGGAACTAGAGATCTTTGCTGAGTCCTCCTCGCATCGAGCGGTGAATGTCCACGCCTCGCCGGGTTGGACAACCCGTCTGCTCAATGCGACTCTTCGGCCACCGGGTAACCAGAGCCAGATTCAAGAGACTGTCAACGCAGCAACGGCTGCAGCAAGTTTGGCGAAGCCGTCCAGACCGGGGCCTCTTCTGCCGGCCAGGGCATCGGGGGATTCCACGTCTCTTGTCGACGGGTTTGTGGCTCATTGGTTCGTGCCAGATTCGGGTCAGATCGGCAGCAGCGAGATCGTGGTAGGACGCGCGTCGTTGATTGACGGAGCGGCGATTCTGGCGGCCGTGATCGTAGCGGCTGGTTCGATTGGAGTGTCTCGCGGACGCGTGTGGTTGACGCTGATCATCTGCCTGATGGCGGCTGTGATCGCGTTATGGGTCGCGTCTCCCTATGACGCGATTGCTCGATCGGCGTGGTGGGGATCGGTTGTAGCCGTCTGGTTGGTCAACCGCTGGACACGGATCTCGGCGAGAGCCGCGCGCGCAATGGTTGTGGTGGCGTCCATGCTTGCGATGACGGCGTCGCATGCCCATGCCCAGGGAGTGGCGAAGCCAGTCGACGCACTGGTCCCTGAGGGGGGCTTGTCAGCTCCAGACACGCTTCGAGTTTTTGTACTGCCAGGTGAACGGGGGGAGACGAAGCAGGGGGCGACAGCGATGGTGCCGGAGCGACTTTTCCGCCTGCTGGCTCAGGCTGTCGACACCCCATCGGCTCCCGAGACGGTGCGCGTGCTTGAAAGCCGAGTGCTGGTAGGCCAGAGGTCTGCGCAGAACGTTTTTGGCGGGGTGTGGAAAATGTCGCTCGATATTGATGCCGATGGAGGCAGCTCTTTGGTCCTCGATCAAACGCCCTGCAATGCCCGCTGGATCGCCACAACCGTGCAGCTGGATGGACGGCCGCTGGCCGTGCGATCTGAAGCAGATGGCAGAATGATACGAGTAGTCGTTCCAAGCTCAGGACGGCATCGCCTCGAGGTTGAAGTTGAGCCAGCAGGGATGCGCAGCGGCGAAGTGGAGACGGCAAGAGCCTGCATCCCGGTCGCCCCCACCGCGTCCGTTGAGTTTCTTGAAAGTCGCGAGGATGGCACGGCTGCAGGGTTCGTGTGCTGTGAATGCGCCCCTTTCGGGGGCGTTTTTCTCGGAGCAAAACGTCAGCCAATCGATAGCAGGCAGTCGGCGAGCCGTGGGTCTGTGCGGTATGACGTTTCTCAGTCTGCAGAAGTGCGGCTTGTGCGATCCTGCGATCCGCGCGGGACGTTCGTCGAAACCGTGCGTGTTATTGAAAGCCGAAACGACATAGTGTGGGACCTCGATGCCTGCCGGGTGACAGCTACGTATGCGATTGATTCTGGGGATGAGATTATACGATCGGTCATCGTGAGGGCCGATCCTCGACTCGAGCAGATCGAAGAAGTTGATTCTGAGTTGCTCGTGCATCCGCTGGGCGGGCAGCGGTTTCAGGTTGAGTTTCGCCGGCCCATGCGAGGGCCAGTGCGGATGACAGTTCCGTTTCGCATGGACTTGGTCGATCCGGTGGGTGTGTTTGATGTGCCGGAGGCGTGGTTGGAGGGCGTTGCCAGTGACCGCCGCACCACTCGCCTCGTGCCTTCACCGGATCTGGCCGTACAGGTGATGCTCCGCGATGGAGTGCTGTCTCCAACCCCCAGCGATACAGATGCATTCATACCGACGCACTCGTGGCGAGTGGAGCTCCCTCGTGGCGAGAATTCCAACGTTCAGTCTGGGTCCATCGCCTCTGTGCCCGAGGAGATGAAACGTCCATTTTTTGATCGCGAACCACCTGTGCGGGTGACCGTTGAGAGGAAGGTGCACGCAATCCGGAGTACACAGAATCTGGCCATCGGTTTTGAGTCTGACCGCATCCGATTTGAATTGCGCGCTCGGCTTGACGCGAGTTCGACCGCTCTGCTGACGATCCCGCTGGAGGTGCCCACCGATTGCGTGATTGACCGAATTAATCTGTTCGAGGACGACGTTGTACCTTTGACCCACGCCGATCGCGGTGCCATCGACCTGCGATGGTCGCGGTCTGCAGCCAATCGAGTTGTGGCCGTGCTGCAGCGGCCGCGGGCTGGCTGGTTTCGGCTGAATGTGGTGGCCCACCTTCCAGGGAAGCCAGTCGCCGCTGGAACGCTACCGCTCCTGCGTACTGCCATGGATTCACCACTGTCTCAGGCTGGTTCGGCACCGCCTGCCTCACCCCTGGTCGTCTCGTGGACGGCGACCGACGCAATGTCTGTGAACGTATCGCAGGCTGCGTCATCGGGGGTTGATGAGCACCCTGGAGAAAAAAGCCACTCGATCGAGATTTTTGCGGAACAGGCTCCCTCCTATACGCTCAACGATGACGTTGCGGTCGGTCGCGATTCCATCCGACCATTGGTTCTGGATACCAACGGCTCCATCCAACGACCTGCTGCGGCCTCCGATGGCAACGCATCGGGGGCCCGGGTTGAGTTTGCAGAGATTCACCTCACCATCGACGAACGTGGCCGCGCCTGGGGAATCGCGAGGTTTGACTTCGTGGCTCTGGAACCAGTTGTGCTCTTCAAAATTCCTCGTGGTATGCGCCTGTTTGAAGTGTATGTGGATGGACATGCCGTCGGTCACACGGTGTCATCCGGGCCGCAGCAGGAGAACGTGGCGAAAGTGCGTCTACTGGACGTGCGGTGGCCGAGGTCGCTGGTGGCAGTGTTTGCGGGCGACGTGGGGCCCCAGTTCGTTGATGGCGAGCCGTTTCAGCTGGAGTCACCCGCGATGATTGGCATGCCGTGCACACGGGAGATCTGGGCATTGAAAGCCCCGTGGGGCGTGTCGCTGCGGATCACGGAGCCAGCGGAGGTGTTGGATGCAGGCGTGGTGGTGAGTGAGCGCCGCGCGGCCCTCACTCGGCTCGATGGCGACTTTGAAAGGGCTGCCGTCGGAGCGGATCCGTCGGAGCGGACTCGCCTGGCGGAGTATCTGCGATTCCGGCGGGAGCAAGCGACTGTTCCTTTGGAGAGAGCGTGGTGGAGCACTCTGAGTCCACAGGCCCAAGCCGCATCGGAATCCCTTAAAACCCCCGTGTGTGTGGGAATGGCTCCTTTCAAAAAGAGCCTCACGATTCGGGGGGTGAGAGATCGCGATCCCACCGTGCCGACGCGGGCGATTGCCACGCTGACGATTCTGGCGATGTGCACAGGGGTGTGGGTGTACGTGCGCCGTCGTCCATCGGAGGGATGGCAGGTGACTCTGTGGGGTGTGCCAATCGTGGTTGCCATCGTGGGGATCGTTTGGATGTTGGTGCTCGATCCAGCATGGCCCGGCGTTTGTTTCATCGCATATGCCATTGCATCAGCACTCAACCAGTGGCTGCGTTCAGTGCCCCAATTCATCCAGATCGACAGTTCGATCACCCAGATCGCCCCGTCTCCCGTCGCACCTACCGCTTCGTTTTCTAGCCGCTAGAAAACGCTCTGGCTCCCAGTTGCAGCAGTTCGCTACTGTCCGTCCGCTCGGAGCCGACAGGTGCCTGCATGCCTCGTATTCCTCGGGAATGAATCCGTTGGAAACGGGCAGCTATCACTCCTCGCGGGATGGATCCCGCAGGCCGGCTCGCAGCGCACATGGAGGCGGTTTGACCATGCAGTGTGGACGAAGAGTCTGTCGGCCTGTCTGTGAGTCGGCATGTCGGTGTAGCAGCACCCGTTGCACTCCACGATCGTTGGCATTGGGTGGTGCGATCAAGGCGATGATGGCTGTCGTGGCTGTCATGGTTGTCATGGCTGTCATGGCTGTGGGGACAGAAGCCCTGGCTGCTGGGCATCGCACGGCCAACTTTCTCGTGGATGCTCCAACGGAGGCACAGGCCCGCCGGATTGGCGACGCAGCGGAGCAATACAGACACGATCTTGCAACCGAATGGCTTGGAAAGCCGCTGCCGCGTTGGAGTCGGCCCTGTCCGATCAAGGCGCAGGTGGCAGCTCATCTGGGCGCGGGCGGTGCCACGAGCTTTGTTTTCGATGCAGGCGAGGTGTTCGGATGGACCATGACGATTCAGGGCAGCGAGGAGCGTATTCTGGACTCCGTTTTGCCGCACGAAATCACGCACACCGTGTTTGCCAGCCACTTTCGCCGGCCGCTGCCGCGTTGGGCAGATGAGGGCGCATGCACCACTGTCGAGCATCCCGTCGAGCGGGCGCGTCAGCATCGGCTCCTCATTGAGTTTCTGACAACAGGTCGGGGGATTGCCTTTCCAGAAATGTTTGCGATGCGGGAGTATCCAGCAGATGTCCTGCCACTGTATTCTCAGGGCTACTCTCTAGCCCGCTACCTCATCGAGCGAGGTGGACGACACAAATATGTGACGTTTGTCAGCGACGGTCTAGCAACCGACAACTGGTCGGCTTCGCTCATGCGGCATTATGGCGTGGGAGGCCTTGCGCAGTTGCAACACACGTGGTTGGAATGGGTGCGACAAGGATGCCCGGCACCGCCCGCAGCGCTGGCTCTTGCGCAAAGCCGTCCAGGAACGCCTCAACGCGCCTGGTCGGGCACGCCCCGAGGGCAGAGCCCAGATGATCCCACGCCCAGTGGCACTCCCGGTACAAATACAGTCGCCATCGGAGGCCGCCGTTCGATTTATGCCCTGCAAACGAAACGGCTTGCCAACGCGGACCAACAACCCTCGCCGGCCATCGCGCCCTAACGTTTCGATTCATGCAGTTGAGAACTCGCTGGCCCGTTCGCATTCTACCTCGGCTGCTGGAGAAGGCAGAGGCACCTGAAGCGGCATGGATCTGAGTGTGTCTCAGGCGCCGGTGACGAGCAGCGTGATGTGATAGAAGATCGGGGCTGCAAAGCACATCGAGTCGATGCGATCCAAAACGCCCCCGTGGCCCACCACAAGCGTGCCGTAATCCTTCACGCCGCGGTCGCGCTTAATGGCCGACATTGTCATGCCACCAGCAAAACCCATGATCGCCACGACAAAGCCGGCCAACGCTGCCTGCCAAGGCTCAAACGGTGGGGCTGCCCACCAGAGCACAGCGGCCAAGAGGGCTGTGCTGGTGGCGCTCCCGAGTAAGCCCTCCCAGGTGCGGTTGGAACTCACCGCCGGGGCCACTAATCGCCGGCCCAGCATCCTGCTCCAGACATACTGCATGCAGTCGGCGAATTGCACGAGCAGAATCAAAAAGAAGAGCAGTCGGAAGTTGACGTTACGGCTTTCGGCTGTGGGGCCATTGATTGAAAGCTGCAACAGTGCCGGTGCGAAACTGAGACAGTACACGCACACCACGAGGCCCGCTTGGATTTTGGCGGTGCGTTCGAGGAATCGCTTGTAGTCGCCAGCGACAGCCACGCGGGCCAGTACGAACAGCGTTGCATACACGGGCAGAAAAACGCTGAAGATGTCGTAGCGATTTAAGCCCACAAGCACGTAGTGCAGCGGCGTGAACAAGAAAAATACCCAGAACAAGGCACGATGATCACCCTTGCGAGTGGGTGTGAGTGTGATGAATTCTCGCAGCGCCCAGAACGATACCAATCCGAACAGCACAACCGTCGCCGTGGTGCCAAGCCAGAATGCTACAGCGAGCACCGTGCACATGATCCACCAACCCCGCAGCCGAAGGTTGAACGTATCAATGGCAGCCGGATCGAGTCCGCGGTCGGGATGGCGCTTCAAAAATTGTCCAACGGCAGTGGCCAACGTCAACAGGGCGAGTACTCCAGCGATGAGTGCAATCGTGCGAATGTCGTTCATACGCGAACTTTTATTCCTTCAGGGCGAGCACCGCTCGACGGGCACGGGCTAGGAAGTCGAGCTTGGCTTCGCCGCGTTCCAGCCACAAGGGCGGCCCGAAACTGATGCAGGAGAGCAGGGGTACAGGGAGAAATTCGCCCCGCGGCAAGACCCGGTTGAGGTTGTCAATGTGCACAGGGAGCAGTTCGATTTCAGGACGTTTTTTTGCCAGATAGTAGAGGCCGCTTTTGAACTCGCCGATCTCTCCCGTCACGCTGCGACTGCCCTCGGGAAACACAATCAGCGATTTTGTTGTGCCGACCTCGCGGAGCATCAGGTCTACTGGGCTCTGGTGCACCTTGATGTCGGTGCGATCAATGAGCAACGCGTCGAAGACCTCCTGCGCAAGCCATCGCCGCACGAATCCGCGAGACCAATAGTCCTTGGCTGCTACAGGACGCGTGAGTTCTCGTACCGCTTGTGGCAGCGACGCCCAGATCAGCAACGCGTCGAGATGGCTGGTGTGGTTTGCAAAGTAGACGCGTTGGCAGGTGTCGGGTTGGCTGGCGATCCAGCGAACACTGGATCCACTCAGCAGTCGAGCCAGCGCTGCCAGAGAGAGTCCAGCAGCGCGGCACAGCGCGGAGCGGCCCTGCGACGCCAAGCTTGGCTGGGCGGACGGCGGTGGGAGTGGGTCGGCAGGGGAAAGCATGATGAGTGCGTCGAGGAAGGAATCAGACCAGTGGCTTCAGCCGCGTGCTATGGGATGGTAAACGATGCAGAGGCTAGGCCGGAACGAATGGGTTGTGTCGCTTTTCGTGGCCAATGGTTGTGGGGTCGCCGTGTCCGGGAAACACGACCGTGCCGTCTGCAAGCGTGTAGAGACGATGAGTGATGCCTGCCGCGAGGACCTCAAAATCTCCGTCCGGAAAGTCTGAACGTCCGACTCCCTCGCGAAACAGCACATCCCCTCCAAAGACCAACTGTGGAGTGGAGTTCTGGATCAAAAAAACGACATGGCCACTGGAGTGCCCTGGGATCTCGTGGACTGTCATCGTGAGGCCCGCAAGGTCAAGCGTCTCTCGATCGGCCAGCAGTCGGTCTGCCGGCGGGCTTGTGATGGCCAGCCCAAACGCGCCGGAAAGATTGCCGGCTGGATCCAAAAGTTTGGAGGCGTCGCCGTGGCCAATGAAAATCGGCAGTGTTGGCCATTGAGCTCGGAGAGAGGCATTTCCAGCGATGTGATCAGAGTGGCCGTGCGTCAGCAGAATGGCTTCCGGTTTGATCTGGAGCGAACCGATGCAGTCGATGATCGCCTGGGGTTCAAAGCCTGGATCGATGACGAGGCACTCGGTCTTGCCGTGTAGGAACACGACATAGCTATTTTGGGCAAACGGAGCCGACTCAATCCGGACCACACGGACAGTCGGGGATGGGTTGAGGAAATCGACGTGTGCCATAATAAAAGACAAAAAACAATTGCGTGGTGATCGGGCGGCCAGCATTGGCTGGGGTTGTTCGGCCAGACACTGGAGTCTACACGAGCCCGTACGGACTCAAACGTGCCCCAAACAAACATCAATCGAGCATGGTTGGCCTCCCCCGGCAGGGCAATACGGGGCCAATGTTTCTCGGAAAAAGCATAGAAAAATGGGGTGGCGGGCTTATGGCGGTGTCGCTAGAGTCCGCACTCTGCGGCGGTTGTCGTGGCAACATGCTCGAGGTGTTGGCCGAAGCCGTGGAGGTTCTGCCGGCGGTACCGCGAGAGTTTATGGTGTGTCGCGCTCCCATTCGATAAATAAGAAACAAAATATCTGCCTGTTGGGCGCGTGCTCCGGCTCAGCAGATTCATGGAGGCATTCAGATGATCGGTTCGAAAAAAACGCTTTTGCGTAGTGCCGCTAGCCTCGCGTTGGTCGTGGCCACCGCCTGTGGTTCCCTGGCCGTCGTGTGCGCTCAGACGCCCGCTGCACCTGCTGACGTCTTACCGGGACTCATTCCAAACGGGGACCAAGCACAAGGCAATATTGGCGCAGGGAATGCTGTGGCCCCTGCCGCTGGATTGCATCCATTGGACCCTGCGCTGGATATCGCCCAAAAGGGGCTTGCGAGCATCCGCGAAAAAATTCAGGACTATTCTTCCACGGTTGTCAAACGCGAGCGGATCGATGGCAAGCTCGGCGAGCACGAATATATGTTTGCCAAAATACGCCAACAGCCGTTTAGCGTGTATCTCTATTTTCTCGGCCCAGAATCCGTGAAGGCGCAGGAGGTGCTGTACGTCGACGGTCGGAACGATGGCAACATGCTGGCCCACGCTGGTGCTGGCGTGCGGGCCATGGTGGGGATGGTGTCGCTCAAGCCGCAGAGCATGCTGGCCATGGCCGGCAACCGCTATCCGATTACCGAGCTAGGCGTTGAAAATCT
>Ga0194055_10002946_pt1 | contig 13312 bp, 14 predicted proteins | sample SepL449m_MetaG_FD_155482 | JGI IMG/M metagenome (GOLD analysis project Ga0194055, IMG submission 155482) | Anoxic zone freshwater microbial communities from boreal shield lake in IISD Experimental Lakes Area, Ontario, Canada - Sep2016-L442-9m | ecosystem: Environmental > Aquatic > Freshwater >... | reverse complement strand
TTCTCTTCGTTGATCAAGTAAATAATCAACCATAGTGTAGTCAGTCAAACGATATACATACAATTCTGTTGCCATCCAACCAACTCCTGCTTCTAATATCCCATCCTGTTTTTCATCACGTTGCTTTTGTAATGCAATCTTTTCACCAATATCATTTTTTTCTTGCAAGAATGATTGTCCTAGACGAGTCGTCCACACTACTAAACGGATTACCGTTTGTGTCACCCCATGTACTATCAACTATAAATCCTGCCCCTGTAAGCATCTGCTCATACTGTTGCATTGTGTAAACGTGTAAGTAGTAGTCGTACTCCTTCTTCTTGCCCTCATCTAACCATTCACGATGACTGTGGAGCACTTGTTCCTCCTTATCGAACCACTCGGATTCGTCAGTAATATGACCACTCATTTCAACTTGTCGTGCAATTAAAGGTAGCCCCGTCTTTCTATCAGGTACTCCCTCACGCTCAAACCGTCTGATGACAGCTTCACCACTAACGACATCAATCAAAAATCTTCCGTCTGGCTTTAAGCTGTTCTGTATCTGCTTTAACACATCTTTATTAGTTTCATCGTCGAAGTATCCAAATGCAGTAAAAAGGAGAAGAACTGCGTTGAACTTGTCCTTATAAGGTAACTTCTTCATATCCTCTTGTATGAAACTAATTTTTACGCCAGCATCTTTGGCATCTTTGATTGCTTTTGATATAAAGACTTCCGAGTAATCAGAAGCTGTTACATGCACAAACCCACGCTTAGCTAGTTCAATAGAATGACGACCATGTCCACACGCCAAATCTAGTATCTCATCAGATTGTTTTAACTTTGCAGCTTTGATGTAAAAGTCTACCTCTTCTGTAGTTCGTTCAGCCGTTAATCCACCAAGGTATGTGTCAAGGTATTTTTGGTCAAACATTGTTTGCCACCAGTTTGTTTTACTCATAATTCTTTTACTATATCACTTTTCACATTAACCAGTCAGCATAACCTCAGGGTGTCGCACAATAAGCATTCTACGTCAGTTGCTAACAGAGGTCAGGCTCATTCATTGGCGACAAATTGCTTTGTCAAGGGCAATATGTTTTCAGTCCCACCCCTGTTATAAAACATATTATACAATGTCGGGATTTTCAGTTGCTGAGGGCAAAGTTATTTAGATATTTTGGCTGAATACACGAATTACTTCGTCAAAGTTTTTGAACTTATCCTTATTCCATTCAGTCTGCTTAACATAGAGAGCCTTGTATGTCATTTTGCTTTGTCTATTATTAACGTCATCGCACCACTTTTTAAGTCGTTCAAACTTGAGTTTGTCATCATCTTCTTCGCGACCCTTTGTTTCAACAATATAAACAACTTTAGGGTCTGTTTTAACGAAAAAGTCAGGGTAGTAGTAGGCTATAAATCCTTCCGAGTTCTTATACTCAATCCTTAGTGCGTTGGCTTCTTTATTTTGGAAGTTCTTAGAAAACGAGACTATATCTTCACAGCTTTCCAAAAAAGCAGAGTATTCAAGTTCAAATCCACCATCACCGACAATTTTATTAAACACAGATTTTTTAGGTATTAAGAACCCTTTGTCATTCACGACAAAAGGTCGTGATTCGCTTATCTTGATGTAGTTCTTAATCTCTGTATCGCCACTATCTTGGACTGTAAGTTCGTTTATGGCCTTTTTGAAGGACTCTTTGATTAGTTTTATATACTCAATCTCTGAAAGGTTTCTGAGCGTGTTTAGGTCGGTTAACTGTACATCAGAATCAAACATATTGCCCTGAACGAACTGCTTAACTTTTCCAAATAGAATGTCATAACAGCCGAACAGCCGTAACTCTCGCATAATGGCTTGTGCAAAGAATCCAATGACGCTCTGATAATCAGGGTTAAGCTCTCCACTTAAAACGGTGGTGTGATGAGTATTTTCACCTACAACGTCCTTAAAGACAATCTCTCGTTTTTCTTCTTCGCTAAAGGTCTTTACTGGCATTTTTATATTGCCAAACTTTGTAACATCAAGATTCGCAAGGTTCTTGTACTCACGCTCAATCCTTGGTGTCATTACAGGGATTTCAATATCAAGTTTTTCAATATCCTTTTTCGGATTATCTCTATCAACTTCAATCACCATAGGAGCTATAGGCTTTGCACCAGTACCCATAGCTTTCTTCTCAAGAATTACACCCTCACCCTTAATTGACTCTACGAACTCCATAAATGCAGGAGTACCAATAACACTTACGTATTCCTCAATATCGTCATTACCAAAGAACATTCTTCTAAGCCCACGGCCTAGCGTTTGTTCAGGTAGAATCTTTGAATCAGCTGCGTAGGGTCTAAGGCCAACAATAGTGGTAACGTTCTTAACGTCCCAGCCTTCTTTTAGCATCATTACGGAAACAATAACTTTGAAGGGACTTTCCCAGCTATCTATTTCGTTAGCTTGCTTTCTAAGCAAGTTCAGTTCGTCCTTGTTCCTGCCACTAACAGTCTCGGATATATCGCCACTTTTGTTCGTGTGAATGGTTAACACGGCGTTTTGTAAGTCTTTATAATTTGTCCGAATATATTCAGCTACATCATCACAGTTCTTGGTGTCATCAGTCATTATGAACAGGATTGACTTCTTGCCCATAGGCTCAAGTGTTGTGTAAGTTTTTCGCCACTCCTCAATACCAAGGTTTATAAAGTCCCTATATTTCTCGCTAAATAGTGAGCTCTGATTCTCTCTGAGCTTACCTCTACTTGCCGCATCAGGCACGACAGGGTTTTTAACTATCTTCTGATGTATAGCTTCCACAAGTGGATAGTCAGAAATAGTTTGAACGAATATAGAACCGTCTCTCTTCTTTGGCGTTGCGGTAACATCAAGCTGTAATGCTAGGCCAGAGCCTTTTTGTTTTAACTTATTGTCTATGTCCTGTATAGACTTAGCCCAAGCCAACTTCTCGTCCCATATATGATGTGCTTCGTCGTTTATAATAATAAGCTCATCTATATCCCTGACTATCATTCCTAAATCAACATTTGAGCCGTTAGTTTTTGTAGCTGGCTTATTGCCAAGGAAGTAAGTGCTTGAATCTTCATCGTCAGCACTTGGTGCTTTTATATCACTTTCAAATACCCTGTGAATGTTGGTCAAAAAGATGTTGCCAGTGTCTGAAACGTTCCGTAACTCGTCTTGTAGATGTAGTGTAAGCTGGAAGTCATCTTGCCAGTTCTGGCCTCTAAAGCCGTTCTCTGGAAGAACTGGGTCCTCGTGGAATATCTTCAATCCGTCAAAGTCGTTCTTGATTCGCTCAAAAACAATCACATTGGGAGTTATAAGCAAGAAGTTCTTGGCAAGTAGTGAATCTTTCTCGTATAGCTTATGGAAGTAAGCCCAGGCTAGCACCAAGCTCATAACCTTTGTCTTGCCAGCACCAGTTGCCATTTTAATAACAAATCGTAGCCATTCTTCTGGGAACATTCCAGCACTCAAGACGCCAGTAGAGTTATAACGTATCAAATCATACTTATCTTTGACCTGTGCGACCTCATAGAGCCACACAACGGTCTCAAGGGCCTCTCTTTGTGCAAAGTAGTAGCGGAAATTAAACGAAGTACCGTCAGCGTTATAGGTTATATGTTCTTCCTTGAACCACCAATTCAAAAGTGCAACAGATGTTTCAGAAGCACCATTGTAGTTATCACTTCGCCAATCTTTTACTTGTTTTCTTAATTCAGCAACAAGCGGAGGTAATAACTTTTCGTGACCCTTATCACGCAAATCCTCATCGGCAGGAAACCACCTGATACTTGGGTCTAAGATAGCGTAGGGGTCTTTAGGAAAGTCCTTGTGCAATGCCATACTAGACTTCCACCTCAATCACTCTTGTCGTATCATTGCCAAATATATCTACCACTTTTATTGCAACTTTATGCTTACCTTTTGATATTTCTCTTGCAGCAGAAGTCAGCTCCAAGTTGCGATTCTTTTTAGTTCTAAAGCTCTGCCACTCGTTATCAAAGATATAATCACCAGTCCAAATTTCTTTTTCCTTATCACCGTCAAGAACTGTGATGATTTCTTTTCTATCAGCAAAATTGAAGTCAACAGCCCAGTAGTCAATCCAGTCGCTCCATTTCTTTGTGAGTATTTCAGGGGTAACTATGTCGCTGTCTTTGTCTTTGGTTACTTTTATTACCTGGCCATTTTCAATAATTACCCTGGATGCACCTGGTCTCAGGCTTTCCGATACTTCACCAGAGTCGTCTTGGTTATAGAATACTGAGAAGTCAGTAAGCTCAATAGTCAATTCCTTATTGTTCATAGGTCCTTTGACCGTTGGTTTGGCCTCAATAAATGCAACATCGTGGAATTTAACTTGACCTTTTTCAACAGCTTTTTTATCAAAAACATCTTTTGGTATAACTTTGAAGGCGATGTCAATTCCTTGGCTTGCGTATTCCTGAAAATCTAGGCCCATCTCATAATCAAACCCAAGCACATCAACTTTTGTTATGCCTTTGTCTTTACATTCATTAACGATATCGTGCACCTGGACAGAAGACACAGGCGTAGAGAGTGGTCCAACGGCCACAAGTCTGTCTCTCTTTTTTCCGACTACGCTTGTAAAAGATTCAACTGGTTCAGCTTTATATGCATTAAGGATTAGTTTTACAAATTCTTTTTCTTTTTGTTTTGCTTGTTTGCTTTTTTCTTCTGCACGTAAATCATCGTTTACTGCTACATAGCTCTGTCGTTCATATTTACCGATGTTTAGAATCTCAAACGCCCTGAAGTCTTTTCCTGCTTTTTTTAGTTCTCTCTGTACGTCAATCATTCGTTTTCGTGTAGTGTGAATAGAAAACTTTCCAAGGTCAGTACCTATCCATTTTCTACCCATAGATTCCGCAACTGCGATTGTTGTTCCTGACCCATTAAAGAAGTCAGCAACCAAATCACCCTCATTGGTAGATATATCAATCACCCTTTGCAATAAAGGTTCTGCATTTTCTGTAGGATATCCAGTCTTAAAAGCATATCCTGCCAAATCAGTCCAATTTGTGTCTAGAATCTTGTAGTCCTTGGCTTCAACCCAGTATTGCAGCTTATCGTTATTTATTCTGACTTTACCCTGTTGGTATAACTCCTCCACACGTGCTTGGTTAAAAGTAAAATGTCGTCCCAAGGGAGGCGAGAAAGTCTTTCCTTCAACAATTCTTTGTGGATTTGAACGAGGTCCAGCAGAGTCCATAGCTCGCCAATATCCATCTTTTTGACCAGAAAGTTTAGTTTCAATATGAGAAAATTTACTCTTATCTGACTTAAAATAAACAAATAAACTATCCGTTGCGGTTGGCAAGGATAATTTTCCTTGATTAGTTACATTCTTCTTTACTCGGTTAATAATAATTTCACTCTGAAAGTTACTTTTGCCGAAAATCTCATCTAACATTGATTTGGTGTAGTGTCCCCAATGCCAGTCAATTCGGAAAAACAGTATTCCGTCATCAGCAAGCAAATCTCTCATTAGTGAGACTCTTTCGTTAAGCATAGTTAGAAACGTATTGCCTCCGGCACCCCAGGTGTTACGATATGCAAATTCTTCAATAACAGATGGTGTTTTCTGAACGGTTTCACCGTCACCGATTGGGACTCCGATTGAATAATCTAAGCCAGCACTGAACGGAGGGTCTATATAAATTAGCTTGATGCCACCCTGTGCCTCAATCTCTTTTCGCATAGGACCATTTTTGAGCGATGAAAGTATAAGTTTGTTATCACCCCAAATCAGCTTGTTGGTCCAGCCAGTTATTTGCCGACCAGTATCATCAAATAGCGTTGACTGTAAGCCAATCCTGTCATCGCTTCGCGGCTCGTCTATCTGTTCAATTACCTGGAATGGTAAAACAGTGTTCGTAACTTCATTGGTTTTGCCGTTCCATAGCAACTCAACCTCACGGTCATCGTCAAAGAGTAGGAAACGGTATTTCTCTGGTAAGGGTTTTCCAGCCTCAAGGTACTTAATAACATCTCTTTTTTCATTGTCGCTTAGAATCATATGAACTTATTCTACCTCTTTAGATATACACTCTACAACATAAGTAGAAAAATAGTGAAATTGATATAATTAAAGTATGAGCAATAACAGTGGGCTTACAGTGGGAAATGACAACCTTAAGCCTTGGCAACCTGGTCAAAGTGGCAATCCTGCTGGACGTCCTAAAGATTCAAGAAACCTTAAATCAATTATTAGAGATATTTTAGAAGACAATTCAATTTATGATAATTTGTATTAGAGGGTTCAACCTCTAACAGGGTGGAGGAATGTGATATCGCACATTAACATCTATGAAGTTTTATTTATTATTTGCGATTTAAATTAAATGGATGCCAGACGGGCATTTAGGTGAAGTGATTATTGCTACACCAGAATTATTAAAGGCAAAGAAAATAGCACACTCACTTTATGAACAGGCTCAAAATACTAATGATTTGGCGTTAATCGATAAATTAAACCAACAACAACGCGAGATATATGCTCAAGCCGAGGCGGCTACGGTTAAACGTTTAGCTTCTTCTTCAGATATGATAACTGCTCGTGATAATCGACCAACATTAAACGGTTCACCTGTTAATAAATTAGTAGCTTCTCCAGTCGTACCATCCGACACGAATTTAACTGGAACATCTTCTAATTCAAAGAATGTGGTCCCTGGAGATGTGAATTTGAAATCTGTCATTGATAATAAACCTTTCAATAACATTATAACAGGAGTAGATGCTATTTTTTAGCGACACAGGTGCTTGTCAAGTGCTTATGTTATTTTCGCCCACCCCTGTAAAAAAGTATATTATACAATAACGGGTTTTAGGCTTCTTTTTTATTGCCCCTAATGACTTTTTCAGTAAGATGTTCGCTCTTAGCGGTCATTGGGATTTCAGTTGTTACCCAAATATCATCATCTTTGCACTCATAAGTAACTTTATCGTATTCTCCAAAGTCCTTACCTGTCTTGAAGTTGTTCGTTATTTCCCAACGAACCTTACGCATATTTTTATTACATTGAGGACACTGCATACTATAATATTACACCTTACTAGTACTGATTTCTATAGTGTAATTTCAAACGAGTGAGTATTGCTTACTTCCAATTCGTCAACTTTTTCATTGGGCAAATTATTTGAGATTGCGTATATGATTCGAGCAATCGCTTGATGAGTTACCACTAGAACACTTGTTTCTGACCTCTGCTTCAAATCTTGCAGAAATGCTACGACTCGTAATTTTTCGTCCTCAAAAGACTCACCATTATTGAGTCGCACGGTCCATCTGCTATCAGCACTGCGTCGTGCCTCGCGGAATTCACTAACAGGTTTGCCCTCAAATCCTGTAAGTACGTCATTTATTCTTGAGTCCTCAATAGTTGGAGCATTGTGATGTTGATTCACTATACGTGCCGTTTCTTTTGTTCTTGGAAACTCCGAAGTAATAACTAGCTCAAACTTTGCACCCTTGAGCGATTCAGCTAAAAGCTCTGCCTGTTCAGTCCCTTTGTCAGTAAGATACACATCGACCTTTGGACTATCATTACACAAACCCCGTACGTTGTAGTTGGTTTCTGCGTGTCTAGCAATATAGACTTTCATTTCGAAAGCTCCTCATAAGCAATTACGGCTCTTTCAATTTCATCTAAAAATGACGGTATGTACTCATCGGGCTTTGTTTTGACTTTCTCCACTAGTACTGAGCGTGATATAGCTACGAACTCGTCAACTTCTTCGTTCGGCTCTGGCACCTTATCACAGGCAGCTCCAGGGCGGCATACCCTTTCATAGCTATTACCCACAATAGTACAGCAACGTGATAATACTTGTCAAGCTTACGGTTTCTTTGCAAAGCTACTCTTATTGGTTGCTGAATATCTAGAAGTAAAAATAGTTACACCAGCCGTTCGACTTACTAAGTCTGAATCAACCTCAAAGTCAAAGAAGTCTGCTGTGTCGGAAACCGGATTATTTTCAGGATTGAGCCAAGGAGCCACTAACACTACTTTGCCAACCTTTTTATCTTTATTTTCACTTAACCAACGTACTAAGAACCCACCACCACAGCTATGACCAACCAATACTGTTTCAGGTGTAATATCAAATTTCTCAAATTCCTTTTTCCATACATCATAGCGTGGTGAGTATGGTTTTGGCGGTTCTATTGCTACAGCAAATACATCATTTATCTGTAACTGCTTAGATAGCCAAGGGAACCAGTGACCATTACTATTGGTTGGATACTTTGGATCATAATACTCGTCTTTATCTGGACGACCAGGGACTAGAATTGCGTTCTTCACAATTTAACTCTCACAAAAATCATTTCATGCTCATAATCAGTGGGGTTGTGTATCTTGTGTTGTGTATTTGCAGGGTATACAAATACATCGCCAGGAGCATAATCATACTCTCCGTCCTCGTCGTGTACCTCGCCTTCGCCTTTAATAACAACCATGATCTCCTCTGTGTCTGTATGATCGTGCCAGTCAAATGTTTTACCTGCTGGCAAATAGCCGTATGTCATCATCTCAAAGTGAGCACTTTTTAGGTGTTCGGGTGAGGCAAATACCCTTCTTGAGCCACTTCCACCATGTGCTTCCTCTTTCTGAATACTGTGTGCAGGTCGCTTGGTTATTTTCATTTAATTTGCTTTCGGTTAATCAATGTAATTGCATTGTAGGTATGCATTAGAGCCTCCAGATAGTCTCTTCATATATTGAATGCAGTTTGCAATTCTCTGTTGACGTGCAGCTTCTAATTCACTGGCAGATGACCCACTTGTTGGCTTTACTGCTGTGCCTATGTACACGGTTTTAATAATCGGTTCAATTGTATAGTCATCTGGTTTATAGTTTGTAGAGCCAAGGGTACAAGTAGATTTATATCCATCGTAGCCACCTATTGACGTAGTTTCACCGACATACAGACCTATAGTATTAACATACTCAGTTTCATACGGAATTGGTGTCTTTATGCATGAAAAAGGTACATACGGTTTAGATGTTGATGGGCTGCTAATTGGCGTACTATTAGCGCTACCAATGCTAGGTTTGCTCTTATTGTTTTGAGTTGTAGGCTGGCTCGTTACAGGGTTTAAGCCTTGAATGTTACTACTATCATTACTTGTCTTATTTTCTAGCGTAGTGTTACCTTGGTTCGCTTGTCGGTTACTATATTTCACATATGCGTACGAGCCAGTAAACAACATAAGAATATACACCCATAAAGCCAGACCAAGGTATATTAGTTTGTTCTTTCCTATAGACTTCTTAGCCTTGGCTGTCTTAAGAGTTAAAGTGTTGGGGTGTTTACTGGTTTGCTTTGTCATAATTTATTCATCTTTCTATCTAGACTTATACTCTTAAAGTCCGTTCCTATGCAAACAGATCTTATAATAGTCATCATATGCTCGTATACTAATGTCGTTAGAGTACTTAGACTTAGCATAGATTAACGCCTTCGCATTACAGCTTTTTCGTTCATTTGCTGGTCTAATGTATAGCCAAAAGAAAACAAAGATAATCAATATTACAATGCCGATTAAAATTAGGTAGCGGGCTGATATCTTAGTTCTTACCTTGCTAAGATTAAACTTGGGAAGATTAACCTTTTGGCCCAGTTTTTTTGATAAGGGTGTTTGTGTTAAATGAAATGAGGCGTTTTTTCGGCGTTCTGAAAGATCTTTTGATTTATTAACCTCCCGCTCAATCATAACTACCTCTCATGTTGTATTTGTATTATATACTCACGAGGTATATAAAGTACAATCAGTAATTATCCATCTTGTATTAGAGGGTTCCAGGGTGGAGGAATGTGATATCGCACATTAACATCTATGAAGTTTTATTTATTATTTGCGATCTAAATTGAATGGATGAAAGGACAGCGTCCGGCTTGCGCGCGGGCTAACCTTCACCCGCTGAAGCGGGTCTGAAGGTTCAAAGCTTATTCTCACCAAAATAAAACGACCCCTTTGGGGTCGGCTTATTTTGGTGCGGATGAAAGGACTTGAACCTTCACGTCTTGCGACACTAGCTCCTAAGGCTAGCGTGTCTACCAATTCCACCACATCCGCTTATTAACTAGTGTATTTTACGAAATTTTTCGATAAAAAGCTAGCGTTGCATCACCATACGACTTGAAGGCTAGTAAATCGTAGTCAGCTTCGTCCAACTTAAAGGTTTCGGCAGGAGGGAGAGAATAAACAATTAACCCGCCTGTTTTGGCGTGTAGGGCTAATTTTTCTAAGATATCTGGCTTAATGTCATCATAGGGTGGATCGCAAAAAACTAAGTCATAACTATTGTCTGGGTTATTATCTGACCAAGCACTGGCGTTTGCGCGAATCAGTTTGATCTTGCCGGATAATGCTAGCGTTTTAATATTTCGCACGACTGTGTCTTGGGCGTTGCGGTCGCTATCAATTGCGGTAGCGTGTTTTGCTCCCCGACTAAGGGCCTCAAACGACAGTGCGCCAGTACCAGTAAAAGCGTCTAGAACTGTTAAATCCTCAATATCGCCAAGCGCATTAAACAATCCACCGCGAGCTTTTTCGCTCATTGGATGTGTTTTGTGTCCAGTCGGTGCTTCAAACTGTCGACCGCCGAGTCTGCCAGCGATTACTCTCATTGCCTAGCTAGCCTCTACTACTTTACTTGTTTTATTAGATACAAAATTAATTTTGGTTACTTTGCGACTCTTATCTACTAGGCCTGCATCTACCATGGCGCTATACCAAGTCAAAGTAACTGTCCGGATAATTACAGGTATCAGCTTCTGCCTAACCTCTAAAGTTAATTTGGCGTTCCAGCCAGTCACGCAGTAACGGTCATACATATCCAGCACTGCAATCTCGCGTGCTGCACGCTTAAACCACTCTACCGGCCCAATATCTAGCATTATAAGGCGATCATGCTCAGTCGGCACGGCTTCACCAAAGCTAATTGGCTTGATAATACTAGCCACGCCAAATTCAAAAAAACCATGAGTCGATAGCAATCCACCAAATCCCCACATCTTCCAGTTATTACTAATCATTTCGCGCTTGGTGTTACCGGGCATTACAATTTTGCCCTTTAGAGTGTCTCTCGTTTCGATACCTTCTCCGCCACGAATCTCTGTTAACTTTTCTTCGTACGGATAATGATGAGCCGGCGTCAAACCATCAACTAGTGCGTGCGCCAACCAAGCCGCCTCAAAAGCTGTTCGTTCCTTGTTGCCCTTCTTTAGCTCCAGAACTAACTGATCGTAGTGGCTGGTAATTAACTCGATAAACTTGTCGTTATCATCCTTGAACGGACTGTAATAATGCCAAGGCTCATCCTTTGCAGGGCTTTTATTCTTTATACCGTCAGGACCGTTTCGTCCTTCAAACTGCAGGATCTTACCACCGCTAGGAAACGCAAGATTGTCGTCTACCATACGGACAAGATGCCTCCGTGCTACTCTGTCGATTTTTTGATGAGCTCCCCAGATACGACCAGAAAACTTAGTTACTGTTGTGCCTGACCACATATGATAATTTACGACCGGTTAAGGTCGAATCCTTTGATTACTTAGTTTAGATTTGTGACTGCTCGCAATTTGTTTACCCGTTGAGCAAGATGACTATATTGTAGCAGATTTTCGTCCTTATCTATGAAGCTTTGGGCAGATTCACGGGCGCTAGCAATTAGCTTTATATCACTGAGTTTTGCGACACGAAGATCGAGCTGGCCATGCTGCATTGTTCCGTATATTGCACCCGGTCCTCTCATTTCTAAGTCTAGTTCAGCCAAAGCAAAGCCATCAGACGAACTCTCTAACGCCAACAAACGACGACTAGGGGCCTTAGAGTCACCCATCATCAAATAACAGTAGCCTTGATGTTCGCTTCGACCAACTCGGCCCCTCAACTGATGAATCTGAGCCAAACCGAATCGTTCGGCGTTTTCTATCAACATTACAGTGGCATTCGGCACATCTACACCAACCTCAATCACAGTTGTCGACACAAGAATATCAATCTTACCAGCGACGAACTGCTCCATGACTTCATTTTTCTCATCACTTTTAAGTTTACCGTGCATTAAACCAACCCGGCGATTCGCAAATGCCAACTTCATATCTTTATAAACTTTTTCGGCTGATGCAGCTACTAGCACTTCGGAATCAACAATAAGAGGCGTGACGACAAACATCTGCCTGCCTTCTTTTAACTGTTTTTCGATTTTTTCATAAAGCGCAGGGCGTGAATTTGGAGATGAAATTTTAGTAATTATAGTTTTGCGACCTGCTGGCTTGGTATCGATGATAGAAATATCCATTTCACCATACAAAGTCAGCGCCAAACTACGAGGAATCGGTGTGGCCGTCATACTCAAAACATGCAAGGCATGACCGGCCTTGGCTTGCAACTTCTTACGCTGTTCGACTCCAAAACGGTGTTGCTCATCTACAATTATTAAACCTAGTTTGTGCATATCGACCGACGATTGAATAAGAGCGTGAGTACCTATCATAAACCTTATCTGGCCACTCGCTATTCTTTCTTGTGCTTGTTTTTTCTGAGCTGGCTTGAGCCCACCGACTAGTAAGCCAACTTGGTCAGCGTAACCTAGAGGCGTCAACAAGCGGTGGATAGTGTCGGCGTGCTGTCTTGCCAAAAGCTCAGTCGGAGCCATTAAAGCTACTTGATATCCCTGCTCCAGCGCCATTAGCGCGGCCATAGTCGCCACAACTGTTTTACCCGACCCAACATCACCCTCAATCAAACGATTCATAGCCTGCGGCTTCTCTAAATCCTGATATATTCGCCAAATTACTTTACGTTGTGCGTCTGTAAGAGTAAACGGCAAATGCGAAACAAACTCTTGCGCCAACTTTGGCTTAAAAGGTATTGGAAGAGCCTGGTCTTTTAATAATTCGTATTTATTGATCAAACTCGCTAGCGTAAGTTCAAAAACCTCCTCAAACCCTAGCCTCTTTTGAGCTAGCGACAAATGGTCAGCATCCTTCGGAAAGTGAATAGCCATAATAGCTTCCGACCTAGTCATGAGTTTATGGCTTTTTATAAGCCAGCTAGGCAAAGTTTCTGGTAATTTATTGATCAATGGCCCAACATCTCTCACAGCTCGTCTAATCTGTACAGATTTCAGATTCTTGCTTTCACGGTAAATTGGCACTATTCTAGCGGTACTTACAGGAAATTCACTGACTAACTCCATAGAAGCGTTTAATATCCCAAGTCGGCGATTACTAAGCTCGAATTGACCTGATATAAAATATTCTGTTTCCGGC
>Ga0194055_10002944_pt1 | contig 13324 bp, 11 predicted proteins | sample SepL449m_MetaG_FD_155482 | JGI IMG/M metagenome (GOLD analysis project Ga0194055, IMG submission 155482) | Anoxic zone freshwater microbial communities from boreal shield lake in IISD Experimental Lakes Area, Ontario, Canada - Sep2016-L442-9m | ecosystem: Environmental > Aquatic > Freshwater >... | reverse complement strand
CAGCAGGGCGCAGCCGCCTATCTCTCACGCCAGTACAAAACGATTGCGATCGTCGGCATCGTGCTGACGATTTTGATTGCGCTATTTTTAGACATTGCCACAGCCATGGGGTTTGTTCTGGGCGCAGTGTTGTCGGGCGCTTGCGGCTTTATTGGCATGAATGTGTCGGTCAGAGCGAATGTGCGCACCGCACAAGCAGCGACTGTCGGTATGAATGAAGCGCTTAATGTCGCCTTTAAAGGCGGTGCAATTACTGGCATGCTGGTAGTTGGCTTAGGCCTGCTTGGGGTGGCTTTATTTTTCATGTTTCTGGTTTCCATTGGTGGCGGGCAAGATCTCTCGGCGGTATTGCATCCCTTAATTGGTTTTGCCTTTGGTTCCTCCCTCATTTCAATTTTTGCGCGTTTGGGAGGCGGTATTTTTACCAAAGGCGCCGATGTGGGAGCCGACTTAGTGGGCAAAGTTGAGGCGGGTATTCCTGAGGATGATCCCCGTAACCCAGCCGTTATTGCTGATAACGTCGGTGATAACGTCGGTGATTGCGCAGGGATGGCAGCTGACTTATTCGAAACGTATGCCGTGACCTTAATTGCAACGATGGTTTTGGGCGCCATGATGGTTTCAGGCGCACCTATTGCGGCCATTATTTATCCCTTAGTCTTGGGCGGTATTTCGATTATTGCTTCGATCATTGGCTGTTCATTTGTCAAAGCCACACCTGGCATGAAAAATGTGATGCCAGCCTTGTATAAAGGGTTGATCGTAGCGGGTGTACTTTCTTTAATTGCGTTTTATTTTGCGACCCAATTTATTATTCCCGACGATGCTTTAGGCATTCCTGGCAGTCAATGGCGTTTATTTGGCGCAACGGTAGTTGGCTTGTTACTCACCGCTGGCTTAGTGTGGATTACGGAGTACTACACGGGTACGGATTTCAAACCAGTGAAGCATATTGCAGAAGCATCGACTAAAGGCCATGGCACAAACATTATTGCCGGCTTGGGTATTTCGATGAAGTCAACCGCGATCCCAGTCATTTTTGTGTGTATTGCAATTTATGCGGCGTATTGGTTGGCTGGTATTTTTGGCATCGCAATTGCAGCTACTTCCATGCTCTCGATGGCTGGCATTGTGGTGGCACTGGATGCGTATGGCCCAATTACCGATAACGCAGGTGGCATTGCTGAGATGGCGGGCTTACCCCAAGCCGTGCGCGATATTACTGATCCTTTAGATGCAGTTGGTAATACGACTAAAGCAGTGACCAAAGGTTATGCGATTGGTTCAGCAGGTTTAGCAGCACTGGTTTTATTTGCTGATTACACCCATGCGCTTGAAGCGATTGGTCAACAAGTTACCTTTGATTTATCCAATCACTTAGTGATTATTGGTCTATTTATTGGCGGCATGATTCCTTACTTGTTTGGTGCGATGGCCATGGAAGCAGTGGGTCGTTGCGCAGGTGCTGTAGTCGATGAAGTGCGCCGTCAGTTCCGCGATATTCCCGGCATTATGGATGGCACTGGTAAACCTGAGTACGGCAAAGCAGTCGATATGTTGACTACAGCTGCGATTAAGGAAATGATTATTCCTTCACTCTTGCCAGTTGTGATTCCAATTGTGGTTGGCTTGTTATTAGGGCCAGCTGCCTTGGGCGGCTTGTTAATGGGCACGATCGTCACAGGTCTGTTCGTGGCGATTTCAATGTGTACAGGTGGTGGCGCTTGGGATAATGCCAAGAAATACATCGAAGAAGGTAACTATGGTGGCAAAGGTTCTGAGGCTCACAAAGCGGCAGTTACTGGCGATACCGTTGGCGATCCTTACAAAGATACCGCTGGGCCAGCGATTAATCCGCTGATCAAGATTATCAACATCGTCGCTTTATTGATTGTGCCTTTGTTGCCAGTAATGCGTTAATAGTAAGCGGGGCTAGCTTTACTCAAGCCCTTCTAAATAACGCTGAGCATCCAGTGCGGCCATACAACCTGTTCCCGCACTGGTAATTGCTTGACGGTAAATGTGATCTTGCACATCACCGGATGCAAAGACACCTGGAATATTCGTAGCAGTAGCGTTCCCTTGCAGGCCCGAATGGGTTTGAATGTAGCCGTTATGCATTTCAAGCTGCCCAATAAATAATTCGGTATTAGGTTTGTGGCCAATGGCGATAAACGCGCCAGTGAGCGCGATATCTTCGGTGTTGCCATCTGCTTGCCGAATACGCACACCAGTAACGCCTTTTTCATCGCCCAAAACTTCTTCTAAGGTGGAATTGAGTTTGAGCTCAACTTTCCCCTCGGCTACTTTGGCCATCAAGCGATCATTCAAAATGGGTTCAGCCCGAAATTTATCGCGCCGATGAATCACGGTGACCTTTTTAGCAATGCCAGTGAGGTAGAGCGCTTCTTCAACAGCGGTATTGCCACCACCAACGACGCAGACATCTTGATTTTTATAAAAGAAGCCGTCGCAAGTGGCGCAACCTGAAACGCCACGTCCCATAAACGCTTCTTCACTGGGTAAACCTAAATATTGGGCCGATGCGCCAGTGGCAATGATGAGGGCATCACAGGTATAGGTACCAGAGTCACCCACCAGACGAATGGGTTTTTCTTGTAAGGCAGCCGTATGGATGTGGTCAAAAATAATTTCCGTATTGAAGTGCTCAGCGTGCTTTAAAAAACGCTCCATGAGTTCAGGCCCTTGAACTCCTGCAGGGTCGGCTGGCCAATTTTCTACATCAGTGGTGGTCATGAGTTGACCGCCCTGGGCTAAGCCAGTAATCAGGGTGGGCTGTAAATTGGCGCGGGCTGCATACACTGCAGCGGTATAGCCTGCGGGGCCAGAGCCGAGAATGAGGACTTTGCTATGTTTGATATTCGTTGTATTCATCCCTAAATTATAGTTTTCCTTGGGTTGGGGGTGTTTACAATCAAGGAAATATGGCGCGAACTGTCTTTCCTCAATCGAATTCAACCCAACCCCCTGATTCCAGTGGACAGGGCAGAATGCCCCGCTTGTTATTAGAGGCCCGCTGGTTTGTCTCGTTGGGCTTATGTTTGGCTTTATTCGCAATTCTCATCACGTATTCCAAATTAGACCCTGCTTGGTCGCATGCTAGCTTTGATGTGCCCACCAACTTAGGCGGGCGGGTAGGGGCTTGGATTGCCGACTTAATGCTCTACGTTTTTGGGCTTTCGGCATTTTGGTGGGTGATCCTGTTTGGTAGACGGGTTTTTACGGGCTGGAAAGAGTTATGGAGTACTCCGATGCCGCCTGACCCAGAAGCAAAGCCTGACTCCTTGTTACTTCGGTGGCTGGGCTTTGGCCTCACTTTGATTGCCAGTATGGGCTTGGAATCGATTCGCTTACATTCTCTGGCAATTGCATTACCTAGGCCACCTGGGGGAGTTTTAGGCGAGTTAATCGGCGATCCTTTGCAAATGGCGATTGGCTTTACGGGCTCAACGCTCATTTTGTTATTTGTGCTGTGCGCAGGCTTATCGCTCTTTCTGCACTTTTCTTGGCTTAATTTGGCCGAACAAGTCGGTCGTTATATGGAACTGGGGTATCGGCGCTTGCGCGAACGGCGTGAAAGCGAAGTCGATCGTAAGGTTGGCGAACAGGCGAGTGTGGAGCGCGAAGAATTTGTTGAGGAAGTGCGCGGCCGCATTGAAATTATGGCGCCAGTCCAAATTGTGCGCAGTGAGCCCGCTATTGTGCAAAGCGTTCGCGTGCAACGCGAAAAGCAACAACCCCTTTTTATCGATATTCCCGATTCTGAATTACCGCCACTGGCCCTTTTAGATGCGGTACCCGAGGCTAAAGAAACCATTTCTGCTGAGGTGATGGAATTTACGTCACGCTTAATTGAGCGCAAGCTCGATGAATTTGGCGTCGAGGTCAAAGTCATTGCCGCCTATCCAGGGCCAGTTGTTACGCGTTACGAGATCGAGCCAGCAGTTGGCGTTAAGGGTAGTCAAATCGTTAACTTATCGCGCGACCTTTCGCGATCTTTGGGGCTGGTGAGTATGCGGGTAGTAGAAACCATTCCCGGTAAGACTTGTATGGCTTTAGAGTTACCCAATCCAACGCGTCAATCGGTTTACCTTTCGGAGATTTTAAGTTCCCAGGTTTATAACGATAACCACTCTCTATTGACACTGGCCTTAGGTAAAGATATTTCTGGTGCGCCAATGGTGGTTGACTTAGCGAAGATGCCGCACTGTTTAGTAGCAGGTACTACTGGTGCCGGTAAATCGGTAGGTATTAACGCGATGATTTTGTCTCTACTCTTTAAGGCTAAGCCAGATGAGGTACGCCTCATCATGATTGATCCGAAGATGTTAGAGATGTCAGTGTATGAGAAGGTGCCGCATTTACTGTGCCCTGTCGTGACTGATATGAAGCAAGCCTATAACGCGCTGAATTGGGCAGTGAATGAAATGGATCGCCGTTACAAATTAATGAGCAAGTTTGGCGTACGTAATTTAGCTGGCTTTAATCGCAAAATTGTTGAGGCAGAAGAAAAGGGCGAGAAACTGACTAATCCCTTTAGCTTAACCCCCGATGATCCAGAGCCGTTGTATAAAGCCCCTGTGATTGTGGTGATCATTGATGAGTTAGCCGACTTAATGATGGTCTCAGGCAAAAAGATTGAAGAACTCATTGCGCGTATCGCACAGAAAGCGCGCGCTGCAGGGATTCATTTGGTGTTAGCGACGCAGCGTCCCAGCGTTGACGTGATCACCGGCCTAATCAAAGCCAATATTCCGACGCGTATTTCGTTTCAAGTGAGTAGCAAAATTGATAGTCGAACCATTTTGGATCAGCAAGGTGCTGAGGCTTTATTAGGGATGGGCGATATGCTCTACATGGCTCCTGGTACCGGCTTACCGATTCGGGTGCATGGCGCTTTTGTCTCGGACGATGAAGTGCACCGCGTGGTTGACTGGTTAAAAGAAAAAGGTGAAGCCAATTACATCGAAGGCGTGCTTGAAGGCGCCGATGAATCGACAATGGATGTCTTGAGTGGCGGTAGTAGCGGCGGTGAAGCCGACCCTTTATATGATCAGGCGGTTGCTATCGTGCTTGAAAACAAACGTGCTTCAATTTCTCTGGTGCAACGACATCTACGCATTGGCTATAACCGTGCCGCTCGCTTACTAGAAGATATGGAAAAAGCCGGTTTAGTTTCGAAGATGAGCGGTAGTGGTAATCGCGAAATTTTTGGCCGGAAGGCTGAGGAGTAATGCGCATTACCAGTTGGCATTACTGTCTGACAGTCAGTTTGGCGATCTATGGATCCTTGGCAGTGGGCGTAACCCCCAACAAAGCTTCGCCAGCGAGTACGGCAATCAATTCGGCTGCTCCATACGGCGCCAGTACCGACACTGTTTCTGCTACTGAGCAATTACGCCAATTTGTGCGCAATTCTAAAACGGCAGAAGGGGATTTTGTCCAGCAGCAATTGCGCGCGCCAAAACCGAATGAGTCGCAAGACAAAGGTTTGAAGGTGATACGCCAAACACAAGGCCATTTTTATTTTCAGCGGCCTGGTCGGTTTGCTTGGGAGACCAATAAGCCTTATGAGCAAAAATTAATCAGTGATGGCAAGCAATTAATTATGTGGGATAAGGACCTGAAGCAAGCTACTTATCGACCAGCAGGCGATGCCCTTGCTGCCACACCTGCAGCAATCCTATTTGGCGAGGCAGCTCTGGATGAGCACTTCGACTTGGTTGAAGATATCGAGCACAATGGCTTGCGCTGGGTTGATTTAAAGCCGAAAGCAAGAAAAGGTGGCGCACCAGGTAATACCGATTTAGCTTACACTAAAATTTCGGTAGGAATGAAGAGTGGTTTACCAAGCGCTTTAGAATTGCTTGATGGCCTAGGCAATGTTGTACTAGTGAGCTTTAGTCAATATCAATTAAATGTAAACTTCGCACCGAGTCGGTTTAGTTTTAATCCGCCGCCTGGAACTGAAATAGTGAAATTAAAGTAAACCGATGATTGATCCCCAACTTTTACGTAAAGATATCGAGAGCGTTAGAGCGCGCCTCTTAAGCCGCAAGTTTGAGCTTGATGTGGCGCAATTTACCCTCTTAGAGAATGAGCGCAAGCAATTACAAACTCGCACTGAAGATTTACAGGCTAAGCGCAATCAATTGGCTAAAGCCATTGGCATGAAAAAAGGGAAGGGTGAAGATGCTAGCGCTGAAATGAATGAGGCTATGCAAATTAATCTCGCTATGGAAATGGGCGCGGCGCGCCTAGCTGTTGTGCAAACAGAGCTACACGATTTTTTAATGGGCATCCCTAACTTACCGGATGCATCAGTACCTCTCGGTAAGGATGAAACTGAAAATCAAGAAATTAAAAAAGTGGGCACTATTCCCTCTTTTACTTTCGAGATAAAAGACCATGTTGATTTAGGTGCGCCATTAGGGCTAGACTTTGAGGCCGGCGCCAAAATTAGTGGCGCACGCTTTGTCGTATTAAAAGGCCCCATTGCCCGTTTGCATCGGGCCTTAAGTCAATTCATGATTGACTTACATTCCACTGAGCATGGCTACCAAGAAATTTATGTGCCCTATATCGTGAATGCCGAATCCATGCGTGGTACTGGACAGTTACCCAAGTTTGAAGATGATTTATTTCGGGTGCCGCGCAAAATGGGTGCCGAAGGTGGGGGCATTGAGGAAGAAAATTTTTATTTAATTCCTACAGCAGAAGTGCCTGTAACTAATTTAATGCGGGATGAGATCGTAGCTGCTGAGCAGTTACCATTGAAATTTGTAGCGCATACACCTTGCTTTCGATCTGAAGCGGGTAGTTATGGGCGCGATGTACGTGGCATGATTCGCCAACATCAATTTGATAAAGTTGAGCTAGTACAAATTGCTAAGCCCGATGAATCGATGGCTGCACTTGAAAACCTCACCAGCCATGCAGAGAAAGTGCTTGAGCTACTTGAGCTGCCGTATCGCCGGGTTTTACTTTGCACCGGTGATATGGGTTTTGGTAGCACTAAAACCTATGACTTAGAAGTCTGGATTCCATCACAAAAAGCCTATCGTGAAATTAGTTCATGTTCAAATATGGGCGATTTTCAAGCCCGTAGAATGCAGGCACGCTTTAAGCTTGGACAAGCTAAGCCTGAAATGGTTCACACCTTAAATGGCTCGGCTTTGGCGGTGGGAAGAACCTTAGTGGCTTTACTAGAAAATAATCAACAGGCCGATGGCAGTATTGCTATTCCCAAGGCTTTACAGGGCTATTTGGGTGGGTTGGATGTATTGAAACCAGCGCGTTAAACTAATATCAACTTTAATTTCAGTCGCTTACTATTTCTAGCTAAGGTCTTATCTAGAGTAACGATTGCTTCAGCCTTAAGTTGTATTGCTGAAGCAAGATGAAGAGCATCAGCCGATCTTAATTTGGATGAGCTATCGAGCGTAAGGATGGCAGCACTGTAAAAATTTTTGTTATCAATAGAAAGTAATTCAATACTGGTGTTGCAAAGTTGTTGGAATACGCCCCAAGATTCATGACTTTGTTTTTTATTTACTTGCCCTGTTCTTTCTTTAATACTGAGCGCACTGGCAAATTCTGTAAATGCCCATGCAGAGGAAATTAATTTCGTTTTGCAACTTTGGTACCAATCGGCTACATCATTACTTTTGGGTTCCCGTGTGCACAGTGCCACTAAAACGCTGGTATCGACATAAATCATTAATAACGCGCCTTGGAACGAAGCTCTTCAATAACTGATGAGCCCATTGGCATAGATGCACGTACGCGTTTAAGCTCGGCAGATAAGGCTGTTCGATCGAAAGCAATGGGGCGAAGATGTAATGAGCCATCTAGGCTGAGTGTTGCTTCAACTTGGTCACCGTCTTTAAGGGGTATTTGACGGATAAATTCAGCCGGAATTCGTACAGCTAGACTATTGCCCCATTTAGAAATTTGTAAGTTCATTGCTTTTCGCAGCTTTCAAGTAAAAATACTATATCTAATTTATGTATATCTATTAATGTATATACATTGTAATACAGATAACTAGAAAAACCGCAGGTATAATTTATTTATAGTTCGGAGAGGTGGCAGAGTGGTCGAATGTACCTGACTCGAAATCAGGCGTACTGTCAAAGGTACCGTGGGTTCGAATCCCACCCTCTCCGCCAAGAGTATATATAAATCAATAACTTACAGAGTTTTTATTATTTATATACCTACCTATATACCTAAAAAAGAACTGCTTAAGTCTTAGGCTTTCGATGCCTTTCCTCAAACTCAATAGCTTGGTTTAACGGTGGATTACGGTTACCCAATCTAGTGAAATCCCGTCTTTTCTTTAGCTTTTGCCTATGCTAGGATTTCATTGTGGATTTTCCACATTTCATAAAAATAGTAACTAAAGGCAGATGTATGAAAGTTAAATCATTAATAGTAGGCATTGGGTTCATTAGCCTTGCTACACCTGCTTTAGCCCAATCCGTGTTTACTGGCTTTTATGGACAAGTTGGTATTGGTTATGAGAATTCAACCCCAAGCTATTCAGGCGGTACTTTAAATAACTCGACTTATTCTTATAGCCTGTCAGGTGGTACTACCAATAGCTTTGCGGGAACGGCAGCGATTGGTTATTACTTTCCAGTAACAGGTAACTTTCTCCTTGGTGTTGGGGCAGAGTATTCACCCTTATCAGGAACTAGTAGCAACGCCACCGTGACGATTCCAGCGCTCAAATACAGCGAATCCCAATCGATTAAAAAAGGGGACTCTTATAACCTCTTTATTTCTCCTGCTTACGCTATTGATAAAGAGAAGCTGGCTTACGCTAAAGTTGGTTATTCCAATGCCAATTATGAAATTGGTGGTGATAACGACACCTATAACGGCTACTCCTTAGGCCTTGGCTATCGCCAAATTATTCAAGGCAGCTGGTATGGCTTTGCTGAAGTGAATTATATGAGCTACGGTAATCAAAATGTGGCTACTAATGCATCAGGAACAGCTAGCTTTAAGGTTACTAATGCCCTAGTAGGCGTTGGTTATAAGTTTTAGTACATGAGTAACTAAGGATAAATCATGCGTACCTGCATAACTGCTTTCATGTTGGTAGTAACTTTAGGACTGGTGTCTTGCGGTGGGGGCAATGATGTCGCTTCTAGTGGAGCTACTGCGGTGAGTGCTGCTGCTCCTGCCTCTAATGCTAGTCCTGCAAGCGCTCCATCAACAGCAGCTACTGAACCCAAGGTCAATGGTCAGATTGATGAGCGGACTGGAGTAGCGCCTGTGGTGGCGATGACTATTTGGAGCCCCGCTAACTGTTTAATTAGCTACTATTCATTAAATCCGCTGCAGCAGAATGCTTGTGATATTGCAGCTAATAATTCCACTACTTCGCAGCAATGCGCTGCTTTGGGTGGGTCCTTCTTCAGCCCTTACTACAATACCTACTCTGTCTACTTCTGCTTTTACTGTTACGCCTACTCTTGCAACTATTACTCAAATGAAGATTTTTCAGGCCTTCCTAACTAATTCATTGTTGTTTGTTCTCATTTTTTGCGGTAGTCGCTAGCAATGTCCATTTAATTAATTTATCGCAACTACAGCAATCAAGACTTGTCAAAACATTACAAGTCAAAGAATGCCCACCCTCTCCGCCAAATAACAAAGTATTACAAAGGTTTGCTGCTTGATAGCAACCCCGTCAAGAAAATCACCTGCGGGTGATTTTTTCTTTGGCGGGTTCGGCCGGGATCCAAACCCTCAACCAACGGCTTACTGAGCGGTAACTACGCAGCTCGGTATTGATAAAGTTGCCTTTGCAATATCGCCTTTAGGCACTTCAATAATATGTGGTGTAGCGCAATTAAAAGTTTTATTGGCGTATTGTGGAAGACTATCAGGCGCAAATTTAACTACTCTAATGGCGTGAGAGACTCCCGAAGGGATTTCATCTTTTTTAAGATTATCTACATATTTTTTAAAAATCCCTGGGGATAGCTTATTCAATTTATTTTCATGCATTAGATACATTTCAGACCCTGGACCTGCAGGCATGCTAATAGAAATTTCACCCTTTGAGGAAGTGGCAGCCACTGTTCCACAAACATTTTGTCCAGCAATAATTAAAGGTTGCTGAGCCCCTTGGCATGCAGCAAAAGTAGTAAAGGGGAGGGCAGATAAGAGAATACTTAGTAAATATTTTTTCATATTAAACCTCATTAGAATTAGCGAGTCTAGAGAAATGCAGATTAGGCTGCATACATTTTTATACTGCTAGTAATTTTATAGTATTTTCAACGGCTATTTGGCGATGTTTTGCGGTTCAAGCTATCGGAGCTTGATTTGCAAAAAGTCTTTCTACTAGAGTCAACCCACATTTAAAAATAAATCTCGCTCCTTCTGCTGAAAGCAATCCCCAACCTTTAGCTAAAGGTACCCTAAAAATTTTCTGCGGCAGAGCTAATCTTGCCCGACTTAATTGCCTTTAAAAAAGTATCGTAGTCAGCCTCATTTTGCTTGCTATACGCAATTGAAAAGTTAACCATAGCATCATCTAATGCCTCCCCTTTACCGCAGTAGCCAGCCAGCACGGCAGGGTCGCCTGATCTGGCATGCGCATTCGCCAAAGCCCAGCCAAAGAGTTTTGCAAAATCAGGAAATTCTTTAACAGGAATGTCTTCTTCTCCTATAGAGATACCGCCTTTCATATCACGCAATTGGCGGATATAAAAATGTCCCTCAGCTGTGCCAAAGCCCAGAAAAAGATCCGGCGCGCCCTGAATGAGGGCTTGACCATCGATTACGCGTTTACCCTCATTATCAAACTTGTTACTAGGAAAGTAGGGTGCTAGTACTGATTTTTGGGCCTCTTTCAATTGAAGAAAAAGGGGGTCATCCACATCTTGACCCTCAAAATACATTGCCCAACATGCAGTGCCAACGCTGCCAACTCCAACCACTTTACGCACCCAGTCAATCAGTTTGTAACGCCTCAATAAATGTTGGCGATCTGGCGCTAATGATTTTGTATAAGTCTGAAGAACATCGTCGAGAAGAGCTGATATTTTTGTGCCCTTACGGATTGACACATCAGCATGTACTATTAATGGAGGGTGTTCAATAAAGCGCGGGCCATGTGGTGTTTTTTCGATTAATTTGTCTAGAACACCATGATTCGTATTTTTTCGCGCTTTTTCGAATAGGTTTTTTAAATATTTTTGGCTGAGTGTATTCGCAGAGTTAGTAACAGCAGTTATTAATGCTTTTTCGTCTATATACGTCCGTTTTAGGTCGATATAAGGGATGGTTGCATATCGATGTAGTGCATTGCGATAGGTGATGCAAATATTTCGCACGATCATCTCACCATAGGCTTGATCTTGGCCTAATTGTTGGCTAACAATCATCGCGCTCGCCGTCAGGCGTTTTAAGTCCCAATCAAAATTACCAGGCAGTGTTTCATCAAAATCATTAATGCCAAAGACCAATTGATGCTCAGTGGTCGAAAAGAAACCAAAGTTACTGACGTGCATATCGCCACATAATTGCACAGTAATAGCAGGGCTTGGAACGCTGGCTAAATCCTTAGCCATAATGGCAGCCCCACCACGAAAAAATGCAAATGGATTAACAGCCATGCGTGCATGGCGGATTGGAATAAATGGCGGAAGCCGAGTTTTTGCTTGAGCAAGCAAAATATCAATCGGTGTTTGACGATTATTTTTTACAGTAAATTCGGCCAGCGAAGAGCGGCTTGTCTGTTTGCGAATGGAGTTTCCGAGATCTAAGCGCTCTTGATGGCTCGGATTTTTACTCAGAAATGAATTGTAAAGACTGCTTCCCATAATTTTATGATTCCTCTAATAAGGATTTTATTTATCATAACCAATTCGATTGCCGCTATCGTCAACCATATAGAATGTTATGTATTGATGAGGCCTTTGCCAAACCTGTTTAGCTAACTCTTAAGTCAGAGTAGCCTAACTACCGACCGTTTGTATCCGCAAGTCGCGCGCGGCAATACGCACTTTTTCAGCTTCATCTCTGAGGGCTTTAATTTCTGCAGAGGATAAACGCTCAATATTGGAATAGTCTAATTTCCATTGTGCATCTGCCGACCAAATTAATGGTGACTGAACTGTAGTGCGGGGTGCTGGGGCAGATTCTAAAATACGTAATGCCAGTTCAAAATTGGTGTCTTGTGAGGCTACATCATTCGGCTTAGCGGCCGCATTACCTAAAGGGAAGTCGCTAAATAACAGTCGTGGCACACCGCAATATTCAACGATATCTTTAGCTGCTCCCATAATGACCGTGGCAATGCCTTGCTCTTCAAGGTAGCGCGCCAACAAACTTTGGCATTGATGGCAAATGGGGCAGTTGGGAATGAGAATAGCAACGTCTACTCCATCTGCTTTACAAAGACTGGCAATTGCTGGTGCATCAACTTCCAGAGTATGACGTTGGCTGCGATTGCTGGGTAAGCCATAGAAACGTGGCGATAAAGCTCCAAGGCGTTTACTTGCGACAGCTCTTCTAGCGGCGGCCAAAGGAAACCACGCATTCATTTCAGCCATATCGGCATTTTTACGATCTACCCCTACGTGCGAGATCCGTAAATCGGGATCGATTGCCGTTGGACCTGAGTACACCTCATAAAACTTGGCTAGTGCGTTATAAGCAGAGCCGGGGCCTTGATTACCTTTGTCGGCCTGGTAAGGAGCGGCAGTAGTTATTAAAGCCAGTGTAGATTCACTGAGAGGCTTTTTTAAAGGGCTAAATGGTACGGTTAGATAGTGTGCCCAAACATAGGGGTTTTCATAACCGAGCCCCAAATAATAGGAGCGCGTGCGTTGCATATAACTAACTGGCTGATCCCAAGATGGGGCGAACTCGAGCTCTTCAACGGTTGCATTTTTCTGTTCTACACGCATAGGGCTTTTTTCAGGTTAAGGTAAATGAAGAACGCTTAAGATTGCACGAATAGGGATAAAACTAAACAGCTTAGTAGCTTATTCAGAAAATCATAATATGGTAAATTATTTTAACTAGTATCGCCGTATTTTTAGTAACCGTTGGCGATGGTATTACTGCCTAAACTGACAAACCAACTGGATGACCGTGAGAAGACCTCCGATCAAATATAATGGCCTATTGACCTGTTTGTGAGCGAAATCTGCTCATGAACAATTGAACTTACTTTGGAGCTACAAATGACTAATTCGCCCTCAGACAAACCTGAATTTGGTAAAGAACAACAAGAAGAGGCTGTCGGCATCGTGGCTTTCTACCTCATGCCTGT
>Ga0194055_10002942_pt1 | contig 13330 bp, 12 predicted proteins | sample SepL449m_MetaG_FD_155482 | JGI IMG/M metagenome (GOLD analysis project Ga0194055, IMG submission 155482) | Anoxic zone freshwater microbial communities from boreal shield lake in IISD Experimental Lakes Area, Ontario, Canada - Sep2016-L442-9m | ecosystem: Environmental > Aquatic > Freshwater >... | reverse complement strand
GTCAACTGCTGGCTCGACACCGACGATCTCTCCCTGGCCCGGTCGGTCGCCCGGGCCGTGCGCGAACGCGACGGCGGACTCCCAGGCCTGCGCGCCCTGGGCCTCGCCCTGGCGAGCCGGGGCACCACCCAGGTGTCGATGAACGTCGTCGACCCGGAGCGCTGTCCGGTGGAGACCGCCTGCACCGAGGTGCGCCGCCGGGTCGAGGCGGAGGGCCACACCGTGACCCGGGTGGAGCTGGTGGGGCTGATCCCCGACGCCGACTACTCGCGCTGCAGCCCGGAGTTCCTGGCCTGGGCCGGCTGGACTCCCGACGTCACGATCGGGTCGCGCCTGCGGGCTCGGGCAGGCGGCTGAGTGGAGACCGCACCGCGGTCAGGCGCTGGCGGTGCCCCGACGCTCGAGCGCGCGCTGGCGACGGACCCGCCGCCGCTCACGCTCGGAGAGGCCACCCCAGATCCCGAACTTCTCTCCGTTGGCGAGGGCGTACTCGAGGCAGTCGTCGCGGACTTCGCAGCCGCGGCACACGGCCTTGGCCTCACGGGTGCTCGCTCCGCGCTCGGGGAAGAACAGGTCGGGGTCCACACCGAGGCAGTTGGCCCGTTCCTGCCAGCGTCGCTCCTCTTCGAGCTGCTCGTTGTTGAGCAGTCTGGCGATGTCATGCACCTGCAACGGGTTCCCCCTGGGTCGACGGCTGGTCCGTCGGGTGGTCGCCGCCGGGGTGGTCGGGTGACGCGCCCGGAACGACGTCCTTGGAATTACAACGTTGTCACTCTTGTCGCTGGAGTGGCCCCTGCGCAAGTGGGAGACCCGGATTTTCCCCGATTTCTGCCCGATTTGTCGGTTTTTCGGGATCCGAAGGCCCCGAACTGCCCCGGACGACCCCGGTGACGGTTCCCACGCGGCCACCCGAACCGGCCACCCTGTTGGTCTCCGAGCCGGTGCTGGCCGGCCGGTGATCCAGGGTCAGCTCGCCCGGCGGCTGGTCCGGCGGTGCTCCAGGAAGTCCACCAGCACGTAGTCACCCAGGGTGTCGGGGGTCGTGTAGAACGCCCGGCCCTTGTTGATCCGGCACATCTGCTCGACGAACGACCGGAGGTTCCAACCGTCGTCGAGCATGAAGGTGTTGATGCGGATGCCGTCACGCGTGCAACGCATCACCTCCTTGAGCGTCTCGACCTGGGTCTCGTGCGAGGTGGGGTACGCGAAGGGCGCGTAGCCGTCGGGGGTGATGTGGGCCGTCGGCTCGCCGTCGGTGACCATGATCACCTGCTTGGTCCCCGTCTGCTTCGACAGCATCCTCCGGGCGATCATCAGCGCATGGTGCATGTTGGTGCCGTACTCGAAGTCCCACGACATCTCGGGGAGCTTCTCCGGCTTCACCTCGCGGGCCACCCGACCGAAGCTCACCAACCCGAAGTAGTCACGCGGGTACTGGCCGGTGATGAGCGCGTGCAGCGCCATCGCCACCTTCTTGGCGGGAAGGAAGTTGTCGCGCATCGGCATCGACATCGAGACGTCGAGCAGCAGGACCGTGGCGCTGGTGGTGGTCTGCTCCGTGCGCTCCACCTCGAAGTCGACCGGCAGCAGCCGCACCGGCGTCCCTGATCCCTGGCGCCAGATGGCGTTCTTGATCGTCTCCTCGACGTTGAGCCGGAACGGGTCACCCCACTCGTAGGGCTTGTGCTCGTAGACGGGGTCGTGACCGGTGCCGGCGAACTGCAACTCGTGCCGACCCGGCCGGTCCTTCATGAGTTTGCGGTACAGGTCGCCGAGGGCCTTCTGGCCGATGGCCCGCAGGCCGCGGGGCGTCAGCTCCGTCCGGCCTTCGCGCTGCTCGATGAGCCCGGCCTCCTCGAGCATCTTCGCCAGCTCGGCCAGGCGCTCGAGCGAGCGGGCGGCGTCGTCGCCGAGGAGGTCCCGGACCTGGTCGAGGTCGACCTCGGCGAGCTCGCCGGGCTGGGTGGCCTGGCGCATCAGGTGCTCGAGGTCGTCGAGGTCGCCGAGCTGGTCGAGCAGGCCCGGCATCTGGCCCATGGACATCGGGTCGTCGCCCCGGAAGTCCATCGAGCGCTCCCACGGCAGCTGCGGGAACGCCTGCTGGAGATTGCGCGACAACTGGTCGAGCTGCCAGCGCAGGTCCATGTCCTCGAGGAGCGAGTCGGAGAGCGCCTGGATCTGCGCACGCTGCTCGGGGGTCATCGAATTGAGGAGCTGCTGCATCTGGGCCATCGACCGGGCCATCTGCTCGAGCAGCTCGTCGAGCGACTGCGGATCGCCGGGGAAGAACTCGCCGTGGCGGTCCATGAAGCCCTCGAAGTCGGGCTCCTCACCCCGGGCCCGCTGCTCGAGCATCGAGTTGAGCTCGGCCATCATGTCTTTCATCTGGGCCATGCGCTCGGGGGAGAGGTTCTGCATGCCCTCCGACATCTGGTTGAAGTACGACTGCATCAACTGCTCGCGCAGCTCTTCGAGCAGCTCCTCGAACTTCTGCCGGGCGCCTTCGTCCATCCACTCGTAGCGCTGCAGGTCCTGGACCCTGCCGGCGAGGTCGGGAGACAACTCGTCGAGTTGGCGGCTGCGCTCGTCGGCAGTGGCGTTGACGATCTCCTGCTCCCGTTCGTCGCCGCCCCGGGCGACGTCGTCACGCCGACGTTCGATCCCCTCGCGCTCCTCGTCGATCACCTCGCGGAGCCGCTCGGCGATGTCTTCGTAGACCCCGCCGAGGTCGTGGCGCTCGAGCATCTCCTTGCGCCGCTCGCGGAGGCGCTGGAGCATGTCGCGCAGGCCCATCAGCTCGTCGCCGTTGCGGTCGCGCGTGCCCTCCTGCATCATCCGCCGCAGCGCCGCGTCGAGGTCGCCGTGGTACATCAGATCGTCGGAGAGCTCGTCGAGCAGGGCGGCGGCATCGAGGTCGAAGCCCTGTTGGGTCCCGTCCCAGGCCGAGTACCGGAAGGCCCTGGCCTCGGCCCGATCCCGGCGCTCCCCGCGACTCCGCATACTCCGAGGGTAGTCCCGCCTGGCACCATGGTTCCCGTGGCCCCCACCTCACTTCCCGACGGCCTGTCCGACGGACCCACCGGCCCCGGGCCCAACGTCCGGCCGCGCACGAAGCGGTTCTGGTGGGTGCTGGGAACCATCGTGTTCGTGATGCTGGTCGTGAGTTGGTGGTTCGGGCAACAGTCCCAGCCCCAGTACCCGCCGGCGCCGGCCGCCTACTGCAAGGCCACCAAGCGCTACGAGACCGCGATCGACCACCAGGCCGCGGTCCAACGGATCGACGTCGCCAAGCAGGTCGCCCTGGTCGACGCGATCCGCGACGCCGCCGACCGGGCGGCACCGGGCCGGATCCCGGCGGGCATCCGGGCCGACATCGCCACGTTCGCCGACGCCATGGACCGGGTCGAGGTCGACCGGACCGTCGCCGTCGACCCGAACGTGCACGCCGCGGTCGACCGCGTCAACCGCTACTCGTCGCAGTCGTGCGGCGTGTTCACCCGCCAGGGCGGGATCTAATCGGTCAGCCCCGACCGCGGTAGGTCGCGCGCCCGCCCACGGCTTCCTTGTTGAGCCGCTTGGCGAGGTGCAGACCCTCGAGCACGAACTCGATCACCGACGCCACCTCGGCCGGCGAGTCGCCGACCTCGAGTTCGGCCAGGACCGCCTGCACCCCCGGCAGGGCCGACAAGGTGGCGTAATCGGCGGCCGAGAGATCGGGTCCGGTGTGCGCCACCAGGCCGCCGTCGAAGGCCCCGACGAGCTCCACGAGGTTGGCCGGGTCGACGCAGTGCCGGAAGGTCTCGAGCGTGGCCGCCTTGACCAGGCGGTCGAGGACCTCGGCCTCCCGGCCGTCGTCGACGGTCTCGAACTCGACCTTGCCCGAGGTGCTGGCCACGATCGCCTCGAGGTCGCTGATGCGGGGCACCACGGTGTCTTCGCCGTTGCGCAGGGCCCGCCGGGTGGCGTTGGCGATCATCGTCTCGTAGTTCGCGATCGACATGCGCACCGACACGCCGGAGCGCTGGTTCACGTGCGGGGAGCGCCGGGCCGCCTGACTGACCGCCGCCACGATCTCGGTCATGAACTCGGGGATGATCGTCGAGCGGCCCGGGGCCGCCACCGGCTCGGCCTCCTGGGTCACGACGTCCATCTCGAGCTCGACCGTCAGCGGGTAGTGCGTGCGGATCTGGGCGCCGAAGCGGTCCTTGAGCGGCGTGATGATGCGGCCCCGGTTGGTGTAGTCCTCGGGGTTGGCGGTGGCCACCAGCAGGAGATCGATGGGGAGGCGGATCTTGTAGCCCCGGATCTGGACGTCGCGCTCCTCGAGCACGTTGAGCAGGCCCACCTGGATCCGCTCGGCGAGGTCGGGGAGCTCGTTGATGGCGAAGATCCCCCGGTTGGTGCGGGGCACCAGGCCGTAGTGGATGGTGAGCTCGTCGGAGAGATAGCGGCCCTCGGCGACCTTGATGGGGTCGACCTCGCCGATGAGGTCGGCGATGGAGGTGTCGGGGGTGGCGAGCTTCTCCGAGTAGCGCCGGTCGCGGTGGACCCACTCGATCGGGGTCTCGTCGCCCCGCTCGGCCACCATCAGGCGGGCGTGGTGGGAGACGGGGTCGTAGGGGTCGTCGTTGATCTCGCTGCCGGCCACGACCGGCATCCACTCGTCGAGGAGGCCGACCAGGGACCGGATCGTCCGGGTCTTGGCCTGCCCCCGCTCCCCCAGCAGAATGATGTCGTGGGCCGCCAGGAGGGCGTTCTCCACCTGGGGCAGGACCGTCTCTTCGTAGCCGACCACCCCGGACACCACCGGCTCACCGGCGGCGATCCGGGCGAGGGCGTTCTCGCGGAGCTCCTGCTTGACGGGGCGGGAGACCCATCCGGACTCCCGCAGTTCTCCGAGCGTGGCGGGTCGATGCATGGCCTGCACGCTACCCGCGCCCCGGGAGGGCCGAATACGGCCCTCCGCGGCCTACAGGGCTAGCGTTTCCTTGTTGCTTCCAGGGGGGAAGACAACACGACGCCCAATGAGTTGGAGCAGGCGATGACCAAGGTCGAGAACCCGCCCGCCGCGAGCGGCCACGCCCCCGCCCCGCGCCGGGAACCCCCGTTCGTCGTTCAGTTCTGGCGGTCCGCCGTCGCGAAGAAGTGGCTGATGGCGATCACGGGAATCATGCTGATGGGCTTCGTGCTCGTCCACATGATCGGCAACCTCAAGCTGTACCTCGGTGCCAGCCACCTGAACGACTACGCCGAGTGGCTCCGCACCATCGGTGAGCCGGCCATCCCGAAGACCGGCGTGCTCTGGATCCTGCGGGTGGGCCTCCTCGGCGCCGCGGTGATCCACATCGTCGCCGCCGCCCAGCTCACCGCGATGAACCGGCGGGCCCGGCCGACCCGCTACCAGTCGCCCCGCGACTACGCCGCCGCGAACTTCGCGAGCCGGACGATGCGCTGGACCGGGATCATCGTCTTCCTCTTCGTCATCTTCCACCTGCTCGACCTCACCTGGGGCGTCACCGACCCGGGCTTCGTCAAGGGCCAGGTCTTCGACAACGTCATCCACTCCTTCCAGCGCATTCCGGTGGCGATCATCTACATCGTCGCCAACCTGGCGCTGGCGTTCCACCTCGGCCACGGTGCCTGGAGCATGTTCCAGAGCCTCGGCTGGAACAGCCCTCGGTACAACCGGGCCCGTCGCGGCTTCGCCATCGGCTTCGCCGCGGTGATCGCCATCGGGAACTGCAGCATGCCCCTGCTCGTCGTCACGAAGGTGGTGAAGTGACCATGGCTCTCGACTCCAAGATCCCCGCCGGTCCCATCGAGGACAAGTGGGACGGCCACAAGTTCGACCTGAAGCTCGTGAACCCGGCGAACAAGCGCCGGTTCAAGGTCATCGTGGTGGGCAGCGGGCTCGCCGGCGCGTCGGCGGCAGCGAGCCTCGCCGAGCTCGGCTACCAGGTGGAGCTGCACACGTTCCACGACTCGCCCCGCCGTGCGCACTCGATCGCGGCCCAGGGCGGCATCAACGCCGCGAAGAACTACCACAACGACGGCGACAGCGTGTACCGGCTGTTCTACGACACCATCAAGGGCGGCGACTACCGCGCCCGTGAGGCCAACGTGTACCGCCTCGCGCAGGTCAGCGTGAACATCATCGACCAGTGCGTCGCCCAGGGCGTTCCCTTCGCCCGCGAGTACGGCGGCCTTCTCGACAACCGGTCCTTCGGTGGCGCCCAGGTCTCGCGCACGTTCTACGCCCGCGGCCAGACCGGCCAGCAACTGCTGCTGGGCGCGTACCAGGCTCTGGCGCACCAGGTCAGCCTGGGCGCGGTCGAGTTGCACAACCGCTCCGAGATGCTCGACCTCGTCACCAAGGACGGTCGCGCGGTGGGCATCGTCACCCGCCACCTGACCACCGGCACGATCACTTCCCACGCGGCCCACGCCGTGGTGCTCGCCACCGGCGGTTACGGCAACGTGTTCTTCCTCTCCACCAACGCCAAGGCTTCCAACGTGACGGCCATCTGGCGGGCGCACAAGAAGGGCGCCTACCTGGCGAACCCCTGCTACACCCAGATCCACCCCACCTGCATCCCGGCCTCCGACGAGTTCCAGTCGAAGCTGACCCTCATGTCGGAGTCATTGCGCAACGACGGCCGGATCTGGGTGCCCAGCGAGTTCGGCGACGAGCGCTCGCCCGACCTCATCCCCGACTCCGACCGCGACTACTACCTCGAGCGCCGTTACCCGACGTTCGGGAACCTGGTCCCCCGCGACGTCGCCTCCCGGGCGTCGAAGCGTGAGGTCGACTCCGGGCGCGGGGTCGGTCCGATCAAGAACGGCGTGTACCTCGACTTCGGCGACGCCATCGACCGCCTCGGACGCCACGTCATCGAGGAGCGCTACGGGAACCTCTTCCAGATGTACGAGCGCATCACCGGCGAGGACCCGTACGTGCAGCCGATGCGCATCTACCCCGCCGTCCACTACACCATGGGCGGGCTCTGGGTCGACTACAACCTGATGAGCAACGTCGAGGGGCTCTACGTGCTCGGCGAGGCGAACTTCTCCGACCACGGGGCCAACCGCCTGGGCGCCAGCGCCCTCATGCAGGGGCTCGCCGACGGCTACTTCGTGCTCCCGGCGACCATCGGCGACTACCTCGCACCCCAATTGGGCAAGCCCACGGTCGGCGTCGAGGACCCGGTGTTCACCGAGGCCGAGCACACCGTGCGCGAGACCACCAAGCAGTTCCTGTCCATCAAGGGAACCCGCTCGGTCGACCACTTCCACCGCGAGCTCGGCAAGGTCGTCTGGGACAACTGCGGCATGGCCCGGTCGAAGGAGAGCCTCGAGAAGGCGATCGCCGAGATCGGCGTCATCCGCGACGAGTTCTGGAACGACGTCCGGGTCCTCGGCGAGGACGAGACCCTGAACCAGTCGCTGGAGAAGGCCGGCCGGGTCGCCGACTTCCTCGAGTTCGGCGAGCTGCTCTGCCGTGACGCCCTCCACCGCGAGGAGAGCTGCGGTGGGCACTTCCGGGTCGAGCACCAGACCGAAGACGGCGAGGCCCTGCGCGACGACGAGAACTTCGCGTACGTGGGCGCGTGGGAGCACACCGGCGACCACGCCACCCCCACGCTCCACAAGGAAGAGCTCGTGTTCGAGAACGTCCACCTCGCCCAGCGTTCGTACAAGTAGGGGATCCACGATGAAGATCACGCTCAGCGTCTGGCGCCAACCCGGCCCGAAGGCCAAGGGCCACTTCGAGACCTACGAGGTCGACGACGTCAGCCCCGACATGTCGTTCCTGGAGCTCTTCGACGTGCTCAACGACCGGTTGGTCGAGAAGGGCGAGGAGCCCGTCGCCTTCGACCACGACTGTCGCGAGGGCATCTGCGGGTCGTGCTCGATGATGATCAACGGCCGGCCGCACGGTCCCGAACTCGGCACCGCCACCTGCCAGTTGCACATGAGGAAGTTCAGCGACGGCGCCAAGATCACCGTCGAGCCCTGGCGGGCGGCCTCCTTCCCGATCGTGCGCGACCTCGTGGTCGACCGCTCGGCCTTCGACCGGATCATCGAGTCGGGCGGCTACATCACGGCCCCGACCGGGAGCGCGATCGACGGCAACATGCACCTCATCCCCAAGGACGTCGCCGACACCGCGATGGACGCCGCCCAGTGCATCGGTTGCGGCGCGTGCGTGGCCGCCTGCCCCAACGGAGCCGCGCAGCTGTTCACCTCGGCCAAGGTGATGCACCTCAACCTGCTGCCGCAGGGTCAGGCGGAGCGGTGGCAGCGCGTCACCAACATGGTGAACACGATGGAGCAGTACTTCGGCTCGTGCACCAACCACGGCGAGTGTCAGACGGCGTGCCCGAAGGAGATCTCGGTCGACTTCATCGCCCTGATGAACCGCGACTACATCAAGGCGCAGTTCAAGCAGCGCCGCCTCGCCAGCCAGCGCGGCTGATCAGCGTCGGCGGGTCGCGGCCCGTCGGCGACGCTGGAGGGCACCCCGCCAACCGCCCACGGTCGGGCCCGACTCGTGGACGGCGTCGAGGGCGTCGCGCAGGTCGGCGACGAGGTCAGCGGTCGTCTCGATCCCCACGGAGCAGCGCACCAACGCCGGATCGACCGCCACGGGCGTGCCCGCGACCGAGGCGTGCGACATCGCCGCCGGGTAGCCGATCAACGACTCCACCCCGCCCAACGACTCACCCAGCGTGAACAGGCGCGTCTCGGCGACCACCGACCGGGCGGCCTCGGCACCGCCCACCATGACGAACGAGACCATGCCCCCGAAGTCGCGCATCTGGCGACGGGCGACCTCGTGTCCGGGGTGCAGTGGCAGCCCCGGGTGGAGCACGGTCGCCACCGCCGGATGCTCGGCCAGCATGGCCACCACCGCCCGGGCGTTCTCGCAGTGGCGGTCCATCCGCACGGCGAGGGTCTTGACCCCGCGCAGCACGAGCGCGCAGTCGAAGGGCGACGGCACCGCGCCGGCGACGTTCTGGACGAACGCGAGGCGCTCGGCCTCGGCGGCGTCGTTGGTCGCCACGAACCCGCCCATCACATCGGAGTGACCCCCCAGGTACTTGGTCGTGGAGTGCACCACGACGTCGGCGCCGAGGTCGAGGGGCTGCTGCAGGTAGGGGGTCGCGAAGGTGTTGTCGACAACGGTGCGGACCCGCCGCTCCCGTGCCCGTGCGCTCACCCGGGTGATGTCGATCACGGTGAGCGACGGATTGGTCGGGGACTCGATCCAGACCATCCGGGTGGCCGGGCGGAACGCGGCGTCGAGCGCCGTCGGATCGGTGAGGTCGACCGTGCTCCACTCGATCCCGGCCGCCGCACACAACGTGGAGACGAGCCGGTAGGTCCCGCCGTAGACGTCGTCGGGGAGGATCACGTGGTCGCCGGCGGACAGCCCGCGCAGCACGGCGTCGACGGCCGCCATGCCGCTGGCGAAGGCCGAACCGTGGTCGGCTCCCTCCAGTGAGGCGAGGCAGGTCTCGAGGGCCGCCCGGGTGGGATTGCCCGACCGTGCGTAGGAGAAGGCCCGGGGTTCGTCCACCTCGTCGCGGGCGTAGGTGGTGGACATGGAGATGGGCGTGACGACCGCACCGGTGACCGGGTCGGGGTCCTGCCCGGCGTGGATCGCACGCGTCTCGAAGCCGTCGGCCATCGTCGCCACCGTAGCGGCGGCAGCGGATCGGTCGTAGGCTCACCCACCATGCAGGAGCACCACTACGAGTTCGAGGTCGCCGCCACGCCGGAAGAGGTGTGGGAGGTCTTCTGGTACCACGGACCCGACAAACCCATGACCCCCGGCGTCGACATCCAGATCCTCCATCCGGGCGATGCCGTCGGTGAGGGCCTCGTGCGCCACTGTCGCTTTCCGGTGCCGAAATGGCTCGGCAGCCGCGGGGTGGGCCGGTCCTGGGAGTGGGTGACCCAGGTGCAGCCCCACCGGTCGTGGAAGTACGACGCGATCGGAAAGCCCATCTGGTCGAAGGCCGAGGGCTTCATCACGCTCGAGCCGGTCGGTCCCGACCGCACCCGGATCGACTTCGTGGAGCGCTACGAGGCCTTCAACCCGTGGATGACCCGCCTCGGCCTGGAGCGGCGGGTCCACCGCCGCATCTCCCGCGACAACAACGCCTTCATGCGCGCGGTCGAGGGTGGGCTGAAGTTCCACCGGCGGCGCAAGGGTCTCTGACCGTCGGCCCGCGGGCCGGACCAGCCGGCTCGCCCGGCCCGATCCGTGGTCAGCCGGCGCGGGCGTAGTCGGAGCGGATCGCGGCGGCGTCCACCGACGGGTCGGGATCGACCTCGCGGACGGTGTCGAGGCCCCAGGCGGGCGCCAGCGCGTCGGGTGCGCACCCGTGGATCACGGAGGCCGCCTGCATCGTGGCCCCCAGGCACACGGCGTCGGCCACCTTCGGGACCGACACCGGCCGCTGGGCCAGGTCGGCCACCACCCGCTGGAAGGCGTTCGAGCGAGCGGCCCCGCCGATCACCCACAACCGCCCGCTCACCGGCACCCCGGCGGTCTCGAGCCGGTCGATCCCGGCCAGCAGGCTGCACACCACGCCCTCGACCAGCGCCCGGGCCACGTGCTCCTGCCCGGTGTCGGCAGTCAGTCCGGCGAGGAACCCGACGTCGGGTCGGCGACCCGATCCGTCGTCGCGGTCGCGGAAGGGCACGAAGCGCACCCCGCCGGCCCCCGCCGGCGCCTGCAGGGCGAGCTGGTCGACGTGGGCCGGATCGAGGCCGACCTGGGCGGCGAGGGTCTCGAAGACCTCACGCGCCCGGAACGTGCGAACGGTCGGGAGGAAGCGCCCGTTGGCGTCGGCCCGGTCGGCCACCCGCCCCGTCGGATCGGCGGTGAGCCGCTCGCGTGACGCGAAGCAGGTGCCGGACCGGTCGAGGGCGATCACGACGTCTCCCGGGCGCATCCCGATGCCGAGCGCGGTCGCCGGTTGGGCACCGGTCCCGGGGGCGACCGTCACGCCCTCGCGGTCACCGGCGGCCTCACCCGGTCCGAGGACCTCGGGGAGGACCCGGCTCCAGTCGACGCCGTCGTCGATGATCCGCAGCACGTCGGGTCGCCAACGGCCCTCCCGCGGCGACCAGTAACCGGTGGCCGACGCGTCTCCACGGTCGGTGACGAAGCGGCGGGCCATGCGCCAGGTGAGGTAGTCGTGGGGCAGGAGCACCGATCCGATCCGGGGGAAGAGCTCAGGCTCCTGGTTGCGCAGGCAGGCGAGCTTGACCACCGCGTGCGACGGATCCGGCACCGCGCCGCACGACGCGGCCCAGGTCTCACGACCACCACCGTCGCGAACGAGCCAGTCGGCGTCGATCTCCATCGCCGGGTCGGTGCCGATCAGGGCGGGGGTGAGCACACCGCCCTCGTGGTCGAGCAGGACCAGTCCGTCGGACTGGGCCGCGACCGCGATCGCGTTCACCCCCAACGCGCCCCCGGCGTCGCGGCGGGCATCGACCAGCGCCTGCCACCAGTCACGGGGATCGTGGCGGGCCGGGCCGAGACGCGCGCCGGCGTGGGGGGCCTGACCGGACACCAACAACTTCCCGTCGTCGGCGTCGCGGACCTCGATCTTGGTGGACAACGTCGACATTTCGACACCGAGCACCAGAGCCATGCGGTTCCCCCGGTCGGCCGGATCAACCCGGGCGAACCCTAGTCCTCGTCGCTGGGGTCGTCGGGGTTCTCGCCGTCGTAAGCCTCGAGTTCCGTGACGATCGCGGCGACGTCGGCCTCCGCCCGGACGATGCGCGACCGGCACAGGGCGATGAGCTCACCCGCACGGCGCACCCGCTCAGCCAAGACGTCGACGTCGAGGTCGTCACCTTCGAGCTCGCCGAGGATCTCCTCCAACTCGACCATCGCCCCCGCGTACCCGATCTCTCCAGTGGTGGCCTGGGCGTTGCGCGTCGCACTCATGTGGATTCCTCCTGCATCGTGACCCCGGTGGGCCGGGTGTCGGTGACCCGGCTGGTGACGGATCCGTCGGCCACCTCGGTGACCAGAACCGCGTCGGCGGCCAGCCCGCCGACCGTCCGGAGCACCCGCCCCTCGGGCGTCCGGGTGATCGAGTAGCCGCGCTCGAGCACCCGGCGCGGGTCGAGCGCTCGCACCCGGGCCGCGACCGCGTCGAGCGTCCGTGAGGCATCCCGGGTCGCGCGGCGCCCCGCCGTGACGACCGCCCGTTCGTGACCGGCGACCGACCGGGCTGCGGATCGGGTGACGAGGGGGGCGGCGCGGCGCACCCGATGGTCGAGGGCCCGCAGGTGCAGTGCCGCCACCCCGCAGGCCGTCCGGGACCGGTGCGCGACGGCGGCGGCGATGCCCAGCAGCGCGCCATCGAACTCCGCGACCCGGCCGACGAGCACGCCGGCGGCAGCGGTGGGCGTCTTGGCGGCGGTGTGTGCGACCTCGTCGGCGACACTGCGGTCGATCTCGTGCCCGATCCCGGTGATCACCGGGAAGGGCATGGCCACCACGGCACGGGCGACCTCCTCGGTGTCGAAGGCGATGAGGTCGGTCTTGGCACCACCGCCCCGGGCCACCACCACCGCGTCGAGCGGCTCACGCGCCAGCCGCCGCAGCGCCCGGGCCACCTCCCCCGCTGCGGTCGGACCCTGCACCCGGGTGTCGACGAGGGTGACCCGGAACGCGAACCCGCTCGCCACCAACTCCTGGACGAAGTCGTGGTAGGCCGCGCTGTCGGCGGAGGTGACCAGGCCCACCCGCAGCGGGACCAGCGGCATCTCCCACCGGGCGTTGGCCCGGAGCACCCCCTCGTCCGAGAGCGTGCGCAGCAGGCGGGACCGGTCGGCGGCCATCTGCCCGACGGTGAACACCGGGTCGACCCCGTTCATGATGAGTTGGAGCCGGCCGCTGGGGGCGTAGAAGTCGACCCGCCCCCGGATGCGCAGTTCGACCCCGGCGGCGAGGCGCAGCCCCGCCGCCTTCAGCTCCCGGTCGACCGCCGCCCGGGAACCCTTGAACAGCGCCACCGACAGCACCGCCCGGGCCGACCGGGTGCCCTCGTCCTTCTCGACCAGGTCGAAGTAGGCGTGACCCGCCGCGCTGGAACTGAACCGCGACACCTCGCCGCGCACCCACACGGTCTCGGGAAGTCCGGCGACGACGGCGGCGCGGATCGCCGCTCCGAGTTCACCGACGGTGAACGTGAGGTCGTCGGTGCCCACTGCGTCGCCCACGACGGCGGAGGCTATCGGGACCTCGCGCCTACGCTGCGCCCATGACCAGCACCACGGCCCCCGAGACGATCAC